>VFQN01000748.1_pt1 | contig 58693 bp, 90 predicted proteins | sample 3512371 | NCBI WGS metagenome assembly VFQN01 (sample SAMN10412370, study PRJNA504923) | tailings metagenome | isolation source: Replicate 2 from Balatoc abandoned mine | place: Philippines: Itogon, Benguet | collected 2017-08-28 | reverse complement strand
GTTTGCCTGGAGCGCCGGTTCTAGCATGTCCAGTTGTTGCTGTGGCATTTTCTTTCCCCGCCCACCCACCCCTTACAATTTGTCGGTCGGAGAGCCATAAAGACGAAGATGCTTATTTTGTTGAGCAGGGTGTGGGGTGTTTCTGCATGCGGCTGCCTGGGAGGAGCGCTGCAGATGGTGGGCCGCCGCCAGTGGACGCCTGGGCGGCGGCCCCTGAGACACCACACGACGCCTTTGGAGGCGTACGCTGCGTCGTACCAGCGCATCTCGCAGGCCCTCGTTGCGCATGCTGGAGACAGTTAGCAGATAAACGAGTTCCTTGCTTGATCACCTTTTGCGGTGGCACCACAATGGTACCGGTACGCACGGTCGGGTGTTGGCAATGAACGGACGAGCAGTCCTTGGGGCGCGCGTTGTGCCGGGTTGCTTGTGTCCTCGCGTGGCTGCTGTAATGTTACAAGCTCTCTAGCTCTTCCATGCTTGATTTGACACATGCTTTATATTACTTCCTACTACACTGCTACCAAATGCTTGCACCCGTAGCTACTGCAGCAGCAGGTGCGAGCTGGTGCGAGCGGCGCAGCGCACAGCAGCAAGGCTGCGCTGCATGACGCACGTGCTGTGCAAGCGTGGCACGCAGGGGTACCGTAGGGTACCGATACGCAATGGAAGAGCAGTTCTTTGGGCGTGGGTTGCGTCTGGGTGGTTGTGCCACTTTGTGTGACCTGCTGCTACATTTTCATCCGTGCACCAGGTCCTCAGCTACAGCCAGTGGCTACAGCGTACAGGTACGGTAGGCGGGTTCCTCGGCCCGCTCGCTAGGGTGAGAGGGCCAGACTAGCCGCAGCAGGTGCTCGCCTTGCGGTGGTGCACTGCAGCATGACGCACGAATGTGGCACGGATAGCCTCCTCCCCTGCTCCACACACTAGCCCGGCCAGTCACGGTGGTCAAAGCCACCGGTCAAAGACCCTTCTCTCCTGGTCTTGGCATGCGTCCAACGTCCAACGGGGTGACGTGAGCAAATCAAAACCGTAGAAACGCCTCTACATCGTTGCGTTGTGATGGATAAAACAGAATCATAAGTAAACAAAGGCAGCAGCCACGGTGTGCTCCTTCTTGTGCGTTTTGACGTAGTAGTAGCGAAGTATGCCCCAACAGCAGGGCCACCACGCTGTCAGCAAGCGAGTCGCAATAAGTCTGGTCCAGGTTTTGGCAAAGCATGGGTACCTCGCGGCACGCGACGAGGCGAACCGGCTGTTATCTGCGCTCGCCGGGAGCATAGCTGCAGACAATTCCGGTGCGTCTCAATATCTTCAAGCACATGGACTGTGGGGTGCTTTGCTGGACATCTACTCCACAGCTTTGCGAGCAGCAGCAGGGGACGACGTCGATGCCCACCGCAACCGATGCCCACCGCAACTGTTCTGGCGCAAGCGCGTGCCTAACAACACCCAGCATTGATGGAAGCAAAGCAAATGCAGATGATACCGGCAGGAACAGCAGCAGCAGCAGCAGCAGCAGCAGCGGCCCGTGCGGGGACAGCGGCAGCGGCAACGCTGGACAACTGGGCACAGGGGCACACGCAACTCAGGGTGCAGGCGCAGCCATACCGCCCGGCTCCGCCGCCACCCCTACAGAGCTGCACGCTTACGCCCTTCCTCTACAGCAGAGCGGCGTCCTGCTGGGAGCATACCTCCGCAAAACCTGTGCTACCGTGGAGCGGCAACGCTTCACCAACACCCCCGAGCTGCATGCGCTGCTGACCACCTTCGCAACCTTGCTGCGAGCAGACGTCTTCGCCGCCGCCAGCCGCTTCCTGATAGCTGAGGAGCAGCGCGGCAGCCGGGCGCTAATGTCCCCCAGTGCAACGCTAGCCGCTCTCCTGCCCGTACACCAGCTGGTCAACATGGCGGCCGAAGCGCCTAGCCGCCTCCTGCTGGCGTGTGTGGTGCTGGAGGCGCTGGAGGGCAGCTCGTACCTCGCCCACGGGTGCCGGTACGCGCTGCAGTCCGGCGCTGGCTCGAGCAGGACCCGGTGGATAGAGGACATGTTGGCAGTGTCCGACAATGTGTTGTCGGCAGGGAGGAGCGCCCAAGCGGCCATTGCGGCGTTGGGCGGCGATGCGGAAAAACTGTGCCACTGGCTTGCGCCCTACATGGCCCCAAGCGTACAGGTAAGGGCGACAGCCGCAGCAGCAGCAGAAGCGGCAGCAGCAGCACGGTAGTTGCGCATTGCGGGACGTGCTGTGGCGTGTGGGTGGAGCGGCGGTGCCGGTTGCCTTGTGCGGAAGTGATGGTGGCATTTGGGTCCCTTCGTGCTTAAGAAGCATCAGCCTTGCCTCTTGATAGGGGCACCTGTCATGCCTTGTTTGCATCATGGGAGGCGCTTAAGGGGTTTCCCAGGACCCCCAGGCGTTTATTCAGGCACTCTGCCTTGCTGCTGTAAGTCTGGGTGTGGCTGCTCTGCTCAGCTGTTATGTTAGAAAGCGCCGGCTACAAGTAAGCTTCCTGTCTGCTCCCCGCCGTCCACGCCCCATGCCCCATGCACGTACCGGCAGTACCTACGGGCGTCATATGTGGTCTCCCTGCTACACGCCCAGGACGGCGGTACGCTGTACGGTATGCCGTACGGCCAGCTGGTGCGTATGCCGCAGCCGTACTTGCACGACGGCGAGCACACAGGTGTCACCGCTCTAAGCGGGACACTGGCAATGTGGGGCTTGGCAGCGGAGATGCGCTCGGGTCACCACCCGATACAGCCGCTGCCGCCGCCGCTGCTAGGCGCCCGGTCCCATGTGGCCCTGTGCATGCGGGCGGCACGTGTCCTCGTGGACACGCTGGAGACCCATGGGTCGGCGGCGGGAGGTTCCGGAGCTGGCGGGGCGGCAGCGGCGGCGGCGGCGGGAGGAACGGCGCGCCAGCAGCAGGGCCACGGCAGCAGCAGTGGGAGCGGCAGGGACATGGGTAGCCGGGCGGCTCGGGGCTTGGAGACGGAAGGAGCAGCTTTCCAGTCCTCGCCACGGCAGTGTGAGCACGCGTTAAAGGGTATCCTGGCAAGCGCGGGATCCGTCATGGCAGGTACGGCGTGGGAGGACGGGGAAGGCAGCGGTGGCGGCAGCGGCGGTGGCGGCGGCGGCGCAGGAGGGAGCGGCGGCGGCGGTGGCGATGGCGCTCGCGACCGCGGTAGTGTCGAGGAACCTGGCCCGGGTCGGGGCGGGGTTGCAAGCGGCGGCAACCCAAGCGATTCCGGCCACGGCGGCAGCGGCCACGGCGGCAGCGGCAGCAGCAGCAGCGGCAGCTGCAGCAGCGGCAGCTGCGGCGGCGGAAGGACCTCGACCCCCGCAGCAATGGCTTTGGAGCAAAAGAACGCCCGGAGGGCAACGTGGCTGCGGCGCGGCGCGTTCGCTCGGCGGTGGTGGCCGCTGCTGGTGCGGTGCTTGCATTCGCTCCTGGACGGCGTAACCGGGGGCAGGGGCATGGCGGACCTGGACCCCGCGCTGCCCACGCTGTCCTGGCTGTGTGTCCTGCAGGAAGGTGGGTGATGCGTTGCAGGGTCGCGTCTGCACCAAGATGGTCAGGGCCTTGGGATGGTGAGCGGCGTTGAGGGGTCACGCCTTAGGCCGTACACTGCCCGCACGCTTTCCTGCAAGGCAGTACGCAACGGATGCCCTGCTATGGCCTTTAGGCATGGGGGGCCACGGGCGGCTGGCTGGTGTTGAGGGCATCACGGCTGTGTTGGAACAGCTGTGGGTGACCTGACTGCTGGTAGCTTTGCGGGAATCAACTTTGTCATAGAACAAAGCCTTCTTCATGCGGGGTATCATCCTCGCTCGCACCCTAGCTGCTGCGGTGGCTGAGCGACTTCAGCCACCTCGTCCGGGGCTTGTGATAAGGCACGCATCTGATACTGCTCGGCGTGTAAGGCGTTGCTTTGTATGGCCGCCCAGCACCACGTCCTCCCTGGGCCCATTCATGCTGAACAGCTGAAGGGTTAGTTCTGCCAGCAATCACCCGCACCATCACGTTACCCTACCCCACTCGCGCCCGACAGTGGGCGCGCCCGCCGCCCTGCTGCCCCGCCCGCCGCCGTGGCTGGTCGCCGCCCTGTCCGCGGGGTGCATCCCCTGCATCGAGCGCCTTCTGCGTGTGGCCATGGCCGGCTCGCCCAACACTAGGAGACACCGCATGGGCCGCATGTTTGCCCTCCAAAATGTGGTGCGGCAGACCTCACTGCTGCAGCTGCTGGCGTACGGGGAGGAGCGGCAGGCGGCGGCGCTGCTGCTGACGCTGGTCAAGGGGGCAACGGAGGAGGTGACTGCGCTGAGTGAGGGTTTCAGAGTGTCCAAATGCGAGGGTTTGCATGAGCGTGGGCTGCACGCTGTGCTCATGCACGCCATGTCAGACGTGGTGACGCAAGCCGGGATGCTGGCAAGGGCGGCTGCGGCAGCAGCTGGGGACGAGTGCGGCGGCGACGGCAGCAGCAGCAACAGCAGCGACATTGGTGCCGGGGAGGCGTCTGCTGCTGCAGCCGCAGCTGCTGCAGCCGCGCACAGCTGGGGGCTGCAGGGCCCCGCCGGGCAGGTGATCCGCCTCCTCTCCTTCATCCTGCCGCACCTGCTTCGCTTCTGCTTGTACACCAACGACGTCCTGGAGGGCGTGCGGGGGCCACAGCAGCAGCAGCAGCAGCAACAGGAGGAGGAGGAGCAGGAGCAGCATCAGCGACCGGGGGCGGGGCAGTCCGCAGCCCAGGCGATCCCCGCTGGAAACGTCACGGGAGGACGCGTGGGCGCTGGCAGTCCGCCTGCTGCGGCTAGCCGAGACGGCATGGCACCATGCAGAGTATGAAGACCTCATGCGTGCTGAGCGCAGCTGGCTGTACCTCATGTCAGACACGACGGAGACGACGATCTGGGTGCACGACGGTGGGCCAACGGGGGAGGAGAAAGCGCTGGCGAAGCTGCTGCTGCCGCCCTGCGACACGGAGCAGGTGCTGGCAGCGTGTGCCAACCCACGATGTGGCGTGTTTGAAGGGGACAGCGAGGCGGGGCGGACGCTCAAGAGGTGCGGGGGCAAGTGCCGGGGCGAGGTGGCGTACTGCTGCGTGGGGTGCCAGCGGGCGCACTGGAAGGCGGAGCACAAGCAGCAGTGCGGGAGGCCTGCGGTATTTGTTGCCATGTGAGTGTGGAATTATGGAGGGTTCCGGGTAGTTCGTAATGCACGGGAGGGGCCTGTGACGGCTGGGGGTTGGAGAGGACAGGGGTCGGTCGGTGGTGGTGTGGTGCGGGGTCAAAAGCGTGGGACAGGGTGTTGCGTGGTGGACTGATGTCTACGCCCGCTGGGCTTGCTGGCCAGCCCAGGATAGGTATGAGGCGTTGAGGGAAGGAGGGGGGGCATGGGGCCGTAGACTTGAGGCCTGGGGTGGGGTGTCATGCTGCCTGCACGGACGGCGGACGACGGACTCAGTACGGTGGGAGCGAGAGTAACGGACAGTTGCGGCAGGACGTGGCGGCGGGGCGCATGGTTGAGTGTGGGAGGCAGCCCTGGGGCAGCGGGAGGGCGTGTAAAGGATGTACCGAGGGCTGGCTGTGTGCCTTCTATTGGGCATCAGGTGGTGAACAGTGGCGCAGCTTGCGCAGTACGATTGCGTAATCGTGGTAGACGGGTGCTACTGCTGCTGCAGGGGAGACTTCTGAGTCGTTCCGGAGCAGTTCCGGAGTCCATTAGTCCATTACGAGGTTTCACCGCTTCACCGCTTGACAGCCCCGTGTGTTGTAACATTTGCATCCTGTAGCAAACCTGTTTTTCGTCTAAGAGAACCACCTGCATGCGTCCATTGGTTTCGCCAACCCACAACTTGGCAGAACACCACCGGCGCGCATAAAGCTACGCGGCGCAGGGAGCTCTCGTGGCATGAGTGATAAGGTTGGACGGCTAAGGCTTTAATATCAGGTATGGGCTATCGCGGACGCGGAACTGGACAAGCGGGTCTCGGTCTCGGTCTGTTTGCCGCTTCTGGAGGCTTCCACCTGAGAATTATGCACAACATTTGCTTGCAGTAGCATGCGCGTTTCTAGGTCCTGTAGAAGTGGCAACTCACCCTCGGTCCGCCTGCCGATGTCTCTGCCCAACAACCGCGCTCAGGCTCTAACGCACCCCAACCAAGACTCTGGAACAGCGATCAACGGTCATGAGTGGTCACAGTAGCGGCTGCAGCGACCCCAGGCGGCAGCTGCCCTCTGCGCTCCAGCTGCACATCTTGTCTCTACTGCCCCACAACGAGCGCGCCCTCAGCGGCCGCCCGGCTTTCCGGGACGCAGCCGACGCCTTTAACTCTACCGATGACCGCACTGCGTTCCTCGGGCAACCGCTACCACCACAAACCGTGCCTTGGGCCTTGGAAGCAGGGCAGCAGCACGTGCGGGCGCTGCCCTTCTGGCACAAGTTCCAGCTGCTGAGCAAAGCTGCAAGCAGCGGGAGTGAGGTGAATCTGGAAGTGGCCCTGGCGCTGCTACAGCCGAGCGTCTTCCCCGAGCTCTTGCAGAGCGTGGGCTGCAGCTACCACCGCTGCATCTCGGATCCCGGCATGGCCGCGGTCGAGGCGGGGCACCAGCAGCTGCTGACCTGGGTGCTGTCCCACTGCCCCGGGCTGCTGCTCTCCCACAGCCCCCTCATGGCTGCCGCGCAGCACTGCAGCCTGGCGGGCCTGCAGGAGGTGTGGGAAACGCTGCAAGCCCATCCCAGCACCAGCAGGCCCACCAGCAATAGCCCTCAACCGCTCCTGGGTCAGTACATCCTAGAGACCGTAGCACAGTCCGCCACACCAGATACCATTGCCAAAATGCAGTGGGTTCTGGACACGGCCGGAGACGCATGCCGCCTCGAGAGCGGCTTGGCCGGAGGTGCGTTGCACGCGGGTGTGAACCCTGACCTGCTGCGGTGGCTGCGAGAGCAGGGCCACTACCCGCGCTCAGCGGGTAACTGCTACAGCGACGCGTTTACACTCGGGAAAGTGGCATTGCCCGTAGCACGCTGGCTGGTGGACGAGGTGGGCTACCACCTGCCGCAGCCTGGCAACTGGTCAGGCCATGCGGGGAGAAGCTGGAACAACCTGCTTAACGCGGCGGTGCAGAGCGGGGACGGCGTGGCGAAGCTGCGCTGGCTGCAGGAGCGGGGGGCGCCGCCGCTGGTCGGGGAGGGGAGCACGCAGCTGCTCCCAGGACTCGTGGAGTGGGCAGCTGCGGCGGGGCAGCTGGAGACGTTGCGCTACCTGGTGCCTCTTTTGGGGCAAGCAGGGCAGGCTCCGGCGGGCTTGTACGCTGACAGAGCAGTTGTGTCAGGGAGCATCCCAGTGGCAGACTACCTGCGGCAGGCCGGCTTGCCGTTCACGGTGAGGGCCTATGAGCAGGCTGCGATGTTCGGGCGAGTGGAGATGGTCCGGTGGCTGGCGCAGGAGGCGGGGGTGTCGGCGGAGGGCCTCAACTTAGCCAGGTTCGTAGAGGTATGGCCGAAGTATACGGCGAAGGACAGCAGGGACCTGCTGCAGGCGGTGCAGGCGGTGGTGGGCGTGGCGGGGTGCAGGGGATGGGCCGCGAGGGCGGTGCTGTCCCGTGCAGCCGCGCGGGGCGACCTGGCCCTGGTGCAGTACCTGCAGCAGCAGCAGCAGCAGCAGCAGCAGCAGCAGCAGCAGGGGCGACGCAGGCAGCGTGGGCACTGGCCGGACTGGAAGGCGCTGGCGGGTGCGGCCACGGCCGGGTGCGAGGCGCTGCTGGAGTGGCTGGTGCAGCAGCATCCGTGCAGCCGGATGGGTCGGTGCAACACCGTCTCTCCGTACGTCCACGCGGCCGAGAATTGTGACCGGGCAACGCTGGCCGCTCTGCGGCGGCTGGGCGTGCCGTGGGGTGCAGAGGACGTGGTGTTGCAGGCGCTGGAGAAGCGGTGTCAGCTGCCGGCGCTGCGGTGGCTGGTGGAGCAGGGAGCGCCCGTGGGCAGAGCAAAGGACGTGGAGGAGGAGGTGGCGCGTAGGCTGATGCGTGAGGATCTTAGTGCTGAAGTGGCGGCCTTGATGCGGGGCTCGGTGGGGGCGGCGAAGGCAGCAGCGGCGGCGGCAGCAGCCGCGGAGGAGTAGGGTGTCCCTGAGGGTGACGGTGGAGAGTTCCATATTAGTTTAGCATGGCGTACGGTACTTTGCACCATAATTGACACCCGGGACGACAAGACGTTGTGTTGACAGTTGCGTAATTCGCGCACAGTATACTGGTAGCACGTGGGACGTCCACCGGAGGGCTTTCATGGTAATTGGCATTGGTGATACGGTAGCTAGGTGGACGGGCACGGGTGACGGGAACGCACAGGTGCGACTCTCTGTGCTGCGTGCTCTGCGTCCATGCTGTTCATGCGGCAGTGGGGAGGAAGCTCAAGGTGCACAGCGTAGTGGCAACAGCGCATCGCGCTCTGGTCCTTGTCTCTGGTCTCATGCTACTGCGTGCCGCAGTCGGCAGTCCTGACACCAGCCTGACACGCAACGCAAAGGCGCCACGTCCCCGTGTGCCCACTGTGGAGCGTTCGTGTGCTAGCAGGTGTGCTAGCAGGTTCGTGTGCTAGCAGGCATGCATGGGCTTGCAGTGGGCCTGACAGTAACGAGTACAACCAGCCCGTACAACCCTACATGGTCCCCTACTGCCCAGAGCCCATCACAGGCAAGTTGTGTTACATTCCAGGTGGTGTGGCAGTCCGTACTGGTCCTGGTACACCAGGACATACCGTTGTGTCATGCGTCGCTGGCGCGCTGCTCTACAGGGACGCGATAACGCCCAACCTGTACAGGGCACAAAGTGGCCCACCAAGACTTCAAAATCTTGGCTCAAGCATAGTCCACTGCTCAGCCGCAAGTGATTCCAAGCCTCACACTCAAAGATGTCTTGGAACCTGACAGAACTCATCGTCAGACTTACCTGGACTTACCAGCATTGCACTGTAAGCAAGCACATTCAGATCGGGAACGAGCCCTGTGGCGATACACCTCCAAAGGCCGATCGCACAGCCCCACAGCCTCCACCAAGACCTTCCTCCTTCTCCTAGCTGTGCGGGAAACTTCATACCGGACGTAGTCTCGCCATTCAAGCAGCCAGAGCCGTCACCCTCTACCACTCGCCCTCCCCCACCGCCCCGTCCTCCCCCACCTCCAGCATCTCACACTCCCTCCACCCCTTGTCCACCACCACATCCGTAACACACCCCTCCGGCAGCGGCCCCCACAACCTCAGCCCCGGAATGCACCCCATTACCCGCACCTTCTCGTATGGCGTGTGCGCCACCACCCGCAGCCTCACCAGCTCACACCCGCCCCTCACCTGCTGCTCCCCCCTCCCCTCCTGCCACTCCCTCCACCCAGCGCCGCTTGTAATGGTGTGAAAGCCCCTCAGCGACAGAACTCGCAGCCCAGGCGGCAAGTGCAATCCAAGGTCGAATCCCGGTCCGTCCATCAGCAGCGAATCCTGCACCCGCGCCCCCTGCCGCATGACTTGCAGGTGGAAGGCGCAGGCCCGGGCGACGTCCTTCCAGCGGTAGGTAAGCCGTTGCCAGCCCCCAGGCCCGTCCCAAGACTCATGGGTCGGCGGAGGGATGGGCGGCAGCTGCATCGGGGTCACGAAAGCCAGGAGCGGGGTACAGGGCGCACGTGACGATGTAAACCAAGGGTGGGGTGCAGGCATGGTGGTCACCAACATGGTGCTGAGTACCAGGAAACAGCGGGCGTGGCCATGGTACTCACTCCGTTAACGAGTCATTTGTTTGTTCGTGGAAGAGTTTACCTGAAAGCGGTATCAACACAACCTGAGCGGTACAGTGTCGCTCTTCCTTGCGTGTCGCAGGAAGCTGCAAACTACGGCCACAGCGCGAGAAACCGCACACCGCTCAGGCCCAAGCACAGGGAAAATCGGACACACCTGCATGATGGGGTCTTGGAAGGGGCTGGCTGCCTCCCGTGCAGGCGCATCCCTCATGTTGATCAGGAACATGAGCCAGGCGGGGACCGGCATGGCGGACATGCCGCCTCCACCTCCACCTCTGCTGCTGCCGCTGTCATCACTGTCGCCGTCCTGCTTGCAATTTGCAAAGCTGTCAGCCCCTTCCTGGCCCCCATAACTCTCACTGCCGCTGCCGCCGCCGCCGCCGCCCTGCTTGTCGTCCACGGAGCTGCCGCCGCCGCCGCCGCCATCACCATCGCCGCCGCCGTCACCTCCGCCGCCAGTGTCGCCGCCGCCATCACCGCTGCTGCTGCCCCCGCCGCCCCTGCTGCTCCCACCTCCGTCGCCCGCCACCACAGCTGCGCCCCCTTCCCGGCCGCCGCCGTCCCCGCCACACCCCTCCTCCCCAGGCTACCCCGCACGCCCCGTTCCCTGCCCCTCCCCGTCACTTCCACCCTGCTCGAAGTACCCTGACAGCATGGTCCTCAGCTGCTCCACCCCCGGCAAGATACTGTCGATCAGCTCCTCCGCTCGCCGCCTCATGTCCGGTCCGCTGTGCTCCCGCATCGCCTCCTCCGTCCACGTCACCATCCTCTCCCGCACCTGCTCCGCCTTGCCTCCACACTCCGCCCAGCACTCATCGTACATGAGCAGGTGCCCCAACTCCATGGCCGCGCCGCAGCTGCCCACCTCAAACAGCAGCCGCTGCAGCAGCTGTGCAGCACGCAGGTCGGACAGCATGCCGGCAGGCATTTCCATGCCGCCGGGCCCCATCACATACCTCACCCACTCGCCTTCTTCATCCTCCTCCTCCTCCTGAGCTCCCTTCACCTCCTGCTGCCCCTCCTTTTCCTTTCCCTCCTGCTCTTGCTCCTCCTCCGCTCGCACCTGCTGTCCCTCCCAGACCCCCCGGTGCTCATCCTGCGGCCCATCCTCTCCCTCCTCCTGCCCCTGCCGTCCCGCCTCCTGCTGCTGCTGCTGCTGCTGCTGCTGCTCCCTTTCCCTCTCAATCAGCCCCTGCACCACCCTCGCCGCAAAGTCCTTCCCCCACCAGCCCAGCCGCATCACCAGCTGCATCAGCTCCTCAAAGGGCAGCATCCGCTTCTGTGTGCTGGCTGGGTGCGCGGTCAGGTGCAGGTAGCGCAGGGCACGAAAGGACGGCAGCACCTCCAACACGCACCCTGCACCCCACACACCGTCCTGGCCCCTGCTGCCGGGCCCACCAGCCGCCATGCCGGGTCCACAAGAACCTCCTGCGTTGCCATGCCCCTGGTGTGGGTTAACGCTAGTGGGGTCGGCGCTGTGGCTGCCTGTGTGCGGCTGCTCGCTGCGTGGGTCCTGCTGCGACATGAAGGCTTCCGCCTGCATGGCTAGGGAGAGGGACCGGAGGCTGGGCATGGCCGCGGCCCACTGCCGCAGGTGGGCTGCTGTGGGCGTGTCGGCGGGGGGCATGTCGGGGTCGAAGGCGAGCGCCAGGCGGGTCAGGGAGGTAAAGGAGGAGAGCCTGGGCAGGGGGAAGGCACGCATGACAGGATGGCAAGGTAGGGAGGGGAGGGGATATGGGCACAGTAAGGACGGTAAGTGCGGGCTTAACTGGTGCGGCAGCTGGCGCAGGAGTGCCTACATATGTAGTGCAGCTGAAGGTGCATAGCGTTTGGGTTTGTGAGCACATACAGGGCCATGGGGCACAGGGCACGGCGGCGCAGGCAGCTAGCAGTGGTGCAAGCGAGAGCAACACCACATCCAGGCCCCGCCCCGCACGCAAAAAAGGACACGCCCGACTGGTGCATGCACTCCCCCCATCACGCCGCTAGCACACCCCACACTCCAAGCCCCACTCACATGCCCCACGACCACCTCGGCGCCGCCCTCCGCCGCCGCCACATGGTCCAGGGGTCCCCTCCCTCGCCCTCGCCCCCGCCCTCCACAAGCTGCTCCAGCTCCCCGTCCTGCCCCTCCCCATCAGCCTCGCCCTCCTCCCCCTCCTGCTGCTGCTCACGCCGGTACTGCTCCCATGGATCCGGCGTCTCCCGCCCCAGCCTCAGCACCAGACGCCTTAGCGCGCCGCCGCTGCCGCCGCCGCCCACCCGGCCTCCGGCGGCGCACAGGGCGCGCAGCACGTCGGGGTTGGCGGGCAGGGGTGCCACGTGGGTGGGCATGGCCAGCTCCCACGGTACGGCAAGGGATTGTCCGGCAGGGGGGGAGAGGAACTGCAGCAGGCCGTCCTGTGGAGGTGAAGGTGCGAGCGTTGAGGTGTGGATTGGGGGACGGGGTTTGGTCCGGGTGAAGGCATGGGGGCGATGTGCTCGTACGTGTGTTGCTTGGGAGTGCGGGTGTACACATGCAGCGGGCCAACCCAGTAACCTTCTGCGAACAGGGAGTACTGGCTATAACGACTTTAATCGTATGCGCTTTCCGGTTCAATGGGGAGACCAAGCGTGGTAGCTCGCACCATGGGGTTGAAGGTGCAGCAGGGGTTTCAGGAAGCCTACCGGTACCCACCCGCTGCGTTGCCTCCCAGTCGGCCCCCAGGGTGCAGTCCGCCGTGACCAGCTGCACGGTCAGCCGCTCCAGCTGCTGCGCACACGCAAGCGAAAGGGAAGATGACATACAGACACATGCGGCAGCAACGTGCCCTGATCTGCGTACCGTACTCCCGGTGGATACAGCGTGCGGGCGGTGGGTTAGATACTCATGGAGCAGCAGCTGGAGCAGCAGCACTTCAACACGGCATGGCTGGAAGGCCAGCAGCAGGAAGCCTGCAAGACACAGCGCAACCCAGGTCAGGGCCATGTGGATGTACACCAGCACACGGTGAAGCCCCACCGTGAGGCGGCCCAGGGCGTCCCCCAGGCGCGAGAGGGCGCCCTCGTCGCACACCACAGGCCGCAGGTGCAGCAGCCGCAGGTGCCGCAGGCAGGGGAGCTGACTCAGCCGTGCCACGCGTCGGCCGGACACGAGGCCCGCCTCCATGTGGAGCTCCACCAGGTTGGTGAGGCACAGCAGGTCGTGGATGTCAGCCCTCCGGTGCTGCTTGAGCTGAGGGGGCAGGGGAGGGAAGGCAGCGAGTGGGGTAGGACGGCAACGACGAGAGACGTGCATGCGAGTGGGGTAGGGGTACGACGGACGGACCATGTGGCGGACGCCGATGTCGGCTCTTTGGTGCTGCTTGAGCTGAGGAGGCAGGGGTGGGAAGGCAGGGAATGAGGTAAGTGGGGATCGGATGGGAGAGCAAGGATGAGGTACAAGCCTGCGAGTGGGTAAGGGTGACGAACGGGAGGCCGTTAGTGTGGCCTTGCTGTGCTGCTTGAGCTGGGGGATGTTAGGCTGGGCCACGTGTGAAGGCGCTTCAGGGCGCAGGGGATCGCTGGTGGGCCTGGCTTGCGGAGCGCTGCTGGGTTACGTGATCCTCGGGCAGGAGCGCGGGGGCCAGGGCGTCAAGCTAGTGCTTTGCCCTGCGAGTCTGCGCTGCTAGGATGGAAGCTCACACACAGTAGGAGCACGGCACAGCGTGCTGTCGTTGCCGCCTCGACACATCCGCACACCCATGCTTTGCACGTTTTGTCCTTCTCAGTGCCCAGCCGCTACCCTACCACGTACCACCCTACCGCAATCGCTGTCGTACAGCGGTACGGTCAAGCCGTACCTCGAATCTCAGGCTGTACGGCTCCTGGTCCACGTGTGCCAGCTCCAGGCGGGTCAGTGCGCGCAGCTCCGACAGCGGCTTCGTGAAGTCGTCCCGCAGCACCATATGCAGGGTGAGGCTCCGTAGGTCCGTCAGGGCGGTCAGGGGCGCCAGGGTGTAGGGGGAGGCGCGTGGCATGGTGGTTGGTGGCGGGGTCCCGGTGCGGCCGCGGCGGCGCAGGCGGGAGTTGGTGGGCGGCGGCTTGGACGGCAGCTCGGAACGGGGGTTCCAGGGGTCCTGGCGTGTTGGGGTTGGTGGGGATACCCAGGGTGCAGGGTGTTTCCAAGTTGCATGCTAAAGCGGTAACACTCGCTATCGGCCGTCCTGCTCCTTTGAAACCATGGATGGTCTGGCTCGTCGACGTATCTAGTACGGTATGCACCGTCAGCTGCGCCGTGTCATAGGCCTGTAACACCCTCAACAGGGCCTAGGGGAGGCTTGGACAAGTCACAATCGGTTGCACTACATACACTCGGTCGCAGTACATGGCCACTCACCTGCAGGATGGTGAGGCTGGTGAGCTGCGTCATGTGCGCCACGGCCTCCAGGTGGTCCCGCAGCGACACGGGCCGCAGCAGGTAGCTGCTAATACACAGCTCCGCGTGGCGTGCGGAGGGCGGCAGGCGGGACGCAGCTGCCCGCAGCAGCCCCGTCCATCCCGCGGTGGAGTGCTGGCGGGCCTCGAGGCACGTGGCGTCGTCGATGCGGTGGGACAGCTGGGTCACACCTGAGCAGGAATGAGGATGGGGTGCACATTTTGATAGCAGCGAGTGATGCCGGGTGTTGCGTTGCGTTAACGGCCATTGGGGTGAGCTAATGAACAGGGACAGTGCAATTCCAGAATGCTTGGACATGTGTTGCGTGGTTTTCGCTCCAAGAGATGGTGCCAGGTGGGGCAGGGGCGACAACGGACTGGTACCCTGGGCGCGGGCTGGGGTGCTTACTCCCCTGCGCAAGGTGCTTACTCCCCTGCGCAAGGTGCTAACTCCCGGGAGCAGAAGGCCTTCTGCCCGGGAGCACGCAGCCCTACCGAGCGGCAATGAAGCCTGACAGTTCTTGCATGACATTGTTGCCAGCATCATGTCGTGAAGCGGCAGACGTGCTCCGATGAGAGTGAGCAGCTCCGCTGGAAGCCATTGCCAATCGCGCATGCAACTGCCTTCTTCTTCTTCCGGGTCCGGCCTTTCAGACTCCTCCTCTGCTAACATCGCTAAAGTGTTGAGCTTGGCGTCTCAATGTGGTATTGAAGTTCGATAGGGATTGTTTGTGGTCGGGTTGCTAGCAGCAGTGCTGGAAAGTGCTCTTTAGCAACGGCAAATAGTCCAACGGCGTCTGCCAGGTCTAGGCAAAAGGTTGATCCCGTCGATCGGGTAGTGGGTTTCGGCTTTCGGGCCCACCACCGAGGGTCTGAATGTACGGCGGCCGGCCGGTCCCCACGACTGTCCTCATTGGCACGCTCCCCACAGCCTCCCCTGCGAGCTACTCCTCGCTGAACAGGGTAAAAAGTGCCGCTAAAGACAGCCGATTGCGGTGACCATGTTGTGGATGAATCTGGATGAGTGGAAGCAGCAGATACGTGGGTAGGCAGGCTCTGCTTGGCTGCTGCTGCCAGACGCTGTGCAAGGGCAGGCGCGTCCGATTGATCCCTGCTGCTTACACGCTTGGTAAGCAGGGTCACCTGCTTGTGCCAAGCAGGCTCGCCTGCTCCAGTCACGGCCTGCGTGGGTCCGAAGGCACAGGACTGGTGGCAGTGACCGTGTGACCCTGTGCTCCCTGGTCTGTGGTCCCTGCACTCCACTAATGGTTTATGACCACCCTGGACCACCATGAGCCAGCACCATGGCGGCATCGTCCCTATAATGTAAACCAATAGATGCCAATGGATAGTGCATGCAGTCAACGACACTCCGGCATGGCAAACGGTATGTTCGGCACACAGACATGATATGGGACCTCTGCTGGTCTGCAGGGTGTACCCGATAACCTGTCCCAAGAAGCTCGATTCGTGGTGGAACCCCTCCGACGCTTGCTGCAAGGACTGCCAGCCATGCGCTGACGCTGGTGGCACTTGGTGGCACGGCACGCAAGCCCTCCCCACGTGCCAGACCACTGCGCCAGCGTAACACCGCCGGCACAAACAAGAAGCTCCACAGCTTCATGCTTCTCAATCCCCATCAGAAACCCTGACCCCCGTATGCACACAGTTCACTGTCAGGCCCTGCACCCCCACCTAGTATCCCCCTACTCCAACGCCAGGTTCGTGTCGCACAAGCACCCGTCCCGCCAGGCAGCCCGCACAAACACACCCAGTGCCACCTCACATGCGCACCCCCTGCCGCACCCTCCGCAGAAACCTGCAACCCCACAAACCACAACTCCTACCGCAATACCACCATCCCACCCCTGGCTCCGGTTCCTCACGCTCCCGCCATTAGTGACTTGGTCCATAACCCACAGCCCCGACACACCACACACTCCACCACAAAAGCACACCACACACTCCACCACAGAAGCACACAGATGCTCCCTACATACCATACCGCTACCATTGCACCCTGCTCCCCACATGCATGCGTTACGCTCCAGCCGTGAGCGACTTGCCCGATACCCACAGCCCCGTCGGCGCCGTGCGCTTGCCGCTCTGGACCCGCGCCCGGGCGCTGCCGGCCGTCTTGAAGCGCCGCGCCTTGGGCAGCAGGTCCTCCTTGAGGTAGGTGCTCACGATCTGCGCAAACACAGTCTCGGGTGGCCGCGGCGGCGACTCGTCTGTGTGTGCGGCGGCGGGGGCGGAGGGAGCAGCTGCGCCGGCGGAGGGAGTACCACCGGCCGCGGTGGTGGTGGTGGCGGTGGCGGTGGCAGTGGCGGCAGCGGGCTGCGTGGGGGCGAGGGGGAAGAGGGAATGAGGGCAAGGGACCGGTCCTTTGGGAGGAGAGGGGGGGGGGCGATAGTAGGTGGGGCACCCTGGTGCTGGCATGGAGGCCACGGAGGGCATGGCATCTTCATAGTCGCTGTGCCAACGGGTTTCGTGTGGGAACTAGCACAAGCAGCGCATGAAATCATGCAGCGCTAGGCAGGCCGGGAGCTCACCTGGCCGTGTGTGGGGGGCATGAAGGGCGGGGCGGCAAAGTACAGTTCCTCCTCCGCGTCCTCTGCAGTACGGGGAAGGGACAGAGGACGTGAAATGCCAGGTCAGGGTAGCGAGGGTTGTTTCACCTTCTAGTCTTCTGGACAAATACGTGGTGTACCGTGCAGGCCTACGGGCATGCCGCTACTGCCTCCCGCTCGTGCCGTACTGTGCGGCACGCTGTGCGCAGTGCCTCCGCCGCCCTTCGCCTCACCCATGTTCTCCGGCGGCCTCCACTCGTAGCGCAGGGCGGCCAGGCGGATGACGCCCTCGGGGAACTGTTCGAAGAAGATGAAGGCGCGCGGGTGGTTGGCGGCAGCCTCGGACCCGAACTCCGTCTTGTCGGACAGTTTCCTGCGAAACGTGCACCAACCAGGTGAGCAGCCATGTGCAGCCATGACGTGGAGCATCCCTGTGGTGGCCTCAACCTCCAGGCAGGCAAGCAAACACAATCCTCGACCACTGCTTCGTCCGACCCTTTCCCGTCCGGCGCCCCGCCCCTTCCGAGCCCCGCCCGCCCCCACCTGAACACCTCCCGCGCGTCCTCGCAGCTGGACTCGCCGCACCCCGTCTCGCCCGCCAGCTTGACGAACTGCTTCTCGTTGAGCGTCAGCTTCTCGTCCAGCCACACCACGCGCCCCAGCTGCGCGTAGAAGTTGAAGATCTCGGCCAGCTGGGCCTCCTCGGCCGCGACGCTCTGCACTCAACACAAGAAAAGCAACAGTAGGGGGGGGGTGCCGCCATTACCAGCAATAGCAGGCTTCTCAAGTCCACGAAATCAGTGGTTCCTGGGGCAAGTGGCGTACTCGAGAACGGTTCATGCGTGCAAGCTGCTGTCCGCCATGCAATCCTTCTCAGTCCCACCTCGCCCACCACGGCCGTTGCTCACGCAGCCCACGCAACGCCTTCTGACCTGCTTCCCACACCCACCTGCACCACCGCCGTATGGTACTCCAGCATGCGCGGCGTGAGCGGCTCCCGCATCCAGCTCATGATGAACAGGTCGTGCACCGTGATGCTGTCGTAGTGGGGCTTCCTGGCGCCCAGCGTCACGCCCTGGGCCGAGACGGGCGCAGGGTGGTACTGCTTCCTCAGCCCGACCGCCTGCTGCCTGCCCTGCTGGTATGGCTGCGGTGACTGCGACGGTGTGTATTGGTGCTTGCTGGCGCTGCCTGTGGGTGAGGCTGGCACCGTGGGCGTTCGTGCCTCGCCGCCGTCGTACCGCTCGACGGTTAGTGGGTTGGCGGTTGTGGCGGCGGGGCCCAACCGCCTGGTGCGGATGTCGGTGAGCAAGCTGGCGAACGCGAGGGTGGAGAGGTCGGTGGAGGGGCTAGGGGAGGAGGGGAGGTTGCCGCCGCCGGCGGCTGGGCGGCTGGAGCGGGTTGCGGACATGGCGCGGGAGCTGTCCGCTGCGCCCGAATTGGTGACTCGGTGTGGGTTAGGGCCCATGGGTGTGGAATCGTCACGGAAGGCGAAGGCGCCTGCGCGGTCCACGCTGGACAGCGGGGGCCGGTGCTGTTGACCCAGGGGCGAGGACCTGGTGGTGGTGTGGGTTGTGGTACAAAGTTGGGCGTGAGGGCGGGAAGGGCAGCAGCACAGGAAAGGTTGTGGGGATGGCGGGCTTTTTGAGAACGTAGTTTGCGACGGAGGCTGTCTTGATTGACCACCGCAGCGCCGCTTGGCGCAGGTACCGGCGGGCGTTGGACGTTGTGGGGAGGACGGTACCTCTGTACCCAACGCGGACATGTACCGGTATGGCTCGGCGTTGTACCGCTATAGTATCATTTCGTCAGAGAAGGCCTTTTGCTGGCGTGACCAAAAGGCGGCAGGGCTGCGGCTGCTTCTGGGACGTGTGCGTGGGACTGACAATGGATAGGGGAATGCGCGTGCAGGAGGGGCAGGCCGGAGAAGCACAGGCGGCGTGCAGGGAGCAGCAGCAGGCAGTGGGATCCGGGGGCAGCGCAGTGGCCGTGTGAGGTGCGGACGGGTGGTGCGTAGGCAAGTGTAGGTGGAGGGCAAGGTGGGCAGGTGGACCGGCAGGCCAAGTCACGAGTCACAGCGCAGCGTGTGGTGCAGCGGGGCATGAGCATGCGTCACAGGGGCACGCACACGTGGCAAGGGCAGCAGGCAGGCAGGCAGCTCACAGACCCGTGGGTCACCCCCCTGGGCGGCCAGGCCGGGCAGGGGCGGGGTTCCGGGGCGGCAGGGGCCCCCCGGACCCGTGACCCGCACGGGCCCTGCCGACCAGGGGGGCCCCTCCGCTACCCTTGCCACCCTCTTCCACAGCCCTGCCACATTTTGTTCGTGGACAGTGAGCTTGTGAAGGAGGGGCGGCAGGGTGAAGCAGCAGGTCCGGAACCCCGCCCGCTGCACCCTTGCACACGCGCAGTGCAGCCTGTGGCCGTGTGCTCATGCCACGCTGCACCGCACGCTGGGCAGCTGCCCCGGCCTGGCCGCCTTTCTCCCGCCCACCCGCCCCCCACCTACCCCCTTACCCAACCCAGACCCGACCGCTAACCCACACGCTGCCTCCCGCCGTCCTCAGCCACCCACATGCCACATCCACACGCCACGCATTGCCTCCGCTTACCAACACCAGACACACCCTCCATATGCAAGGTTGCTTCTATTGTCACAGGCCACTCAAGAAACCGCTGCGAATTGTTTCAGCAGCATGATTGCAGCCACACCGCCGCATCTTTCAGCGTCCACGACAATACAGCCTCGGACCGACTCTTCGCAGTGCAGCAGTATCAACAAGGCTGGCATGCAGACTCCAATCCAGGAGCCAGTGATGCCCAGGAGATGGAGCGCGTGTCCCGGTATTGTCCATGCCATAGTCAAGACACGTACTTCGCCCCAGCAGCCTGCACGGTGTATCTTTTGCGTACCACAACCCAAAAACGTCGCTGCACTACTGTATGCCAACACTTGCAGGCCACGTGCGCAGCAGAAAAAGTCGGTGCACATGCACGTCTTGTCTGCAGCACAGCTGCCGCGAAGGAAGGGTGTAGCGCCTTGCTGGCATCAAACCAAAAGCTACCCGTACCACGCAGTGCCTGGCCCACGATCGCTCTGTACACCACCTCATGTGCGTCCCGTAACACGCGGTCAGCATCATTACAGCACGACGGGCGACTACAGTCAGCCTGCTGAGAAGGGCAAAAGCACATGCCACATACCGACCGTCCGACCCGCAGCAAGGCACTCGCCATCCCACACCGTGACTCTGCTCACTCGCTCGTTCCTTCACGCATCCCGTATCATGGTGCACCGTGCAACGCGCGTCAGCAAGCGACGATGTATCATTGTACTTTGCATAACAGCCATGTCATCCTGTCGCCCCAGGTCACCTGCATTTACCATACCGCCACACAACCCCAAGCCCGCCCATGCCCCACTTCCCCGCCCAGGCGCAACTTACCTGTCCTGCGCAGCCCATGCGCACACACCCTTAGTCCCAATCCCTATATCCTCCTCCCACCATGCAGTATGTTGCACAGCCCGGCTGACCTTACACCCGGCGCTCCTCCTCCTCCTCCTCCTCCTCCTCCCGCTCCCCCGCCCAGCGGCGGCTTTCTCCCGTGCAGCACACTCCCAACCGCTCCGCTGCTGCTCATGACTGCCCCGTCCGTCCCGGAGGCCCCTCCCCCGCCTCCGCCCTCCTCCGCGTCCGAGTCCTCCCCGCCCTTGTTGCCCCCGGGACTGGCCCCTGCGCCGCCCCCGCCCCCGCCCCCGGATCCCGCGTGTGCTGCCGCTGCTGCTGCGCCCAGGGTGCCCCCCAGGTTGGTGGTGGAGGTCATGGTGGAGGGCAGGCCCATGCCCACAACGCTCTGCAGCAGCTGCTTGTTGTTGCGGCCGCGGCGCACTTGGGCTTGGAGCTGTGGGGAACAGCGGGGGCGGCGGGGGACACGGGGCTCGGTAAGCGTTGTGCAAAAGCACGAGGAGGTCATATGCATAGACGGTGCATCCGGCACACTTGGCAGGGCGCGAGAGGTGGCAAGATAGAGAGGCTTGTGGCGGTTCCCGCCTATGGCAGAAGCCGCACCCTGCGCAACCTACCTGTGTCGTGAGCTGCTTGTAGTCGTACAGCTGCCCTCGAAGGGCCTCCACCACCTCGCTCTCCTCCTGCAGGTGACCAGGCACACGTGTGACGGCAGCTACACATCAGTGGGTCGACATCGGCGAGCACTGACAAAAGAGGGTGCCGGCCGTGGCAGAAGCAAGCGTGTGCAACGACAGGAGCAGCCAACGGAAGGACGACGCCAGAGCTTTTCCCATCTCATCATGCAGACGCGAGCGAGCCAAGCCTGTGAAGCCCGCGACCCACCTCGAGCCTTCGTCGCAGTCCACTCATGGAGCCAACAGCCTCGTCCCGCTCCGCCTGGGCACCCTTCAACTGGTTCTGCGGTGGTGAAACGCGAGAGGACCCCTGATGACGCAAGCATATACAGCTTACAGCCCCGTCTCGTGCTACGGCACCACAACTCGACGTACTGGACCAGAGCCTCCCTCCCACTGCACACCGCACCTACCTTGCCCGAAGCCCCACAGCGACAAACACCCATTCCCCTCGCTGCCCCGTACCCCGCCTCCCTCCCTCGCCTCCCCCGCCTCACCTCCAGCTGCTCCTCCCTGCTGCTGGCCTCCCGCACCGCCCTGGCCAGCGTCTCCCGCTCCTCCGCCAGCGCCCCCCGCAGCGCCTCCACCTCGTTGGACAGCTCGCTGCGGCCGCTCTGCAGCCCCAGCCGCTCGGTCCGCAGCCGCTCGTACTCCGCCGCCAGGTTGCGCCGCGCCTCGCTGGTGCGGCCCAGCTCCACACGCAGCTCCTCAACCTGCAGGGAAGGTGCCGGAAGGTGCGGCCAGGTGCGGGGTGCTGAACAGCATGGGACGTACTTAAAAGGCTGCCGATGGGCCCCTAATCAGCCCCCACGGCCCGGTTTCCGCACCCGCACCCGTTTTTTACTGACCCAGGTTACTCCCACGCATTGCAGCCACACCGGCTTTTCCAACCCCATACCCACGTCCCCAGGTCTTAACCCACCTGCTGCCGGAGCTCCCCCGTCTCCCGCATGCCAGCCATATCGGCTTTTCCTCCCCATGTCCACAACCCCCGTTAACCCACCTGCTGCCGGAGCTCCCCCGTCTCCCTGCTGCTGCTGACCGCCAGCTGCTGCAGCGCGCTCTCCGCCCTCGTGGCAATGTCCGTCTGCCGCTGCAGCCGCTCCCGCAGCACCTCCACCTCCAAAGCCAGCCGCGCCGTGATGCTGTCGTGCGGGCTGCCCTCACGAGCCAGCCACAGGCTGTAGCTGTCCGGCGCGCCCGGCGCAGCCGTGGGGTTGCCGCCCCCGCCCGCCCGCGCAGCGGACATGGCATTACGTAACGTGTAGTGCCCGTTCACGGCGGACGAGTGTACGGAGTTTGCCACGTGTCGACCGACCTTGACCACCGCCGCGGGCGCGGAGCCAGGCCGGTTGAGGGGGTCAAAGTCCATTGCTGCAACGGCGCGGTGGTGGGCGGCGGAGGGGGTGGCGGAGTAGATGCGAGTGACGGCGCCGCCAGAAGCGCCGGTAGGGGTGGTGGGCGGGCGGGAGGAGTGCGGGCTGGTGTAGCCGGCACCGGAGACGGAGCCGGGGGTGAGGACGGTGCGGCCGGGGGAGGGGCCGGGGGAGGTGAGGGAGAGGCGGTCGAAGGCGGATGGGGGCGCGGTGCGCACCAGCATGCCGCTGTTGCGCTCGGTCATGACTAGGGAGGCGTCGCCGGAGCGTAGGATGGAGGGGGACTGGTGCTTGCGGCCGGGGGCCTGGGGTGCGGGGGCCGGAGCCAGGCCCTGCGCAGACAACGATTGCACATGCGGCAGGCAAAGCGGAGTTTCAGCAGTGTGTACCAGCTGCCCAAATGACTGTGCTTGTTCTGTGTCCGCAACTTATGCAAGCCCCGCCCCCACGGCCACACAACATACCAGTAGCAAAGCTCCGCTTTCCTTCGCACCCGCCGCCCACTGCCCAACCTCCCATCCGCACGCCCTCTGCCGCTTCCCCTCCCGGCCCCTGCTGGTACTTTGGTTCCCTTCCCCTAACCCACGCAACAACGCACCTCCAGGTAGTCCGTCCAGCGCTCCGTGAAGGTGCCCATGCGCCCCCTGCTGGCCCGCTGGTCCAGCTGCACCGCGTGCACCGCCATGAGGTGCAGCTGCCCCCCGCCCGCGCCCTGCCCCTGGCCCTGCCCCGCCGCCACCAGGAACTCCGCCACCAGGCCCAGGATGCGCTGCCCGTGCGCGCGCTCCACGAAGGACGCCACCGCCTGCAGCAGCTTGGTCACGTCGTCGCGGACGCGCCGGGGGGCGGGCAGCGAGGAGCTGATGCCTGTGGGGTAGCCAGAGGCGGGGGGCATGGGGTTAGTAACGTGGTGGGTAACTGGCAGGAGCTCATAGTGCGGCGTGACACAGGGCCGTGTGAGCAGCGTGGAGTGTAGCCGGCCTGGCGGCCAGCAAAACGGCACGGCGCAGCACCGTGAGAGCGGCAACCTGGGGTGCAGCAGCAGCGGTGCGCACCGGTCCGTTCTGACGTATCACTCGTCTGTCCAGGCCCCCATGCGTGTGCAACACCCTCACGGCCCGACGCCTGACGCCTTAACCCACACCACGCCATAGCCGTGTCGTGCACAACCCACCGTCCGGCTGGCCGTACGCAGACACATCCTCGCTGCTGTCCTCCACCACCCCCGCCTCCTCGTCCGCCTCCCGCCCGGGCCCCTGCCCCTGCGCCGCCCTGCCGCTGCTGCTGCTGTTCCTCCGCGGCTCCAGCAGCCCCATGGCCACCAGCTGGCTCTCTACCAGCAGCTCCTCGGCGGTCAGGGCGGAGGGCACGGGGCCGTCGGGGCCGCCGTGGGACCCCGAGGCCGCGGAGCCGGGCCGGGCGGACAGGGGCCGCGCGGAGGAGGCCGGCTCGTCAGAGTCCGACAGCTGCGGGGGTGGCGTTTAGGGGGTGTGGTGGTGGGGCTACCTTGATGTGGGTTTTGGGTGGAGGTAAGTCCGTGCGGGCTTGCGCGTATAGACTGTGTGTTTGCGGTGCTTGTGCGCTGTGAGGTTCAGGGGCAGGGAGCCTAGGGTCTTGGGCTGCGTACCGGCTCTGGGATGAGTGACCCCGGGTCGTCGAAGGCGTGGGTGTAGCGCGCGGAGAAGCGGCGCGCCAGCACGGTGCACAGCGGGCCCTCCTGCACGTCGTACGCCGAGATGTAACGCATGTCCTTGTGGGGCACCACGAAGGACTGGATGCAGAACAGGTTGTCGGGGGGAGGGGCTGTGGACTGCGGGTCGGCGAACTCGTAGGGGCCGCAGATGGTGGCGACCTGGGGGAGGAACGGCGTTTGGAGGAGCTGTGAAAACGAGAGCTGGGGAGGGGCGGATGTAAGTCGGGGTCGTTCAGATTCCTCTCTCAGTACCTTTTTTGCTGCAGTGCCCAAACATGAACACGAGCAGTTGCGTGTTTGTGTGCGAACATGGTCCGGGGGAGGCCATGGCATGTTGGTGGCCCGGGGCTTACCAGCTCCTGGAACTCTGGCCGCTTCAGCAAGCGAGATACTCCCGTGGAGTAGTGCGCCACGGCTATGTACCCAAATGGGTTGGTGTGGGGGTCAAGGACGTGGAGTGTAGCATAGCGCTGGTAGATCGCCTGTCGCGTGATTTCGTGTGCGCTGAACCGCGACACGCATCCGTCACGGTTTGTGTAGTAGTGACCCAGCACGCGCCCGGACTTCAGCAGCACGGTGTCCACCATGTGCAACCGCAGTTTGAGGCCAGCGCTCTGTAGGGGTCACCGGGCGTGCATATGAGTCCATATTGTTACTGTCTGTGCCCCGTAGAGAGTTTCATGCAGCACGCGTGAGCTAAGGTTGTTTGGCCAGGGTCAACTGCACGTCCGCGTCCTCCATCTGGCACTCCAGGTCCCTTTGCAATGGCAAGCGCTCCCTGGCATACGCCTACCGATATGAACAGGTCCAACAACGCTGCCCAGTTCTCCGCGTAGTCCCCAAGGGGACCGGAACCACCGGGCGACGCCATTTCTGTATTGTCAAAGGCCTTGGCCTGACTGGAATGCGACAACATTACTCTTCCATAGCAGATACAATTGAAAAGACTGGGTTCGCCTGGTGTGCTGCGACCAGCGTTACCACCAATATTGGAAGCAGCCTTGATAGCGACGAATCCAGTCAAACCATTTACGCGTTGCTGCCCTATGACAATTGTATCTCTGCTTACTCTCCTGGGTCGTGAGCGTCGGTCGCGCGCATCGGTTGCCGTTGCTTCTGGGGTCGTTGAGACTTAGAGCCTGCAGAACTTTGCAGGCCCTGCGACGGTCTGCATGAATCCTCCCCTATCCCTCTTTTTTAAGCATTGAAATAACTTGTAATGAAGGACTTGCAGTGAAGGACTTGCTCTTGCTGGCGGCCTCAGATGGAGGACTCCCTTGCTCCATCGTCTGCACGTTCTTTGCCATCCCTCCTTACGTAGCGGTGTTATACCTGGCCAATACCAAGCAACATGCGTTTCATGAGACGTTCTGTTACTACTGCTGCAAGGTATCAGCCGAGCGCCATAGGCCATGAGTGCAGGCGGGCGCTGTGAAAGGAGTTCGAACCCAGCACTCCCCTGCTCCCGCCCCAGCCAGCACGACAACACAGGGGAGTCCTAGCCGTTATCCCGCCGACCTCACTACGGGCGCTGTCCTTCAAACGCCATGATTTGTTGACACAATCAGATTGAGCACTTGCATCAATGCAACTTGGGGCCTATGCGCCAAGCAAGGAGGGCCATCCACAGCAGCTGCGCTTGCTTCAATTTGGCCGATGGGCAGCAGAATGAATCCCCTGCGACCCCTGGTCTATCTGCGCTCTGCGGTCGCAGGATGGCAACGGGCCAACGGCATACCGGCGGTATATGTGTCACAGATAGAACAACCCAACAAACCAACTTCCTTGTCCATGGGAAGGGGACCAAAACTGTAAATCCATACATACATGGGACAACGCACAGGTAGCAGCAGGATCTATCTCTATCTGCTACCCACCAAAAAAAAACCACCACCACGAAATCACACACGAGCACACAACTCCTTACACATCAGGTATAGTCAAGCCACATATCAACACGTTATGCAAGCAACCTGCTGCTGTCCTTCCACGAATGGTCAATGCAATGGTGTTCGCTAGCTAGCTAGCATGACGGCGGCTTCTTAAGCTGCACGTCGTACCGCCACATGTTGCGTGGTCGCGGTTGCTCCTCCACAGGCGTAACGTTGGTGGTGCCTTTGGCGCCGCTGAAGATGCCGGTGCCACCCACCACAGGGCTGAAGAAGGTGTTGTTCTGGGGCAGCAGGATGCAGCAGGAGAAGGGGGAGTCAGTTGCTTGCGGCGAGTCAGGCCACGCCTGCCTCGCGCAGGTCGTCTGGCAAATAGCATACCGGTATATCCGTATCTTCATACTTGTCCGAACATGCCTCATGCGTTATTACAACCCACGCTGCAGGAAACAGCATGCCTGCTCGACGCTGGCTGGTGTCCGACTGTCCGTTGCTTGTGCGTCACGAAAAAGCCGGGCCTGCGTTAGTCAGTGCAGGCCATTGGTGGAAACCATAGGGTAGGGTGCAGAGATTCACCACCAAGTGCGTGAGTGGCACTTCCTTTTGCACAGGGGCCACTGATAGTGGGCGGGCGGGCTGATGGTGCTGGTAGCAAATGCATGGACACTGTACGTACGCACCAGCATAGCAGGGACCCCCCGCCCGCCCCTGGTATGCACACGCCTACTCCTGGCACCCGACTCACGCACCGTGTAAGGAAAGGGCCCCACAAAGGTGACCGAACCGGGAGGTCCAAACTGCAGAAGCAGAAGCAGAAGCAAGACAGAGCGGTCAGCGTGCCAGAGACGGAGTAATGCGCGACGAACCGGGAAGAGTCACAAGGTAGGTCCAGCTACAGCCGCCCTGACTAAACAGATGCGTCAGCGAGCTGCGTGCTGTGCGCAAACGCGTGCCAGGGACATGCAAGCTTGCGTAGCTGGACTTCTGTTTTTCTTCGTAAGAAGGTTACAGGGGCTAGGAATTCGTGCTTGGCAAGCACATGTGGGCACCACCAACCACCGCGACCTACTCTACCCAAGACTCTGGAGAACTCGTCGCACTACCTGCTACCAGTCAACTCACGAACAGGGGAATGAAAGGGGACTGAGACAGACTAGACTAGCTTGGCTAGCTTACTCACGTCAAGGGTCGTAGCGCATCTTTCGGCAACATAGGCAGACTCGTTGAATTGGAAGCATGTGCTGTAGGACAGGCCCGCCTGCACATTGCAGGGCGCAGGGAAGAGCGGTGCACAGCGCTGGCGTGGGTTATTGCACATTGACTGATGCATGCATTCACAACCGCCAACATGTAAGCTACACGGCATGCTGGGCCCGTAACGCCCTACGGCTCTTGGTGCTCGTTTCCTCCCCGAGCCCATTAGACCTCAGAGCCCCAGTTGCCATGCATGCCGCAATGCTCCCTTCCGTACGTACCCACACGCCCCCGGCACCCACCAGCTCAGAAGAATTCAACACGTTGCTCTTGTTGCGGTAGTATAGCCGGTCTACAGAGCAGCAATGCATCCCAAAACTCAATCTGCCGTGCGCGCATACGAGTGCTGTATGGCCAGGTAGCCGTAGCAATGCGCTTGTGCGTGTTGCGCCGTGCAATACTGCATGGCACGTACGTACGTAACGCCAGATATCATCCGGCGGCCCTTGGGGCAACGCTGACAGAAACGGCATGCCCTTGCTTGCCTGCTGCACGAGCCTAGCCCCTCAGCAGACGACCATACCCGGGGAGCGGGGACGTGTGCTCGTCGTAGGTGCGTGTTGGGGACAATGCTGTCCAGGAGGGACGCTGCTGACACTGCAAGAACCAAACAGTTCTCACTTACGGAACCGTACGACCCGCCATCGAGCGATCCCCAGTCCTGCGGAGCAACAGTGCATGTACCGGTACCGGTATGCATGGCAAGTGGCAACATAAAAACAGTAAAAAGGAGAGCGGCCCCTGAATGCAGGCGCAGGCCTGGGGTACAGTCGTACTGTGCACTGCTGTTACGCCTGCGTCTCATATTGGATCCCAGGAAGGAAGCCACGCAACAGGTCAGCTTGGTCCAAAAGAGATGCCCCTTCAGGCCCCCTTTGGGGCAACTAAAATATAACCTAGAGCACGGTACCAGGCCACCAGCATGCTGGGATTCGTGCGTGGGTGGCGGGGCAGTGTAGTGTGCCCCTCTCGCAATCAATCCGTGAAAGGTTGTGCAAAAGCCTGTGCCCCGTCCCCACCACTGCGCCGCGGAACGTCCAGGCAGCGCTGGGCACCACCAAGCCACTCCGCTCGAACACCTCGACCACGCTAATGGGTCCGCCGCTGCACAGCTGGGCCGGGGCGGGGCGGGGCGGGGCGGCCTGTGCGGTCGCAGCGAGGCCGCACGCCGCGACGGCCAGCAACAGAGCCATCAGCAGTCCCGCAGTACTACGCTGCATCTTGTCTAGGTTGGAACGAGGAGCTTTTCACAACGTGTCGGGCTGGAATATTTGCTTGCTTTGCCTGTAGCGAAAAGTGCAGACCGTCGTTTCGGTGCCGTTACGTTTCGGTTTCTGTGCAGAGGAGTGTCGGTCGTCACAGCCTGACGGCATCACACCGCAGAAAGGTTTAGGTATCGATGTGTCAAGGCCCAATTCCAACCTCAGCAGCCCTGGATGCGGAGCATTCGCCATCCAGCCAATGTGGCGGTTACCTCCATGACATGCATACCAGCTTTTGTTGAACTGAAACTAGTGCATACAAATTAAGTCCATGTACGACCTTAATTAAGAGATCGTACACGGGCAGAGCAAGCTCGGGATCTCGGCGAGGCTTGTGAAGCTCGACACGAGCGGCCGCGCGACCCATGGGTCTCAGCCGACCTCAGTTGCTTGATGCGAGCAGATGCAAGCAAGGCCAAGGGTCTCTCACAACAGCTGTGTCTTGCACCAGCAATAAGACAGCCCGGACTGCAAAATGATTGCTGGTTCTTCTCCCTGCAACACTTGCCCCTCCTTCTGCTTACTGCCAAACATTCGAGCGCTCGCTGCCCCTTGCGTATCTGAGCTCCTCCTACGTACATGCATCACAACACAGCCCACCCACTGATTTCCATAAAGCAGCTGCTTCTCCCATGCCTTTCCAACTATGCCAGTAGCCCAAAGCATGTGCCAAATTGCTAAGCAGCGAAGCACAGCTGAAAGGCCCCCCACATCCGGTCCTGTGTCACTGCCCCCCTGACCCTACCCGCTCCCCGCCCTCCGCTTCCCCACGCACTCCTCCCTGTGCCCAACCATGCCAGTAGCCCAAAGCATGTGCCAAATTGCTAAGCAGCGAAGCACAGCTGAAAGGCCCCCCACATCCGGTCCTGTGTCACTGCCCCCCTGACCCTACCCGCTCCCCGCCCTCCGCTTCCCCACGCACTCCTCCCTGTGCCCCGCCGCCCAGTGTGCCCTCTGGCATGCCGCGCAGCAGTAGGCCGCCGCCCCGCCGCACGCCTTGCCGCACCGCCTCAGCACCACGCCCGCCTCGCTGTCCCCCGCCAGCTCCGCACAGCGCGGGTTGCTGCAGCAGGGCAGCACCTGCCGCGCATCACAGGGCGGCGCCATCAGGCCCAGCTCAGCCAGGGCCAACAGCCTCTCCCACCCGCCCTCCACCTCTCCCCGCGTAACCACGGCCTCCTGCAAATCACCCAATACAAACGCCGTTTCCCGCACCTCCTCCATCTTCTTGTACAGCTGCTCTGCAGTCACCCCATCCTCCTTTCGCACATGGACGCCTCCATCTCCCGATGAGAGCAGCCCAGCAGTCGCCGCCTCGCGCTCCAGCAACCTGCAGCAGCCCTCCAGCATCCCCTCCACCTCGCCTCCGCTCTTGGTGACGATGCTGCGCCAGCTCTCCACCGCCCGCAAGTCCTTCTTACCAAGCGCACCCACGCACAGGTGCTGCGTGCTTTCCAGCAATTCCAAGGCTACGTGCACGTCCCCGTGCCACGACCTGGTCAGCCGCCCATCAGTAACCATGTCCGCCGCCAGGTCCATCCACAGCGGCAGCCACAGCGACAGGGCAAATGACAAAAGCCGCAGCAGCTGCTGCTCCGGAGGCGAAAGGCCGCCGGCGGCGGCGGTCGCGGCAGCGGTAGCGGTCGCGGCAGCGGCGGCAGTGCCACAGCCACTAGGACCCGAGGTCGGCGGGGCCACACGGCCGTCCGTGCCACCACCACCGCTGCTGCCGCCTCCACCAAGCCCGTCACCGCAGCCGTCGTTTCGGTCGTCCCCTCTTCCGCCGTCACTACTGACAGCACCGCTGGTACGGGCACTGCTGTGGACGCCGCCCTTCCTGTCAGATGCCCGTGCCCCGGTGTCGTTGTCTCCAGCACTGCGACGGACACAGCGGCCGCCACCTCTGGCACCGCCGCCGCCACTGCCGCTGGGGTCATTGGTGTTGACGTGGTTCTCGACGCTAGCGTTGCCGCCGCCGTCGCTGGAGCCGTCGCCGCCGCCATTGCCGCCACCGCTGTCGCCACCGCCATTGCCGCCACCGCCGTCGCTACCGCCATTGCCGCCGCCGCCGTCGCCGCCATCACTGCCGCCACCGCCGTCGCCGCCACCATTGCCGCCACCGCCGTCGCCGCCGCCAGTGCCGCCACCGCCGTCGCCATCGCCGCCACCGCCGTCGCCATCGCCAGCGGCCGCTGTCTCCCTCCCTTGCGCCTGCACCGGTGCGGACGGCTGACACTCCCGGAAACCCCGCTCAAATGCTAATTGCAGTGCAACATGCTCTGCAGCGCGCCATAAGAGCGAAACCATCGCCCCCAGCCAAGCCATGACTGCAGCGCATGCCTTGCGGTCGCCTCCCGGCCTAGCCCGCTCCACGCACGTCCGCCGCGCCACCTTGGCCGCCGTGGCCAGGAACGCCGCCGCCTCCCTCTCATCACCGAACGCCAGGAGCAGGGGCCAAATCGTGTCAGAGTCACAACCGAACACGCCTCTGCCAAGATCCAGGGTCGCGATGGGCGTGTTGCCCGAGCGGAAGCAGGTGCGCAGTGTGCGCTCCAGGCAGGGCAGGTAGCCACTGTCCAGGGCGGCGGAGAGGCCAGGTGGCGGGTCGATGGGCAGCGCATAGCCTGCGGACAACAAGGAGGCAGAAGTGGGTCACTGTTCGGTATCATAGACTTGAAAATTGGCGTAAGGGCCCGTACGCTGAAGAGGATTGAGCGCATCGCAGCGCATGCATGATCATTGGCGTAGTACTGTCTGACATCTCGTGGACGGCGCGGCAACGTCCGTGTGACAGCGCAAAACATTGCGCACGACTCGCACAGCGCGCGGGTGTCGCCGCACCTGGGAACACGTTCACATACAGCAGTGCAGAACGGGAATGTAGCGCTGAACGCTTGTATGTGGCGTGCGCACGATGGGAATGGGCTGTAGAGTGTGCTGGGGTCCCACCTGGGTCGGGCACGGGCATGGCGAGGGAAGGGTCCAGCAGCCAGTGCACATAGAAGGCTTCGCCTTGTGAACCCACAAGCTTGTCCATCGCACAATGCACCGCCGCCACCGCCGCCCGCCACCAGCGCCGCGCCAGCGGCCCACCGTCACGCAGCCACGCCCCTGTATCCATGCTATTGCTGCTGCTGCTGCTGCTGCCCTGCGTGTCGTCCCCACCCTCACCGCCCTGGGCCCCGCACCAGCTGCGGTCGAGGCTGCCGCCCCCGGCCCCCTGGTCCCCCTCGCCCACAGCGATGTTGCCGCTGGAGCCGGCTATGCCAGGGGTCCTGCTGCGGCCTGTGCCGCCACCGCTACCCTCCAACACAGGGGTACCTGCCTCCGCTGCCCCAGCTCCAGCCCTGTCCCCAGCCATGCAACTGCTATCCATGAGCAACCGGCTGCAGGACATCGCCTGCATGGCGAGTTCTGGGCACCGCCGGGGCTCAAGCGTAGCCCGGGGCGGGTCCGCAGCAGGGCCGCCGCTGCTCACCCCGACTTCGCTCCCAGCGCCGCCTGAGCGGCATAGCCCTACACGACGCCCAGTCTCCACCTCAGCAGTACCAAGAGCCTGTCCGAGCTGCCTCCCGCGCCTGCCTGCCTTGCCGCTGCTGCTGTCCCCGACTGACCCGCCTGCCGCCGCCGCCGCCGCCGCGGGCAGCCCGTTGCGCCGCCGCCAGCAGTCCGCCGCCACCTCCGCCTCCCGCAGGCACAGCTCGAACAGGCCGCGGGGGGATAAGCCGCAGGGGGCCAGCTCATAGCCCCCGAAGGTGCATGTCTGTTTCCTCCAGTGCAATGCAATTATGGCACAGTTGCACGTGAGCATGCCCGTGCCCTCCTGCCATAAAAGCGGCATCAGGCTGTCGTACGGCAGGCCGTACGTCGTGCCGCCGTCCACGGCGTGCAGCTGGGACACGGAGTGGGCGGCCAGGGCGTACTGCGGAGGAAGGCGGGTACCAGCGGGTTTATGAAACGGACTATTCATGCTGCAGCGGCAGCGCGAAGGTAAGGGCCATTTCTTCCGGATTGCAGTAGCTGCAACACAGGCACGCCTACTGCGAGGACATAACACGCTGCTGGTCCTGCCAAGCAAAAATATCGCGCAAGGAATATCCGTCTTGATATACAGGCGGTGCCATGTAATCCCATGCATGGGCTGTCATCACTCCTCGCGCACCCCGCCGCACCTGCACGCAGGTGCCCGCCAGGATGGTCCGCAGGGGCTCCCGGGGCAGCGAGGCAGCTCCCTCATGCCAAAACAAGTTGAGCACTTGCCACGGCAGCTCCATCAACTGAAACAGAAGCTGCTCACGGTCGCTGCCGGCCGCACAGGCGGCCCCGCTCCGCCGCCGCTGCTGCGTCTGCCCGCCGGGCCCCTGCTCCACCGCCCCCACCGCCGCCCTGCACGCCGCCTCCACCACACCACTTTCCGCCATGGCACACAGCAACGCGGATCCCAGGGTCTGGGGAGTGGGGGGTGTTGGGGACGTGTAGCTTGTGTCTGGGTCATGCCCCTGGGGCCAAGGTGCGGCAGCAGAGCCTCCGGGTTCACCGGCCGCGGCAGGGGGCTTTGGGCAGGTCTCGGAGCCCTGGAATAGCTCGGCAGCTGCAGGCGCAGTGTGGGAGGGACCAGCGGCGGGCGGGCTGCTCTTGCTGGATGCGGGGGCAGGCGTTGGCGGCACGGGTGAGGGAGCCGACCTGGTGCTGGCGGCGGCGGCGGTTGGGCTGTTGGGTGCTGGGGGTTGGGGCTGACTCAGCCGTTGGGGGCTAACGGCCGGGACCTCACTGGTAAGGAGCTTGCCAGCTGCGGCGATGAGCTCGCTGACGGGCTGGAGGCACGTGGCTAACTGACGGGGGGTGAGCAGTGCCCGGGAGGGGCCGCGCTGCACCTCGGCGGAGAGCAGGCGGCTGAGGGCGGGCAGGGCGTCGGATAGCAGCAGCGCAGACACCATGGCCCAGCTGCCGCCGCCGTACTCTGCCGTTCCCTGCTGCTGCAGCTGCTGCAAGTCAGCAGCGTCAGGTACCGATGCACTTGCTGTGGGAGCGGCAGTGATGACGACGCCTTTTTTGAGAAAGGTCGCCACGAGCGCTGAGCTGTCGACCAGCAGCGGCACCCAGTCCTCCGGGAAGGGCCCTGCGCCAGGGCCAGCTGGTGCACCGCCCGCTCTGCTGCAGCCGCTCGGGGCGACGCAGCTCTCCCTGCCGCTGCCAGGGTGTTGCTGCCCATATTCTGCGGCACCGGGTTTGTGATCTGGACTGACAGAGACCGGATCGTGGTTGCTTTCCGTGAGCTGAGATCGGTCCTCGGCAGCAGCGCATGGACTTCGCGTCGGGCTAGGCGCGACCTCCCGAAGCGAGGCCGAGTAGACCTCGACCAGAGCCGAAACGGTTGTGCGGACATCCACGAAAGCTTGTATTGCTAATACAAGCCAGTCATTCCGCATCAGCAGTTCATGAAGTCGCGCCAGGGCAGAGCCCGCGGCAGCCCTTCGGAGGGGTGCCGAGGTCTCGGAGGACACTGCGCGGACGAGCTGCGCGCAGGCCCTTTTGCCAGCGTCCAACGCCCGTTGATCTATTGTCTTCGGGATCATATTGTTCCTTATGGCTGACCTGGGATGACTTTGAGGACTGCGAGCAAGGCTGACGCACTAGTTCTTGCGTTGTGTCGGGTTTCGCAACTTTGTATTACCAGGCCCGTGGGTCACAAAGCTTTAAAAGGATACAAACGGCTGCATGTTGTGTAGAAGGTAAGAAAGCGGAAGGGGGCCTGACACGAATTACCGTAAGCATTGCGGTCTGGCACCCTCTGCAAGCCGTACAGCCTCATTGGCGCATCTCCTTTAAGGAACATGCACCTGATTAGGACGTGGACAAGCCAGGGCAGCATCACCCCCGCACTGCATCCTTCTCCACACTCCTGTTCACCACATGCCGCCTTCCCGCGTCTCTATATGGATGAGTGCCGTACGGCATAATGCCAGTCAGCGCTCGTCGATTCCCCTCCCCAGTGATGACCTGCCGTGCATGGCCGCACAACAGCACAATCACTTTCTGCCTTCCGCCCCAGCAATGTGCTTCTCCTGTCCACAGCCGTCCAGCCGTGGTGGACGGAGGCACGAAGCGCATCTCTTCCTTGCGCACGCTGCAGCACGGCGGGGACGACACCAGGTCACCAGCCACTCCTTCACCTCCGCCCTCGTGCCGACCTCCAGCGCCTGCTCAACCTCCTGCGGGGTGCGGGCCCGCCGGCGGCGCCCCCCGCTTCACCATCCACAGCAGGGCGCTCAGCAGGACGCAGCCTTCTGTCGCCACCTGGGCCAACGCCATGCCCCATGCCCCTCCAAACCACGCCCAGGCTGGCCAGGTCGCCTCTGACCAGCGCCTCGTGGCATTCGTACCAGGTTGCGCTACTGGTGCACGTGGGTAAGCGCTTCTGCTGCTACGACCTGTGGCCGGCACAGCCACAGCATCGCGTCCACGCACCCGCCGCTTGCGGCTCGGTCCATGTAGGCGCCATCCGCACAGGGCGGCGCGGGTGCTCGAGGATAGTCCTGAGCACAGCTACGTTGCGACGGAAGGCGGCGTAGCGTAGTTGGCTGCACGACACGCCTCATCCCACCGCCGCTGCCTGGGCGGCCCAAAGTTACATCCCGTCGTTTTGCATACGCACAGCAGGCCAGGGCACACACCGTCACGCCACACGGATGCCGCGGCAGCCCTGCTGACCCATGCGGCCGAAACCTCGGAACAGGAAGCAAGAGACCTGACTAGACCCGCGTGCCGTACATCCAACGGTCCAGTACGGCATTCGTAGAGGCACGCCCTGACCAATGCCGCACACACCAAGCCCAACCAGCCGCCTTAGTACGCATCTGGCCACCTCCTACAAACATGAACATTGTAGTACATACACCATTTCATGTGCACAAAGTGCACAAAGTGTTCCTCACGTGTCTGGGGCTAGCAGTCCGTGCACCGCCCTGCCCCCCGTGCTGCCGCCGCCGCCGTCTGCCCGACATGCCGCCCCCGGCCGCCCTGCTGCCCCTGGAGCACCCGGACCCGGCGCCTGCTGCTGCTGGTGCTGCGCCAGGGGCGTGTGGAGGCCCCGCTCCTCCTCCCCAGCCTGCGCTGCCTCCACCACAGGCCCCACGGCGGAGAGCCTGCAAGGGAGGACGTACGGTGAAGACAGCCATGGACATACTCAGCGAGCAGCGTATTCCATATCCCAAATGGACAAGGGCGATGGCACAGGCGCAAACGGTACGCAAAGAGATGCTGTAGACCGATTGCCGGCTTGTGTACGACAGCATGACTCAGGCACGTTGACGGCATGGCCCTTGAGCACTCAGGGGCAGGGGTCGCACGTGCCCAAGAGCTCACGGTGACCATTACAACTGCCGTACGACACACCCCGCAGTACATTCGCTGTATTCGCCCACCTGTCTACATCCTCCGCCATCCAGTGCCTGTTGGCGGCGTCCAGGGGCGGCACGTGGCGCAGCAGCCGCAGGGCCACACGCAGGTGGTCCAGCGCAAGGGAGGTCCTGGCAGGACCATGAGGGTATCGGCAAGTACGGCAACTAACAGCCATGTCCAAGGCGAGTTACGGTAGCTGGCACACTAGGTCAGCCTCATGGGAGGCCGCAGCTTACCGTGTGTGTCTTTTCGCTGCGGCTGTAAGGTGCTTAATAATGCAGGTAACCAGCATGGCGCCCCAGTCCCCTCCCCGCGCACCTGCCAAAGCGCGCGTGGTGCGCCCCGCGGTTCCACGTGCTGCCCACCAGGTACTCCATGTCGCGCTGCGGGAAGCCGCACGCACCCACACCTCCGCTGCCACCCACACCCCCTTCCGGCCGCCCCTCCTCCCCATCCAGCTCCTCCTCCTCCCCCACATCCTCCCCATTCCCGCTGCCCGCCCTCCGCCCGCTCCGGCCCCGCGGCTGCCCCGCCTTGGAGGTAGATGCGCCCCCTGTCACGGCCATGTCCAGCAAGCCCGCCAGCTCCCGCAGTACCCCCAACCGGGCCGAGTCGTCACCGCCCCCTGCCAGGGCCAGTAACGCATGCACCACCTGCGCCACTGCCTCCCAGTCCACACCACCAACACCACCGCGAGCTGCAGCAGTGGCAGCAGTGGGCGCGGAGGGCCCACCGGCGCCGCCTCCCGGCAGCTGCGGTGGCGGCGGCGCGCCAGCGCTTACTAGCCGTATCAGTGCCTGGCGGTACGCCGCCGCAGCCACAGGGATGTACGATTCGGGGTCTGTCGTACGCTCGGCGGGGTCGGCAGCAGCGCCGACGGCTGGGTGCGTCAGCCCCGAAGGCGCCTGCAACGAGCGGAAATACTAATAATGGTTCAGTTACAACGAAGCACAGGTTGAGGCACTGCGCAGGGGTACGCAAATGGTCTCCCTCTGTAGCTGGTTGCCTGAACACACCTGCGCCAGGGCCCTCAGTCGGTGCGCCAAGGCCAGCATGTCGTGCGGCGGCAGGGGGCAGGCGGGGCCGGGCGGGAAGGTGCGGGCAGCCGCCTCCAGTGCGGACAGCAGCGCGGTGGGGGAAGCGCGCTGGGAGGCCAGCAGCCGGAGCTCCTGTGCGGGTGTTGTGGGTAGGGGTGTGGGCAGAGGCCCGTTGCAACACATACGACGCCACAGATGTTCTCTTTTAAGCGCAGGGTAACCAAATCGAGTATCAATGCAATGGGTGCCAAACGTGCTACACGTCGGAACGTGACACTAGTGGCATGTGCATGTCACGCAAGGCATGGCCCTACTGTCGTACGGCCGTGCAAAAGTGGCGCCGGAACCGGCGGCGTGGGAAAACACCAAACGCCGTACAGGTACGGCATCAGTGCCGGGACGTGCCGGAAGCTTACCATAAGTGCCACATGCATGTCGCACTTGTCGGGTGGCGGCGGGGGCCGGCCCGCCGCCGCCGCCGCCGCCGCGCGCTCCGCCGCCGCCGCCTTGGCGTGACGCAGGGTGTGCGCCGCAAGGGACAGCGCGGCGGCGGCGTCGGGGGAGGAAGGGCCGGCGGCGGCGGCGGCGGCCGGGCCGGCGGGGGTGTGCCGCGCCGCGACCGCTAGGGCGCACGCTGCGGCGAGCGTGAAAGACACCTGCAAACAGCCGGCCAGCAAAAAAGGTGTTACGCACTTCAGGCGCTGTGTGCTGCCCGGCCCCAAAAGCAAAAGTTCTCCGTAACCCACTGCTCCCCCAGCCCGCAACAGGGCGCGTCACCGGTACCTACCCTGCGGCAGCCGCGCACGCGCTCCGCCGCCGCCCCTCCTCCGCCTCCAGCTGGGGGCCTGCCCCCCTCCGCCGGCCCCACGGCCACGGCCCCCAGCAGCCTGCCCAGCAGCTTCCCCGCCGCCGCCAGCAGCACCGCCCCCGACTGCATGGCGCCCGCCGCCACCGCCGCCAGGCCCGCGTTCCAAGACGTCCACGCAAACCACTCCAGCTGCTGCTGAACGGCCTGCTGCTGCTTGGCAGGGTCCTGTGTGTAATGGCGCGGGGAGATGGAGCTTCAGCAAAAGCACACTACTCCGGGCTTGTAATCCTCCTAGGCGAATCGCAGTGCGGGTCTGTGTGCCGTACCGTAAGGGCCCACTGATAGGTCATATTTAAGGTGTACAATGGCTATGTCGGTGCTTGCTGCATCTGTGTCTCCTGCGTTGTTCGCATCGCACCTGCTCCTCCCCTTCCCTGCCGGCCGCCGCAGCCCCCATGAAGAAGGCCCTCTCCCCCAACGCGTCCAGCCGTACAGCCGCCAGGTTGCAGTACAGGGCCATGTCGTGGTGCGGCTGTGGCTCGGTCCCGCCGCCTTCCCCTCCTCCTCCTCCGCCTCCCCTTCCCCCTGTTCCTGGTCTCGCCCCATCAGCCCCGCTGGCAACACCTGCACCCGCTGCTCTGCCCCCAGCGGACCGGGGCCTCCCACTCTGCTGTTGCTGCTGCTGCTGCTGCTGATGGGACGATGCTTCCTCCATGACGCAGCGGACCAGCAGTCGCAGGATGTGCCCCTCGGAAGGCAGCGCCCTTGTAAGTGCATCTGGGCCCGCTGCTCCCTTTGTTGGTCCCTCCTGCTCGCCTGCGCCTTCCAGATCCATCCCCTCTTGCTGCTGCTGTGGCTGCTGCATGGCGGCCCGGTGCAGTGTCAGCAGCAGCTCCCGCACCACGGGCCACGCGCGCGCACCCGCCGCCTCCTGGCACGCCACCTGCACACGGCACGGCATAGTACGGCAGTGTACGGCAACGTCAAGACTCCACGCCGTAGTTACAGGCACGGAAGGATACGGACTGCATCTCACACCTTCAAGCCATAAACAAGCGGCCAATCGCAATAATACCGCAGCTTAGCCGAGGTTGACACGACTCTCAAGCCGCCACCATCGCCCTATTATTCGCTATGCAACCCCTTACGGGTGCTCCATTACGGTAACCGCAGTAAACCCTGGACTCGGATCAAAGTCCCCTTCAATTGGCCCAGGACCCACCTGCAGTAGCCCCGGCTGCTGTAGCTCCCCCTCCAGCAGCTGGGGGGCCAGGGCCACCGCCTGGGCGTGGGCCTGGGAAGGGGGCAGGGGAGGCCCGCCCGCGGGGCCGCCACCCCGGCCTGCTGGTCCCGGAGCGCCTGCAGCCCCCGCGCCTGCGCCCGCCCCCGCCGCCGCCATCAGCAGCACCTTGAAGCGCAGGAAGGTAACTGCGAGGCCAGTGGATGGATTGAGGGCTATTGCGTGCTGACATACTACACACGGATGGATTAGGTGCTGGTAAGGGCTACGCCACTCTGTACCTCGCTCAGAGCTGGCCCTGCGCGCTGCGTTGACGCACGTATCATACAAAACGAAAAGCTCCGCCTCAAGGCTTGACAGTATCAGTTCCACGTTCTGTGTTTGTATAATTCTGTGCGCCGCATGTCCTGACCACCCATGCACAGTTGCGGCTTACCTTGCGGTGGCGGGGGACTGGGAAGCACAGCCGCCTCGGCCCGGTCAAGCTGGCTCATGGCCCTGCACAGTGGGACAGTAGGGCACAGCCAAGCCAGGATTCACGCCATGCCGGGACATCTCCATTCTGCACATTGCCCGCACGTACACGCTAGTTTTCAACCTCCCAGGCTCTCACGCCGAACAAGCAAGGTGCCTGCCCGCCCCTGCACCCACGTCAAGCGCCCCCCCCCCCCCCCCCACCCCCCCCCCCCCATCCCTCCCCGCCACCCCAACTCATCCTCCCACCCCCCACCCACCCGACCAACCCGACCCACCCCCCACCCCACCCCGACCCTTGCCCCACCCCGGCCCTTAACCCACCCCGCCACGTCCTGCATGGCCAGCGCACACAGCGCCGCCGTCTGGTGCGCCCGCGCCGCCTCCTGCGGCCCCGGGGCGTACGGCGGGGCCGCGTCCAGCAGCGCCAGGGCGGCGGACCAGGCCCTGTCGGCGAACAGCTGGCAGGCTGGCGGGCGCGGGTGGCAGCAGGGACAGCGGTGTAACAACCGAGCGCTAAGGGCGGGGAGAAGGGAGCCAACAAGCACTTTGACAAGCACGCGCGGCAGCCACTTACAGACCGTGCGTGTGTACTGGTATGCATGCGTATCCGGTACCTGGAAGGCAACGCCTGCTCACCTCTGTTCCACAGCAGCGCGAACGCCTGGTAGCGCAGCTCTTCCAGGTCCTCCTCCGAAAGACCGCTCTCCACACCGTCACCGCTCATGTCCACGTCCGCCTCTTGCTCCTGCCCCCGTCCGTCGGACCCTCGGCCATCTCCCTCCTCTATCTGCATCCGCTCCCCCTGCGAGCCCGCTGCTGAGGCTCCCCCGCCACGCCCTCCCTGCACCTGTAGTCCCCACCGCCGCTGCAGCCGTGCCACTGCAGGCAGGACATCCCTCACCGCGGCGGCCGGGTGTGTGCGACCTGGTGCCCCTGCTGCTGCACCTGGGTGGCCCCCTGCTGCCTGCCTCCCCTGTGGCTGTGTTTGCTGTGGCCCCAGCAGCACCCGGAGCGCCAGGCCATCCGCTGCCTCCAGGGCCAGGTCTGCATTGGGGTGCTGCGGGTCAGTGTGGGGAAGGAGGCCACGGGTGGGGGGCCATGGACTTGTTAAGCAGCAGCTACTGCAGACGCAGCAGCAACTCATGTATCTCAATTAGCACGAGAGGAGGTAACGCTAGACTTTTAACAGGGTGTGGGCGGCTGACGTCGGTTGGCTGAGTCTTACCTGCAGCCTCACAATGTATCCGGCATCTGCGATTGTGTTTGGCGCAAGCTGCCGTAAGGTGCAGTGTTCAGCAGGCGTCCGTAGCAGTAGGCCTTACCTTCTCGGCACGCGCGTTGTCGTACACGATCTGCAGGTACCGCAGTACGATGGATGCGTCGTACGGCATACGCCGCTGGAGGGCCTCCACTGCTGGCCACAGCGCCTGCAGGCGTGACGGTGCAGGGAGGGGTTTTTATGAGCCAGCCACTGCACACCGACGCAGGCGTGGGGCGACTGGGTACGGTAACTGGTACGGTGGCCAGACTGGTGGAGCGAGTGGGACATTCAACTCCACCCGGCTGAGCGTCAGCCTGAACATTAGGGACCGAGCGATTGTGCACCTCCATGCGCAGTGGACTCGACCGTGCATTACCGATGCCCCGGTACCCGGGCAACGCACCTGCAGCGGCGCCCGCGCCGCCCCCTCCGCCAGCCCCTCCACCACCTCCCAGCCCAGCACCACCTCGGCGTCCCCCCGCCGCGCCAGCCCCACCAGCACAGCCACTGCCGCATCCCACGAGCCCGAGACAGCCAGGCAGCTGCAAGGACACGCGGGACAGGACACGCAAGCTTAGCGTGCTTGTCGCAGTGCATCAACACATACGACAAAGGTTGCAGTCCGCTTCCAGATGCGCTGCCCGCTGCCCACTGGCAGTAAGAAGGCTGCACTACGCGTGAACCCCAGACGCCTGCCTTCCCCTCCACGTCTCCCCCCTTCCCCAACCCCGCCTCCACCGCCCCCATTTCCGGCGCCCCCGCCCACCCACGAACAGAAGGCAGCCCAGACTCAAACCATGCCTGCTTGGCTTCCAGACCCCTGCCTCCCATCTCCGCCCGTTCCCCCCTAGGCTTCCCCACCGCGCCTCCACCGCCGCCATCTCCGGTGTGGCCGCCAGCTCGCTGCCCGCCTCCCGCAGCGCCCCCACGCACGACAGGCTGGCGGAGGGGTCGCCCGCAGCGGCGTGGCACTGGGCCAGCCACACCAGAACCTGGAAACGGGCGGTTGGGAAGGAGCGGGCGGAGGGGTTAGGTAAATGCTTGATACCGTTACATGTTACCCACTGGGACACGCTGACACGTGTCACGACTCTGCAGCCCCCACTACACAAGCGCACCAGCGTGCCGACGTGCCACGTGTCAAGCCCCACGCGTCGTGCCACGTGCCCACCTGGTCCCGCAGCCACACCAGTCCGTCCTCCCGCGCCACGTCAGCCTCCCCCGGCTTCCCCCCGCCGCCCTGCGCCGCCGCCGCATCCACCGCCGCGTGGTGGCACTGTACGGCATTAGTCACCAGCTCGTACACCTGCGTGTGCAGCAGGACATAGTGTTGAACTGAACCCCAGTGCTACGGTACCAGGGGAGCGACCGCCAGACCTCAGACTGGAGTGTGCGGAGAAGCTAGCACCGCGCGGACATGGGCCACGCAGACTGCATGGCGCAGCGTGACACACATGGGGACCCTGCAAACAAGGACATCCCTTGTCGAAAAGCATATGCGAAGGGTTGGCCTCTGCCGCATTGAGACAGACTAACTGAGACTCTGTGCCGTCCGGACTACGGTGTGAGCCGCACCTGGTCCAGCAGGGATATCGCTTCCGCGGGGTCGCTCAAGCCGCCCCCACGCACCAGGGCGCCTCGGCCAGGCATGCCACCTTCGCCCCCCTCACCGCCCTTGCCATCGACCCCAATTGCGTCTCCTGCCCCCTCCTCGTCCTCCTCCCCGTCACCCTCCTCTTCCTCATCCTGGGACAGCAGGTGCATGTTGCCGAGATGCTGTGCGCCAGCCGCCGCCGCGGCCCTGCCCCCCTTGCCGCCGCCCCTGATGCTGCTCCTGCTGCTATCGAAAGGGTGCGTGTGCGAGGCGACGGGGGCACCGGTGGCCACCTCCACAGCGTAGTCCAGGAGCGCCTGAATGCAAGGTTGTGACTGGTGTAGTTACACAATCACAGACCCTGAGGGGTGTACGTAGAGTCAAGGTGCCCCAAGGGCGAGCAGTGCACTGCATGCGGTGAATGGAGCGAGGACGGGGCTTAAAAGCTACTGCCCTCATTCCGGGCAGCTGTTAGCGCACTAATTAGAGGACACATGGTCTACACCAACAGAGCACCTCACCCGCCCGACCTCGTGCCTTACTGTGCCGTGGGTTACAGATGGCACACAGACTGGCAGCCTGCAGCACAGTACATCGTACGCTCACGTCCACCTGCCCACCTGCGACAGCAACGCCGTCAGGACGCACGCCAGGTCGTACCTGCATGATTGCGTTATGAGCTGTGAATGAGTCCCCATGCATGGGGGCGCACGGGGGCATCGTGTCTACGCAGGGCTAAGCCATAGCCGCATCAGAGTCGATGCCTGCCGGTGTGCGGTGTGCCGTGACCATAGTTGCGCTGCGTATCCCGTGCAATAGTTCGACACTCGTCCACGCCCGGGCGTTCTGGACATCTAGAATACCACGTGCGCATTATCCAGAGCTAACTGTTCGCTGCACATGTGGACAGCGTGCCTACCTTCCCGCCTGCGTCAGGTCCTGCGACAGTGCTGAGGACTCGTCCAGCGCCTGCCGAGCCAGGGCCTGCGGCGGCAACGGGGCGGGTGGAAGTATGACCATAGGCGTGGGGTCGCAACCCTGGGCGTGTGATTGGGATGGCTGTGATTGGGCACATTGCCTGCTGCATTCCCATGCTGAGTGTGTGCGGCCTGGCGCTTCCATGGCTGCTGCCCCAAGAGACCATTGATGTTCCTCGGCACGGCACACCCACCTGCTGCCCAAGCCGCCACAGCACACGCATGCGCTCCAGCTGCAGCTCGAACACCTGTTTGCATTGGCGGGAAAGCATGTAAGGTTTGGCACATTAGATACTCAAGAGTCGGCATGGATCTTGGAAATAGCAGATATTTGGCCGGTGTCATGCAGCAAAAGCGTGACGACCCTTTACTACGAAAAGATCCTGTACTGCCCCCCGCACCTCCACCAGCATCTCCTCCACCAGGATCAGTCTTTTGAAATATTTTAAAAATATACTGAACTTATAAATCAGAAAAAAACAATATGTCAATTCGATTGTGCCCCCGCACCTCCACCAGGATCTCCTCCCGCTGCACGGCGGATAGCACCGCCTGACCCAGCGCGTGCGCGTGGGCGGCGGCTGCGGCGCTGGCGGCGCGCGCCCCGCCCGCCGCGACGGCGCCGCCGGGCGTCGGCGCCGCCACCGACACAAGCAGCGCCACCGCCGGGGTTGCTGCAAGTGGGACAGCAGCAAGCCAATGTGAAGAGGGGCACATCCGCAGGTGCATGTAGCAGGGTAGCCTGAGGCATGCATGTCCCAATGGTGGACAGAAGCTTTTGATTAGCACACCATAAAAGCTTTTCGCCCGCAGGTATGCGACGCATCCTGCAAGCGTGAGCACGCACGGTCTGGTCCTGCGTGTGCCGGGGGGCAACCGACACAGCCGGCTTTCTATTGCAGCTAAGTACCTCAGAATATCAGAAACAGCGATCGCGACCACAGCCACCGACTTGCCGCTCTCCTGCCTTACCTTGCCTCGCCTCACCCTGTCTGCTATTCCTGTTTGCCTGCAACTGTATCAGGCCTATTTTGCCTACATCCCGCACCGCACCCGCTACACACCATGAAAGCGACAGCACGCACCTCTCGACAGGCACAGCTCAGCGCTCTCCAGCTCCCGCAGCTGCGACCACGCCGCCCCCGCCGCGAAGCAAAAGGACGCCCGCCGCTGCGCCTCCGAAACCGCCGCCGCCGCCGGCCCGCCCACCGCCACGCCTGCCGCTCCGCCGCCGGCGGACCTGTCCGGCGGCGGCAGGCGCTTGAGAGGCACCAAGGACACCGCCTCGACCGCCAGCTGCCGCGCCCGGGCGATGTGGGTCAGGAGCCTCTTCCTCCACTGCCGCCGCTGCTGCCTGCTACTGACCCTGTCCTCAACACCCGCCGCGTCGTTCTCTGTGGCAGCCTGCGTTTGGGCTGTGTCTGCAGCGATGTTGGCAGCTGCGCGCATGCCCTTCTTGCGGAGGGCCTCCATGTTGGCCAGGCCCACCGCGTGGTTCCACAGGTCCGCTGCCACGTGCCATAGCACCGACGCGTCCTCAGGTGACAGCTGTTGCTGCTGCTGCGGTGGGAGCTGCTGCTGCTGCGCCTGCTGTGCTGGCAGGGAGCCTGGGTCGGGCGGCCGGCGCACGGTCGCCGCGGCCCTGAGGCCGGCCAGGACGGAACGCAGCTCGGACACCAAAGCGTCAGCCGCGTCGGCTGTCGCAGGAGCTTTTTTTTTCTTGTTGTTTGCAGCTTGCTGCATTGGCTGGTTTGCACCTGCGTTGTCGTTCGCGTCAAAACCGGCTTTCCCGCCATTTTGGTTGCGAGAATCCCCAGCGACATCTTCGCCCCTGTTGTCGCCGGCAGAGAGCGCACCAGCTGGTTCGTATCGATGTATGTTTGAAAGCTGACGCGCGAGCTCCCGCGCTCGGCGCATCAGGTCTTGCGGAAGTGGTTGCGGGCCGGGCGGAGAAGGTTCGGCCGGTCGCGCAGCAGGCACCTTGGATGGGCGCTGCTGCGACTGTTGCGAATGCAGCCCCTGTCCGTGATGCCTTTGCCGCTGCTGTTGCTCATGGTGCTGCTGCTGCTCGGCTGCGAACGCGGCTGCGACGGAGGACAGCACGTTCGGCATCGCTGCCACGCTGCCGCTGCTCCGACCTGAAAGCCCTGTGCCAGCTGGAACTTGGTCTGGCCTGCCGGACCTCATGGCTGTAAAAGCAAAAGGCCTTACACTGGAACCGACAAAGCAAAATAGTGTTAGCGCGTCACCGAGCAGTTGGCTACATGCCAAGGCATTGTCAGTGGAATACAGTAGATTGGTTGCTTTACTCAACGGGGCTCATGGCGCCGTTGTTTTCTGTCTCTCCGCCGACGCTTAGGCACGATCAGCTCCTGAACCGCCACAGCCGCACGAGTAATCGAAGGTTCTGCATAATTTAAACTACAATTGCCATACGAAGCAACAATCGGCGTTTACGCGACCGATGCTTCTTTTCCTGGACTGACCCATGGGTCATAAACTCTTGCACCTGCTCCCTCCTGTGAACCCAGCAACGCCAGTGCAAGCACAAACCCCTGCTCTCTACCCACATGGTAACAGCCCCCGTTCTTCATCACCGTCTGCTGCTCGTCCATTTAGTACACCAGCATCATCGCGCTCGCCTCTCGCTCCCTGACGCCTCCACCATCCTCACAGCTTGGCCCATCCTGCAGGCCCCCCACCCTCGCTCGCGCCCTTCCGCTGATGGGCAGCACCGCCAGCAGACACAGTTTCATCCGTCTACCTGCAAAGCAAGCGCACATGTACCGGGATTGTCCGCCTGGTTGCTGCCTGGCTCCTCCCCCTCCCTGCTGAAGTCCCCCTCCTCTCCTATATCCTAACCCCGCTCCCCTGGTACATCCCTCTCCCTGCCGTACACCCGTACGCTCAGTACGGGATGCGGTTCTGCAGCGCCTGGATGTAGTCGTAGAATCCTGTGGTCCACTTCTGGTACGCGTCCGCGATGGTGGCGCGCATGAAGGCGGCCGCCTGCAGCTCCGTCATCTCCAGGTGGAAGCGCTTGCGCAGGTTGGGCAGCGGCTTGCCGTGGCCGAAGCAGGGGAGCCCGCTCTCCGCCATGAGCGCAACCGTGGCGATGATGGGCTCAGCCACCGTGCGCGCCTGCAGCAGGGGCGGACCCGTGGGTCGCAGGATGGCACGTGTCAGCACGTCCCTGTAGCACCTTTGTCATAGCGCGTTCCTGCGCCGCTGTGCACGAGTGGGGCCCAGTGATGGGGCGGGATGTGCCGGAGGGGTGATGAGAAAGCGTGCGCAAGGGCAGAGCGACGAAGCCCCACCGGGCTCGGGTACCCGTTCCGTACCCACTCGGTCTCACCCGCCCCCGCTCATCACCAGTAGCCCCTCAGCTCCCCCACACATCGCCCCATCGGACAGCAAGCTTCACGTCCCCACTCACCGCCAGGTAGCCCCGCACGCACAGCTCCTCGAACAGCCTGAAGTGGCCGCTGTTGCGCATGCCGCCCGGGTCCAGCAGCTGCGTCATCTCGTGGCTTAACTTGAAGGCGGCGGACTCGAAGCCCATGTTGCCGCCGGGGGAGATCTCCAGGATGAACCCAAAGTCGATGTGCACCAGGTGGCCGGACGAGTCGATCAGCAGGTTGCCGTTGTGCCGGTCCTTGGCCTGCGGGGTTGAGCACGTGTGAGCATAGGTGGTGGAGTTTGTGTGTGCACAGAAAGCGCAGCAGGGAGCCCAAACCTGGCCTGTGGGGGGATGTGGAAAGGAGCAGGGGCTCATGTGAGGACCTCAGTGTGCGGTGCGCCATGGGAGCAACGGGCTCACATGCTGGTGGAGTCGATGAGCAGGTGGCAATTTTGCTGCCCCTACGCCTGGTGCGGACACGGGTGACGTGATGCCACGTGTGATGCACGTTGGACAGAACCTGGCTGAGCTGTTGGACCACTCCGGGCCCTCGACCACCTCTACTGCTCCTCCCCACCTGCAACAGGAAGCTGGCAATGGCGTACCCCGCCTCGCTGGTGATGAAGTTGCGGCGTGCCGCCTCAAAGGCCGGGGAGCCGGGGGCGCCGAACTGCGCCACGAAGATGTCGTGCAGGCCGCGGTCCGACAGCTCACCCAGGGCGGCGCTGAGGGGGAGGGGAGGGAGGGAATGGGTGAGGGACCAAGGTAAGAAGCTCTGAGGTCCGATAGCTCGCCCAGGGCGGCGATGGGAGGCGGGCAAAGGGGGTAGGGGGTAGGTAATGTGGGGGGCCATACGACGTGGGTTACGCCTCGTGCGGTATGCATGGGATGCATGGAACGTATGCGCTCAGGCGTGTAGAAAGCAGCAGGTACGACACCCCAGCAAAAGCGTCAAAGGGCTGGGTGTGGGTGTGGGGTACGTGCCGGAGGGCAGTGCAGCGCAGTGCCAGGGTACCCGGCCCTCCCGCACCACCGGCTGCTCACCGCGACTTGGTGTGCGGCACCACCTCAATTACGCCCCGCTCGTAGCCTGTGGGGATGCAGCCGTAGGGCCGCAGGTACAGCTCCAGGCCGGCGGTCTGGAAGGCGTCGCGCAGGATGGAGATGACCTGGGAGGGGTGGGGACCATGGGCCGAGGGTAAGGAGGTTGGGTAGGGCAAAGGCATCGCGCGGCATGCGGACGACTTGAGCTGAAGGAAAGGGGAACGTGATGGCCAGAATGGGAAGGCCCTAGCGCGGGCAATGTGGTACCGGTATGGTCGTTGACCTGTGCCAGTCCTCCTCCCATCCCGGCCCCTCCCCAGCCTCCCGCGCGATTTGCGGCGCACCTGCAGCGCCAGCACGTCCTGCCGCACGTCGTCGCCCACTTTGAAGATGCAGGCCAGGCTGCGGCGCAGCGGCGGCAGTGGTGCGGGCTGCGCCTCCTCCACCTTGAACGCAACCAGGATGGGCACCTGGGGGCACGCGAGAGGGAGGGACAGCAGGCGGCGGTAAGTGGTAAACGGGTTTAGGGCGACTGGACTAAGCAGCAAACCTTCCAACGCAGGACCTCCGCGCCGGACAACGGCGCCCCAAGCCTCAGCGTTCATCTGGCCATATTCCTCATGGGTTGATCAAACAGAACTCCTGAACACCAACGCCCTTCCCACCAAAAACCAGTTCCGGTAGGTACCGCGTGCCCCACCTTTGCCGCGCTCTGCATGGGCGTTCCGCTCTTCGGAATGTGGGCCACCACGCGGCACTCGGGGTTGGTGGGGACGTACAGGTCGGTGCGGGAGGGGGCGAAGTGCTGCAGCTCGGAGCGGATCTTGGCGCGCCGCTCGTCGGGCTCAAGCTTCTTGAGGATGCCTGTCAGATGTGAATACAAGGGCATGGACTGGGGGTGTAAGGGTCTGGCAAGCCGTGCATGGTGCTCGTCTCCGGGCTCCAGCTTTTTGAGGATGCCTGGGAGGCGTGGGGTGAAGGCGGGCACCAAGGGTGTGGACAACGGCTATGCATTAAGGTGTCCTCCTTCGGATGAGACCCAGGGCGTCGGGCTCCAGCTTCCTGAGGGTGCTTGGTGGTCGTCGTGCGGTGGGGCGAAACAGAACATCAGTGGGGAAAGAAAAAGTGGGAGAGGCTGGGAAAGTGTGCAAGGTGCTGCTTCTCCGAATGACAGCCATAGAGTCGGGCTCCTGCTTCTTGAGTATGCCGGGTGGGCGGGGCGTTAAGGTGCGGTGTGCGGGTGGAAGGGGTGACGAACAAAACAGGCATCGGCTGAAGGGAGGCCGGTAGCATGCCTGCAGGAATGCTGCGGGCAGGGGATGGGGGTGGGAGGTCATTCGATAAGGTGTAACGCGGCCTGCTCCCGTGACAGGCCCCGGTCATCCGGCCACAGCTGAATGGAAGCAGGGTAGCGCAGGCGACGCCGTTTCACCAGCCAAGGAGACTCCTTGCGCTATACTACGCATCAAGATCAGTAGTATATCGTCACCTGTCGCCTTTGCCTCTCGCCTGTTCGGACCCACCCGAGATGCTGGTGACGCTGTCGAAGTATCCGTCCTCCGCCGCCCAGTACTGCGCGCTGGGCGGCGACAGGGCGCCCAGCACGCGCTGCCGCACGCGGCCCGCCACGTCCCACAGCCCGCTGTCGGCGGGGGGCTGCCAGCCGGACCTGCAGGGCAGAGAAATCAGCGGGACGTGACTTTGCGTGACAGCAGCTCTTTGTCGTCCTGGGTGAGCTTGGCGTATTCACGCGGCATAGGGGCGTGGACTGCAGCAGCTTGTACAACTTGTTTGCTGGACCGTAAAGAGAGTGTGCCGACCTGGTGTTGGGTCGACGGGTACCCTGCTTGTCGTCCTGACGAGCAGCGCACGGCCAAGCCCCGAAACTACAACGTTCACCCTTCGGCCCCTGGACCGCCGCACCTCTTGACTTCCGGGTTGAAGGCGCTGTCCGGCGGCCGCTCCTCCGTCTGCAGCGCCCACAGCAGCTGGTGGCAGAACAGGTCGTCCGCCGCCGCAGTGGCGGCCAGGAAGTCAGCCATGGCGCCGTCGCGGTCGCGGCGGAGGGCCTGGAGAGCGGGGAGACACAGTACTAAGAATGTGGTGCAAAACCGCAGTTAAGGACTTTGTCGGGGCGCGAGGCGGGGCAGCGCACAAGACGAGGGCCGCAAAGGGGCGCTTCCGGTATTGGAGAATGGCTGGTGCAGCCACGCCGCAACATGGCCCTTTGCACCACCCACATGTAGGCGCGTAGTGATTAACAGGTAGCACCCGAAATCGTCTATTCGCCCTCACCCATGTGCACAAGCCGCGGCATTAAAATCAGCCCGCAACGCATCAAAGTACATAATGAACAGCGTCCCGAGGTCCTGCCTGCTGCATCTTTGCCATGCCCTGGTGGCTGCGCACTGCCTCCTACACATCCAGGCCCAAGCCGAGTGACGCCCCTTGCGCGGCAAACCCCCGTCCCCGTCCCCACCCCACCCACCCCCGCCCCGCCCCTCACCCCTACCTGCACCAGCTGCGGCAGGAAGAAGGCCACCTTGGCTGGCGGCGTGGCGTGCAGGCAGCGGATGGCGTAGGCCTTGACGCCGGCGTGCAGCTGCGCCGCGCCCGCCATCAGCTGCAGTCCCTCCACGGCGCCGGCGGGGGCCCACGTGGCCAGGGCCGCCAGGTGGGGGGCGTTGGCGCGCGCGGCATCGGGCGTGGCCAGCACCATAGCCGCCTCGGGCAGGGCCTGTGTGGGCGGGCGTGAGTCAGCATGCAACACCAGTGGATACATGCAAAGAGAGTGCATCTGGGAGAACATGGCCAGCACCATGGCTGCCTCGGGCAGGGCCTGGGTGGATGGGGGAGTCAAACAGATGGATGAATGCCGGTCCGCTTGGCATGCGCGGGTATATGGTAATCTAGTCACTTAAGGAGAGCTGCATGTACACTGGAGGGAAGCTGCATGTGAACGAAATGTTGGACGGAGAGGACCATGGCGGTCCAGAGCCTGCACGGATTGACGCGGTGAGCAAGGAAAGCAGGTTTCACCTGGACCCACGGGTCATGCGCCGCCGTTTCCTGCCCTCCTGTCGCAACCCACACCTAAATGGCACCCTCCAGTGCCCATCACACCTGGACCCGTGGGTCGTGCGCCGCCGCCGCCAGTAGCCGCTCCAGCTCCCGGTGCGGCCCCGGCCCCGCCGCACTGCCGCTGCCGGTGGCGGCGGGCGGCGGACAGCGCGCGCAGATGGCCACCGCCAGCGTCGGGGACACCTGCACGTGTGGACAAGTTCACGACGGCCGGCATGGCGCACGTCGCCCCCTCAGCACAGCCTCACAGCAACGCAACCCGGTACTGAAATTGGTCAGCACACGACACGCTGCACCAGCCGGTATCAGGTTTGTCCACGGACCCACGGTTCCTGCCAGCGCCGCAGGCTTCATTCTAGCTTGTTCCATGTGCACGCCCTTCCTCAGCCCCACACCCACCAGCCACGCCGTCCGCACGTCCGCCTCCTTGAGCGCCAGCACTGCACCCGCCGCCGCCGGCCCCGCCCCTGGCGCCACCAGCGGCCGCGCCCACACGCGCAGGCGCTCCACCTCTGCCCGGCACAGCGCCAGCAGCAGCGCCACGGCGTCCCTGGTGCGCAGCCCGGCGGCATGGGAGCCCCACACGGCGATGCTCACGGCCGGTCGGGACACCCAGGCAGCTGCGGGGAGGACGACATGGGGAAGGCAGGACACTTACCGTAAGAAAGCAGCGGTGGCAGGAGGGGCAGGGACCTGTAAGACTATACATAACGGTATGACACAGCCAAAGGTAGCAAGTATGTATGTATGCACACGCGCAGTGGCTGTTAGTATCACTTCGCCGCACGGTCCCGGCTAGACTTGCGCATCTGCGCGGCCAGGCGGGCTTGTCCATGACCACCACACCATTCCTTCCTCACTACTGCTGTATATGCGCTATCTTACTTTGCTCGACGGCGCTTGGGCCGTACAACGCCTTGTCGTACGCCGGCTTGGCCTCCGCGCCCGGCCACACCTCCACGGCCGCCAGCAGCCGCGCGAAGTCCGCCACCGCGGCGTGCTGCTCCTCCGCCTGCCGCTGCGACATGCGCGCGCTGTAGCCGGGCGTGTGCGCGAACCACAGCAGCCCCGCGCGGAGCACGCGCTCGTGCAGCAGGGCGTGGGAGGGCGGGCAGGGCGCGCCGGGGGCCCGCAGGCGCATGCAGTGCTGGCAGTAGGCCAGGGCTAGCTGCAGCAGGCGGAAGAGCGGCGCGGCGGCGGAGGGGTGGCTGCTGAGGCGCTCGGGCTTGGACAGCGCGTGGTGCAGCAGTCTGCAAAGGGAAAATGCGGGGGATAGAGGACTCAACATAAGATGGGCGCAAGGCGAAAACGACGCATGTCCTTGCAGCAAGCATGTGCTGCACGATGCCTCAAGCCGTGTTGCAGCAGCCTGTGAGGGCACGGGGCAGGACGGCCTCGACAAGTCAACACGCAAGGCGAGTGGGGGAAGCGGTAGCACGGCGGAGAGAGCACATGGCCATGCAGGAGGCATCTCTTGCCCGATGCCCCCCTGGCCGACCCAATCGCGCACCTGTCGTACACCGCCGCCAACATGCGCTGCTCGCGGTCCGTACGGTCGCCCGCCGTACCCCACAGCTCATACAGGAAGCCCACCCACTGGTGGTGGCATGCCAGGCCGGCCAGCAGCTCCGCCTCCTTAGCGGACACGCCCGCGCCGGCACCCTCGCCCTCACCCACATCCCCACCCGCACTCGCACTCCCGTTCGCCTCCCCTCCCGCCCCTGCCCCTGCCGAGTCGTCTTCCGAGGCCGCGGCCTGCTTCACCGTCACCCCGTTCTGTTCCCCGCCGGAGGCTGCCTGTACATGTGCGTGTGCGCGGCTGTGGGTGGCCCACGGGCCGCTGAAGAGCCCCATGCGGCGGTCCGCGGCCGCGGACCAGGCTGCCGCGGTGCGCGACGCGAGGGGGACCAGCCAGCCCGGCCCCGCGGTGGTGACCCACGTCCAGGCGAACACGGCAAGGCCCATCATGTCCGGAGTGAACCTGCGAGGGACATGGCACAGGGGGATTGCTCACTCGTGCGCAAGCAGGCATGTAGGGAAAAGGAGCCGACCCATCCGCCGTCTCGCCACAAACCCGTCACAAGTCAGGTGATTTATGGATTCACGGCGGTGACAGGGTGCCAGGCAGTCCAGGCAGCATAAGGCAGGAGGGACTCCGCACCTCTTGAGCGGCGCCGTGCACAGCGCCTGCAGCAGGCGGTGGCACGCGCCGCTGGCCGCCTCCTCCGCCTCCTCGGCGCTCTCGCGGGCCAGGAAGGCGGCGGCGGCCAGGAAGCGCTGCTCCAGCAGCCGTACACCGCCGCCGTACGGCTGGCCGTGGCCGTGGGGGCCCGCCACCGCCTCCTCCAGGGCCGCCAGCACCGTCTCAGCGACGGCGGCAGACCCCGCGGAGGGCCCCCCGGCGGTGTGCTGCACGCCGGCGATGGCGCCTGGGGTAGTTGAGGAGGATGGGACGGGATCGGAGAGCGTTAAGGTGGACGATGGGGATTGGGGTGAGGTGCGTGCATGTACCAGGTTAGGTGGAGTACTTTGTGCCCTGGTGACAGGGCGTGAGCAATGTGGTTGGTCCGCGAACGCAACCGTGCATGTCTTCCTCGTAGCAGGCGGGACCTTGGCACCCAAAATGCCGCACCCAGACCCACCCATGTAGAACAGCTTCCTGCACAGCGCCATGGTGCCGTCCGCCGCCATGCCCCCCGCGCCGCCACCCGCCTTGCGCCGCGCCTCGGCGCATATGGCCAGAAGGTCCGCCGCCCGCCGCAGGGCCGCCACGTGCGCCCGCTGCGTGCGCTGTACGGCCTGCCCATGGGAGCCGCCCGCCAGGCCTCCCGTCGTACCGCCCGCCACGCCCGCAAGCGTGTACGATGCGACGCTCGACTGCAATCATACAGAAAGAGCGAGTGCATGTCAAGACGAGTCGATCGGGACACCCTTTGCATGGCGTCAGCTAGGTGTGTTACTGGAAGCTGTTTACTCGACTACCTCACATGGGCACAACGTGCCTTGCTGGGTTGAAACCAGCCAAGCTGCAAAAGATGGCCTGCTACGCACGCGCCCAGCCCGCCCACCTGGCCGATGAACTGGTGAAGCAGCGCCTCCGTGCGCGTGGGCGCGGCGGCGGCGGCGGCCGCCACCCAGGTGTGCAGCCAGCGCCACACGTTGCCGCCGCCTGCGCCGCCGCCGGGCGCCGCCGCCGCCGCCCCCATGGCGTACGCGCTGCTGCTGCTGCCCATGCTGAGGTTGTTGACGCCGTGCAGCTCCGACAGCGGGTGGTCCAGGCCCTCCTCCAGCTCCAGCTCGCCTGTGGATGCGTATGGGAGGTGCGCAGCATAATCCACCTCCATCTGCCAACAGAAAGAGGCTTGTTAGGGTACTGCAGGATCCGCAGATGGAGGGAGCAAGCAGCCTGCCATCTTTCAACCAATCAACACAGCCGCCGATGCAGCAGCGGGAGGCGTTCCTAATGCTAAGCGCCGCTCACCGAGCAGCGCCCCCACGCACGCGTGGCTCCAGTACACCGGCGGGTAGGCCCGCAGCAGCTGCCGCAGCAGCCGGTCCGCCACCGTCACAGCCTGCGGCGCCGCGCCCTCCGCGTGCCCGCCCGCCGCCGCCAGATGCCGTATCAACGACACCGCCAGCCCCTCAATGCACCTCTCCACCCCCGCGCTGCTGCCCTCCGTCCCCTCCCCACTCCCTCGCTCGCCGTCACCCTCGTCTTCATCCCCTGATGGCCCCAGCACCATCACATCCTGCGCCCAGCTCACGCCAGCTGCGGTCGAAAACGGGCCTTGGGCCGACCCCCCGGCCACGCCGCCCCCGAGCCGGATGCTACCACTGGCGACCAGCCCTGGGATGGAGGTGCCCTCGGGGGCTACAGCAAGGCCCGTGGGGGGCTTGGGGAGTAGCAGGTCGGGTCCGTAGCTGGTGGCCGCCTCTGCTGCTGCGGCTGCAGCCACGCGCAGGCGGTTGAGGTACGCTTCACAGGCCCGCTCGGCAATCAGGGCGTACCAGGGCGCGTCGGCGGAGGAGGGGTCGGTGGACTGGAGGTAGGCCAGCGGCACGGCGATGGGGCTGGACTCGACTGCGAGGGAGGGCATGCGACCCGGGGGGGACCATGAGCACACGAGCGCGGGGAAGGATATCGGTACAGCCCTGCAAGAAGGGCACTTCCGCGCTTCCTTCTCTGCTATGCACGGCCTGACACAAGGGACTGCCGCACCCTGCGTTCATGGTAGCTCTGATGTTGCACGCACGCGTCGCGTGATGGCACCCTATGGCTGCACCCACCGTCCAACTGCAGCGGCGCGTGTCGGGCACGTGCCAGCTCCGCGGTGGCCACCGTCAGCAGGTAGGCCTGGCGGTTGGCGTCGGGCGGCGGCTGGGGGGTGCCGCCCAGCGGCACGCCCAGGCAGGACTGCAGGGTGGACCGCAGGCGAGCGGGCGAGGCGGCGGACTCCCCGGCCAATCGCAGCCGCTCGCCCAGCTCGGCCTGCGGAGGAGACATGAAGACGTGCCCAGGGGAGGAGGGCCTGAGGCGAGAGACTACTCGGGGGGGCCGGATAGCTACGGTACTTGGCTAGGCGTGTAACTAGTGGCAGACCGTGCAGGAGCATAGACAAAGCAAAGCTCGGAATTGAGGGGGCCGGAACGATGTCCTTCAGGACATCCCTCATGCCTTGTGTCTGCTGTTACCGCGGGTCAAACGAGCTAACGGTCACCGCCCAAGGTAGACCGGTGCCCACCCATCCCGTTTAATATGCATGCCCGCGACCCCACAACTCTGCAACCCCGACGAGCGAGGACTCCCACCTTGAGCCTCTCCGCTACGTCCGCGTCGCTGCTTCCCGCGGCCTCCCCCAGCAGCAGCACCGGCGTCCAGCACGCGATGCGCCCCGCCGCCGCCGCCTGCTCGGCGCTGGCGCCCTTGCCCGCCAGCCCATACAGCGCGCAGTACAGCCACAGGTTGCGCAGCAGCTGCAGCACAGGGGAAGGCCAACGGCACAGATACAACACACAATTCATCCTTCATACGTCCGTGAGAGGTTGGCCAGCCGTTTCTGTACGCCCTTTACAGTTCAGTCGAGCCGCCGTGCCACACAGTTGTACGCAAGCCCACCTTGACCATGTGCACAAACCCACCTTGACCACGTGCGCTAACCCACCTTGACCATGTGCGCGTCCTGCTGCAGCCGCCCCGACGGCCCCCGCGGCAGCTCCGCGAACGAGAAGTGGCTCAGCGAGCGGCTGAAGGCGCCCTCCAGGCCCTCGCCCGCCTCCGCGATGGCGGGCAGCAGGCTGCCCAGCTCCAGGGCCACAGAGGACGGGGAGGACGCGGCGGGGGAGGCGTGGCCCCCGCTGCGGGCCGCGGCCCCGGCGCGCAGGCCCATCTCCCCGAAGTGCACCAGCAGCCGGTTGCGCAGGTCCATGCGCACCGAGGACTTGGCGGGGCGGATGCCTGCCAAGGGTAAGTATGGGTGCAAGCCAGCACAGTTCAACATCCATGCTGGTACGTCAGGGGAGCGGTGCGGTGGGCTGCCGTGGCTGTCGGGGGGTGTGTTTGCGGGTGGCATGCAGAGGATGGGAGGATGCGTAGCTGTAGCCTGGCTGTAGCCGCACACCCTCATTGTTCAGCTCTCACCCTTTGCCAGGGCCAGCACGGCGGCCGCCAGCGCGCCCGCCCCTGGCCCCTTGGCGCCCGCCGCCAGCGATGCGGCGGGGCTGCCGGGCGCGGCGGTGGGCGTCTCCAGCAGCAGCCGCAGCAGCACGTCGCTGACCTGCAAAGGTGTTGCGTGCATTGTGCAAAGCAAGACAGTCGGCACACGGTAATCGGTGAGACTAGAACGGGTTGCCGTGAAGGGAGTACCGGTATGTAAACGGCCGCGCGCCCACACCCTAGCTCCAAACCCCCATCAGCTTCCCGCCCCCACGACCCACCTGGTTGTATGCCCACGTGGTGCTCCGCTCCGCCAGCACGCTGGCCGCCGCCATCACCGCCATCACCTGCACCACGCACGCCTGCACCACAGCCATCCCCGCGTGCGCCTCCGCCCCCGCCCCCGCGCCTGCTGCCCCCGCCGACTGCTGCCCCTGCCCCAGCACGTCCGTCAGCAGCGGCAGCATGCTGGTCGCCAGCTCCTCATCCCCCCGCAGCAGCACAAACAGCCGACCCATGGCCAGGCTGAGCACCACCGCCTCGTTCACCGTGTTGCTGCCGCCACCACCACCAGCGGACGGGTCCCCACCAGCTCGCCCAGAGTCGCCCGTCCCCTGGCGCGAGGGCCCGCGCGAGGGCGGGGGCAAGCTCAGCGGCAGCAGCAGCAACGCCTGCGTGTAGACGCGCACGTCCGCGAGCCAGCTGGCGGCTAAGCCACACGCCAGCACCTCGGCCACGTTGCAGCACAGGCGTTGCGCGCCCCAGCCGTGCGACCCGCGGGTCACTGCTGCGGAGGACGCGGTCAACGGGCGGGTGATGTCCCAAGCCCAGAAACGACGCCAGGCGGAGCTACCGTCGCCGTTTGCGGCTGCAGAGGCGGCGGCGGCGGCGGCGGAGGGCTGCGGGGCGTTGGGGGTGGTGGCCGGGTCGGGGCCCACTAGGGAGGCGGCGGCGAGGAGGATGGCCTTGAGGCGGGAGAAGACGGTGCCGACGTCGAGGGAGGTGGAGGGGGAGGGGAAGCTCGGGACGGGGCGGGCGGGAACGGGGGCGGCGCTGGCGGCGAAGCGCGCGGCGGTGATGATGAGGGGGGAGCAGTCCTCCAGGATGTAGGCGGCGGTGTCCAACATCTGCGTACAGCAGCACGGCACTATCAATGCATGGCGTGCTGCTACCGCTGGTTGCTATCACACTCACCCAGCCAGCACGCAGGCTCAACGGCACACTGTGGCACCCGTAACCGCCAGTGTACGTACGGCAGCCAACGGCCCCCACCGCTCCACAACACCACGATTTCCCAACGCCGCACGCAGCTCTCACGCCCGCCCGCACCTTGTCCGACGACATGGCCGCCGCGCCCGCCTCCAGCGCACCCGACACGCACGCCTCCGACATGTCCAGCAGCATGGAGATGACCTCCATCAGCTGGCCCCGCACACCCACAGGCAGCAGGCTAGGGTCCACGCCGCCGCCGCCGCCAACGGTCGCAACGCCCGCCGCAGCGGCGGCGCCCGCCACGTTCCCGGACGCCTTCCGCGGCTGCAGCAGCAGCCCGTTCATCGCAGACGCCGCCAGCCGCGCCGCTGCACGCGTGACGCCCGCGGAGGGCTGCGGCGGCGCAGCGGCGGCGGTGGCGGGTCGTGCGGTGGACTGCAGCATGGAGTTGATGGTGTCAAGGCCGGTGACTGTGGGTTTGTCCAGCAGCTTGGACAGCACCAGGCGCAGCAGGCCCGTGGACCAGGTCAGCAGCGTGGTCAGCAGGGAGCGCTGCGTGCCGCGAACCTGCTGCAGCAGCAGGCTAGGTCCGTTGCTGCTGCCGGCGTCACCACCACCACCGCTGCCACCGTCCTGCCCAGCAGCCCCCGCTCCGTGCGTGCTCGCATCTGCAGCGTCCTGCTGCGCCACGGCGGCGGGCGCCCCCGAGGGCTGCAGCAGCATCGTGCGGGTTAGCTGGGCCACGAGCAGCAGCAGCTTCTCATCCTGGGCGGCCGCGAGGCCCAACGCGGCCCGGCTGCCGTGGGCCGGAGCCACGGGCCCGGGGGAAGCCGCCTTGCCCCCCGGGGGCAGCACCGTGTCCACCAGCCACGACAGGATGACGGTGGCGTCCTCGGGTAGCACCGGCGCGCCGCCGCCCTGTGCGAAGGCTGTGCTGCGGGTGAGGGCGCGGAGCATGACCTGGGCGGGGCAGGCCGGGGGGAGCGGCCGCGGGGGCTCTGGGGAGGCAGGCTGGGCTGCATGAGGGGCGGAGGTGGGAGTGGGGGTGGGGGCGGGGGCTGGGGAGGCGGGCTGTGTGTCGGGGGAGGGCGGGCTGGGCAGTACGGCGCGGACCAGCTGGACGAGCAGGTCGCCCACG
>VFQN01000747.1_pt1 | contig 58780 bp, 90 predicted proteins | sample 3512371 | NCBI WGS metagenome assembly VFQN01 (sample SAMN10412370, study PRJNA504923) | tailings metagenome | isolation source: Replicate 2 from Balatoc abandoned mine | place: Philippines: Itogon, Benguet | collected 2017-08-28 | reverse complement strand
GCACGTCGGCGGCTACGGCGGCCCCGCGGTGGACGGGTGTCGCGTTGGCCATGGAACGTTGCTAGTACACTGTGCGTATGTTCCATTTGGCTTCCTTCCCCGCCCTTCCTGCCGCAGACCTGAAGCGAATGGGGCTGGCCGCCACGTGTGCGGTGGCGGTCGTAGCGGGCACCGTTGCCTCCGTGGCGGGGCCCAACCTGCGGTCCATCATGCTCAACGTCAACGAGCCGGACATGCGGGGGCTGGCCATCGCGCTGCAGGTTAGTCGTTGAGGAGGGTCGATACTAGGTGCATCCAGGCTGGTTGTACGCACTTGCGCGGTGTGCTCTGGGTGGCTGACGAAACGCGCGGCTGGCCCGACCCGTGTGCATTTGAAAAGGCCTGCCGCGGGGGCCACCTGTGGCCGGCTGCACGTCATATTACACACGGGGATTCAGTCTTTGCGTGCTACTGTCAGCCGCAGCGTGACGATGAAAGGCTGTTTGCCCTAACCCGGTCCCCCCCAGACGATGACGGACGACCTGGGCAAGGGCCTCGGGCCCATCGTGGTAGCCGCCTTCATCAGCGGCCTGGGGCGACAGGTGCGCGTACCCTGATGCGCTTGTTTAAGGCCCTGCACAGCGGCTGCAGAACGCCGTGGAAGCTAGGTCAGGTTAGGTTTCGTACTAACAGTGGCAATCGCCGGCCTGTCAGTCATAGTCTGACACCGTGTGACGTTATCCACATCGATTGCCGTACCCGTACGGTAGCGGTTCCGGGCCCAAACGCCGGACGTGCTGGAGCCCAAACGGTTTGTGGACAATGCATGGGAACCGTCGAAGTAGTCAACCCTCTCCCCTGGTGGCGTGCTGCATGCGGCCTCCATGCAGGGCGCCTTCAACATCGCCACCGCCGCCCGCGTGCCCACCGCCCTCATGGTGGCGGCGCTGGCGTGCTGCATGCGGCGCGACGAGGCAGCCATGCAGGCCCGGCTGGCGGCGGCGGCGGACAGGCAGGCGGCGGACAAGGCGGCGGGCAAGGCGGCAGCGGTGGCGCGGCGGGCGCCGGCGGGGCCTGGCGGCTCGTACAGCGCCTTGCCCGATGGCGATGTGGAGGACGGCGGCGGCGGTGGCGGCGCCAGTGAGAGCGCGTCGCTGCTGGGGACGCCCCATGGCTTCAGGTAGTCAAACGGAGGCCAGTTGGCCGTGGAAGGTTTACATGTACTTTAATGGTAGTGTGCTGAGATGTTGTGCGTGTCCGTCAGACAGATGGCGCGGGGACGCACGGGCTTGTGTGGTAAGGCGCGCTTGGCATGGTGCTGGGGGCGTGGGGGTAGAACTGACCCCACTGAGGTAGGGATGAAGTTTGGGGTGGTAGCTGTGGTGTTGCAGGGTGTTGCGAGCGGCGGTGGGTAACAGCGCGTTTGTGCTGTCAGTTACGGTATACATGTTGAGTTGTGGCCATGGGGTGGGCACATGGACAGGCTTGGGTACCGGAAGCCTTGGTGCCGGGACCGGCTCCCGTGGGAAGTAGCGCGCCAGCGGCATCCCCCATCCCCACGGAGCTCAAGGTTCGTGGGGTCCCACACTCCCACTGTGACAACGGAAGGGAATGATGAAAGCTCTCGCACGTTGATGTTGCCACTGCCACTGCCTGACCGGCGACTGCGGCACCTGCGGAGGCCGGGGGATTGCCGCAGCGGCCGATAAGATTCATGTCTGTTCATGTCGTTCGCTGCGGAGCAGGGGAGGCTCTCCAGGGGACAGGGGACAAGACACAAAAGGACGCAAGGTGACACTTATCGGAGGGCCCACTACCTCAAGAGGGTGGCAGCAGGCTAGCGCAGGTACAGTGCAGGCCACATGAAGGCACAGGAGCGAGGAGGGGGCACGGGAGGGGCCACGGGCGAGGGCTCCCCTGCGACTCCCGACAGTGACCAATGAGGAAGTACCGACACAGTGCAGGCAAAATCGTAGCCCGTGCATAGGGCCTATAGTTCGCTCCCCAAAAGTAGACAGTCCACTCACAGGTCTTGACCCCAAAATTCTACTTCAAAACGCAACATGCTTTCTGGGCTGCTTAACATTCGAGTGCTTGCCGTCTACACAGAAAGGAAGTGTCTTATGTGTCTATTCAATGAGTCGTAGTTGGAACTGTAGGTCGAAACCGTCAACGAGACACAATGGTAGGGCGTAAGAACCAGAAAGGCGACAAGGACGCTCTCCTCGGCGATGGCGTGCAGTCATCTACAGGACACAGTGGTCATTCTACGCCTTATGACGAGGACCAGCCTCACGTGAACGGAAGCAGAGGATCGGAAAATGTGGAGCACTGCGGGCCAGCGGCTGACGAGAACATGTATTCTCATGCCAAGGACCTTGAGGAGCACAATTGCACAGTTGGCCAGCCACAGGCAGCAAGGCAGGTGCAGGGGCACAGCGGCTCTGTGCACAGCCCGGCTACAGCGGACCACAGCCTCCTGGAGGTGGCGGAGCTGCCCGGCACAGTGCCAGGCAGCATGACTCCTGGAGTAGGACGGTCAGGGGCCGGTCCTACCAGCGACGGGGGCGCCAGCGTGGCTCCGCTTGAGATACAGGAGGGTAAGGCGTGACTGACAACGACCTAGCTGAGGCATGCGCCAGCAGGAGTACAGGACTCGAGCGGTACGCTCACGGCGATTGGGGGCCGACCTGCTACGGCCACCAGGATCAGCAGCCTTCGGGAATGCGATGTTCGCAACTTTGGGGCTCTCCATGTGCGCACGCAGGGGCATGCAACTGTGCATTTTCATCCCCAATGCCGCCCTGCCCCTCCTCACCCCCTGCAGCGCTGCTGCCCCCGCGCCCGCCTCCCGCGTTCGAGCACCCCATCTCCCCCGGGCGGCGGCGCTGGATGGTGGTCATGTTCTGCCTGGTGGCGGCGCTGCTATTCGCAGACCAGAACCTGCTCGCGCCAAATGTGAGGACCTCCCTCGCCGGGTTACGGTACTACCGGGATCTGTGACATTGCACGCGGCGTGGGGAAGCTGCGGCCACGACGTATGGCGCCCACGTGGTCAAAGGCCCTTGGTAACCAGCTCGATGGCCACCACCCTTCGCTCCTCTGCCCGCAGCTGACAGAGGCGGCCAACTTCTTTGGCATGAGCGAGCGGCAGAAAGACACACTGCTGGGGGGTGCCCTCATGGCCGCGTTCTTCGCGGTGGGGGCGCCAGCAGCCCTTGTGGTGAGTGACACATGGGCGTGGACGGGGCAGGGCCCCGGGCCGGGGTTCGGGGCACGCACGGCCGCATGGGCAGGTGAAGGCGTCAGGGTAGCGCTAGGTGAGAGTGTCGAGGTTCTGGGGGCGCGAGCTACTTTGGTAGGGCTGGTGCGCTGCGGACAGCACTCAGGGGAACATGCCTCCCGCAACAGTGCATTGCGGGACGCAGTCTGGGGATAAGTTGTAGCTGTTACAGAGATTGTAATGTGACTTTGACTCTACCATGTTGCCCTGCAGGTGGGCTGGCTGACCGACCGCGGGGATATCAACCGCCGCACGCTGCTGTTCTGGGTGGTCGTCATTGGCGAGTTCCCTTGCCTGCTGACATACTGGGTGAGCGGGGTCCAAGGGGGAACATCCATCTACTGTGCTGAGGCCGCGTTGTGCAGGGCTCACCAGACCTACGCGTCGTTTGTCTCTGTTGTGGCCCACCTGCAGGTCAAAGAGTTCTGGCAGTTCTTCCTCTTGCGTGCGCTTACTGGCGTTGCTGTCGGCGGCTGCTTCCCGCTGGTGTTCTCGCTGCTGGGGGACCTGTTCCCGCCCCGCAAGCGCGCCGCCATCAGCGCTGTGGTGCAGATCGCCACGGGGGTGGGGCTGGCGGTGGGCCAGGCGCTGAGCGGCGCCGTGGGGCCCGCCACCAACTGGCGCGTGCCGTTCGTGGTGGTGGCGGCGCCGTCGCTGCTGGTGGCGGTGGTGATGCAGCTGACCACGCGGGAGCCGCCGAGGGGGGCGTTCGAGGAGGCGCTGCAGGAGCGGTGGGTGTGTTTGGAGGCTCAAAGTGTCAGTAGGACAGGCCGGTCCATGATGAAACCCAACCTGCCAGGGAACCGGTGGTACCTGTGCTGGAGTAAGTGCCTATGGCATAGGTGGGAGACGCCCATGTCTCACTCCTGTATCAAACAAGTGTAGGCGCTGCAGGAGCGGTGGGTGTGTTTGGGTGGTCTCGGGACCTATTCCGCTGGCAGGCAAGTCACCTAGTGGGGTCATACTTTTCCACGCAATGCCTGATGCCTACAAAACAGCTCTGCGTTGTACCTTCGCATGCGTGCAGCTACGCCGAGGGCGGCTCGTACGAGGGCGAGCGCATCAGCTGGCGCAAGGTGGCTGTGCTGCTGCGCTGCCCCTCCAACGTGCTGGTAATCGGGCAGGGCCTGCCGGGCAGCCTGCCGTGGGGCATGATACTCACATTCTTCAACGACTTCCTCAGCCAGAACAAGGGGTTCACGGTGCAGGTGCGCACGACTCAGCCCTCACGACCGGCACCATTTTTGCGCCGCTTGTCCTTCATTATACCCCACAAACCTGTGAGGTAATGGTATGAAATCCACAGCGTTAGGACTGCCGATACTGTACAACATGCCAATTTCCGGTAGTGCATATCTAAGTTGCTGCCCTGGTGGCATGCAACCGCAGGCCGCCACCCTCGTGCTTCTATTCTTCGGCGGGGGCGGGGCAGTGGGCGTCATCGCGGGCGGCGCCGCGGGGCAGTGGCTCTACAATAAGAAGAAGGTGGGTGCGTGCTTGACAGGTGCAGCCCACTTGCCAGGTTGTCCTCCATGCAATACCTAGGTTGGCGAGCACGCATGTGGTGGTTAACATGGTTGCGGTCAGAAGCCGTGTTGCACTGAGTCTGCATTGCGGGTACTACGCTTAACTTGACAGTTGCACAGTCGCGGAAGGAATGCCTGAAGTTGTTGTTGTTGTTGCTGCTGCTGCTGCCGCCTCCTTGCTGTGCCCAGGAGTACCAGGCGCTGCTGGCGGGCGGAAGCGTACTGTTGGGTATCGCGCCCCTCTACGTGCTCATCAACGCAGGTGCGCCCCGGTGCACGTACGACGGTGGCCTAGCGATGCCTTTCGGCGGCGTACGACCACTTGGCCGCAGCCCATGCTCTGCTCGTCCGGTCCGGTCCGATCCCATCCCCACAGCCTGTCCCTCTGCAGCACGCCACTCTCCATGGCTTTCATGTCTACCACCAACACCAACAACATCAACAACTCGCAACAGAGCCCCTGCCCTTCCCTGCTGCGGTCTGCTGCTCCCGGCTGCTCCCTGCCGCAGACCTCCAGTCGGTGGGCTTGGGCGGCTCCTGCGTGCTGGCGGCGCTGGGCGGCGCCGTGGCGTCCGTGGCGGGCCCCAACCTGCGCTCCGTTATGCTCAACGTCAACGAGCCGGACACGCGCGGCGTGGCACTGGCGCTGCAGGTGAAACCCAGCACGCGTGGGCACGGACACGTGCCTGAGAGGACGTGGGCACCGGGGGCAATCGCGTGTTTGGCATTGGCCGCCGGATGCCGTACTGACGGCAGAGACGACCGCAGGCGCCTGATGGCAGCCGCACTAGCCGACCGCTTCAATGAGGCGGACGGGCTGCCGCACACACACTGCAGCCGACCGAAGTTATCGGTATGCCGTACAGGGCGTTTCGCCTCCTGGCCACCAAGCGCCCTGTCCCTCCGCTGCTGCACTCCGCTCCCTCCGCAGGCCATGACGGACGACTTAGGCAAGGGCCTGGGGCCCGTGCTGGTGGCGGGGCTGATCCACGTGCTGGGGAGGAAGGTGCGGTGCAGGCCATGACCGTGCCTTGACTGGCTCTGCTGGACACGTGGAAGGCCACGGCATTGTTTCGCTGCCCTTGTTCAGGTGTCCTCCAGCATGCAGGTGCCATTCAACGCAGTTGCCGCCGCGATAGACACCGCACCGGCATTGCTGCTTTACGCACAGTCGTTATGATTCACGGCGCTCACCGCCGTGGCGAGCTGTTTCCCTCCTCTTCCTCCTGTGTGGCCTCCAGGGCGCCTTCAACGTGGCCACGGGCGGCTGGATCCCCTGCGCCGTCATGCTCACCAGCCTGGCGTGCTTCATGCGGCGCGACGAGGCGGCCATGCAAGCCCGGCTGACGGCGGCGGCGGACAAGCAGGCGGAGGCGGCGGCGGCGGCGCGGCGGGCCGCAGCGGGGGAGGCCGTCGATGGCGAGGGCGAAGGCATCACCGGCATCAGCCCCCTGCCCGCCTCCCCATCGCTTGGCGTCCGCGGCAGCGGCAGCGGGCGCGGCGGCCCGCCGTCCCTTCCCCCGGGCCTGCCCGGGTTCGGCGTGGGCGGCTCTGCGCATGGCGGGCTGCCCGGCTCCGTGCCGTACCCGTACACGGAGTACGGCGGCTTGGGGCGGGCGCCGCCGTACGGGTATGGTTGGCAGCAGGGCGGGGGCGGGGCGCCAGGGTGGCCGGCGGAAGACCGGCGGGCGGCCAAGGAGCGGCTGCTGGGCCCCGGGGTGGCGGGGTCGTCCTCGGCGCAGGACATGTCGCACTTTACTATTGCGGACGACCACGACCACGACAACAATAATGACGTTCATAATGCTGACGGCGGTCAACCACACGGTAGCCACCCGGGCGAGACCCAGTACCAGTACCATGACCAGCGCTTCGACCCCAGGCATCGGCCGGTGAATCCCCAGCCGGTTGTGCCTGCCCACGGCTCTGTCCCTGGGGCTGCGCAAGGGGCAGCGGACGGGACACATGGGGCAGCGGATGATCTCGGGGCGGGGTGGCGGGGCTCGCATGGGCAGGCGCACGCAGATGGGAGCGGGCGTGCAAGGCCAGGACCAGCAGGGGATGGAAGTGGTGGGGGCGGTGCTGGCGGCGTTGTCAACGGCTCCGAGGGCGCAGGAGGCGCGGTGCTGCTGCCTGTGTCGTGCAGTGCGGGTGCGGGCGAGGAGGCACAGCTGCAACCTGCTGCTGGGGCAGGAGCAGGAGGGTGGGGCGGGACTGCGTCGCCGCTGCCGCAGGCGCCGTTGCTGCCCCAGGAGCTCGCCCCGCAAGCGCAAGGGGACTGGCGGGGCCAGCAGCACGGCGAAGGCCCGTCGCCGCCGCCGCCGCTGCAGCAGCAGCATCACTACCAGCAGCAGCAGGAGGAGCCGGACCACCACAACTCGCAAGCCGTTGGAGGCCGAAGCAGTAGCGGGGATGTCCACGGGTCGGGACCACACGGTGGCCAGTACGGTGCTTCGCAGGTCCCAATCCAGGACTTGCTGGCAGGGGGCCTGCTGCCGCAAGGCGGTGTGATAGGGGAGGTGCACGGAAGCGGGGGCCCAGCTGCCAGCGCAGGACCGCCGGCAGCGGCACCATCAACAATGATACTGTCGCCACCGCCGGCGTCTGGAGCGCCTCTAGGGGCTGTGCTTGAAGGGCAGCCGCCAGGAAGGCCAGCGGCGGGGCAAAGTGGTGTTGCCTGGAGTTAGGCCGGTATCCAGGATTGGGGTTTGCTGTGATGGTTGTGAGCTGGAGAGGCTGGGGCGCGCAAAGGAGAAGAAACCGACAGCGAGAGAGCGGGCAGGGCTTCACGGGGAGATGTGAACATATGCAGGTTTAGCATGAGGTGGGCATGCAAGTTGTGTAGCATGTGGTGGGCATTTGGCTTGGCTGAGGGAACGGATTCAGCGTGCGACCGGCGTTTGAAGGCAACTCCACAACCAGGTGCAACATGTGGTGCACTCAGCAGAGGCCATTGCCGCCGAAGTTGCCGCGCCATGCAGGTCAGGTGCAAGGCATTCTGGACCAGTCCGCATCAGTGCCGTGCCGTTGTTGGACGGAATTTGGTCTGGATGAAGTTGTTGGCATGTCCGTCGCCGACTTCAGCAACAGGGCCAACAGAGCTCGTGCAACTGGTGCAAGGCACGGTGCGTTGGAGGTGCACTGCGCAGGTGATCGAGCACCATTTATGGTCCAGGCGCAATCGTGACTGCGGCGTAGTGTGACAAGCGTGCCACAAGGGCTGTAGCTGGCTGTAGCGATGCGTTTGCCGCCGTGTTCGCTCCAGGAACCGCAACGGCAACGGCATACAGCTCGACGTGGCTCCACGGCGTAACGGCCCGTGCATGATCTACGGTTGATCTGCCGTGCGGTACTGGTCAAGCTGCAACGTGTAAGGCACTGCCCTTCCTGCATTATGCCAGAACGAGTTCAGCTTGGATTGACGCAACCAACAGGCCCTACGCCACAGCGCGCCCAACGGGTGAGGCCCGCAGCCCCACACCATGTTCACACGCCGGCAAACGGCGGAAGCCGGCGCAAGCCGGATATATGGGGCGTACACTCGTCCCCATGGCGTGACAACTAGACTGCAAGATCATACGTACAAAGAAGAAGGCTTGCCCAGGACGCAGGAGCCCCCTGGGCATGTAAGGGGAATTAGGGGTGTAGCGTGCAGGCTTCAGGGGAAGGGCCATCGCTCTCCGGTGTACGACATTGTGCAGGCACGGCGGGTCTACCCACACGAGGGACCGCGGCAGGTGGACCATGCCATTGGCCGCAAGATGGGCCATAGAAAGGCCTGTACAGCGGGTAAGACACGCAGGGAACAGTCGCATCCGCGGCTCAAACCTCCAGCGGTTCCCAGCCGTACTGCAGACACGCACAGGGGGGTCCCCATGGGCGTGTCGAGTACGGGTAGTCTAGCAGGACAGACCTAAGGGTGCAGCCTCAAAGGTCACGACTACAGGCAGCGCTCTGGCCCGACAGTGCCCAGGCACATTAGCAGCGTCGGCAGACGCTCGCAATGCCGTCACAGCTGAGACAGCGGGCAGGTGGTGGAACGCCATGCGCGGCGTTGCATGACGCCTGCGCTGCCGTGGTGCACACACAGAGCTCCGGCGTGTCAGGGGCACGCGCCTCCATTGTGAGGGCAGTCGGGCACCGTCCGCATCTTTGGGCCCGCACAGGCCTTGCAGCAGCGTGCACAGGGCACAGCTCCTAGCTTATTGGCAGCGTACACCACCAGCACCAGCACCAACACCAACACCACAGCACGCCCACTACCGGCGCTGAAGTCCTCTCGCGCCACAGTTGACACGCCAAGACCTCGCCACCGCAACTGGCGGAGAGCAACAGCCATTGTTGGTCCTCGTGTACGTCGTGCATACGCGCAAGTGACCTTTGAGACCTAGACACGTGGCCATGCCGCAGCTGCGCACAATACGCGTGCTGAGAGCAACAGCTGCCTTGTACACTGCTTTTGGCAGTTGCAGCCACCGGGAACCCCTTGAGCCTTGAACCAAGCACGAATATGACTTCGCCCCCATGCAAGAGCCCTGGACATACAACTCCCCTGCAGGTCCTGGCGCACAGGCTGCTGGTTAAAGGGGGCTGTCATTGGTCCTGCGTAGCGCTGAGCGAGGCAGGTGTGCTCAAGCGTCAAGGCCGCACGGCTACAGCTAGACCTTTGCACGCAAGCGCGTAATGTCCTTGCAGTCCGAAGCTTAGCTTCTTTGAGATTCTTGCGCAAAGGATAAGGGTCGAAGAGGGAAAGCTTGAGCTTGGCAATGTGGTCAGTAAGACGGTATGGCCTTGGAGCAACATCAATCTTTCGCAGAGTAATGAACAACAACCTGTTGCATGTATATCCTGCAGCGCAGGGGCCTCTTTGCGCTTATTTTGCATGCCGCGAGTCGGTCGTACGGTTGGCCGCCAAAGTCGCATAGTGGCGACGGCCCAGTCTTGGCCCTCTCTCTTTCCGTTTGTTGCAGTGGGAGGCCCCCCGTGCAACCGAACAGCCGGGCAAAATGTCTCTCTCTCAGAAGGAGCAGGATATTCAGATGATGTTGGCGGCCCAGTGCCATCTGGGCACCAAGAACTGCCACTACCAGATGGAGAGGTACATGTACCGCCGTCGTCAGGATGGTATCTACATCATCAACCTGGAGAAGACTTACGAGAAGCTGCAGATGGCGGCGCGTATCATCGTGGCCACTGAGAACCCCCAGGACATTTGCGTGCTGTCGGCCCGCCCCTACGGCCAGCGCGCGGTGTTCAAGTTCGCTCAGTACCTGGGCTGCAAGTCGATGGCCGGCCGCCACACCCCTGGTACCTTCACCAACCAGATTCAGAAGGCGTTCGAGGAGCCCCGCCTGCTCATCCTCACCGACCCCCGCACCGACCACCAGCCGGTGAAGGAGTCTTCCTACATGAACATTCCCACCATCGCTTTCTGCGACACGGACAGCCCGCTCACCTACGTGGACGTGGCCATCCCGGCCAACAACAAGGGCAAGCACTCCATCGGCGTGCTCTACTACCTGCTGGCCCGCATGGTGCTGGAGATGCGCGAGGTGGTGACCCCCGCTCAGCCCTGGAACGTCATGGTCGACCTGTTCTTCTACAGGTGCGCGCGGCAAGCCGGTCGGGACCGGCGCATTCAGGGCAATTTTGCTTGTCGCGACGGTCGCGGGAACACCGCGACGACAGGTAAGCGTCGCATAGGCACTGGTTCAACTTTTGGAAGCGGCTCTGGCGCTTGGCGGGTTCGCTGGCGCGCTCGGCGGAGCAACTGCAGCTGGCGCGCCGCCTCAGCAGCAGGAGGGCGGCTGCAGCTTTCTGGAGGAAGCCGCAGTTGGATCAACAGCTGGGGGAGGCCGTCTGGCAGCAGGGGGCTTGCTGGCGGTGCTGGGCTTGCTCTGGAGCGGGGGGGAGGGGCCTGAGGGGAACAAGGGCTGTCGCAGACGGGGTGCCGTGCGCCTAGCAGCTGAGGCCCACATGTCCGCAGCCTGCCGCAGGGCGGCTGTGACTGTGGGGGCTTAAACAGCTTGCGGGGCTGGCGCGTACTGGTATATGCGCACGGCCCTTGGTTCAGCGAGGCCGGCTGTGAGCAGCTATTGAGCCGCAGCTGCGCCGTGGGTACAGGTGCCGGCAGGGGAGCGGACAGCAGGAGCAGCAGCACTGATCAGGCGTTACGGCGCGGGTGGCAGCACTGCATCAGGCGTTCAGGGGCGGCGGAGGGGCCTCGTGCATCTCGGGGGTGCGTGACGCGGGCCACGGCGCCTTGGGTTCGGGCTATCGCTGCCCCAGCGCACGGGGCTCCGCGCAGGCACGGCGATGCACGGGGCGGGTAGGCAGCTGGGTGCCTCCAAGGGCAGCGCCTGCGGTAGCGGCGGCAGCAGGAGCAGCAGTGGACGGCAGCAGCAGCTGTGCGACAGCAGCGGCTGCCTGTGCGCATGTGGGGGCGATGCTCCTGTGCGGCGAGAGCCGTGCAGCGTTACACCCAGCGGCAGCGGCGGCAGCAACGCGATTGGGGTGCAGAGAACACGCACCGGACCACAGGGCAGCAACGGAAAGCCGCCCTCTCGGTCGGCCTGCGTCCGTTCGGGAACCTCAACGGTCCAAACGACACCAATTCGCACGTTCACGCATGTGTGCATGGCCTGCTATTCTGCGTCCCACCTTGCCGCACGTCATACTCACCCGCACTCCTTGTAACCCCCGTGCTGGCCACCCACCTTCTGCTGACCACGTGCCCAGGGAGCCCGAGGAGGCCAAGGAGGGCGGCGAGGAGGAGGGCTACGAGGCCGAGGGCTTCGCGCTGCCCGCCCCGGTGGGCGCCGCCGACACGTGGGGCGAGGCCGCCGCGCCCGCCCCCGAGGCGGCCGCCGGCTACACCGCCGACGCCGCGGGCTTCGAGGCCGCCGGTGGGTGCGGCACGTGGGGGCGAGAAGGGTTGCCGCACGTGGGGGCGTGGGGCCGGGAAAATGTGCGGCACGTGGGGGCGTGGGGGGCGAGAAGGGGTGCGGCGCGTGGGGCCTGAGCGAGGGGCACGTCGGGGGCTGAGCGGGGGGCACGTCGGGGGCTGAGCGGGGGGCACGTTGAGGGCATGGGGGCTAGAAGGGAGCAGTGAAGAGGGAGGGGAGCAGGGAAAGGCAGGCTCGGGACCCTTCGAGGCCGTCGGTGGGTGCGGCACGTGGAGGGCTGAGCGGGGGCCGCCAAGCGAGGGAGGGGACGGGAGTGAGGAAAGGCCCGGCTCGGGAAACGCGTGTTGCGGGCGTCCGCGTCTGGTTTGTTCCTGTCTCGGTAACGAGTTGCATGGGGATAGGGCTGCAAGCTGGTGCATCACTGTTTTCGGTAAGCGTGCGGAGGCGACGCGGGGGGCAAGGGAGCGAGGGGCTGCTGGCAGTTTGCTTCGGGTCGCTAGGGGTGTCCTGGGCACTAGGGTGCGAGGAACATGGGAGGTGGGACGAAGGAAAGCCCCGGCGGGCGCAGCACGGAGCAAAGCGGCCAGGGGGAGGGTTCATTCCAGATTTGGCCCGGAGCGCCCGAGCAGCAGGACTAATGGCGGCAGCATGCGCAGGGTGGGCGCTGCCTTCGGCAGGAGTCATTTGGGCGTCGTTCCTGGTATTGCGACCGGGGTACGAAATGAGGGGTGTGGTTCTCGCAACCGCTGGTCAACAGCACGCACCCCCGCATTACTCCACCTGCGCGTGCCGCACAGCTGAACGCTCAGGGCACAGTCCACATTCCACATGATCACCCGCTGGCATTTAAATCAAGCTTTATTTACAACGTCGCCCTACCCCCCATTCCTCGCTGCAGCTGGCTTCGAGGCCGCTGCCGCCCCCCCGGCGGCCGGCTACGTGGCCCCCGAGGCCTTCGCCGGCGGCTTCTAAGCGCATGGCGCGGCCTGGGCCGGGAGCAGCAGCAGCCGGGGCAGCGCCGGCGGCCTGACGCGAGGAGGGGGAAGGGGGACGCCGCGGCCGCACTTGGGCAGGCGGGCGCGAGCTGCCCCCGCCGCCGCCGTCGCCGCCACCGGGTCGTCTGTGGGGTGGCGGGGGCCGTCTGGTGTCGCAGCGCCGGCGGGAGGAGAGAGCTGTAAAGTCACAAAAGGCTTGCGCCTGCGCCTAGCGCAGGTTGGGTCTCGTGTCCTGGTTACGCCCACTGGGGTCCACAGCAGCAGTCGGAACAGCAATAACACTAACATGCGGGGCTGGGAAATTGGCGCGGGGGGAGTGAGGGATGGGATGGTTGCGATCTGATGCTCGTGTTTGGGAATGGGAGGTACAATGGGAAACCAGCTGGGGCCCGTATGGCATGATGCAGCGCAGCGAGAAGGATGGTCCACTCAGACATGCCAGGGCTGTGCTGTTGCCAGGTTGGCTGTCGGGCTTGCCGGAGCGCCTACTGGTTCTCAGCTGATCATCAGTGCAGGGACCAGGCCAGGGGGGCAGGGGGGGCCCATGGACCAGGCTGATCTTCAGCCTACCACTGACAGTATCAGAGGGCCTGTGTGACATGATACAATTGGTGTCCAAACCCCTGGAAAATGCAACACGGCGTGACTGGTTTAGTCGACAGGGTTCAGGGCACCCGAGGCAGCGGTAACACGTCAGGGGAGCTCCCTTGGTTAACGTCATGGGCACTTGCCTGTCGTAACGCGATTAGGCGACGTTCGCAATGCCGGTGGTGCGCTGCGAACTGGCTGCCATACGCACAGCAGGGCACAGGAGGACAGCCGGCCACCAGATAGTACGGGCGATCTCCCCTGGTCACGTGTAAGTGCTGTGTCCCATGCAACAGCTGTCGAAAGCTCGTAGTCCTTTTTGAATGCACAGCCCTAAGCTTGTACAACCTGGAACAACCATATACGTAGTGCACTACCGTAATGTTGTATCTGTGGGAGGCGCTGCTCTTGTGCTTTGCGAGCGTTGGCCCCACCTCGCGAAAGGGCCAGGGCAGGGCGGTGAGTCACGCCTCGGACCGGTTTGGAGCCCAAAACAAAGCCGGGGGCTCGACCAGAAGCACTTTACAGACACCGCACGACTGCCAAGCTGATTTATAAGATCCCAGATGGCCAGCAGATGATTATGCATGCGCGCTCCTTCCGCTCCTAAAGCTATGTCAGCCCACGACGCTAGCACCCTGCCAAAAAGCGCGCGCCGAAGCGCACATAGCTCTTTCACCAGTACGCCAGCCACAATGGCCACTCCCACAGCGTCTGAAGAGTTTTACCGCGGCAATGCGCCAAGCTCACCACACAACTACCTGCCCTCGGCCGCTCTCCGCCCAGCCGCTGCCGCTGCGATCGTCGACGCACCCGCAATCTCCGACCTCGCTGCTGCCCCGTCTCCCCTGGCTGTGGTCTCCCCTGCCCCGGACCAGCCTCTCACTACGTGGCACGACCTGCCTCCACAAGTCACTACCCACATCGCCTCCTTCTTGCCTCCCAACCACGTCCCCTGCTGCCTCCGCCCTGCCACCCGTGCGACCGCCGCCGCACTGCCCAGCCCCCGTCACGCCACCGTAGCCCCGCACCTGCCCACACCGCCCTTCGCCTTCGCACACCACTGGAGACGCGAGTTCGGCGAGCAGGGCATGAACAAGCTGACCGTGAAGCAGAGGCGCAAGCTGCTAATACACACTGCGCGCAGCGGCGTGCCCCTCAACATGCACCTGATGGTGGAGCTGGCAGGTACGCCTTGCCCCTTGTTGCAGTTGCGTCATGTCCAACATACGTTGCGCACAGCGAGTTATAACGGTGGGCTAAGAACGTAACAAGCCCTGACCATGGCGGCCGGCGCAGGGCAGTGGTGTTCTACCAAACCGCCCCGTGTTACCGCCGACGTAATAGCTTATTGGCATTGTGGCTATTAAAGCGGCGTACGGATAGGTGCCACTCAGGGCCCCTCCCCTTCTGGCTCGAACCTTAAGTACCACAGCGCAACGCTGCAGACCCATCCCTAACTCCTTGTACTGCCAGCTGACCTAGCTGTCACTCCTAGCTCACTCACCTATCTACACAACATCCCGTTACCGGAATGCCTTCACCCCCGCCCCGCACCCCCGCCCCCGCCCGCCAGGCTGCGCCGTAACGCCCGAGGTGCTGGCCGCCGCCGCCGCGTCGGGCGACATGGACACGTGCCGCACGTGCACGCGCGCCGCCGGCGGTCCCGGCGTCACGATCGAGGTCATCGCCGCCGCCGCCGCCAGCGGCAACCTGCCGCTGTGCCAGTGGCTGCTCAGCCGGCGGCAGGGGCAGGGGCCCATGGCATCGCGGGGGGAGGAGGACTTCAATGTGGCCCTTGAAGCCGCCGGCTCTGCTGCGATGCACGGCCACCTCCACGTGTGCGAATGGGCGCTGGGCGAAGTGCACAAGTGCGACGACAGCCGCAACTTTGGCATGGTGTTGAAGATGCTGGGTTTGGGTGGTCCCGCTGGGGAGGTGGAAGGAGCGGATGAGGAAGGGCAGCCAACGGGTGCGGCGGCGGCGCCTGCGGTGGTCATGGTCGGTGTGGCGGCGGGGGCGGCGGCGAAGGGGCACGTGTCGCTGCTGCGGTGGGTGGTGCCCATGCTTGTGGTGCGGCTGGGGCAGGAGGGCAGGGAGGCGGTGCGGAAAGGCCAGCACGCAGTAAGGAAGTTGGTGAGGCAGCGCGTCAACACCATCATCCGCGCCCTGCGGTCGGTGCTGCGCCGCACGGTTGAGGCACCGGTTGGTTCGGTGTCGTACACCGACATGGTGTGGCTTAGGGAGCAGCTGGCGGCGGCGGCGGAGGCGGCGACGAGCCCGGGGGAGGTGGCGGCGGCGCTGGAGGCGGAGGGGTGGACGGCGTGGGACGTGGTGGCGGCGGTGGTGGGCGAGAGCGCAGAGGCGGTGCTTGTGGAGGCGGGCGGGGGCACTGCGGGTGGGGGCGGAGGGGCAGGGGCGCTTCGGGGGTTGGGGGCGGGAGAGGCAGGGCGGCGGCTGCGGCTTAGGGTGAGGTGGCGGCCGGAGCACTCGGGCAGCGAGGCGCGGGGCTCTGCCGCAGCACCAGCATCCGCTGCTGGTAGTGGAGGTGTGGGCGCGTCGCAGCAGGGGCGGCTCGCTGGTGGCGGGGGTGTGGGGAGAAGCGCGTCGGCTGCAGCAGACCCTGTTACGAGGGCTGAGGTGGCAGCGCTGAAGGGTAACGTGAGGAAGCTGGAGGCCCTGAGGGCGGCGGGGCACTTGGCGGGCAGGCTGGCGGCCCTGGCGGAGGTGGGCGCCAGGCGGGGGCACGTGTCCGTGGTGGACTGGGCGCTGAGGATGATGTGCCACATTCCACCAGCTTTGGGAGAGCCGATGGAGCAGACCTGCACCGAGGTGGTGGCCGTGAAGACCATCCTGACCGAGGGGCTCATGGAGGCGGCCGCGAGCTCGGGCAGCACGGAGCTGGTGCGGTGGCTGCGGGAGCGGGGGTGCCCCTGGGGGCCGGGGGCGTTTGCGGCGGCGGCTGAGGCTGGGTGCGTGGAGCTGCTGGAGCTGATGGCGGAGGGAGGCTGCCCCATGGGGGTGAGTGGCGGCCGGTGTGGCTGGGGGTAATCTGGGCCTGGACACGTGCATGCAGTCATGGGCACACTCGTGCGGGTGGCAAGGATGTGTTAGGTTCAAACGCAAGGGCAGGGGCCCTGCAGCCTGGGACTCTTTGTCTACATTGACTGCGCACAGAGGTGGTGTGGACATGTGCTGTCGGCCACCGTACTCTGTTAGTAGGCTGTGCAGCACTTGCTTGCCAGCGTACGGCACTCGGTTCTCTACTACCCGCCACTACCGTAACACACCGAACTACCGGTATCCTGTGTTCCACCCCTCTCCCCCGACACCACCGCTATGTACGGCATGTACGGCACTGGGTGTTACAGTCCGACGGGCTGTCGTACTCGCGTGCCGTACTTAACGGCGACACGGCCACCCTGAGGTGCCTTGGGCGCGTGGACTGCCCTGGCTGGGAGCGACACGCATACTCTTCCAAGCGGGTTTTGGGCACGGCCGGAAACAATGCAGTGAACATGGGAAGGGGGGAGAGGCGGGAGCGGCTGGCGCAACAGCAGGCGCAGCGGCAGGGTGAGGGCAGGTGAGGGGCAGCAGGCGCAGCAGCAAGCGCAGCGCGGAAAGCAGGGCCCGCAGCAGCAGGCGCAGCAGCAGCGAGAGGAGATGCCAGTTGTGCCTGGGGCCCAGCGCGGCTTGGCCTGATGAGGGATGCGTGTTCCGACGTGCAGCAGGCGGAGGCGGTGCGGCGGAGGAAGGCGGCTGAGATGGTGCAGGCTGTGCTGGCCGCAACCGGCCGGTCAAGGGGAGTAGCTCGTGGGCTGTGGCGAGGTGCCGGAGCTGTGCGAGGACTGCACGATTGCGCTGTAGGGGGGCGGCGTGCATGGCGGTCCGGGTGCAGATCCGGGTGGTCCTGGGTGCTATGGCCTATGGGGACGGAGCTGCCCGGTGCGTTTGCGGGGCTGGTGAGAGCCAAGGGCCAGAAGCCGCTGCTGCCGGTACGGTCTTCGAGCGTGCGACGATGCGATGGCAGCACCTTGATTTTGGAGGAGGGAGGCGGAGTGGTGGACACGCGCGGTGCCAGAGTGTGGAATGAGCAGCCAGGCCGTCGGGCGACACATATGGGCAGCAGGGCAGCGGTTGCTTAGGCCAATACGGTACTGGCTAAGTGGCTAATAGTTAGGCTAATACACAGCGGTTGACGCTGGGCAGGGAGCGAGCCGACAGCGCGACCTGGTGCGACAGAGTCTTCAGTCGCACAAATTAGATTCCAGGCTAGATACAAGCCCTGCACAGCAGTGCCTGTAAGTCAGCTGTGTAGTGGCGACCTGTGTAAGTTGGCTTGTTCTTGGGCTATGCGGTACCGTACATGTGCGGCACTCGCTTTTCCCTGGCAACCCACAGGGCCCCAGCCCGAGGGTTGCGGCGCATCTCAATCGCGGCAGTTGCAAGAATGCAACCATGCTGGCGCCACGCGTTCATGTAGGCAGGTCCATATAAAGGACAAGACGAGATGAGTAGTGTGACCCAGCGGGCACGCACCGTGACACGAGCACAAAGGCTCAAGTCCTGCCCCGCCTGCTCGAGCCCTTTAGCAACGACAGCAGCTACTAGACCGGACTCAGGGCACACACTGGGACCACCGTAGGCTGGCACGTGCTGGTTGGTCGGCGGAACGTGACCGCCAGCGGCGCTCGGCCCGGGTGCTAGTAGCTAGGCCCCCCTAGCGTTCAGTGTCGGACAGTGCAACAGCGGCGAAGAGCCCGCCTTCCATGTGCGTCAACCCACATCCGCGTCAACCCACGTCAACCAGCTGACGTCAACCGTCAACCACGTCAATGCGGAAGCAGCAGTGATGGTTTGGGGTGACCTGGGTCGCACTCATGCAGCAAAGGCTACAGTACCCTACAGCGCTTGCAACAACTGCAAGCGACAGCAAAAACTTTGGATGCATTCCCTCGGGCCCCGGTGCTGCCTCCGCCGTCTCCTGTGCACGTAACCCGGCCATGGCGCGGCAGGCGCCGTGATCGGCGTTCAGAGGTGATCGATACCGTCGGCGTGTAGCCTACCCTTCTACACCTCCTCAAAACCATGCCCATGCAAGCAGCCGCCCAACAGCCTGCACATGCTGAGTGAGCATGCGGTATGTGGTATGTGGTATGCAGCATAATAAGTCACCCCACGGAACTCCTATACAGGTGCACGGGTACCCAAGCAAAGCGCTCGGGGTTCCATTCCCAAGCACAAGCGTCTTTAACACGTAAAACGAACGATGTTTTCTCGTGGCCTCGATTAGGTGCCTCCCCACAGCTCACGCAACGCCGTCTTACCTCTCCCCCTCCCCTGTCCCCTCACCCTCCCATCGCGCCCACCCTCCCAACTTCCCCATGACGTGTTACGAAGCTCCCTGACGCTGCCCCGTCCTCCCCCTGTCCCCGCCGGACCAGCACTCGCAGCATCGGAGCAGCAGCGACAACTCGTCCGCGGCGGTCTGGTAATGGGGTGGGCTGGGTTCATCTCTTATACGCCTCATCATCGACCTCGTCGATCTGCAGACTTCGTCTGTCGCCCTACCGCCTAATCCCCCTGTCCCCCCGCCCCCACTCCTCCCCATGGCCCCCAACGGCCCTCTCCCACCCCTCCCCCTACCCCTCCCCCTGCCCCTGCACCCCCACGCCCCCCATGGCCTCCAGCAGCGCGTCGTAGCGCTCCACCGGCTGCCCCGCGATGTCCACCATGCCCAGCGCGTACAGGTCGTAGTGCGGCGCGCCGGGGTCCTGCAGGCAGCGGATCAGGTCCACCTGCCGAGGGGCGAGACAGGGGAGAGTGCCATAACCGTGAGTAGTTGTTCCGTGTGGGAGCCGCTTGGGGCAAGGTGCATGTGGGTAGGAGCGCGACGCGGGCAGCAAGGTACCACCCGCACAAAAGGGAGCACCACCATGCCCCAGCCCCCCTGTTGCCCCGACTCCCAGCCCCACCCGCCTTGGCCCCAACCCACCCACCTGGTTCATCCTGTACCTCTTCCTCAGGCAGGCGTCCACCCGCACCACCGCCTCGCGCCACCACCGCTCCCGCTGCTGCGACACGTTAGCCTTGACGCTGGGCGCCGCCGCCAGGAACCTCGCAGCCCTGCTCGACGCGCCCGCCGCCGGGCCCATGCCCACCACCCCTGTCGTACCGCCGCCCACCATCCCCGCCGCCACGCTGCCCCCGCCTGCGTCCGACTCCACGTCCGACAGCGCGTCCGCATAGTCCGCCGCCGTCACACCGCCGCCGCCGCCAAGGGGACTGGCCGCCGCCGCCGCCGCCGCCGCCCCCGCCGCCAGCTGTAGCCTCGACGGTCCCGCCAGCTGCCTCCGGCTCCTACCGCCCACTGCACCGATACCACTCATGGACCCACGGGACGGCGGCGGCGCCCCCGCCCCCATCCCAGCGCCCCCTGTCGTACCAATGCTCGTCAACGACTGCGTCTGCCGCCCCGCTGCGCCCGCCCCTCCCCCGGCTGTGCCGATCCTGTCCGACGACAGCTCGCCCGCCAGGCCAAGCAGACTGCGCCGGCCGCTGGCGGCGCCGACGCCCGCCAGCGCTCGTCCTCTCGGCGTGCCGCCCGCCGCCGCACCGGCGCCGCCACCACCGCTGCCGCCGCCCGCCGTTCCGTTGGAGGAGGTACGACTGACGGGGAGCCCGCTGAAGGAGACGCGGCCGGGCGGGCCGCCACCGCCTGCCTCGCCGGAGGACTGCTCGCTCCGCAGCAGGTGGCCGAAGGACTGACGCAGCTTCACCTCCGCCTGCGTTGCGCAAGGGAGCATATGCTCAAACTGTTGTAGGAGCAGGCGCTCCATGTGGGTGTGCAGTGCGTGCACAATCATCCTGCCTGTACAGGCACCTAGCGCAGACGCTCAGCCCTGCACACCTCCCCCTTTTCACACACCATTTCCATGCGCCGAACTCCAGAATCAACCCACGCACGTACAGCTCGCCTCCAGGGCAAGCAAGCCACGAAAGCAGCTCAACCCATTCCCACACTATACTTCCTCCCCCGCCTGCAGCCCCGGCCTCAGCCCACGCACGCCCGCACAGACTCACATGCAGCTTGCGCTCCAGCTCGTGCAGCCCCCCGCGCAGCATGTGTGCGGTGAACAGCGCCGCCTCCTGCACGCCCGCCTGCATCAGAGCGCGCAGCTCCAGCAGGGTGGCGGTCACCCGCATGCGGGGCACCGAGGGCAGGGGGCCCACTCGCTCCTCCGTGGCAGCCTGGGGCGGGGCGGGGAAGAGGGGAGTGTGCCATGGCGGTGTGGGTAGGAAGGGCGGCCAGAAGCGTGGCGATCACACGCATGAGGGGCACGGATGGCAGTGCTCCTCCGTGGCGGCCTGGTTTAGGACAGCAAAAGTTGAGGAGTATCTTGAGCGGTGGCCGTGTGGGTAAGCATCGGGGCAGGTTGGCTAACAAGGCGTGCGACGGTAGGGATGGTACGGCATCGGTCCCTGCCCGCGCTACCCACGCTCGCAATCCCATCCATGGCCTGCCGCGTGGTCCCGGTGGCCACCACGCTGCCGACCCTAATACACACCCAGCTAATACACATGCCTCCGGCCGTGTCACCCACCCTCGCGATCTCGTCGGCCTGCCACGTGGTCCCGGTGGCCACCACGCTGCGTGCCATGGCCAGCTGCTGCTGCTGCTTGAACAGCTGCCACCAGCGGGCGCGGCGCTGGGGGGCAACGAGCACAACGGGCGGGGGCAGGGGCAGTTTGTAAGCACGAGAGTACAGCCAGTCAGGTCACAAGGGAGGCTTGCAGTCTGGCCGGCGCACCGCGCGATGCGGCCATACGGGAGCTGCCAACAGCAGGCGGGGCGCTTGGGGGCGGGGAGGGGTAGGGGAATGCAAGGAGCCGGAGGCGGGGAAAACGGCGTTGAGGCGAACCAGCGAACGCCACCCCACCCACGCCCACACGCACCAGCCACGCCCGCCACCCCACCCACACCCACCAGCCACACGCGCCCCGTGAGCGCCACGTGTGCCGCGGCCTTGTGCTCCAGGTAGCAGGCGATGACCACCGCCTTGACCTCCGAGGGAACGGGCTCCTGAGTGGGAAGGGGCGTAGGGGTGGTCGGGTTACTGACCGAAGCAACACCTTCTGTCATACCGGTACGCGTGTATCAGCTGGACGAACGACACCCACAACTAGAAGGCCGCCAGCTCTGTCTTGCCCTGGCCCTCACCTCCGGTCGTATCCACTCATGCAGGCATACCCACGCCGGCGACACCTTGTTTGGCGGCGTGGGGCTGCTACACACCTCCCCCTCCCTGCCCCCACCTTGTCTGCCTGCGTGACGCGGTCCGTCGGGAAAATGTACGACAGCTGCTTGTTGATGTCGTCGCCGCCTGCGGTGGCAAAAGAAAGTTGAGAAGTCGTGACGGTCTGAAACGTTTTACCAGTACAGCGGACGCGCCTCCTTGCTACCGTGCATGCCCGTGTACCAGCAGCGCGAGCAGCGGCCAACTGGCAGTGTTCTGGCTCTAGATCTGTACGGGTGCACCAAAATCCCTTCAGCACCAGGCTGCACCCTCCCGCACCCGTTGCGCTCACCGTCCGTCACCGGCATGACGCCCCTCTTCCTCGCCTCCAGCGCCTTGCCCAGCAGCCGCGTGGCGTGCGCCGCCTTCCCGCTGCCGCCCGCCGCCGCCAGCACGTCCTTATCCCCCGTCGTGCCCCCACGCGTCGCGCCAGCCCCGAAACCGGCATTCGCGCCCGACGCCACGGCGGCAGAGGCGGCTCCGCCTCCGCCGCCGGGCCGCGCCTCCGCCGCCGCCGTCACGGTCGCCGTGACGACGGCGGCAGCGGCGGCGCCGCCGCCAGGGCCGCCGCCGCCGGCTACGCCTGCGATGCCCGTCAGGGTGGCGCGCAGGCGGCGGGTCCCCGGCCCCATGGCCAGTATGCGCTGCTCCACCGCGTCCCACTCGCGCACCAGCACGGCCGTGGCCGTCTGGGTGCGCAGGTCGGACTTCTTCTCCAGGAGCCGCCGGCGGAGGTCTGCCGAGGGGGCAGGGGTTGCGCAGGCGTGGTGGCAGATAAGAGGTCGGACCAGGAGGGCAGGCAGGGTGCCGCATTGTGGCTTAAGGGAGTGGGCTGGGCGGCGAGCGAGGCTGTGGGTCGGCATGGCGTGCAAGGCCAGTCGCGACTGCGGCGCAGTGCAGCTGCGGAATGCTGCATGAGGAGGAACTGTACCACACGGAGCATATGCAGAGTAGCATCAAGTACATGTCACATCATGCGCCCACTGCCAGCCCTTACTCCCATTCGCGCTCTCACTCCCGCTCCCACTCACAGTTGCTGTGCACCTCCCGCATGTCCAGCGCTGCGACGCTGCGACGCGTGCCGGCGATGGCCTTCAGTGGTTTGACGCGGAGTGAGGTGAGGGAAGTGGCAGCAGGGCAAAAGGGCGGATCACAGCCGGTGGTGCCAGACAGGGTGGACGGTGTAAGACCGAAGTAGTATACCTCGGCCCGCTCGGCCAGCCCTTCACCTGCCTCGCATGCCCATCCACCTGCCAAGAGTCTGACTGCTCTCCCTGCATGCTCACTGACCAGTCCGCAGCCCCTGCACGTCCGCGTGCGTCCACACACTTGACACACAACCGGTACCCCTGGCCCCATTGCCCAGACACACTCCCCTCACACGCACCCCACGCGAGACCCTGCCCGCCCACATTCGCAGAAAGTCCAGCAGCAGCGCCTTCGTCCCTGCACCATACGTGCGCCACCGGTAGCACACGCCCCATTTCAGCCAACACGGTTTCAGCTCACACGGTTTCCTCGCGTTTTACGCGTACACTCGTCGCCCCTGCCCCCAAGGATCTAACACACACGCGCCTCACACGCGCCCCACACGCGCCGTTTCAGCAGCCATCAAGCGCCCAACACGCGCTCTCGCACGCACACCACACACCTGCAGGAAGTCCAGCAGCAGCATCGCCGCGGCCCGGTGTCTCCGCCGCGTGCGCACCACGCAGTAGCGCAGCCGCGCCCAGCGCTGCACGCGCACCACCGCGCGCAGGAACCTGGCGTACGCACGGCGCTGCAGGTACATCTGCAGCAGGGCAACAGGACAGGGCGCAGCAGGGCACGTGGTGCGCGTGTGACTGGCATGTAACCATGAGCACGCCGCTAGAGGTACGGATGTGCGTGCAGGGAGGGGAAGATGCCGCGGTGGGCCTTCTGACAGTTAGTCACGTGCGCACTACTGGCAGGGCGCGGGTCGTGTTCAGGTCGCTTGAACGGGAAGGGTGTGTAAGGGACTTTCCAGGTTTGCATGGTCGTTTGACGGAGGCCAATGCCGCTCACAGCAGTGCGGTGGTGTAGGCTGGTGTTGCTGCACCGTGCCTTGTTGTGGGACGACCACGCTGAGGCTCTCAGACCAAGAAGACAGAAAGCAGCCCTTTTGGGCATATATTGCCTAAAAGGCAAAAGCCGCAACCTGTGTGTGCGTACCAGGCGCCCATCCGCGCACCTTCCAGGTCGCCTGGATGACTGCTGCTGCCTCGTGCGGCGTCATGGCTTGCTCGCGCCGCCGCCGCCGCCGCCCGCCCTCCGCGTCCGCCGCCTCGCGCGCCCGCCGCTCCGCCTCCATCTCCGCAAGCAGCCTGCGCGGATGGGTACGTGCGGAACCGTGCAAGGCGTCAGGGTGTCACGGAAACGCTGGTGCGCTACACACGGAGAGGAGGTGAGTTGACAGAGCAGAAGCAGTAGCAACGGATGCGGCACATGAAGAGAACGCACGCGCCATGGCCCAAGGCCCCGGCCCCGCCCCGCCCCGCACCTCCGCTCCAGCGCCATTTTTGCGTCCTTGGTGAAGGGCTGGCGCTTGGGGCTGGTGCTGCGGGGCTGCAGACCGCGCCGGCGCCGCTCCGCCTCCTCCACCTGACCGGGCCACGGACGGGGAAGGGGATGATGGAGAGGGTTACGAGGTCAAGCCGCCTAAAGGCGCCTCCAGCACCTTGACTGTCCAGCGCCGTCTTTGGCAGTGAACGCAGCCGGACGAACCAACCGACACTGAGCGGGCTGCCCTGGCCCCTGCGAGGAACACCGCCTTTACCCACACTGTGGCAACCCGGCGTCCCTTCCTACGCGCCAACCCAACAGCGCCGCCTTACACTCCAGCGCCCCCTCCTTCCTCGCTCCTACCTGTGCACCCCATATCAGTCAACCCACACCCCTGTTGTTCACCCGCCCGCGCCGCCCTGCGCGCCAGCAGTCCCTCCCCCCTCCGCCCCGACCTACGCACCCTACGAACTCAACGCTCACACACTCTCCCCTAACCCACACCCCCGTTGCTAACCCACCAGCGCCGCCCTGCGCGCCAGCATCTCCTCCTCCCTCGCCGCCGTCACGGCCGCCACCTCTGCGTTGGCCGCCGCACGCTGTTTGAGCGCCTCCCCGGCGCGCCCCACCAGCTGCCCCTTCATCATGGGGTTGTGCCGGATGGCGCGCAGGCGCCGGTCCAGGCTCTCCTCCAGCTTGCTCATGCGCTTGCCCGTCCACAGGCCCAGCGGGTCGTCCTACGAGTAAGGAACAAATGAAAGTATATGGTGTAGTCTTTGCTTAAGAGTGCAGGCGTCACTGCCACGTGGGTGAAGGGAACCATAAGCCAAAGGCGGCGCCGAGTGCAGGAAGCCATGGGACGGGGTGGCACTATCACTGCTTGGATGTTTCCTGACTCACTGGAGCACCACCGCCCCGCCCACCTTTGGTATGTACATGCCGACAAGGTACCGCGGCGGTGCCGGCTCCTCCTGCGCGCCGCCATCGCCGCCAGTGAGGCTCATCCGCCCGCCTCCTCCTCCGCCCGTCACCCCATTGTAGGACATCCGTCCATGCGGCGACGGCGGACCCCGGATCCCGGACCTCCTCGCGCCCAGGTCCAACGACCTGTTCAGAGCCCCCTGGCCCCCAACCCCCGTCCCACGCCACTTCCCCACCTTCCCGCTCGCCTCCGCCCCAAGCCCGTCTCCCCCGCCCCGACGGGGGGACCTCCCCTGCTCCCCCCGTACACCCTTTGCCGTGCCAGCGGGCGATTTGTGCAGCCGCCGCTGCGCCCAGGCCCCATCCTCGCTCCCACTCGACCCGTCCTCATCCTCGTCCCCTTCCGAGCTCCCATCACCACCCACGGACCGCCCTAACCCTAGCAACTCCGCCTCTATTTCTTCGGGCCGCAGCGGCCGCGTCGCGCGCTCCCGCTTCTCCGTCGCGGTCATGGGCACATGCAGCCGTGGCCGTGCTGTGATGCGCGCACCGTCCGGCGCCACCAACACAGGGTGACCCATGCCATCCAGAGTCAGAACGCCGTTGGGGTGGGACACGGGGGCCACCAGGAGCAGGGGAGGTGCCCCCGGTGGTGCAGGGGAGCCCTCGCCGGCGTGCTGCCTGGGCGAGTGCAGTGATGCGGCTGGCGGTGCGGATGCGGCGGTGGCTGAGGAGGTTGGCGGGGCGTTGACGGTTGTAGAGGTTGAGGCGGTTAGGGCGTGGAGCGCCTCCCCCACGTCCAGGGTAATGAGGCGCTCCAGGCGTTGCTGCGCTGCGAGGGCCTGGCGTGCGGCGGAGGCGGCTGCGGGGGCACAAGAGGTGAGGGACAGTGCGGTAGGGTGCGCAATGCGTGAGCTGTAGGCAGCAACACTCGGGCGACCGGCAGGCACCAACGAGTTGCTTAGCGAGCAAGGTATCGGCACTGCGCATGGGAACACAGCAGGGCGGGGGTAGGGGCGCAGCGATGCTCGGGCAAGCGGCAGGACTGCGGCACCCACCGGCCATGTGCGACGTGGACGTTAACGGCGGTAAGCTGCTGTGAGCAGGGGCAGCAGGGCAGAGGCAGGGTTGCGGACCCTTGAGTGTGGAGCTGGGACGTGCGACCCACCGGCCATGTGCGAGGCACCCAGCGCTGTCCCGGCGCCCGAGGAGCGCATGGGGGGCACAGGGCCCGGGACGGTGGAGGGGCGGGCTGGCGGCCAGCGGGCGGCGCCGGGGCTGCCCGGGGAGGCGCACGCGGCGCCGCCGCCGTCTGGGGACTCCCCTGCGCATGGGGGCGTGCCGCGGAGGCCGCCTGGGATGGGAGGGCAGGCGGCCAGAAGTCAGCCCGGTCAGAAGGGAGGAGAATAAATTACAGCGGTTGCTGCCGTGCGGCACGAACGATGCATAGGCGTATGAGCGGTGTAGCAGTTGGCGCAGCGGCGCTGCCGTTCCTTGGGAACCTGAAAGCAACTTCATGAGCTCCAATGCGCATGCATGGAATGCATGCATGTGTGTCTGGGGCATGCGCACCTTGGTGCCTCGCCGCGCGGAAGCGATGCCGGGCCCCCGGGCTGGCGGGGGCAGCAGAGTCCTGCCCCGAGTCCGGGCCCTGCCCCGGGGGGCTGCCTCCTGGCCCTGCTCCCCAGCTGGGTCCCGGGGCCGTCGGCGCCACGCTGGAGGGACTGCCGTGCAGGCTGCCGTACGACTGGGTGGCGGGCGGGGGACACGTGCCAGGGCGCAGCTGCATGTCGTGTTCCGCGAAGGGGGCGGAGGCGGCGGCAGCGGCAGGCGGTGGGGGCCCCAGCTGCCGAAGTCGGTCGCCGGGGTGGGCAGGCGAGCGGCTGCGCGGGACGATAGGGAGGAGGTGTGGGCTTGGGTGTACGGGTTCGCAAGGGCATTTGGAAGGGGGACGCAGGTGGAGGCAGGTGGCGTGTGCATATGACTACCAGCCGACTCGCGCAACGCACAGGCGAATGCGGGGCCGTGTGGTAAAGCGCATGGCGCGTGGACTAAGCTGCCCCAACATTGGCACAGCGGTACCCTGCGATACGCCCCTGGCACATTTGCCCACGTCCTATCACACGGGTATGCTCGTGTGTTAGCCTGCACCTGCACCCACCTGATGAACGCTTCGTACGATACCATGCGCCCCATCGAAGCCTCCGCCGCAACGCCCCCCACCCACCCTGCCCCCGCCGCCCTCCCATCAACCCCTGCTCCTGCTTCTCTCCCGCCGCCAGCCGGCGCCGTCGCCCCCAGACCCGCTGCCAGGGAACCCGACGGCGCCGTCGCAGGAGGCGGCAGCACCGCCGCCATCGCCGTTGAGAACGGCGATCCGGCCCCCGCTGCCGCCGTCAAGGAGTTGGCAGAGGACCTCAGCCCACCACCCACACAGCCGCTGGCTCCTCCCAAATGAGCCACGTGCCCCCAGCCGTTCAGGGCTGCGTCGGAGGGGCCTGACGAGGCGGGATGGCGTGCGGGACTGCCCGGTGGGCTGAGGGCACCGAGTCCTGGGCACGGCAGGGATGCGGCCAAGGGGGCGGATGCGTAGTGCGAGGCGGCGGTGTGGGAGGCGGAGGAGGCGGCCAAGGCGGCGCGGCGGGCGGCCTGACGGGAGTTGAGGGCGGCTCTGACGCGGCCCTTGATGAAGCGGTGTAGCCTGGGGGTTGTGGGTGGGAGGGTGGGAGGTGGGGTGTGGGCGGGGCATTCGGGGCGAGGATGGGTTCGGGCGATTGACACGGGGTTGTTGGGCTGGTGTGGCCTGAAGGTCCTTGGCCTGAAGATGCGATACGGTAGAAAGAGGAACAGCCCAGGCACCTACCTTCTGGCAAAGCAGCACGTTCTGGATCAGCGGCCACCGGCCACCGGTCAAACACCACATGCAGTGCCCAACTAGACTGTACGGCCGAGCTTATGAGCAACGGTGCCTCTAGCATCACCTAGGGCGGGACCTCCCCAACAGACGCCCATACCGCTGGCTACTAATCCGATAGACCTCGGCCCGCAGCCTTCGGTACCCTACGGTACATGACTCACCCCTCCGGCGTCGTGGGCAGCTGACCATGGCCCCCGCCCCCGCCGCCAGCGTGCCCCGTCGCGGCGGCGTACCTAGCCCCCGGGGAGCCCGGCGTCGAGGGACCACTGCCTGCGGGGCCGGGGCAAAGACAGACAACACCAACCACCAGGCCAGGATGGTTGCTATGGCGCGGGCTGGTGGCGGGCGCTGGGCCGGCCGCATTTGTTGAAGGAGTGTGTAGCTTCGGACACCTCCAGCGGAGGGCCCCTTCGGCTTGGGGCTGCTGTGGGCTAACCCACAGCGCGCACCTGAGGAGACAAAGTGCGGGTTGCACCTACTCCTGTTGACGTGCTGCCACCGGATACCGGGCGTCATTGGGGTCGGCGCCCCCGGTTGCAGCCCACGGGGTGCTACCAACGCGCCCGTCGCACCTTCATCCGAGAAGCGACTGGACCAGCCGTTGTTGACTGTCAGCGTGGGGCCTGGCGTACAGAATATGCACGGCAGTAAGATCCATGTCAGGTTACATGTACAAGCGGTGTGCGCTTAGTTGTTCAATGGCTTGCATTACTCCTGGGCCGATGACACGCAGACAGCCCGCACGACACATCTCCTGTACTGCATCGCTACACATCCCCTGTACCCAGGCACCCCTTGCCAACTGCCGCCTGTGACTGCACCGAACGCTGCTTGCTCTACCTCGTGCATGTATGCATTGAGGTACTGAGTAAGGACACGGCGGTCGTGAGACCTCCATGGCCATGTGTGCAGTCGTGCTGGACAACCTACCAGAAGATGGGGGCAGGCTGGGGGGCCCGCCCAGTACTGAGCATGGTCCTCTGTGCACGTTCGGAAGCGACGACGTCATGGCCAGATTGGCCGTTCCCTAGATAAGGCATAACGTGCACAACAAGTTGTTGCCGATGCTGTCGTTAGGCGGGACGCTCTGACAGGGGAGTGTCTAGCTGTGCCATGGGTAGAAAGGAGGGGGGCCAAACCGGTTGCCCGCGGACGGGGCTGACTATATACCAACTTTAATATCGCCATGGTACCTGTCAGCTCCATCTGTGCAGCTCCATGTTCAGGCCTTACAAAGACCAAGCTCCAGCAACCAAGGAGGACGGGTATGATGGGACAGGAAATGAGCGGACGCCCCTAAGTCAACATGTACATGTAGAATGAGCGCTATCCTCAGTTCAGTTCGTGAACTGTCGTGTTTGCATGTGTCTAAGAAGTCGTCATTGCTGTTAGTGCGTCGAAGTTCGGCAACGCGTGACAAAGGTTCCTTGGATGAATGTAGACAAGATAAAGAGACGACAAGCTGTACAAGTACTTCTACCTGGCAGGTCACTTGCAGGAGCGGTTGGTGAACTCTCGTCCACATCACCGGCAATGCAGCTGGGCTGGGTGCCTACGAGTCCGGTCAGGTTGCTTCAGGCGCCACAGTCCGTCGTGGAACGCTCTCTGGCAATCTACTCGCCTGTGGGACGCCCAGTGTATGCAGTGCCGCTTGGTAGAAGGTAGCTCAGCGTGCGGCCGGCGCTAGCCCCCATTTTGGCCAGGGGAGCCCCCCTTGTGTACGCAGTGCTTGCAACAGCACGACGCGCATGAGCGACTACCGACCCTGGGAGCAGGCCTGGGAATGATGCTGCCCAGGACATGAGGCATCAGTTGAGGAGGGACTTCTGCTCAGGACTGTTTTACATGGTCGTGCGCCTAGCATTGGCAACACACGGCAGTACATCGCTTCAGCTAAGAGTGCAGTTTGAAGCATCAGATGATGTGTCCCAGCCTACTGCAGGGCTGGGCTACTGACGAAGTTGTTCCACGTAGAGACCCTGGTAGAGACATGGCCCAGCAGCTATTAAATGACCCGACAACGTGACCCAATCCGCACCCAGCGGCCTCCACCATAACGTCCCTCCCTTGCGCCACAATGCCAACCCGCTACAATGGCGACTAGGCCGGTGCACGTTGCCCCGCATGGCCTGCCACATGCCCACAGGCACTCCAGGGCGTTTGCAACCACAAGAACTACTGCGTCACCAGTATCCTTACCCTCCTATTCTACTGCTACCCGTCATCAGCGCTCACCAGGGAAACCAGCACACTCATGCCGCCTAAACAGCAGCTGTACGTCTGCATGCTGACCCCACAACCCTCGAAAGCGCTTCCCCCTTCCGTCCCGTCCCATGCGCCCCACCCCGCCAGCACTTTCATTCCTCCGCTGCCTTCGCTATCCTCAGAGCACAGGCACAAAGCCCTCACCTCCAGATGCATACCAAGGAATAGGCTGTAGCTACCAGGAGAGGCACCGACACACACCGGGTGAGGTCAGCCAAGCGGTTGCCTCGTTGACCAGCTCGAGGGGGCGTAACGGCCACACAATGTCACCAGCTCCAGGGGCAGGCGGTTCAGCCACCCTCGCTGCCCTTCGTAAATGCAAGGCACCTTCTTCATCAGCTTCATTATGAGACATCTCTCCTTCGACACGTGCTTTCTACTTCCGTGTTAGGACATACAAACAGCAAAGTATGCTAGTAACTTGGCCGGGCAAGGCCGCAAGCTGCCCAGCCGCACCTTCACACATCCGTATCCAAACAGAGTAAGAGTATGATGACTGCTTCTCGAACATGATTCGCCATCAGAACCACATACGGGTTACACGATGGTGCCAACGCCACATACGTGGCAGCAAAATATGACCTACCGGCTGCACAAACTCCTCAATGACCCGATCTCCCACAAACACTCAGCTCACCGAACTGCTTTTACACTGAACACGAATACTGTACTAGCAAAAAAGGGAAAGGACCGAACCCTTAGGGGACGATACATCGATTTATGATGACTATGCGCGATGCCGAATCTCGAGCTGCAACTGCGGGCCAGCGCTGGTCGAGCTGACCTTGCACGCTCTTCGGTAGCCTTCCCTCAGTGCACCCACACCCGACTCCAAAACATGCACGACCCAGATCGCCAGCCCCAGCCCTTCTGCAGGTCACATCAGAGGCGTCGTAAACCGTCACACCTGAAACACAGGTAACCGTCGTTAATGCGCAAATGAACGCACGTATTAACTTATGGGACACACTGCTCGTGTGCGCGCGGTCACGCGGCACTAGTAATAAGTAAGTAATTTCCCTTAAGCTTGAAGCGCTCCAGCATGTGGCGTACCGTGCGCTAGACGCCCTGGAAAATAAGCCAACCTGCACAAACTCTCCCTCCCCTCGCCCGCGACACTAAAGATGACGGCTGCTTGCCACCAACAGTACCCAAACCCTCACAAACCCAGCCACCCAGCCCGCCGCGACCACGCACCACAACCACCATGCCACCCCGTTTCCCTTATTCAAGAGCAAATATCACCCTCGCCGCTCCGCTCTTGCTCCCCAGGCTTCTCACGCTGTAGTTCTCACAGGTAGATGCGGATGGTCCTTGCGCAGGCGCCTGCCGACGGCGCCGGCGCCGCCGCCGAGAGCCTGGGCAGCTCCACACGCAGCATGCCATCCACCTCATCGTACGTCCACCGCGCCGCGTCGCCGCGAGCCCCCTCCACGTCAACCTCCACCCGGCGCACCGGCGGCCGCCGCTGCCCCGCTCCTCCTGCTGCTGCTCCCTTGGCCTCGCAGAAGACCACGAGGCTCCCCGCTGCGGCTGCCGGCAGCTCCACGTCCACCTCCACCGCCAGGCCCAAGCGACCCACGGGTCGGCCCACCGCCGCCGCGGCCCCCGCCACGTCGCCGTCCAGCACAACCGCCGCCGCATCCTCGTCATCGGACGACCCCGCAGCGGCAGCCGCCGCGCCGTCGGCACTGCCAGCCGCGGCCTTCAGAGCGGCCGCCGGCATGATGCGGCAGGCGCGTACGGCACCGATAGACATGCTTCCACTGCCGCCGCCAGAGCCGGATGACGCCGCTCCGCCGCCGCTGCCGGGGGAGGCGGCGGAGGCGCGGACGCCCAGGACCGCCAGGCTGGCGAGGACGTTGGCGTCAGCGCCCGTCGGCGTGGCGAAAGGCATCTGGTCGTCCTCAACGTCGGCGTCGCTGCACGGCACGTGACATCCGCACGTGCCGGGCACCGCCGCGACCACGTACACGATGGGCGAGGCGCTGATGCTCCGCCCCGCGCCCGCCAGCGGCGGCGTGGCGGAGGCGGCGGCCGCGCTGCCGCCCGCGTCGCCTGCCACCGAGCCGGAGCCGACCGAGCTGAGGGACGGCAGAGCGGCTGTGGTGGCGGTGGGGCAGCGCAGGGCATCGGCGCTGCCTTCCGCGGGGCCCGGCACGGCGGAGGCGGAGGAGCAGCGGGACAGCGGCACCGCAGCGCCCACGTTTGTGGCACGTGGCACCATGCGCATGGCCGTGGCGCTGTCCATGACGGACAGCACGGCGTCGCTGGCGAAGCCGTACACCATGCTCCTGAGGGCGGTGTGTGTCGAGGGCGGTGCAGTGAAAGTTCAATGCAGTTGCGCAGAGACAAGGAGTTTATGCGAGTGCGCCACACTGCACAATGTACAAGCAGGACTTGTGGATCTGCTTGCGCGTGTTATGAGTAGCCGCAGTTAAAGCAACCTAGTTAAAGCACAGCACCGGATAAGCACGTTACACGGCAGTCCCCTCCTAGGCGACCCATACTTACAGGCCAGAGAAGCGCAGGCCCAGGGGCGTGGGCACGCCCTCGGCGGTGCGCAGCACGGGGCTCTGCAGCAGCGGCTTGGGCGGGCAGCCCGGGCCGGCCTGGAGGGACAGCGGGCGATGTGGGTCAGAGGGGACGGGATGTGGGTCAGGCGTCATGTGCCCGAAACTGGTCTTCTTGGAAGCCTTCTCGTACAGGCACTACGCCCTCTGGCATTGATGTAGATCAGACTAAAACCCTTCTGAAATGCATGTTGTTGCAAGTCCCTGAGCTCGGGCCCCACACCCAATGCCCGACCCCGCCCCAGCCCCAGACCCACCTGCACGGTGATGCTGCCCACCAGCTGCTGCACCTGCAGCGCCTCCCACGCCCCCGACACGGCCGCTGCCGCCGCCGCCGCCGCCGCCGTGGAGAAGCTGCTGGCGCTGCCGGTGCTGCTGCCGCCCTGGCTGCGCTGACCCGGGAACGCGCCGTTTGGAGTATTGGCGGCGCCGGCCTTACCCTTGGGCGCCAGGGCGCCCGCTCCGGTAGCGGCACTGTAGAGGCTCTTGCTGCCAGTGACAGCGGCGTCGTGCTGCAAAAGTGGGGGAGGTACAGGTAAATGTGAGCAGATGTGCTGGTGAGGCAAACGGTTGCCGTACGGCGCGCTTGAACACATTGGGATACGTCACGTGCAATATTTACGAGTAGATGTGTAAGAGAGACACATGTTTGACGATGTGACTTACTTGCATGCGGTTGACGCAGTCCAGGAGGGGCAGCACGTAGTCGTGCACCTCGTCGTCGGACATGCCTGCAAGAATTGGGCGGGAAAAGGGAGTGCCCACGTGAGATAAGGCAAGTAGGCAACGAAGTCACGTAGTTGTGTCATCGACACCTGGGTCAGGCAAAAACAAAAGCAAATTCATCTGGGTCGAGATTTGAAGAGGGCTTGGGAAGCAGCGCCGTCGCAGGATCAGGGAGGGTGCTGAGACGTGAGAGGCACGTGTTGGGCGCACTGCAGCACGTAGCAGGTATCCAGGGCGACACCGGCGTCTCCATTGGTGCGTAGCCGCACCTGTTGCTTCCGCCAGGGCGGCAGCTGCATCCTTCAGGACGCGGTAGGGGTTAGAGCCGGTGCCCATCACCAGGCAGTCCGCCCCTGGGCCGGGCGAGGCGCCGGGCAGCACCACACGGACCTCGCTCAGGCTACGTGCGTCTTCCCTGCGGAGCGCGGTGTATCAGGCTGTTAGCACAACACCGCCCTTTGCCGACCCGCAAACGGCAGCAAGCATAGCATGGGTCTGTCGCACGCCTGCTCGCGTCGGTACTGCGACAGCTCAACCTTGCAAACATAACGCGGACAGACCAGCGTCAACAAACCGTTGAAAGCAGGTACCAGGAAAGAGCGCGTGCCCAGAACAGCCGATGGCATTCAGCCTGGGGAAGGCCCTAGAAAGCTGCGTGGCAAGGAGGCCAGTGCGGGTTCAGCGCACCTGGGCAAGAGCAGTCGTGGACCGTTTGCCGGGCCCATCAGAACTATGTAGCTGCTGTCGCCGAGGGCACACATGAGGGCCTGGACGTCTTCGACACCAAGTTCATGCAGGCGGAACGCCAAGGTGCTCTTGAGCGCACCACGCGTATCGTCATAAACACCGGCGACATACCACGATGCCAGGGCCTGCACCCAGCGTGGTGGTAGAGTTAAGTGCAAGGCCGGCGATGGCGTCAAAGTCGAAACAGCCCGCCCCCGTCGGCCAGCGACGTTATACTCTACAGCACGTACCTCGCAAAAAGGCACGCTTCCGTCCTCAGCGGGAAGCCGCAGGACCGCTGTAGAAGACAGGTGCGCCTCCTCAGGTGCCGATGGAGTGAAAAAGCGCGCATCTCCCACAAAGCGAGAGCTGCTTGAGTATAGCGCTGGCATTTTTGCGAAGTTTAACAGGCCTCTTTCAAGCCGGCTGGCTGCGCTAAAAGTTTGTAATCCGCACCCGATTTGGGATTTGCCTAGGGCTTTCAGACTGACAAGACTGAACGATTAACCTCCAGGCTTGGAAAGATTCTCTCAGCAATGCGACAAGTTTATTGGCGCACTGTAAGTAAACATGCTGGTTCGGTTGACTCACCGCGCGCCATTCGATACGGCACAATCCCCTTTGCATCCGCCACCATGCGCAAGTTTGGGCTTAAAAGTTAAGTCTTCGTGCGATGACATCATACCAACTCAACCATGTGTCACGTCCGGAATGTTCCGGCTGATGCTGCCCTGGGTGCTGTCCTGGGTGCAGGGTCAGCCTTCTGCCGTCCGAGCTACTAAAGCGGTGCACAATGTTGAAGGTAAGCAACAGAAAGTGCAATTGTCAGCTACGTGCACTACCGGCGCCACCGATAGTCATGAAGCCGGACGCAGGTGCGAACAGGGGAGCTCCCATGCCAAGGGCACCAGCGTCCCGTTGTCACGGTCCAGCGTGGCGGACCGGCCACCTTTGGCGGCACGTGTCATTGGCAGTTGAAGACCGTTAGTGTGCGGCCTTTCCGTGGCCTGCAAGCGCGTTGATATTCTTTTTTTTTAAAGAATGTCAACGCGCCGGCATGTCCATTAGGAATGCGCTATTAAGTGGATAATATTGCGTGCTAGACCTTTGTTGTGTTGGCCTGCTCGGCTGTGCTCGGTGACCCGGGGTCATGTGCGGAAGGGCCTTGAAAGGCCCCCTGCGTGTATTCACCGTGCTACCTAAGATAATATGGCCTTTGCCGTTATGAAAAGTTGATATTACAAGGGCATTTGGGCCAAGGCTAGAGCTGATCAGAGATGATGCCTGGTTCGTACACAAGCATGGCGTGTGGCATAAGAGCGCTCGAGAGCGGCGGTCCCGCCGCTCTGCTCGATTCTCTGCGTGGACATACAGTGCTTTCATAGCGTTTGTAAGTCACATAACCGGGATTACGGAGCCCATCGCGGTCAGCTTGCCCCCTGGTGAGTTGCCCCCGGCCGCTTACAGAGCACCCTGCGAAGTCATCTTTGGATGAGCGAACGGCCTGGCCCGCCCTAACTAATCTCCATCCCTGCAGCAGCAGTTTAGCGTGGCGCTAAGAGAGCGCGCTGGGCCTCAAGGCGGAGGCAGCGCAGTGATCTAACGCTAGTCGCTTTCCCGTGCCGCGCAGAAGTCAGAGTGCGCATAGCGCTCAAGCTTTCATCTTACTCAAGCAGCTTGGTGTGGACGTCTCCGTCTCACACCCCTGCACAACCGTATGAATGACTCGTACTCACATAAAACGTGCCTTTGCCGTTCATAGACCGTGACACCGTACTGCCCGAACAATGTGACCGCCGAGGCCTGCCCAGGCGGAGCCCGGGGCTAGGGCGCTCCTCTGGCCGAGGTAGGCAATCAAATCTGTGTGCGATGCGGGACTTCACACGACAAGTGCAGCGTGGTGCAAGGCGGGAGGGCGCCCTGAGATGAGGCGGCCAGGGCCAAGGGGGAGGGCCGTGAACCTCCCCTGGCCGGCGCGGAGGACCTCCCTTGCAACGGCTCTTATTGAAGCGCACGGCATGCTGCCGCGACAGGTAATGGTAAGCTGCCGTTCCTCAAGTGACGGAGGATACGCCACCGCACTAAACCAGTCATTTGGGTGGTGCTTGAACAAAAAACGAACGGCCGTACATGCTTGCCTAAAATCCGCTGGTAGCCATGGCTCGCAGGCAGTATGCTTGATGTGAGAACAGATGCATATATAAATAGCTGATAGTTTGGGTACGGGTTGGGGCAGGCGCTAATACCATCGGCTGAGTGTCGTTCCAATTCCTCGGCGATTCGGGCCTGCGCCTGGCCACCTCATCATCGCAAATACCTTATCGCTTAGGAAAATGCTTTTGTAGACCGGGCTGCCGAGCATGGGTGCCCCGGCGCCTGAGAAGACGCAGAGACTGTTGATGTGGACGAGTACGCCCAACGACTTTCAATTGGGTTACGCGTCTTCATTCCATTCCGTCAACTGGCTGGCATGAAGGCTCCTATCGACAGATGCGCTCTAGGCCAGGCTCCAGGTATGTGGCTGCTCCCAATTGCCTTGGCTGGCCTCCTCCATCGCAAATGCCCACTCCTCGCCGATGGAAGCTTTGCAAGCACAGAGGCATCCGCTGGGTTGTGGTAAGTTTGCAAATTAAACATTAACTTGTACAATGCTCCAGGCGAAGACAATGCGCTGGATAGCAGCCGCTTGGGTAAGTCAGTGACCGCGTCGACAGGGCCACCGCGGCTTCGCCATACCGGGGGCCGGAGCCGCTGGCTACACCGCATATTGCCCTTTAACAAAACCTCTAGTGCAAGCGGAGAAAAGCAGCTGGAGCTGGACGAGCCAGCACCAACGGGCGTCAGCCTCGCCGCCGCTGCTGCAGTAGCCCCCTCATGGGACGTTCCTTCCCGGCCGTCGCATTTGGAGGCGCCGGTCCGCGGCACCGGCACCGCCCGCAGCACCACACCAAGCATCAGCAGCGTGGGCAGCGCCGTTTCCACCCCCAGCCCGCACCACAGCTGTCAGCCGACCAACTGGAAGGACAGGGCCCCCGCTGGCACCACGTCGTTGCCAAGCAGCGGCCCAATCATCTCAGCCGCCCAGCCCTTCGTGTCCCCCGTGCGTGACACGTGCCCCGGCTCCAGCCCCGCCTCCACCAGCCCCCGGGGCCACCCGCAGCCTGATTGCATCATCAGTCCCGCCCGGACCACGGACCAGCTGCTTGGCAACAGCCCCTCCGGGCTGCTGAGCACGGTTGATGACGGTTGGCCGTTGGACTCTCGGCGGCAAACTCCCAACGGCCAGGCGCTGTCAACCGCCTGCACGGGCATCAGCGCGTTGACCGCACAGGGCCTGGTCAACACCTGCTCGCCGCTGGGGCAGATGGAGGAAGGTGGCATGTCGTACATGGACCTGATGCGCGGCACCAAGGCGCCCGCCAACGGCGGCGCAGGCGGCGGCGTTGACTTTGACTTGGGAGCCATGCAGCAGCTGTACGGCGGCGGTAACTACGGCCCACACGGTCACATGGGCGTGGCCACACCCACACGCATGGGTCAGGGGCCGCCCGCGAGCAGCCTCGCGGCTGCCGTCGTGGTCGACGCTGCTGCTGTTGTGACCATCACGCCTTTCCGGTGCGGCCTGCACAGATCGGGGAGGGGGGCCATTTGCGAGCCGAACGCACTGAGGCGGATTACTGGACCCGTTTTGCATGTCTCCTTTCGCCGCGCTTGCGTGGCGGTGGTGGGTTGGGTTTATCAGATAGCACCGCCAGTCCTGCTTTGTCGTGTCCACGCCGCTACCACCACCCTAACCCACCACCCTGCACCTTATCCGTTGCCCCTGCCCACCCACAGCACGACCACCCAGGCTGTAGAACCAGTGCCAGGCTCCAGAGCCGCCACCCTCCGCATGGACCCGCCCTCCCCGAGCCCCGCCTCTGCCCTCCACGCCCCATCCTCGCCGGCCTGCATCCAAGGGCTCCCCCCACCACCTGCTTACACCCCCACCAGCCTCCCGGCAGCCTACAGCGCTACGGAGGCCACCATCAGCCCTATCTCCGAAGCGCCCTTGTTGTTTGGCACATCGCCGGATCGGCCCCGGGCCCCGTCGCCAGGTCCAGCCCCTCCGTACCCACCGCCCTCACCGCAGCTTTCCTCCGACCGGGGGTCGTACGGGTCCATGGGGTACAGCAAGAGGCGCAGCAGCGCCAGCAACAACAGCACAAGCATCGCAACAAGCGACAGCAAGCCCAGGGGCAGCAGCAGCGCCCGGAAGCTGTTTGGCGGCTGCCCAGCGCCCGGCACCAGCAACGGAATGGAGCTGGGCGAGTACGAGTGCCAGGGGCTGCAGGACTGGCTCATGCCGTACGACGCGCCGTACACCAGGAGCCGTGGGTCGGCCAGCAACCGGCTGTCGTACTCGGGAGGCGGGCAGCGCCGCGCGTCGCACGATGGCTGGTGAGCCTTGGGGGGCCGAGGGGTCACAGCCGTGGGAAGGGGCGCAGGTGTGCGGAGCCGTAGGCAAAGGGCAGGCGCGCCGGCCCCACGCAACATGCCGTACAGGGGGAAAGGGCCATAGGGCTCACAGGGCTGAGTTGCCACACCGACGGACCTTGACTAACGGAAGTGCCTTAGGCCCTGTACGCAACAGCTACTTGTTTGCACCCCCCTGTGATCGCAGCACCGCAGCGCTGTATGACATACCAATGCGACTGTTGTCTCGCGCGCTACACAACCGTTGCGTGCAGGAGCGTGCACGACCAACCCCCCGTCCTGGAGCACGTGCCAGAGGAGGACGCCACCCTTGTCTCCGCCTCCGCCACCGCCACCGTCCACCGCGCGGCGCTGCTGGCGGCCCGCCACAGCACCGACGGCGCCGTCGGCGACCCGGGCCGCGCCGCAGACGTCCGGCCCGGCTTGTTGCCTTTCCGGCAGATGGCCACTTCCGCCATGGACGGCAACACGGTACGCAGCTACCACCACAGCCACCGGTCGGACGAGGTGTGTGACGCCATCTTGGGCTCACGTGCGACGGCGACGGCAGCTGCGGCGGCGGCGGCGGCGGCCGCCGACGCGTCCGTGCAGGGCCGGCTGGCGCCGCTGCGTACCTGGGATGAGCGGGGCGACGCCGACCAGCAGCAGCAGCAGCTGCTGCCCAGCCCGCCCTTAATGTACACGCCGCAGGTGGCGCCGCCACTCGGACCTCTGGCGCGCACCGCCGCAGGCAACGGCGTTAGCCACTGGCTAACGGCTAGTGCTGCCGTGTCGCACGGGGCGGTGTCGGGCGTATCGGGCAGCCAGCGCAGCCGCAGCATGTCGCTCATGGAACACAACAGCTCCGCGTGTGGGGCCACAACGTGTGCCGGCTCGCCCACGTTGGCGTGCGTGCCGTGCACGCCCGTCGCGCTGACGGCTGCAGCAGCACCGCTCGCTGCTGCTGCCCAGGGTGAGGGCTCGCAGTGCGGCGGTGGGGATCGGGTGGCCGCTGAGGAGGGCGCGGGGCCCAGCAGCGGCCCCAGGACTCCTCTGCTGACGCAGCAGGGCAGCAACGGCGCTGCCTCGCCGTCTTGGGGCGGTTTCGGGGCGTTGGGGGCTCCCCTGGGGGCTGCCTCGCAGCCGCAGGGGCACGTGCGGCCCGGGAGCGGTGTTGGGACGGTACCCGCCGTTGCGGGTACCCCTGGCGTCATTGCCTTTGGTAAAGCCGTGCACTCGGCGTTTGGGGGCGGGCCCCTGCCGTCCCTGGACCAGGGCCATGCGGTCGCTTCGCCCCCCACCCCACTCCTCACACAGCCGGGGAGTGCAGCTGGCAGCATGTCCGGCGCGGCGGAGCCTGCTGCACCCACCAGCGTACAGCACCCGCTTCAGCACCAGCTGCTGCAGCGCAGGGTGTGGTCGCGGCTGTCTCGTACCAACAGCGACTGCGAGTCCATGGCCCGGACCACCGCCACCAGCCTGAGCCTTGGCGGCGGCGGCGGCGGCGGCGGGCGGGCGCTGCTGCGGCAGGAGGACAGCATGCTGTCGTCGACGGGTGCCGCGGCGGCGCTGCAGGCTGCCCCGTGGGCCGGGGGGCTGACGCACCTCCAGCTCCAGGTGCGCGAACTGACGTGCCTGGATACCGCCAGCAGGCGGTTGTTGGACGTTGTGGCCTTCTGTCCTATGTTTGCAGGGGAGGTCGCTGCGCTGGCGTCCACCTGCCCGAAAGTCACGCGCCCACGACAATGAACTACCAGTGTGTTGCTGATGGGTTCCACAATTCCAAGCAACACCATACTAGCGACTCTTTACTGTAGTACTGCGCCGGGCGCGGTACGCCACATTATAACCACCATGGCTAAAGATGGACACGAGCACGACACGTTGCTTTAGCTAGGTATTCCCGTCACAGATGAACCACCTTGCCGCCCTGCCCTGCCCTGCCCCCAGGTGTCGGACCCCCGCGAGGTGACCTTCGTGGCGCAGATTGGCGCCGGCTGCAGCGGCCGCGTGTACCGCGCTGTGTGGCGGGGGCAGGCGGTGGCGGTCAAGGCCATCTGCCACGAAGAGGTCATGGCGCGCGGCGGCCTGTGCGAGGAGCAGGTGCGAGCCGTGGCAGTGGAAGCGCGTGCTCCGCGTTGGCGTGTTGCTGCTCCGCGAGTAAGCGGACTGTTGCCGCACAGTTACGGATGCAAAGACAGGTTTACAGAGAAACCGTTCTGTCACATGTCGTCCATGGGTCCCAACTCCTCCTCCTGCCCGAAGGTCCAGGCCATTGGCCCCTACTTACTGTACACGTACGTACGGTATATGTCTACCCCGGGCTTACTATGATGCTTTACTGGCTCCCTGTCCTCGCTTGTCCGCAGGTGCAGGCCATTGAGCGCGAGGCCGCGCTGGGCATCTGCCTGGACCATCCCAACGTGGTGGCCATCTACGCCGCCTACACAACCGTCGCAACCGTCGCAACCGTCAGCCGCCGCGCCCTGACCATCGAGACCCGGCAGCAGCCCGCGCTGTCCGCTCCCGCGGGCCCCGCACAGCAGCAGCAACAGCAGCAAAATGCTGCTGCGGCAGCGGAGGCAGCAGGCAGCGCAGGCGTAACGGCTGCAGCGGCGGCGGCTGCGGTTGGCCGGGCGGTTTCGGTTGGCGGTTGCGCCCCTCGCGTGGAGACGTTCATCCTCATGGAGCTGTGCACGCACGGCTCGCTGCGCGATGCGCTGGACAACAAGCGGCTGCACGACAGGAGGGGGGCGCCCAAACTTTGCCAGGTCGGTCGGGTGGCTGTTGTCGGTTGATTGAAACCTATTCAGAAGAAGCGTGGCGCTTACAGTGGTCACATGTGGCAGTTGCGCTTGCCAGCCTATGGCATGCGCCCAACGGAACCCGCTTGCAGCTCCTTTCTTGTGTGCATGCCTAATTCACGATCCCCCTATGCGCTTCGTGCCTCTGACCCTCAAGCCACCCTCCACCACCGCTCATGGCCCTGCGCCGCCACCCCAGGTGCTACCCCTTGCGTGGGAGGTGGCGTGCGCCGTGGACTACCTGCACGCCAACGACGTGGTGCACGGAGACCTCAAGGTGGGTTAGCATGGAGACTTGTGTATTGGCAAGTTGTGCAAGAGTCAATGACATGGTGCGATGTCTCCCCATTGTGGGGTGCGTGCGTGTGGCTGCAGCCCGAAAACTGCGATACCGCTGGGAAGAGGCTCCCGTGACCACCTCGTGACGTACACCATGCCTTTGCCTGCGCCCTTGGACCCCAGGCGGCCAACGTCATGCTGTGCAAGTCCGCCCAAGCCGCCGAGGCCGCTGCTGCTGCGGGCAGCACCGCCGCCGGCAGTCCCTGGGCGCAGAGCCCCGGCCGCCGGCCCCAGGGACCACAGGCCGCCGCCCTGGCCATGCAGCAGCCGTCCTACACCGCCAAGGTGCGAGGGTACACCTGCCTGCACGCTTTTGCAGGAGCCTGTCACGTAATGCTTGCCTTCCACTTAGGCATCACTTGTCCACACCTACCACTGCTGCCCTGTTCGCAGTGCGTGGTAAACGGGCAACTTGATAACCAGTTTTATCATCGACACCAGGCTAAAACCGCTAAGATGTCCAACGTCCCTCCAGGTCGCTGACTTCAGCAGCAGCACACTGGCGAACGCACAGCTGCGTCGCCTGCAGGGGGCGGCGGCAGGGGAGAACAGCGGCGGCGCCGCCGCCTTTGCGCAGGCCTCCCCCACGCACGCCGCGCCCGAGCTGTTCGCCCAGGGCTCCCAGCTGACCCTGCAGTCCGATATATACGCCCTAGGTAAGAACTCACAATTCGCCAAAACTGTTGCATGCCATGCACCCGGCTTGTGTCAGGTGAGAGCTGAGCAGCCCACCAAACCCCTTGCCTGCCGTGCACACAGCTTGTATCCCCGCATGATGTACGCCCGGCACGCAGACACTACCCCGCTCCAGAGATTTGGGCCGCCCCTTCCCGCTACCCAGGCAGCAATGGCTGCCGGGGGTTTCCCCTGCTTGCTGCGTTCTGCATGAGTCGTACAATGTACGACAGCCCGCTGACTTGCCTGCCTGCCGTACTTGCTGTACCGGTTTCAGGTGTCGTACTGTGGGAGCTGTGGACCGGCCGCCAGCCTTACGCCAACCACGCCATGGGCCAGCTGCTGGCGGCCAAGCGCGCGCCGACCGAGTCCGTACTGCGGCTGGACGGCGGCGCGCGCGGCGGGCGCGAACACGTGTCAATGCCCGACGCGCTGGCGGACATCTGCCGCCGCTGCTGGGGTGCGCCGGAGGCCCGGCCAGCCGCCCGCGAGGTGGTCACCACCCTCACCCTGCTGTGCCGCATGCAGCTGCCACACGTAAAGCTGTGTATGGCTGTGCCGGAGAAGCAGGAGCCGGAGCAGGCGTGGCGGGAAAGCTCCTCCCCCAGGGCAGTCCCTCCTGCGCTGCAAGTGCTGCAGCAGCACCAGCAGCAGCAGGAGCAGAGCTGGCCGGAGCCGGCGGCTCCTTCCTTCCGTGTGAGCCAGGTCAACGTGTCCCCCTTTCAGAGGCCCTCTGCGGCCCCGACGGAGGTCGATGCCGCCGCCCAAGCCCACAACACCGGCATTGATGTAGCAGCCTCCTCGCAGCCGCCGTCGCCGTCGCCGCCACCGCCTACAGCGTCGCCCCCGCCCCCGCCGCCTCCCGCCGGCTCCATCGCCCTGCCCCCGCTGGACGACGCACACTCCCCGGACCCCCTTGCTCCCCCCAGCCCCCAGCCCTCGCCATCCCGGCCGCTCTCCGGCGCGCACCGCCGCCCCTCCCAGCCCTCCCTGTCGCCGCCACCTTCTCCTTCCGCCGCCGCTGCGTCCGCCAGTCCCAATGCCCCCCCGCCAACGTCGGCAGAGGTCACGGGGACTCCCCTGCACAGGGGCTCCTCCGCCTCCGCCTCCATTGGCACCTGCAGCGTGTCTGGCCTCTCCCGCCTCAGCTCCTGGCGCTCCGCCCTGTCGCGCCGCCTCACCACCCGCTTCATGTCCACATCCACCACGCTGCACAGCAGCAACACCAACGGACCCACGGACTTCCTGGACACCAGCATGGACAGCGGCCAGCCCAGGTCCTCCTTCCCCACCGTCGTTAACACACACCCCGCCACGGCTGCCGCTGCTGCTGCTGCTGGTGCTGCTCTAGCCCCCACGCACAGCCGCCAGCAGATGCTGCAGGCCCCTGACTCGTTCCGACGCGTCAGTGCCGCCGTCCAGCTAGGCCCCCTGGCGGAAGAGGAGGATTCTGGCCAGGGGCACCCGAACGCCCGTTCCCACCACAGCCAGCAGCAGCAGCAGCAGCGCCAGGGTAGCACTGGTAGACTCATATCCAGTGCAAGCGGGAGCCAGGGCCAGGCTCTGGAGGCTCAGGAGGGCAGGGCAGGCTCGGTGGCGGACTGGCGCATGAGCAGCAGCGGTTCGGGTGTAGGTGCGGTGCTGTCGCCGGTGGGACCGGCCGCTGGGCAGCTGGCACGCAGCCGGCTGGGAAGGATCGGCAGCGGAGGCGTCCTGCCGGAGGCCGCTGCCCCGAGCCCCACGGCTGCTGACGTGCACCGTGACACGGCCGGCGGCACAGCCGCTGATGCGGATGGCACGTGTCGGGGCGGCTTCAGCGGGTGCATCCCGGGACTGCTCGCGCTGGGCTCGCCGCCGCCCGCTGGCGTTGCGCTCCGGGAAATCTCCGGGGCCCCTGTGCCGTGGGCAGAACGGCTGCTGTCTGGCGCCTGGCTGGGCCGCCTGAGCGCGCGCTCCACGTCCCTGCAAGGCCCCTCAGCGCTCGCCAACGTGGACGCTGCGCCACTCTCGCCACCACCGGCGCCCAGTGCCGTACCGTTGTCCTGGGTTTCGGAGGCGCCGAGGAGGCTCAAGGCGGGGGCTGCTTCCAGGAGCGTGGACTCGGGCCTGGACCAGCAGCAGCAGCGTTCCTCGGCACACGTGCTCAGCCCGGAGGCACACACGCTCCAGAGGCTGAGCGGAAAATACGCGCGCTTTGCTACCCCTGTCGGCGGGCCATCCGGTTCTAGCACGCTCAACGGTGAGGTCCAGGGGATGTCCCCTCCGCCCCTGGCTCTGGCTGCAAGCAGAAGCCTGCATGAGAGCTTCCAGCGGCGGTCGTGTGCCTCGGGGCTGGGGTCGGTTGGGGTTGCGTCGCCGCTGCGGCTGGGCAGCACTGGCGCCGGCGAGCTGCAGCAGCAGCGCGGCCCCACGCGGCAGCGCAGTGTGCTGTTCACGGCTGACGAGGTGCACGAGGCGCTGCTGTCCATCCCGAGGTTCACCAATGAGGGCATGGAAGCGGCGTGGTGAGGGCTGAGGGGGCGGTGCACGAGCTTGGGCCGACCATACACGTCGGTGAGTGCGCCGGGGTCACGGTGCTGGTGGATTGGCGGAGATCTGAATCTGTGAATTAGGGGTAGGTGCGGACGGCACCGCGGTGGGCGCACGGTCGGCACTTGGTTCGACTGCCACAGTGCAGGGGGACTCACTCTTTCGCATGGGTATAGGAGGCCATGGCGGGGGCCGCTAATCGTGGGTTACGGGATAGTAGGCCTGCTCAATGCACGCTGCCCCTTGTACAACGCTTCTTGCTGGAGGGCTGCTTAGCGGCAAAGGCGATAGCGCTTTTGCCGCACCTCTTTCATCTTTAGTGTTCGCATCACGTGGCTACAATGCCGTATGTTGGCTGATGGACTCGTTTACAGTTCTGGGGGGCTCCTAGCGGCTTACGATGCGGAGGGGCATGAGGAAGCAAGGGCGTAATTTTATTGGTTTCTTATTGATTCAACTATTGGGATTGGCATACAAGGCACCAAGGATCTATCTTGGTGCCGGTATCACTAGGGATTATTGATTGCCGGTACGCATGCCATGTGTGGAACTAAAAGGCATGGCACGCTGGCGCTTAGTTGTTGGTGTGCACGGCCGGAGGGACTGCCCAGCCCGCAGTTGTGCGGCGCTGATGCTCTTCGATGCTTCTCGCATTCTTGATCTTCCTGTCTTCATAATTTATGCTGCTAATTACGCGTCGCACTGCCGTGATTTATGCTGTGCATTAATGAGTGGGGCGCGCACGGCGTGCTTTTTCCTGCACGTGTGCTCACGGCTTTTGGCAACCGGCTTGGGCCGGGTAAGCGTATTCATCCTGGACACAAACCTTACAGGCCTGTACATACGCAACTGTGAGCCTGTCTGACCTCTGGCGATGGCGATGGAGTCCTGGAGTGCCCCCCATTCATGGCATCTGCCGTACAGGCATGAGCGGACTGTCATTGCCATTTTGTGTGCGTGACGTGGCCGTGTGGTGTCTGAAGGCCCTGTCCGCAGGGCCACCGTGATTATTACGGTATTCATCCTTCCTAGAATCGCTCTATTTAAAGTGGGATTGATTGATGTGGATCCAGACATGCATGCCCGTGGTCTTGCTCTCTTCCTCTACTACCTTCCACTTTTCCTGATCCTGTGTACACAACGTGCTGAGCTGCGAGCTCGCATGGCTGCATCCGCAATGTTGACCGCCATTGAACAGGCTTATTCTTCAACCATTGAACTCCATTATTACATCTTCTAGCCTTCCTGACCTCACGGTGTGTTGGCAAGTGCCAACGGCGTGTCATGTTGCTCGGCAGCATTCCACTCCGGTGCCGGTGCGTGATGCCGTTTTGCGCGAGCACATAGACGTCCAGAGCTAGGGCGTGCAAAGCTGTATGCACACCTTCAACACCCTCACAGGGTGCCTGTGCTGCTTGCTGTCAGGGTGCAAGCTGCTGTTTTGTCAGTGTGTGGGCATCATTGTACTGCGTAACAAGGAGACGGTATCTAGAGGGGCTCTGTGTGGGTGCAACCTGCTGGCTGTCGGGTTCTGGCTGACCCTGAGAATATCTGTAAGCCGTGTATCCGCAATGCCTTGCAGCTGTCCTATGCCTGGGCATGCCCACACCAGCCAGTATCAGTATTGCACTGCGAGGGTTGTCCCCTTGGCAAGTGGAGCAGCCCAAGGACGAGCCGAACGTTAATGGGCCGACTCAGACTCATCCGCTCGCAAGGATCCACATGCCTTTGTGTGCTCCGACCTGGCACCATATAGCCCACGGTCACAGCCACAACTCCTTTCCAACGTCGCCGGGTCCATGCTCAGCTGTGCTCAGTCAGTTGGTCGTTACATGGCCAGGGCTCTTGCCTCTGCAAGTGCAACGGCCCGTGTACGAGCCCGTGGGCTCAAGGGTCACCGTGGGTAGCGGATGGGCATACAGCTGAGCGTAGTAGTTCAACTGCAGGAGAACGAAGCCCGCACGCTGACCGCTACAGAGAGGCGTGTGCACAGCGCCTACAGCATTTCAGCCACAGCATGTCCCCAGCGGCTTAGCCAACCACCACATGCTTTCAACGCTACCGTCCCTGCTACGTGCCTTGCCCGCAATGCGTCAGCCCCGCAGCACACTACACACGCAATGGACAACACAGCAACCGCAACAACCCCTGCAAGCCGCCAGCACCAGCCGCCCCTCCACTCCGCCCCTCTCCCCTTCATCAAGTCCACCTGCCCCGGCCTCCCTGCCTACGGAGCAACACCACCTTCCGGCCCCCCTTCTCCCAACCGCCTCTCCGACATCATCACACCCCTGCTGCCTCAGGAGAAGCAGACGCCGCACCAGCCCCCCTGCACGGCGCCACCGCCAGCCTACACGTTCAGTACATTCCTCACCACCACCGCCGCCGCCGCCGCCTGGTTGCCCTCATCCTTGCCCTCCCCCTCACCCCGCCGCCAGCCCCCGCCCCGCCGCCGCCTCACTGCCCGCCTCCCGCCGTACCGCCCCCGCCCGCCGCCAGCCCCAGCACGCACGCCGCCACGAAGTACGTGCCATACCAGGCGCGGGCGAACAGGTAGAAGCGCGGCGGCAGCTCGCCGCCGTTCCACAGCCCCGCCGCCGCCACGGCCGCGTTGTAGCCCACCAGGGCCACGCAGCCCAGCGCCACCTCGGGGCGCAGGGAGACCTCGGCGCTGGATACCCTGAAAGGCAGGGAGGCCGGTTGAGGTGGTTGGGTTGGTTGACATGGGTGATTGGATGAGGCTCAAGGAGGCGGTTGGGGAGCGAGGCGGGGGCTGAAGGGGATGCAGTACTGGTAAGGTATGAAAAGCACGGCCTCGGTGTGCCGTTCGACACCTTGGGTATAACGCAGCGAGGCGGCAAAGAGCCTGTGTTGTGAAGCTTGTCTTTTCCAAAGCCTGGCACCGCACTAGCACCCATGCGTGCCGCACAGTATCACACTTGACCATACGCACCTGTGCCGCGCGAAGTAGCTGGCGAAGCCCAGCCCCAGCGATGCCAGGATGTTGAACAGCGGCCCCGCGAAGCAGGCGGTGAGCGCCATGGACGGCGCGCCCCGCCGCGCCATCGCGGGGTTGCCGAAAAAGTCGCCCAGCGAGTTGCCCCACGCCAGCAGCGTCAGACCCATGACGGACGGCGGCACGCGCATCAGCCCCGCCAGCAGGGCAAGGATGCCAACCACCTCGGAAGCGAACGTATCAATCCAGATGACGCCCATGAAGAAGCCGAAGACAGCGAAGCACGCCGGGCCGAAGGCGAACCCCGTGCCGAAGTCCCAGTCGGGCAGGGCGTCCTCGCCCGCCGTGAAGTACGTCACGGCGGCGGCGAGCGCGCCGCCGGCGGCGAGGGCGGCGGCGGCGCCGCCGACCGAGGCGGCGGTGCCCAGGTACGCGGCGGCGAGGATGGGGCCGCCGAGGCAGGTGGCGATGAGCCAGCGGCGGGAGTAGGTGGCGGGGTCGTTGAAGGGGATGGTGGTGCGCAGGGCGGTGTAGACGGGGAGGAGCAGCGGGAAGGTGAGGGTGCGCCAGCGGCGGCGGAGGGAGGAGTGGGGCAGCTCGCGCCACTCGGCGGCGGCGCCTGGGGGCAGTGGGGGTACGCGAAACGCGAGAAACCGTGTAAGGCGTCAGGGAAGCACACAGTTGGGGCAGTGGGGGTGCGGGAGGAGTGAGGATGGCTTGCAGGGGTTGGCTTTGCGATGAAAGCGCACAGTATACGGTATGCCTCGACAGGTGAGGGCGCACGGCGTTGCGGCAGCATGGTGGTTTGGGGCGGTAGAGGTTGGAGCACGAGTAGAAGCGACCATGCCGCTTCGCGAGCTACGTATGAATAGCTCGTGACGTTTGGTCTCTTAGGGTTTGGAGGTACTGCCGACCCATACAGCGCAGCACAGCTCTGTTCGCCCCCTCCCCCTCCATCCTCCCGTCCCCCCATCATGCACTCACCCATCGTCAGCTGGTCCCTGCCCTGGCTGCCCACTGACTCCGTGTCTCTTAATACACTCACCCATCGTCAGCTGGTCCTGCACCACCTCCCACACGTTCCGCGGCCGCCCGCCCTCCCCGTGCCCCTCCCCGTTCCCCGCCAGCAACCCCGCGCGCGACGACGCCACTGAAGCAGCGTCGCCGCCGCCGCCGCCTTCCTCGCTTCCACTGCTCCCGTCGTACGAGTCCCTGCCGCCGCCTTCGCTCCCGCCATCAACGCCGCTGTCCCGCCGGCCCCACGACGCCGCCGGAGGCAGCAACGCTCCGCCGGACAGCTTCCGTGGCACACTACCGCCGCCGCTGCCGCCGTTGGTAGCGGCGCCATCAGCGGCAGCGGTGGCGGCGGCGGGCAGCATGCCGTCGGCGGCGCCCCAGGGCGCGGCGACAGGAGCTGCCTCCAGCGGCGCCGGCGCCGGCAGTGCCGTACCGTCCCTGTACGACAGCGTTACCAGCTGCGAGCCGCTGCGCTCTATACTGTCTGGAGCGGGCTCGGCAAGCAAGGGGAGAGACAAATCCAGGAAAGACAGGTCAGTTGGTGGCAGCCTGGGCATGAGAACAGTTGAGGTCACTGCACTCGCCGCAAAGCCCTCTTACACCAACAAACCCATGAAGTCCCTATCCAAAACCCTTCCCCCCTGTCATTCGTCGACTCCGTTTCCAGCCACCAGCCACAATAAGCGCAGTAACTCACCTCCTGCTCCTGCCGTCACAGCCCCCGACGCCGTAGGTCCAAGCTCCACATGACCCAGGGCCCCCGCCCCTGCCCCTGCTCCTGCCCCCGCCCCAGCCGCGCCCCCAGCCCCCTGCTGCACCCGCCGCCGGCCCCGCCTCCCCGCGTGCCGCACATGGCCCCGCCCCTGCTGCTGCTGCTGCCTCCTGCCCGCCTGGTCCTCCTCGTGCTCCTCCGGGTTCAGGTCCGCCCACACCAGGTCCTGGTAACGCCGGGCCGCCACTAGGTGCGCAGCAGGGTGCCGCCTCCTGCCGCCGCCGCCACGCCCGCCGCCAGCGCCGCCGTTGCCCGCCGATCCCTGGAGCGCGGCCCCGCCGCCACCGCCGGCGGCGGCAGGGACGCCGTCGCTGTCGTACGGCACCAGCGGCGCCGACAGCTCGCGAAGCCTGGGGCACATGCACCAATGGAAGGAGGCGGTGATGTTGAGGCGCAGGTTGGTCCGGGAACTGCGTCAGCAGCAAGGCCACACAGGCAAGAGCTCCCGGTGCTTGTGAGCTTCCAGTAAGCCGCTTTTACTACACCACGTTCTTCCAGCTGCTACACACAGCGTGCTACATACACCTTACCTGCTGTTCAATGCCCTCGTGCTCTCATTCCGTACAGCCCACAGCCCACAACCCGTTAACCCACACCCGCAAGCCACCAGCCCCACCACCCACCCCGGCGCCTCCGCGTCCTCCGCCTCCACCGCCGCCCACCGCATGCCCACCGGCTCAGCCTTGAACAGCCTGACCAGCACACAGCCAGCAACAAAGTCATAAATCTGTGAGCAGCAAACAGCAAACAGATGCACATGATACACACCATGACATGGATTCGGGGTACGGGTGGCGACCGGGCCAGACAGACGGGACCGATCATGAGCAAGCGCGCCCTAGGCCCCTTCCCCCGCCCCGCCCCAACCCCCCAACGCACGCAAGACCTGCCCTCCCCACCCCGGCCAGGGGAGTCACCCCTGCTGCCGACTGCCGTGCACCCACCCCACAGCTGGCCCGGCCCCCGCCCCCACCTGTCCGCCACCGCGCCCCTGAAGCTGCCCCACACGCTGCGCGCCCGCGGCCTGCCGCGCTCGTGCCACTCGTCCCCCGCGAACACCCACACCACGTAGCCCACGTACAGCAGGGCGGAGCACGCCAGGAACCAGTACGAGATCTGGGGGGAAGAGTGTAAAGAGCGCGCGCAAACAGTGGCATCTGGCGTCAGGGGAACGCTGAAACTCGCAAGGAACAATCGCCTTCGGGAATCAAGGCAGTGTGACAAGTGGAAGTGCGATGGGCCGTCCCGCCTAGCCAACCGTTGTCGCACACAAGGGCATCCGCAGCACTGCGATGCTGTACGGTACCAGTTCTGCACGCGAGCACGCTAATACACAGACGCGCTAGCACACACGTACCCGCCCGTGCGCGAAGGCGGCCAGCACCAGCAGGATGGCGGCGCTGTAGGCGGCGCAGTCGCGCAGCGTGGCGCCGCGGCACTTGACGGGGCCGCTGTGTGTGTGTGGGCGCATGGGAGGTGTGAGAGAGGTGCAAGCCACAGGTCGGGGACATCCCTTGGCAGGGGCTCGGGACAGCGTGGCGCCGCGGCACTTGACGGGCCCGCTGTACGGAGGAGCGCATTGGAGGAGGGGGTGAGGTGCAAGTTGCTCGGGTGGGAAGAGGAAGGAAGGGACACTTCGAGGATGGGCTGCAGCAGCTCGGCCGCGACCTATTGCCTTTTGTTTGGTTATCTGTGGTGTCAGAGCCTGGTGTCAATACCACTGGTCAGGACTACTGAGGTTGTATCCCCACGTAGCAACCTACCACCATCCTCTCTGCCGCCCGCCCCCCGCCCCCAAGCTCACCCCGAGGCGCGCATGACCTCTGAGGCCACAACACACTGCACGAACATGGCGGCACCTGGAGGGATGGGGAGCGGGAGGGGCAGGGAGCAACACATCAGAGGCACACTAGCAAATCAGGAACCGTATGACATACATTCGCCACGGGCCACGGCTTCCGGTCCAGGTGTGAGGTTACCAGAATACGAGCTTGTGAGCACCTTGCGCGAAGTGCCAACACACCGTTGCACCCGCAGCATCGCTTGCTGACCGCCACGGTACATGCCATGCTACACGCAAGCGCTGCTGGTACCCTCACCCCACCGCCACATTCAACCCCCGCCGGCCCCACCTGCCCCACCTGCCCCGCCCCACCTGTGAGCGCCCCCGCGCTGAGCAGCACGTCGCCTCCCCGGATGGCGGTGATGTTTGCGGACAGGTCGGGGGCTCCATTCCCGATGGCAACAAACGTGACTGCGCGCAAGGAAAAGGTGGTGAGCAGGTTAGCCACAACACCCAGCGCGGAGGGCACGCACGGAGGAGAAAGGGCGTCGGGGCAGGGCGGGCGGGTGAGCTGATGACAACAGGCGGCCGGCAGGGGCCCTTGACCGCCAGGACCCCGACTGCCTGCCACTTGCTCCCGCCCACGCCGGCTGCCTTCCCTACCGCACATGTCAAGCCAGCCGTACCAGCAAGCGCACAAAGCCACGCAACCTTGCCGCCCGTACCTTAAAAACACGACACTTTACCCCTCATCCACACGCGTCGATGGAGGCACCGACCGCCCACCGCAGCCCCGTCAAGAGGAACATCGCAACCCACCTCCCGCGAACCGCGGCCGCATCTTGGGAATGGCCTGCGCCACGTGCGTCATGATGGGCGAGAAGTACAGCTCCGCCGTGTCGCCCAGCAGCGTGAACAGCAGCGGCAGCAGCAGCGCCAGGGCAACCTGCGGAGGTAAAGGGCGCAGAGCAGGAGGTGGGAAATCAGCAAGGGGGTGGACCAGGTGTGGGAGTCAGTAGCGTGAGCAGCAGCAGCGGCAGCAGGGCCAGGGCAACCTGCGGAGGGGAGGGTGGGAAACCGTAGACGGGAGCTGGAAGGGGCAGGGGGAAGGACCAGGCGTGGGAGTCAGCAGCGATAGAAGCGGCGGCAGCAGCAGGGCCAGGGGCAACTGGCGCGGGGTTGGGGCAATGGGCACAAGATAGCAGGGGTGGAGCTCAAGACTGTGTGGGCGACACTGCCGCAGGGCAGTGGGCGAGCAAGGTTGCCTTTGGAACGCGACAAGGGCATTGCCGGGTCACGGTGTGCAGGTTGCGAAGACGGCGGCGTCGCTGCCGTGCGTGCTGGCCGCCAGGGCCAGAGGCCAGGGCCGCAGGCCGGGGTCGGGAGCCGTGGACTCACCGCGAAGAAGAACACGGCAGCCGCCCCGCGTGGCGCCACGTGGCAGTGGTACCACACGGTGTACGGCAGCAGCGTGTCGTACTCGCAGTGCTGCCGTATGAAGGCGCAGCGGTCGGCGGCGGGCAGGCGGCCGGGGTGGTCGCAGGCGTCAGCGGGGTCCAGGCCGGGACCCGGGCTGGGGCCGGGACTGGGGTCGGGACCAGTGCCGGGTTCAGGGTCAGTGGCAGGGGAGGCCTGCGGGCAAAGGGTAGGGGGGCGCTCCGTGAGCACCGTGCAGCAACCATGTTATTGTTAGTTCAAAGCTAGTTCGGGGCTTCAGGTGCCCGGTAGTGGCGAGGTGTGCCGTGGGTTCGGCGGTGGTGTGCCGGCAGGAAGAGGGGCGGAGGTGGGGGGTGGGTGCATGCGACTCGTGCCCCAAAAGGGGCAAACACGTTGTTCTCTATTGGCAAAGCCAATTGACGACGCGAAGGACAAAAAAGTTGTGGCCCAGGCTTGGGCGGGTCCAGGGAAGGTGTGCGGTGGTTTGGTTGCGGGGCTGGTCGAGGACGGCCTTGCAGCAATACAACGTTTTTGCGCCTTATAGGCCGTGAAGGACGCATGCGTAGGCGTGGGGCATGGGGCACGGGCCGTAGGGCTTGGCCGAAGTGGCGGGTCCGGCGTGGTTTTGGCACGACCAGCAGCTGACTTTGTCACATCGCAGCCCCCGGCACGTGCATCTGTTTTGGGACACTTATGTATGTCGAATGGAGCCAGCTGCGCCTGGGGCGTTGCACAGCACGTGTCTGCTGCGGCCAGGCGCTCACGTCGGTTGGCGATGGCGTCGGTCCACCCGCCGGGCCAGCTCCCTGACCCGCCGCTACAGCCACCAGCGCAATCGCTGCAGCAAGCAGCACCGATGGCTTCCATCGTCGCATTCGCATCGAGGCCTGCGATCGGCTGCTGGCCCTTGGGCTGGACGTTGCCGCGCGAACACGCTTCACGTCTACTTGCCCCTCCGAGTACAGTTCAGGGTAGCAAGGTTAAACTGCTCGTTGTTTTTGAGTTCTTCATGAGTAGTGTGGCTGTGTGCAACGTCCTCGTGCAACTTGTGCAAAGGCCGAGTAGTTAAAGGAATGTCTACGCGCAATGGCACGGGATGCCTTTTATATTCAAAGGATAGCAAGGCATGGGTCTGCATATGTATTACATAGTCATCGGTGCAGAGCGGATCGTGACCACAGGCACATGGAGCCAGGTGCTTCCGTGCCTACCCCTGCCCTGCCCGACGCCCAGACCACGTGAAGGGTTGGCAGGCACTGTTGTCTGGCAGGCTGGCTCCTCTGCCTCCTCCTGCTGCTCCCCTGAAAGTCTCCAAGTATGGGCTCATGCAGCTGTTGTAAGAACATACCTGTGCCAAGCCCCTTGTCTGAGCCCTTTGGCCAACTCGCTTGTGACACGTGTGCCCAGACGTGATCCTGCCAGCTGCCACCCTGATGTCGGGACAAAAAATGATGGCTTGCAGCTTGCGTCATGCGTGCCGGCATCAGCAGTGCAGGAGGTGGTGTGCTTGCACCGAGGCTGCTGCTCACTTCGGGCTGTACACCGGTATTTTGGCTTACCGTTGGCCACACCTACGGCAACCTGCCGCTCGACGGGATCAGGCGGGACCAGGGGCGGGACCCTCCCAGCTGCCACCTTGATGTAGGGACCCATACCCAATAAGGATTCTGTGAGGCCAAACCTCCTGGGACGATCAAGCCGCTGGGCCCGCTATTCGTCCGGGCGGCCACCTACAGGTTCCCTCAGCCACCCACATGCATGCAGTACCCGAGAAGTCTTCAGCTGTCAGGGCTTTGGAAGGTGCACCCGGTTCCCAAGCCAGTCACGGAACCTACACACAGTGAGAAGCCCTTGGCATTGGCGCCACTAACTTACATACCCACTAGATCATGTGCCGTATGGTAGACTGGCATGGACCGTGACCGGGCAGGTTCCTAGTCCCCATTCGTTCCCCATACAAGACCCTTGTGCCTCGTATGGCACGACGCAATATGTGATGGCTGGTGTGCTTTCCTGTGCTGCGTCCACCTAGTGATATCAGCATGGGCTGGGGTGTTCGCTGGACCCTGTCTTGCCTAGGCAGCATATGCTGTTACTGAAGCGTCACTTGCTGCCGCATCGGCCCCTGGTACTGGCGTTGCCGCCCAACCGCAGGCGTCACTGTCACTGCCCTGCTCTCCACGCCGCACCCCGGTGAAGTGCCCAACACCGCCCCGCTGCCCGCCACAGCCCCACTGCCCCCTGCTGGCTTCTCGCGTGCTGAGCTGCTGACCCACACACCCTGCACCGCTGCCCCTGTCCATGCCCCGCTGCTGCAAGCCCGACGTGGTGAGGTCCGCCCACAGTCTCGCTAGGCGCTGGCGCACCGACGGCAGCTCCCATCGTCCTCCACCCCTCCCGTCCCCTTGCCCCGGCACGGCTGCGTCCTCCCCTCCTGGGCCCTGCCCCGAGGCACCGCCAAGCTGCTGGTGCGCCTGTGCTGCAGCAGGTGCTGCTGCTTCCACTCCTGATGCTGCCAGAGTAGGTCGAGCTGCTCGTAACCATGTACGCTGTACGCTGCACCGGAGGATTGGCTAATGGTTGTATCACAGGCGCCAGGTGTTACAAGTCGTCTCGTGAGAGGCAGCAAGTTCCAGATGGCGTACGCGCTGGGCCCGACGCTTAGTCGAACAGGGAGAAGCCCATGTCCTGCGGAGGGGGAGACAGGGCGAGGGCGGGGCGCACAGGGTTGAGAGGGATGCGCTCAGGTGCTGTGCATATATGATGGGGAGGAGCGCATGGCGTAGGCCAGGATGGGATATGCAGTCGTAAACAATCGGGGAATGTGAGTCCATCCCCCATGGTGCCCGAAGGTAGAAGCTGGACGACTGCAGGTCTTAGCCGTGCTACTGAGGGCTGCACGAGCACTGCAGGGGACGCCTCACACGGGAAGGGACGGGAGCCCTTGCCGACCCTGACCACTAGGTCAGCAGAGCCCATGCCCACGCAGTAATTGCCGTATGTGATTGTGAGCTATACATCATCTGCATGTCGTCGCGACAATAACAGAAGCTTTTCGCCATGTCGTCCCGCGCGGCCCGACCGCTCACCTCCTCCTCGGTGGGCTCCTTCTTCTCCTCCTTCTTGGGAGCAGCAGCAGCGCCACCAGCAGCGGCACCGCCGGCAGCCGGGGCAGCGGCAGCGACGGCACCGCCCGCGGGAACGGACGCCAGCTTAGCGCGGCCGGCCTTCAGGACCTCCTGCAGGTCCTTGCCCTCCAGCTCAGAGATGAGCTTGTTAACCTTCTCCTTATCAGCCTCAACACCGACTGCGTAGCATAAGAGACAATCATGTAAGTTGACGGAAATGGGCCATTTCGGGCCGCCATCGCGCCATCGGCGCCGCCCCAATACCCACCCGAGCTCAGAATCTTGGTGATGTCATCAGCGGTGGGGCTGGACTTGCCCCCCAGGACAGCCTGTAAGCAGGAAGCGCCAATAATTGCTAAGTCGGAGGACTGCCGGTCGGGTCAGAGAATTGAAAGCTACCTATATGCTCACCAGAAGGTAAGCGGAGACCACACGCATTTTCTTTGCGGGATCGATTTAACCGCACTACGGTACTGGCTAAAGGAGGAGGCAGAGAGGGTTGCCGAGTGAACTATACCTAGGCGCCGGCGCTGTACGGCAATGAAGCAGCGTGGTGCAGCGGAGCAGGGCCTTGATGCCCAGCAATTGATTAATGCGCATTACAGCACAAATAAGGGCTACTATAGCTCGTCAGCAATGTCAGTTTCGCCCCGTCGCGGCCATGTTACTGCCGAACACCCAAGGGCCGCGCACTTCCCAAACAACTGTGGTCCGGTGCAAATAAACTTCGAATGTTACCCAGGTAGTACAGGCACGCCGTGCTGCTCCTCTCTGAGCGGGCTGGAAAGAGGGCGGAAGGCACTAGAGTACCAGGTGGCCTGGACAGTGTCAGAGCCCCTCAGCCCCACCCTCCCCATCGCACGGCCGGCCAGGCCAGACTCTATAAAGCGTGGGGCTACTGGCCAGCATGGCGGCCTTGATACTGGTTGAGCGAGTGAGCAGTAGCCAGCCTGTGTACCGTGTGTGCACCAGCAATGAAGGCGCGCAACAGACAGGCACGTCTTGTCGGCATGGGGTGGCCGAAAGCAACGCCTGCGGACACGACAGCCGCATTGCCGGTCGATGCGAGTAGGCCAATGGCTCCACCTTGGCAGTGGCGGCGGGTGCACGCCGATTGCCAGGCACCAGGTGCAAGCGTGTGCCCCATGGGCAGCTCCCCACGAGGAACCTGGGCACACTGACCGCTATCAGGGTACCGCAGTACGGGAAAGTGCGGTACCCCAGGTGGCCCTCCGTCGCCTTTTCCGCGCCGCTGGCAGCACGCATGCGTGGCATGCCTGCCGCCTGGGGCCCCGGTCGCTACGGGGGATGGGCGGCTACGCTGGTCATGCAGGGCGAGCCGGCGCGGGTTGTGCCCCGTGTATAATGGCGTGTGCGGCGGCATTGCACGTGACCGGCGGTTGCGGTCCAGGCATATTGCCTGTACCCAGGTGCGGCAGCCGCATGCATGTCGTGGGCGCAGGAGGTGGCGTGTACGGGACTACGGGTTTATCGGTATTGCGGCTGGCCGAGTCCGGCGGGTGCTGTGCCGCGCCGTGCCAGGCGGTGGCACGCCACGCAGCACGCAGCACGCGGTGCTGCGCTGTACCGTACCCGGTACGCCCCGCAGTCATGCTCAGGCTTTTTGAGCTGCTCTGCACCCGCAGTAGGTAAGTTACCGTACGGTATTCAGGCGCCGAGGTTCTCATGGCATCGTGCGCTGCGCGGTGTGCCGTGTGTGCACCGTTGCGGTTGGCCGTGTGGCATCGTGCTGGACAGGTTAGACTGCCGGGGCCCTGGAATTCATTGGCGGTTGTACGCCTCTGTCTTTCTGCTTGAGTAGAACGCCAAGACACGAGGAAGCGACACGGTCAGAGGCTCGTGCCGCGCAGTCCGGCGCAGGCCGCTCGGGTGCAGGTTGACTGCTTGGTTCCAAGGGCACCCAAGGGAAGGGAGAAGCTCTCTTGATGGCTTTTCCAGGGTGCCAATGCATTCATCGACACACTGGGTGACTGGCATGTGGCAGCCACAGACACTGACCCTCTGCACACTGACCCACCTCGCGCACGTGGCACGGCTTGTAGGCGGGGGCTCCCTTGCGGGCTGGCCATGCAAGAGCACAGAACCTTCACGGTGCATCCTGGTGTTGAACGAGTTCCTGAGCGGCAAGATGGCAAAGTCTGGCGCTGTAAGGAGCAAGCTGTGTCTGGGCAATGCAAGGGACGCAGGGGACACACAGGGACGTGAGTGCACGGTCGCTCGGTCGTCGGGGTCTCGGGGAAAGCCGTAGCTCTTCGGATGACTGCATACGAGCATTTGTGTCTGGAGACATCGTGTTTGGGTTACTGTGCGAACTTGGGGACCTCCAGCGGGGAGTTAGAGGCGTCGCGCTGGGCGTGGCAGCATGCCACCTCCCGGACGGCACGCGGGCATGAAAGGGTCGCCCAGTCAAGCGCCCAGTCCGACCCCGAGTCACCTAGCCCCCGGCCCTGGCCTCGACGCCTTGAGGCAGCTTGAGGTCGCCTGCAAAGTGGGGGCTCCCATGCGCGCACGTGTTCGTGACCGTCTCCTCCACATGTCACCGAAGCGATAAAGGGGAACCCTTTGAGCGGAGGGCTAAAGTTGTTGCGGGGCTAGGGGACTTGAGAGATTTGTGGGGTCGGACCGGAACTTGGGTCGAGG
>VFQN01000746.1_pt1 | contig 58793 bp, 78 predicted proteins | sample 3512371 | NCBI WGS metagenome assembly VFQN01 (sample SAMN10412370, study PRJNA504923) | tailings metagenome | isolation source: Replicate 2 from Balatoc abandoned mine | place: Philippines: Itogon, Benguet | collected 2017-08-28 | reverse complement strand
CCCCTCACCGCGTAGAACTGCTTGTACTTGCACTCGTACAGCGCCTGCAGCAGCCGCTGCACGCCCGGCAGGCTGTGGATGACGGACAGCACCTCCGGGGAGTCCACCACGCGCTTCTGCAGCTCGGGCCGCGACAGGCTGTGCGGGGATGGGCGGGGCGGGGCAAGGCAGGGGCGGGGCGGGGGCAGGGGCGGGGGCAGGGGCGGGGCGGGGGCAGGAGCGGTCTGTGGAGGTCCGTGTTAGTTGCGTACACAGTATGAAGCAGGAATGGCGCTGGTAGCAAGGAATAGGGCCGGTACTACAGCCGCAGCCACGGCCCTGCCTTGCACAATGCACCGGCCAGTTTCGCCCCAGGGCAGCGCCACAACCAACGCAAATACGACAACGCCGAACTATCAACAAGCCCACAATTGGAGCAAAGAAATCCTATTAAGAAGGGTGGCAATGCGTTGAGCCAGCCCCCTCACCAGGGCAGCGCCGCCACCACTGCGTATAGGATGAGGCGGGGGTATGCGAACAGCTCGCTGGCGGTGAAGGTGGCGGTGGAGTCCAGCAGCAGGTCGGCGGCGGCCGTGAACTGGCGCGTGTACAGCGCCAGGATGCCCTGGTACACCTGGGGGAGGGGATGAGTGGGGGGAGACGGGCGTCGGAGTTCCGTCGCATAGGCTGCATCCTGGACGTTGACGAATTGGTTTGTTGCTCAGCGCATGTCTTGGCGCAAGTCGTACTGCGGAATGGAGGGCACCAGCAAGCCGTAGCACGTATGGGGCACCCAGCACGCCTCTCACTGTCTCACGTGCTAATCCAGTCCTGCCCGTGCCCCCCGCACCTGCGTCCGCCCCATTCCCATAGCATCCACCTACGGTGCCCACCCTTGCGGTACCCTCGTAGCACCTTCTATCCAGAAAGAACACTTTCTGGAACACGGCCCCTCTGTTTCCCATCCCCCACCGCTCCCTACCGACCCCACCAGCCGATGCGCCCGCCATGAGTTCTGTCTTGCCCTCCCAAGCCTCCTCCTTATGTCTCACACCCTCGCTGCACCAACCCGATGCCCCTCGTCCCCTTCCTTGCTTATCCCAAACCAGACCCCCGTTCACGCCCCACCTTTAGCTTGTTCTTGCGCTCCCAGTCGCCCCCGTCCTCGCACAGCACCTGCGCGCGCGCCGCCAGCGCCTTCACCTTGCGCCAGTCGCCGTACAGGATGAACAGCCTGCAGGGCACAGGTGCCAGTACCGAGGAAGGGAGGTGGGCACGCCGGTTGCGTAATTGGCACACTTGTTTACGCACCCGCCCCCACACGTGTGCCCACGCCACGCACTCCCCAGCGCAGGTCATGGGCGGCCCCCATGCTCTCAAAGTCCATGTAGGGTGTGCAACGAAGCGACGGGGAAAGCAGACCCTGCCCGCATACGGAGTGCGGAACGCTGCTTCCAAGGCGCGCAGTGCACTGCGGTGCTGAACAGTCCACGTAGTAAAGGCGCCTCTGCGTGCCAAGCCGTTGACCTGTCCGACAGCATGGCTTACTACCGTAGCCCTGCCGGGCTGCTTATTAGTGAGGGCTGCGTCGCCTTTGTTCGGTGGTGCAGTGACAGCCTGCACTGTCACTGCCCTGGTGCATCGGGCCACCAGCCGGCTTGCTGCCAAAGCAGCGAGGCACCTGCCAGGATGCTCCTTTGCTGGCCACCTGATGGCACCGCCTGACCTCGCCGCTGCGCCGCTGGCGCCTCCCAACGGGGCATGCGCCATGCTACCTTGCACCCTCCTCCCTAGCACCACGGCCTCTACCCTACCCCCACGCAACCATGTCCTGCGAGCTGCTGCATTGACTCGCACCTGATCTGGCTGAACAGCAGGTCCACCTTGCTGCCCCCGCTGGCTGTTTTCTTCTCCACAACGTCGTACGCCTGCACAGCTGCCTCCCGGTCCCCAATGGCCCCCAGGTACTCCGCCTTGGCGAGCAGCACGTCACGGACATCCGTCTCCCCCAAGTTCTCCTCTGCGTCTTTAAGCTTCTCTTCCAGCTCGGCTAGCTTTGCAGCGTTTGCGGCCTGCAGCTCTGCGAGTTTGCCGCTGTCGATGGGCCATCCTAGCTCCGAGCATAGGTATTGGTACAATGGCGCTTGATCTGCGGCACAACGTTTACGATGGTAAGTGACATGGGCACAGGGAGGACAGGAAGCCACTCTCTCAGGTTTTTTGGGCCAAGATCCAACCGACAGGCCCCTCGGTAAGCTTACGGTTTGCGAGAACGGAAGCGAGAACGTCATTCTTGAGGGCTTCTTTATCAACTCCAGCAATGTCTGTAGCCTTGATCAGGGCAACCTGTATGCCGCCAAGCGCGCCAAGCTGTCAGCGCTGCCTCAAACTACTTCATTCAGCGGACTTTCCGGGCCTGTAAGAAGACCAATTGACCTTTTGTGCAAGCTCCAGCCGAGGGTCCTGGGGCACGTCGTCGGACATTTGCTACTCGTAAGGCTGTTTATGGTATCGGCTAAATGCCAGCGTCTTTACATTCACATACAAAACTGTCCACTAAAAGTTCATTCGGGCCTGAGGGCTACAGAAGCGACAGGGGCGCACGGGTGCTCAGGTAGTGAAATTGCCCTTACGCGAGTCATTGGCTACCCAAGGGAGTCCCCTTGCTGTCCATCATGTGGACGTTCGGCAACCCCAAACCCAACCACACGGCGACCCCAAGTGCACAGCTGTCAGCAAGGTTGCATTCCGTGAATTACAGTACGCCCACGCTGGGCCCTTCCCTTTTCAAGTGCTTCTGAGCTGGGGTGCCCCCCTGGTGGGCACACAGCCTTGTGGCGTGCCTGCAACTGCTGTTGACCGCATCCCATTATGGACGGCTACCGCCACATGCAACATATCACACGACACACTGCCAGGACTTGCCCTTGCAGTCAGCTTCCTGGCACGGCATGCTTGCGTACCACGCCGGTGCCCTCCCGTCGGTACCCGTCTACCCGTCTGTATGCATACATTGCCTCCCTGCAATCAACGTCAGCAACCTGCGTCTGCCAGGGTACCAGTACTTGTGCTTCGTCACCGACCCATTGCAAGATCTGCACCAAAACAACATGTGAACCATCTTCAGACGTACACAACCAAACCCCAGTTACCGTCCCACCAGCACACACACAGAAACTGTAAGGTAAGGAAAACCTTTATCCCCGATCCGAGAAAGCCTGTGCCAGGGCCCCCACGTACTTCGCGTGCAGCAGGCACACCATGAGCCCCATCTCCGCCTCCCCGCCCGCCAGCGCCTGCACGGAGCCCGGCCCCCGCCTTGCGCCCATAGCACCCCTCCCGCGGCCCACTGCTGAGCCCATGCCCACGGGCTGCGCCTCCGCGCCCGTCCCCTGCCCTTGCAGGTAAGCAGCCATCGACCGCCAACCCGCCACCTCCGGGGTACCACAGCGCGCAAGCGCCACTACGCTTTCGCCGCGGCCGTGGCTGCTGCTGTCGCTGCCGCTGACCATCCCGACCTCTTCCACAGCCGCCTCTTGCTGCCGGCCACGCTCCTCCCCACGCCACAGCACCAGGGGCCCTGCCCCTCCCCTCCCGCCCAGCCCCAGCTGCAGCAGCCCCGCATGCTCCCGCCCCGAGACCCGCAGCTGCTCCCCAAGCGCCAGCGGCCGAGCCGTGTCCGTCAGGTACTGCTGCCGCTGCCCTCCCCGCGGCTGCCGCAGCCGCAGGCTGTGCAGCACGTGTGCCGACCGCAGCACAGCCACCTTGAGCGCCAGGGCCAGCACCCGGTCCACACGTACGACTGCCAGCTGTGACAGCAGCAGCAGGGGGCCCAGAGCCGACCCATGGGTCACTGACCGGCCCCGCGCACTGACCGCACTGCCCGTCGTGCTGGGCACGGCGACACATGCACCTGCTGTCCCGCCGTGCTGCTGGTCTTGACGGGGGGCTGTGGCGCCGCAGTGTGCTGCTGCCAGGCGTGTGAGCGCCAGGGCCGCAGCTGCAAAGGCGCGGTGCAGCTCTGCCGCCAGGCCCAGCGCGCGTTGGGCCTCGGCCTCAAGCAGCTCAGGCAGTGGCGTGGGCAAGGGCGCGCCAGGCTGCAGCGCGCCGCCGCTGTACGATTGTAAGGATGTGGCGCAGGCGGCGTACGACGGAATGAGGGAAGCAAGGGTCGACTGCGGGAGGAGGCTTGGTTGGGTCGGACTGGTCTGATGGGTGGCCGAGGGAATGTCGTCCGTCCTGGGGGCTTCGGTGCCGGCGGCGTCGGAAGCGGCCGTGCTGACACGCGCTGAGTGGCGGGGGTCGGTTGCCGGTGGCGCCGTAGTGAACACGGAGATGTTGCTGGCGACGGGGGAAGCAGGCACGGAGCTGTTGGCCTCCGTCAAGGCCGCAGTCGCCGTTGTGGAGGCGGCAGGTGCGGCCCCAGGCACGAAGGGGCGTGTGGCGGCGGGCAGGGTCCGCAGGCGGCTGAGGGAGGCCTTGAGGCGCAGCAGCACGTCGCGCGGCATGACGTGACAGCGGCGCAGCTGCATGGCCTGCGAGAGGGCAACATCGAGCGAAGCACCGGCGGTCAGTGACCAATGGATTTCGCGAAAGGCTCATCGTGTGCGCACCCCGTACCAGCGCACCCCATACCAGCGCACATTTGCTCCGTCGCGGCGCACTATAATCACGCTGGCAAACCCACGCTTTATGGACACATCCTAGCCTACTTCACCTTGTTCACAAAACACCTACACAACCATCATGTTTCCTGCGTACCTGGTCCATAACGGCGTCCATCCACTCCATGCCCGGCCAGTGCCCCGCCGCCTCCAGCGCCTCCGCCATCCGCACCAGGCCGTGTCCGCTGGCGTCTGACAGCCGCCCCCGGGCGCCCGCCAGGCCCACCACCGCCGCCAGCCAACGCCGCTCCGGAACCGCCCCCGCCGCCACCGTCCCATGGGTCACCATGGACAGCTGGTCGAAGGTCATAGCGGCGAGGCGAGGGTCCAGACGGACCTGCAGCGGCGCGCTTCCACGGCTGCGGCGGCCGGCTATGGTGCTGGTAGTGGAGGTGGAGTTCAGGGCGGTAGGTTTGCCAATGGCGGTCGTGGTGCGGCTATGGGTGCCGCACACGAGACGGGAGACGCACAGTGCAAGCTCCTCGGGGGCCATGGAAGCAGCTCCTGCGTCCCCACTCCCGTGCTGTCCGCCTAGCGCCTCGCCAGCGCCCGTGGTGGCGCCCTGCGCCCTTGACCCGATGCCGCTGCTGCTGCCGCCGAGCACATTGACAGCTGCAAACACCACCCTGGCCAGCTCATCCGCCTCCAGCTCCACTGCACACCCTCGCAAGTCCCCCACCTCGTACTGCAGCCGCTGCTCCTCCTGCCCACTCCCCTGCCCCCAGGCCGCCTCATCACCCTTGCCCCCTCCCGCCAGCCTCCGCACCGCCGCCGCCACCAGCTCCACCGGCAGCGCCACATCGTGCAGCCCCGCTAGGCACACCAAGCCCGCCAGCTGCTGCGGCCCCATGTACGGCAGGTGCATTTGCAGCATGGTGGCGGCGTCCGCCAGCAGCCCGCCACTGAGCGGCGCCCCCATGTACGACGCCGCCTGCAGTACCTCGATGACCGCCCATGCCGGCGCTGGCCGGTCGCCCAGCCCCCGGGCCGCAGAGAACTGCAGCAGCTCCTCTGCTCTCGCCAAGGCCGAAACGACCCACGGGTCTGGGCCGAGGTCAGGGTGTGCACTGGCATGCTCGACGCTTCCATCGGACTGCGCAGCGGCCGAGTCGCTGGTGCCTTTGGAGCGAGCCGCCGGCTCTTGACGTGACAGCGCTCCGCGCTGCGGCTGCCCCTGCAGTCGTGGCTGCACCTGGCGGCAGTGTTGGCGGTGAGCCGCCAGGTCGTTGCGGAAACGCGACAGTGCCCCCAGGCCGTCCGCAAGCGTGCGGATGTCCAGAGGGTGCTGTGACCGGGCAATGCTGGCGGCGGCAGCGTCCGAGGCCGGGCCCTGGAGGCGAGCACCTTGCCCCCCTTGGACCGCACCTCCCCTTGGGTCGGTGGCCAGGACAGCAGCGAAGAGCGGCTCCAACAGTCCTGCAGAACCGTTGTACTTGTCGTACAGAACCTGCAGTACTGCCTCCGCGCTGCTGTGCTCAGCACCTGCAGCGTTGCTGCTTGCACCACTTGCGCCTGACGGCCGTGCGGTAGGCGCGGCCTGCGGGGCCTGCGGACGGGTGTCTGGCTGCTGCGGTGGAGAGCTGCCTGCAGCCTGCCTCGCCCGCCGCTCCTGTCGTACTTGCTTACGCAGCTCGCCGTACAGTCGTGTGGCGGCGTACAACGCCTGGACCGACTCCTTGAGGTCCAGGGCCGGAGGCTGCGCTGGGTGCGGCTGGTGGGCAGGCGAGGGCGGCTCGGGTGTTGCAGAGCTGGTGCGAGCAGTGGGCGTGCTACCGCTGTTGCTGCTGCTGCCATCCCCGGTGCCGTACGGGAATCTGGCAGCAGCGGCCGCACGCAGCTCTGCCAGCAGCCGAGCGGCCAGGCGGGGCGGCACCGGCAGGCGCAGCTTGGCAACGGCCCAGCACTCGCGGACCAGGTCGCCCGGGGGCTCCCCACCGACCCGCGGGTCGCCGGCGGGGCTCGCCACGCGTCCTGGCTGGCCTTGGAGCTCCGAGGCCGCGTGCTGCTGCACCGCGTCCTGCTGCCGTGCCGTGTGCAGGGACGCGGCGGCGGAGGCCGAGAGCTGCAAGCTGTTGTTGTCAGCGCGTAGGGACAACACCACGTGGCTCAGCCGGGAGCTGACCACCACCTGCCCAGAATCCATGCGTGCAAGAGCCCACAGCGCGGCCGCGCGCTCCGAGGGCCGCAGCGCCCGCCACGACTCCGCCAGGGCGTCGCACATGACCGTTAGGTGGTTGGCAGGCGGCTGGCAACGGTTGTCATACGCAACGGCCCAAAGCAGCCTGACAATGTCGGCGGGGCTGCAGGCGCTGGCCTTATCCGCCACTGCGCTTGAGGGCCGGCCGCTGCTGTTGGATCCGCTGGCGATCGGGCCCGTTCCACTGCCAAGTTCGCCATGAGCCTGTGACCCCATGCCCTCCTCCGCTTGCTGCTGCTGCTCCTGCTGCTGCTGCACGCTAGTAACGGCCACCAGGCACGCCGCCATCTGCACGTCCCGCGGCACCCTCAGCCCCAGCCGCGCCGCCGACCACACCACGCCGCACAGCTGTAGTACACCCATGCGCCGCCAGTGGTACCGCACGTGCTCCCACGTGGCACGCATGACGCGCGGAAGTGGTGCCACACCGTACGACATGCACACCTGCAAAGGCATCGTTAAAAGCACAGAGTGCCCAGTCGTTGATGATGCAATATCAACTTCACTCTGCCAGCCTCCGTGTCCCCGTGTACTTAACGGCTTCCAATTGACAAGTGCTCGTTTAGTAACGAAATCTCATTCGCATCCCGCTGAAGGTACGTACCTGCAGCAAGTGCACGGCGGCCTTGGGGTGCATGAGGCGCATGCAGGCGCCAGCAGCCGCGCTGAGCCGCCGCAGCGTCCCTTTCTCCACCCGGACACCGAAATGCTGTATGACCCAGATGCCGTACTGCACTGCCGCCAGGGAAGACGGCATGGGAAGCTGCTCGGCCGCGCGGCGAACAGCGGCCCCCACCGCCGCCCGGATGCTGCAATCGGTCATGCTCGCAGCCGCGGCGTTGCCGCCAGGTGCAGCGGCAGCCAGGGACACGAACTCCGCGGTCAGGGCTGCCTCCCAGCGTGCCAGGGCACGTGGCAGCCACGGGCGGTAGGACAGCTGGCTCAGCATGCGCAGCAGGGGCTGCAGGCAGGGCGGGGGCAGCTGCCACGGCTCGGTCGCCACGCGCCGGTGCAGCTCCCGCAGCAGCGGCACCAGCGCGCGCACTGCCGTCAGCGAGGCTGCAGCAGGGGTGTCTGCAGGCGTCGGGTTTGCTGCTTCGGCGGCTTGGCGCTCGGGCGCCGTCCTCGACGGCGGCGGCCGGGCAGGCAGGACCCCCAGAGCCGCAGGCGCAACCACCTGCATGCAAGTGGAGAGTCGGCCCGTTGGCCCTGACGTTGTACCGTATCCGCTTTGCAAGCAAGTGACGCACGCACGTGCAAGCAGGAAGCCGGGAAGGTCGCTACGGGTTCAGGCGTGCCCTTCAACCTACACCGGACTCTGCTTGTACTTGGACACCGGTAAAAGGTTGTGTCACGTACTACGCGCTTTGCTCACGCACCTGCAGGCACGCTATAAGCAGCTGCGGTGGCATCGCAGCCCACGCGCCCCCCAGCACAGCCGCCAGCTCCAGCACCGCCGCCGCCCGCTCCACGCCGCCGCGAGGAGCCGCCGCCGCCACCGCCAGCATCAGCTCCACACACAGCGCTGGGTCGCACGGCGCCGTAGGTTGCCGCGAGGACCCAATCCACGGAGCCGCGGGAGCCCCTGTGCTGAGGCGTGCTGCGCGCTGCATGCCCTCGTTTGCGTTGTCTGCGTCGGCTTGGGCTGGGGTGGCCAGGAGTGCTGGAGGCTGCTGCTGCGGGCCCAGGTTCAGCAGCCGCTGCCAGGTGAGCCGCATGGCCTGGAGCTGCTGAGGCGGCAGTGACACCCGGGCCTCGGTGCAGCAGTGCAGCACGTGTATTAGCGCACGCAGCGCGGGTGCGGCAGCTGGCGGGGTCGGGGGCGCAAGAGGCACGGCGGGTCTTTGGGCCAGGTGAGGGATCGGATGGATGAGGGAAGGCTGCACTACCGCAACAGGAGCGCCGTTGGTTGTTGCGTTTGAAGGTCGCCGTGGTGGTGGAAGCAGCTCTGGGGTCGCTGCGTCTCCTGCTGCTGAGGAAACGTCCCGGCCGCCCTCGCGATTCAACCGCTCCCCATGCGCCCTCAGCAACCGATTCAACCACCTCCGCGGGTCCTCTTCTGGCGCGTCATGGCCCCTTCCTCCCTGCGGCTGCTGGTGCAGCTGCCGCTGGCTGCTAACACGCTGTGCACCAAGCACTAAGCCCCCAGGGGGCGGCTCAGGAGGTACGTCCTCCGGTCTCACCGCCCGCGGGTGTGCGCCGCCGCCTCTGCTGCAAACACCATCCCTGTCCAACAGGGCCTCCGCGACTTCCCTCAGCAGCTCACTGTCAGGCGTGAACGTGCCAAATGCCACGCCCATGGTGACGGCAGAGCCCGCGGTTGAACGGGCGTTCGACCGATGTGAGGAGGGCGCAGCTGCGGGCGCCCCCTGCAGGAGCTGTCCACCGCCGAGCCCGCCCCTCCCTCCTTCCGCCTCTGTTCCTCCTGCCACCTCTGTCCAGACCTCCAGGTGCTCAAACTGGTGCAGCCAGTGGGCGACCCGTGGGTCGGTGGCCAGTAGCCCCACGCACTCGCGCAGCCCCACCACCTGCCCGTACGACAGCTGCTCCACGCAGGCCCCAGCAGCTGTCAGCAGCTGCAGGAGCGTATCACCTGCGTGCACTGCTCCGGAGCGAGGCCCGCTCCCACCATCGCTGCTGCAGGCGCTGCTGCTACCTGCACGCGAGGGCCGCTCCGCCTGCCGCGACTCCATTTGCTGTGTGCCAGCCGCCTGCAGCAGCTCTGGGTACATACCGTACACGCGGCACGTGACTTGTACGACAGGCACCAGGTCGGACGGGAGCAGCTCCGCAGCGTGCGCCGCAGCGAGGCTCAGCAGCTCAGAGGCCCATGCCACAGAGAGCAGCGGACCTCGAGCGCTGTCATCCTCGCTCTCAGCTTCAGGGCCCAGAGCGAGCACCAGGCGGCATGCGGCGGCGAGTCCGTTGGGGGCAAGGCCGGGTGGCAGCATTGGCAGCCGCCGCCAGGCCTCCGGAGTGGGGCCGTGGGTTGCGCTTCCGGCAGTGGCGCCGCTCAAGGGAAGGGCGATGGTGGTGCTAGTGCTGCTGCTGGTGCTGCTGGTGCTGCCGTCGGTGCCAGCCGCGAGGGCGAGACGGAGGACGGGACTAGAAGGAGGCGAGTCGGGCTGGGGTGCACCTGCATCCATTGCGTGACGTAGGCAGCATAGCCATTGAGGCAAACTTGAATGCTTGGAGCTCTAGCATACGACACCCGGCCACAGGGCGCAAGGCGCAAAAGGTCACATGGAGGCCGAGGTAGCACAGGGGCAAGCTCGATGCACCAGCATGCCCAGTAACACGTAAAACGGGGCCCAGACTCAACCTCTGCAGCCCCATATTCAGCAACCTAGTGCCTCACCTTCAGGGACGCTTGGGCTCGACCCGCAGGGCAGGGGCACCGCCGCCGCCAGCCACCCCAGTAGCGCCTCCTGCTGCTCCGTCTCCTCCACCCGCTGGGCAGCGCACCCCATAGAGGCGGCCACACCCGACCCATTGGCCACCGAACTGGGCGATCCTGCGGCCGGGCCCGTGCCGTGCACCCCGGGTGAAGCGGGCTGTCCTTGCCCCTGCCCATCCCCGCTGGGGCGGAGGAACAGCGACGCGTCGGGCAGCCAGGCCTGCAGGTCGTCCAGCGGCAGCAGCTCAGCCATGCCACCACCGCTGCCGCCGCCACCGCCACCGCCCATGCCGCCAATGCTTGCCACTGTTAAACCCACACCAGCTGGCGTGGAGGGTCCCAGCTCCTCCTCATGCTGCTGCTGCTGCTGCTGCTGCTCCAGGGCCGCTCGCTCCTCAGCACACAGCTGCGCATGCCTGGCCACACACTCGGCTGCAGCCGCCAGCAGGTACCGCACCGCCGTACTCCCGCCGGCCCTGCTCCCAGACCCACCGCTGCTGCCACTCCCCGCTGCACCATTACCAGCGTCCTCCAAGCCCCCGGACTCCACCCCACCCTCCGCGCCGCTGCTGCTTGCGTGCACGTGTGCCAGCCCCATAGCCGCCGCCATGAGCACCAACCCCTGCGCCGCCGCCGCCACGTGCTGCTTGTCCAGCCACTGCAGCTGCGTCCGTACGGTCGCCGCCAGCACGCCCACCAGCGGTTTCGGAGGCAGGTAGTCCAGGGAGGAGTACGACAGCAGGAGGCGGGCGGCCTGGCGGCCGGACAGGTGGCGGGCCCATCCGTGGCAGGCGGCGGCGTGGGCGGCCAGAAGGGAGGTGCTGGGGTTGCACCCTGCTGAGGCCAGAGCTGAAGCGAGGTCCACCAGGTCGTAGTGGCTTAGTGGGAGGGGAGGGGGATATGCCAGGGCGCCGGGCCCGGCGGGGCGAGGATGCCGTGCGTGTGAATTGACGAAAGAGAGGGCTGGCTGCAGGTAGGAAAGCAGGTCGTGCCACAGCGGCTGGGAAAGCCGCTGCCCCAGGCGCGTTAATCCACACAGCACGGATACGAGGCGGGTGGGGGGCAGGAGGTAGGGCGGTGGTTGGCGGTTGACGGGATCGTGTGGGGGAGCTGTCCGGGGGTGCCATGGCGGCAGGGGCCTGCTCGTGTGGGTCGCAGCGCCAAAACTGAGGGACTCGCGTCGTTGGGGAGGCCGTGCAGGTCCGGGGCTGGCGTGGTTGCTGGGAGCAGCTGGGGCCGCTGAAGGGGCGGCTCGGAGGGTGGGCGCGTGGGAGCTCGACGCGGGCGGGTCCCCCGGGTCAGGCTCGGGCGGCTGGAGGGCCCGTCGCGAAACTGGCCTGGGCTGCAGCGCCGTCCCTGGCCCCTCTCCTGCTGCTGGTACTGCTAGTACTGCCGCGAAAGCATGTTCCGAGCGCGAATGAGCCACAGGCAGCTGCTGCGCCGCCTGCTGATCCCGAGGTGCAACGGCAGCTGCAGCAGGCGCCGCATCACCAGCTGCGACAGCGGCCGACCCAGCGGCTGTGGCGGCAGCTGCAGCCGCAGCGGCCGCGGTGCCGCTGGTCGGCCCAGCGACCTGCAGCTCCCTACTACCATGATCCTCCGTACCAGCTACCTGGCTGTGTTGCCGCTGCCGTCCCTGCTCCGCCCAGCGTGGCCCAAGGCGGTCCCCCTCTACAGCCCTAGCAGCCTCCTCCACAGGGCCCCCGAGCCACACGCCCCCGATCCTCTCCCGCCTCCGCCCCTCCGCCTCCGCTGCCGCTTCCGCCTCCGCCGCACGCCGCGCCGCCGCTGCCGTCACTGCTGCCCACCGTACGGCACGCAGCAGCTCGTCGTACACCGGCCGTAGCGGCAGCGCGCGCACCGCGGCGCACGCCTCCAGCGCCGCCAGGGCCTCCTCTGGAGGCAGCTGCCCGTGCCCGCCCCTGCGCACGGCCTCGTGTAGGTCCTCCATAAAAGACCAGCTGCTGCCCTCGCTGCCACGCACCGCCCCTGTGCCAACGCGGCCGTTTCCTACATTCGCAACGGCTGTAGTGGGCCCCGGTAAGGAACCAGCAAGGCTGCCGCGTCCACGTGCCATGGGGGACGGCGGCACGTGTGACCCGTTACTATCACCGCCGCCGTGCATCAGTTGCCGCTGCAGCAGCTGCTCCTGGTGCGCCAGCAGCTGGGCCTGCAGCTCCGGAGCCGGGGGCCCTGCGGACCCACGCAGCCCTGCGGCCGTCGCCGCCGGTGCTGCTGCTGGTACAGCTGCACCCGACCGGCCTGTCTGTGCCTGGGGGGTCACCGCAGTGTCCGCCGACACCAGCTGTCTCCGCCTGCCACGTGGCCGCAATAGCTGCGGCTGCACGTCGGCAGGCGACTCCTCAACCGGATACGCACTGCCGCCTCCCAGCTCCGAGCCTACGGCTGCATCACCTGCCGCCGGCCCCCCAGCTGCACTGCTGGTGGTGGCAGCGGTGGCGGCAAGCCCTGGATCCCCCAACGTGAGGCTCCCGCCGCCCCACACCTCATCGGGTACCCCATGCTGCACGGACAGCTGCTTGCGGGTCCGCAGCTCTCGGAGCAAACGCTCCACTGCTTCACGAGGCAGGCGGATGTCTCGGCCCTCTGCCGCAGCTCGTTGAATGCCCTGCACCAGCTGCCGCAGCAATTGCGATGGCAGCGATGCAGCGTTATCTGCTGCAAGCAAGACCAGGCGGGCCGGCAGCCGTGCAGCGCCGCGGCCCTTGGTCGTGCCAGGGCCATGCTGAGGGCCAGGAGCTACGGCGTCAACTGGCAGCGCATTTTGCTGGAGACTCCGCACTGTGTCGCGGGGTTGTGCATTCGCCTCTGCAAGCAATCCCGGTGCAAGTTGTTGCGGAGAGTTGGCGGCTGTGCCATCAATGCTGCTGGCCTGGATTTCGCGCGGATCCAGACGGCCATCATGCTCAATTGGTGAAAAGCGCCTTCTAGGCCGGCTGCCTATCGCGTCAACGCGACTTGCTCCTTTTGCGGAAGGTAGTCGTGACTGAGCACCCAAAAGCGATGCGACCCCGACACGGTTAGATGAGGTTGCATTTGGCTTGACTGTGTAAACGCAATGCATCCTATGCGAAATGTGGTAGTGGCCCTGCGCAGTCCCCCTGCGACCGCTGCTGGCCTTTACTCCCAGTCAACCATGGTTCAAGGCTTCATAAACAATCTGATCCTTAGGTAAATTGGCACCTTGGATCGGGTACAAACGCCAGTATACCGTGTGCTATCGCGTGTCGGCTCATGGGGCATTCACGTCATCCAGCACCCAGGACTCCCCTGTCATGGACTTCATTGTCTCGTAGCCCAGGGCGAGCTCGCTTTCGGACGCCTTGTCCCGCAACGACTATATCGATGTATGCTGCTGCATGTCATGTTGCTACCGTTATCGGTAGTGCGCACCTGCGCATGGCAGCACTGGGGGTCTCCCTGCGGGTCCCAGGCCGGTCCCACCCACCACCACCCACGGGTCCCACCCGACCATGCCGACCCTTGCGCGCAGGCATTTCTCATTCGCGCGCACTCTGGATGCCAGAAGGCAGAGCAATGCAGGTGCGGGCGAATGACCCTGAATGACCCTGTCCCATACGGTACTTGACCACTGTAAAGGGGACCAGAGTGGACACTTCGTGTCTCGTGTCACTGCAAGGACGTACCGTCCCTGTTGGCCCACCTACGCGAGCTCTTTCCATGCCCCGTGGAAGGTACCGCCCCATGCACTAGATCTCCACCCGCAAAGCCCATGCTGGCCCATGTGATGCTTTGCCCTCATCAGTGGCCTTCCAGATTCCCGTAAACTGTTAAGGCAACGTCCCACTGCTAGCTGCTCAGCATCGCAAGACAGGTCGAGTGTGCAGGTGTTGCACACACACCCTACCGTGGCAAGGAGATGACTGGCCATTGACGCTGCCATCAGGGAAAAGGGCATTAAGTACCAGCCTCAGATGGCTTCCTTGTGCGCTGGAGTAGCCATGCAGCTTTGGAACAACCTACGCCGGCACCGCACGGCAATCCCCACGGAAATAGACCATAGCATTACAGCAGGCTTACAGGGCGTACAGCGTAGAGCACGACAATTCGAGGCACTCAGCAGCCCAGCTCAGCAGTTTCTGCGTTTCATGCTTGGATGCACTTGCAACTCGTACACGCGGCTTCAATGCCATGCAGGTGGACATGCGAAGTTCATGGCAGCAGTATTGGTCATGCGCGTCAGTCTGGTATTACGAATACAACTGGCCATCGCCAAGCGCAGGGAGTTAGGGACTGTCCGGAGCCAGTCGTTGCTTGCCAGTATTTGCTACATGCACCTCCAGTGCGGCAGGCATGCTGAGCACTAACGGTCTACTCATACGCCAGAACGCCCCGCAGCTAACCACAACAACCATGTAAGCACAGCGCTATACACTCACCTACACCTACAACTAACAGCTCAGCTACAGCTCATCGCCACAACGAGTCCCATGGCTGCCCGCCCGCGCCCGCCGGCGGCCCCCACGGCACCCCCGGCCCAGCATGCCCCGCCGCCCACGGCTCCGACCCCGCCACCTGCCCCACACCCGGCCGCTGACTCCCCACCGCCACCGCCGCCGCCGCTGCCGCCGCGCCCGCCCCAATCAGCCCCAGCACGCCGCCCTTGCCCCCCGCAGAGTGCTGCCCAGGAGCAGCAACCACGCCCGTCGCCGCCGGCACGATCTCGCCGCCCTTTGCCGCTGCCGCCGCCCCCGCGCCCCCGGCCGCCGCCTTCTTCGCGTTCAGCATCGCGTTCCGTTTCCGGAACAGCAGCCGGAGCACGAAGCGGGCGATCTCGGCGTACAGCGAGCCCGCCCGGTCGAGCAGCTGCAGCAGCGCCGAGATGAAGAAGTGCACCGCGTGCGTGTTCTCGTCCACCAGGAAGGACAGCCGGCCGAAGAACTGCATCACGCCGTTGATCATGTGCATGAACGCCTGCCACGCCGTGGGGGGCTGCGGCGGGCCCGCCATGGGGTTATTTGGGTCTGCGCCCATGGGGTTGGCCCCGAACGGCATCCCGCCTGCGCCGTACATCCCGCCCATGCCCATGCCGCCTGCGCCGTACATGCCCCCAGCGCCATACATCCCGCCTGCTCCGTACATGCCCCCTCCGTACGTACTGCCGTATCCGCCGTATCCCCCTCCGTGCATGCCGCCCCGGTAGCCGCCGTACATGCTGTTCCCAGCACCGTACATGCTGCCGCCTGCGCCATACATGCCCCCTGAACCGTACATGCTCGACCCATACGTGCTCCCCCCATACCCAGTCCCTAGCGTGCTGCCGTAGCCGGTGCCATACGAGGACATGCCCGGCCGGTATGTGTTTAGGCTGGAGCCGTAGCTGGTGGTTGCAAGGTCCGTCGCTGTTTCCCCTTCACGCTCCCATGGGCGTGAGGGCTGGGTGCGGGGGACAAGGGCGGTCGAGGTGCTGTCGGTGGCCGGCTGCTCCCACGGCTTTGGACCTGCGCCGGCTGTGCTTGTCGCGACAGCTTTGGCGCGCTCCCAAGGCTTCGGTGGGGGCGCCGCGGCCGAAGCTGCGGGAGAAGGTTGGCATTTCGCACGGGGATGAGGAGGACGTCCGGAAAGCTCGACATCAGGTCACTATACACCACCTTTGGCACGAGCAATGCATCGATGAAGCATTGGCGGGGCGCTGTTGCATGACTCCCAGTTATCAGCGTCAGCAGCGTGTGTGTGCTCACCGGCCGACATGAATCGCCGCTCAGGCTCTACTCGCGTAAATGTTGAATGGATGCAGGTAGGCCTAGCGGCCAGAAAGCGTCAAGCGCCAACGCGAAGGGTTTATCAGCAATTCAACCAGCGCAGTCGAGCTTTTACTCCTTAATAACAGTTGAAAGACTGCATATGTGACACGGTCCTCAACATGCCCGTGCAATTCTTTCAAGCAAAAGCAGCCCGGGTGTCATGGGCTCATGGCCGTCTCCGCGATGAGTGCGATTGGGGTTTGTATGCAAGGCGTGAGGCCAGGACGACCTCACTGTATGCTTTTAAAATATCTGTGTTGCAACATGTCGCCTCATGCGGCATTTGCGAGCTCTGGGGCATTTGCGAGCTCACTCCGCACTCATGGGCACCAGATAGGCAGGGCAGGGCAGGGCACGGGGGCATGACGCGTGTTGGGATGCAGAACGGGCGGAATGTCCGTCTGCATGTCCGTCTGCCTACTGTCTTACTCGTTTCCCCAACGGCCCTGCCAGGCCCTTCGAGTTGAGTTGAGTTGATTACAGGTATCCGATGCACCCGTAGGTCCAGAGGGCCAGAGGCCACAGCCCGAAGGCTTAGATGGACCGCAGGAAAAGATACCGTTAAGCAGGACAATCCGTATTTGATGGAATTGTTCGTGTGCGTCAAAGGCCCTGCGGTAATCAGTACGGTATCCGTTGTACTGGTTGGCTTGCCCCCCAATCCAGGTCCAGGACGCCCACGCGCGCTGCATACTGCATTGTCCAGGGGAGGGTCCAGGTTCTTGAGATACTGTTACGGTAGCTAGGCGCCGCAGACGCGTGCATACACTGGGGAGGGAGGTTATGGGGAAGATATACTACCCGGTCGGTAGGATGATAAGGTACTGCCAGGGGACCCCTGGGTACTGCTGCCCACCTATCTGCACCTATCGGTCCACGGTACTATGAAAGGAGTGCCATATTGACACGAGCTGTATGTATGGCCTGGTATGGCACAGAAGGCCTCCTGGGACGGCACCTGCCATGCCGACGCTGACCAGCTTGTCCAATCCAGCGCTACCAGCGCTTGCTAGCCGCCGGCTAGCACGCTAGCAGGCCAGCACTTCCCACTGTGACCGCACCTTGACACCGCTGACGTGCAGGCGTGCTGTTGGCCTTGAACCTGCCAGGAGCTGCCAACAAGCGGTAAGAGCAGCAGCCGTGACCTGCCGTGACCAGGCCCACCAGGGCCCATTTTGAGAGCGTCCCGCGGGCCACCTGTCCACTACCTGCACCACTTCAGTGTTATGCTTTAATCAAAAGATAGCATCATCATGCTAAATGCGCCTTGCACAGCGACGTCGCGCGCGCAACGCCTCTGCGCCATTCAACGCTCCAAAAGAGAGGCCTTGGACCGGCTTTGGACCGAACTCTGCACGGCCGCTACCTTCTGTCTGATGCACTGCTACAAGAAAATGACTAGTGAATATATGTGTTATGGAAGCACTGCAAGCTATCAATGCTGCCTGCTACCTTACCTACTTTTTGGCTGAGCACACAGCGTGAGCAAACAGTCGCAATGACAAATACAATTCACCATTCTACGCTTCTAATTGCTCCACGTTTCAACTGCTTAGCGTTGACAAGCCTTGCTTAGGACTTGACCGGGCATAGGTCAGCCCGACCGACCTTTTGAGCTGTCACGACGGCAAATGAGCGAGAACGACAGCGACGGGGTGGGAGGCATTATCGGCGTGAACAACAGGGTCACAGATACCAGCATTATAACTGGGTAGGTACCGGCAACCCCAGGTTCCCGTCAGGCAGGTCCCTTTGGGACGGCGGTACCGTAAAGCGATGGCGTCCATATACCAGGCTCCTTAAGTCTATGGTTGTGAATAAGAGCATGACATGCAGTGCATCGGTATGCACAGATACTCTGGGCCAGCAGGGGTTTGCAGAGGGCACTTGCCCGGTGGTGCAGGCCGTAGCACCCACACCAAGCAGGTGCATGTTCCTGCACTTGCCGTCAACGTCCAGTGTCCAAACACCCTGGCCGACCCATGACTTCCTAGAGTGTACATTTCTCGCTGCCGAGCATAGGAAACGACCGCATTGCACCTTGGTCTACGTCCTGGATACGGTAACCATGCAACAAACTCGTCCCAACCCACAGGCTATGGATCAGCGCCATCATCGGCGGGTCCGTCATGGTCCTGTTCTGTATTCTGCAGCGCAAGTCGGTACTGTACAGATACCGCTTGCAGGTGAGTACTGTCGGTGGGGCAAGCATGCCCCTCGCCCGCCTTCCGTATGGGTTCTGGAATGGGGCACGTTGGTGCCTGAGCGCTTCCTTGGTGCCTCTGACCAAGCTTTTCTACCCCATTGCAGCAACGCAACCCAGTCCGCATACGGCCACCGGACCTGTCGGACTCGGGGATCCATGGTCTCATGTGAGCCTTGGCGCCAAGCACAAGACACAGCATAGCATGACGGCGTACGGTGTGCTCCCCTGTTGCGGCCGGTCCCTGTGCCTGTGAAAGGGACGCCATTGGCGCTTTGCATTGTATGGGGTGGTGTAGTCTTCGGTGCCCAACATACCCGTTCCGCTACATGCAGCTTTCTCACGCATGACCTGTTGTCCTTTGCAGAGACTGGGCAGTGAAGGCGGTCACCGTGTCGGACCTGGACCTCATGCAGTCAGCGGGGCTTGATGCCATGGTGAGAGCCCGGGGGCTGTACTGGAGCGGCGGTGCAGGGTATGCGCTGAATTACCTTGGTATTGTGTTCTTCGTTGTCCCCGGCCGCTAGTCCAGCATGTAGCACACCGCATTGTAGGGTCTCAACAAGCCCGACCCACGTGGGACTGGGCGTTTCTTAGTCGAACCGTAATAGGGCAGCACCTGCTGAGCAGTGCTTGCCGCTCGACCCAAATCGCCTACAGCGCCAGGCCACATGTATCCAGCTAGCATGCATTCAATAATGTGTTTCCAGCTGTGATTCAGCTATTTGCCATGCTGCCGTCCCTTGAGCCGCTTTGTTTCGGGGGCGTCCTTTCTCACATCCTGTTTCCCGGCCGCTGTCCCTCCCCCCATAGCTCATGGTCAAGCTTTGTAGCCTTGGCGTCAAGATCTTCTTGCCGCCATGCATTCTGGGGGTCTGCGTTCGTAAGTACAACCTTAAGCCTGTGGCTGTCATGCAACAGCCTGTACAACAACCCTTTTTACGCTTCAAAACCGTCGTGCAGTGCGTAATGAAGCTATCACGAGCACGTGCCCCTTGGTACGTGCTTCAACTGCGTGATGACCCCTGTTTGCAGTCATCCCGCTGCACTTGGCGGGCGGCGAGTCGGAAGTGACGGACGCGTCCACCAGCGGCTTCATGCGCCTCACCATGTCCAACATCCCGGACAACTCGCCCGTCTTCTGGTGAGTGGTACGGCACCACAATGCCCAACACCGCTGCCTGCTGACGAAACGTATGAACGAGGCTGTTTACAGCTAGGGGAAAACGGAACAATGGCCGCATGGAGCCAGTACGTTGTGCTGAGGTGTGATACCCAGTGCTCCTGTCCCCGGCCCTCCGGGGTCGCAAGGCGCACTTTGTGTTCGTGTAACTTGGTCTGCACGCAGCCAGCATGTGATGCTTATTAGGTGTTAAATCCACCGCTGCGCCTACGCAGGGTGCATTTCGTCTTCGTGTACCTGTACCTGGGCTGGGCCATGCTGCTGCTGCGCGGGCACTACCACCAGTACCTCACCATCCGGCAGCACTACATCCGATGGGGTGAGTTGAGCAGCCTAGCCTGCACCTGGCTCCTGGCTGTCTAAACATTCCGTTGCGCAGTTTTGATGGCAAAGCGCAAACGGTCTACCGGTATTGCAGCCCGGGTCCCACATGCACTTCAACCATGGTATGCATCGCTACAGCGCCCATTGACGCACTGGCCCGCGGCCAGGCGACGACCGCAACGTGTGGCAGGAGCTGTTCACGGAGGCAGCGGACACGGGTGGCGCGCGGCGGCGGCGCGGCGGCAGCGGCGCAGGGGCTGTGGTGGAGGACTTCCTGCACAACGTGCGTGGTGGGGGCGGTGTTGGTAGCAGAGGGGTCACCGGGCCGACGTGCCTGCCGCGGCTACTGCTTGACGCAGCAGGAGGGTGCTTGTGTGGCCCCTGCGGCACGGCCGATGCCTGTTTCTGAGTACACTGGTGGGCCGCTTGCTCGCTAGCACTGATGGCGCCCGCCTGCTTACACGCCGCGCAGGTGCCCCTGATTAAGCAGCTGATGCCAACGGGCATCGCACTGGCGCCGCTGGAAACGCTCAAGGCAGGTTGCGCGCGCATTAGTTCCCGCACTCTGCTCTTGCGGGCAGTACAGCCTCCGCAGCCCCGTAGCGCAAGGAAGGCTGGGGCAACTTGACGACTTGACCTTGTTAATTTGTGCGAACCACCGACCCTGACATGTTATGACTTGGACGGCACGCCTCAGGCTGAGGCCGTGGATGACGAGGACAGCAGCAGCGAGGACGAGCAGCTCAGCCCCGGCAACAAGGCGGCGGCGCAGGGGCGGACGTCCCTCGGGTCTGTCACGGCCGGCCCCCTGTCGGGGGCCTCAGGCCCCATGTCCCCCAGCGATGCCTCCGCAGCCGCCGCCGCCGCCTTCGGGGCTACGTCCGCCATCCGCAGCCCGGCGGGCGCCCTGTCCCCCTCCGGCGCCCGCCCGCAGCACACATCGGAGGCGGTCGCGAACCCGAGCGCGCTGCTGCGGCGCCTGCCGCCTCCCGCGTACCTGACGCGCATGGGCTCCAAGCGCATGATGGCAGACGGGTGCGCATGGGATTTTTCACAAGCGTGCAGCTAAACGCAAGCCACAGCGGCTTCTGTCTTAGCCATTGCCTCCTGTACCGGCGATTCCTGTGCGGCCTGTGTTGCTGCCTTGTCAGCGGGCCGCAAATCCCGTTTCTGGCTATCAACGGCGCCTTTACACGCGCTTCGCGCACGTTGCTAACCTGCCGCAGGCACCTGCCCAGCCCACTGTCCCGCGGACAGCCCCGGTCTCCGCTGAGCGGCCCCGTGGACGCGGCATCCGCGTTGCACGGCAGCGGGCGGTCCATGGTGCACATGGGCCGCCGCCGCAGCACCGCGTACTTTCTCCCCAACGGCCTCTCCGAAGGGGCGCACACGATCATGCTCGGCGCTGGCAAGTTCAACGACCCTAACGCGAGCGCGTTTGGGGCCAGCAAAGCTCGGGCCATGCGGCGGAACGCGACGACCATGGCGCCCCGCATGCCGCACGGCCAGGCGGCGGGGAACCACTGGCAGCACCACGTCAACCACCTGAACCTGCAGGGCGGGCGGCCCAACTCGGGCAGCCGGCTGCAGCACGAGACGCACGGCTCGCTGGCAACGGTGTTCTCAGGCGACCTGCAGGTGCGCGAAAGGGCTGGCGCTTATCTGGCCTGTGGCGTGCCTTGACCAATGGACCCTCCTTTGAAGGCACGCTGTGCGGTCCTGCGCTGTTGGCTACCGGTGCGTTGCACGTGCGCTTGTGCGTAACATACGCTCAGTTTATAATTGTGCCTGTGGTCCATCTCATGCACAACGCTTACAGGAGGTGAAGGAGGACGCTGTTAGCCCGTCCGCCCCAGCAGAGGCAGCAGCCATGCCCCAGCCCTCGATAGCCCTGCCGGCCGTGAATAGCACGCTGCCCGCCACCGGCAGCTTCGCCTCAGCCCCCTGGGCAGGAACTGCAGATGTAGCGCCCTCGCCCTTCACCCTTGCGGCTCCCTTGTACGCTTCACTGACGCAAACTCCACCAACAGCGCCTGGGCCGATTGCAGAGGCCTCCCGAAGGTCCCATTCCAGCAGCGGCAGCACTGACCCCGCCGCCTTGGACCCCGCCGCCTTGGACCATGAGCCTATTGACTACCAGCCTCTTGGGACGGGGGTACTGGAAGGCGGGAGGGCGCCCGGAGCAGCTCACTCTGCACATGGGCAGGAGGACAGGGCAGAGGAGCAGGCTGGTGCTGCCCATGGCGCGGGTGATGTGCTTCTTGGGTCGGACGTTGTGGGCCTGGAGGAGGTATCTATCAGCCTGGACTCCGCAACGGAGCCGCACAGCACTGCAGGACCCTCTGTCGCTTCTACCGGGACAGTCTTGGCGGCAGCCGCCGTGGTAACCCACGTGCCGCAGGGGCAGGGGGCGGCGCACGTGGAGGTAACTTCGCTCACGGTTTCGGTTGCGACTGTGGTGCCTAGCAGCTTAGCAACTGCTCGCAGTGTGGACACACCAAGCGCCCGGCCCGGTGGCCTGGGCCCTGAAGACAGCTTGGCAGTGCAGCTGGGCACACCGCACGCGCCGGGTCCCCACAGCGGCGGTGAGGGTGTTGTACCGAGGAGGAGCAGCAGCGACGGTGAGTCAGGCGGTAGCGCAGGTACTGGCCCGCGCAGACGTCCGAGCGGCAGCGAGCCTGGGTCACGGCGCGTGTCCGAGGGCAGCAGCGTGGCGTCCCTGGGGCACGCCGCAGACATCTTGCGGTGGTGGGAGGACACCCCTGTGGGCCGGAGCAACGGGATCGCGGTGGTGCGCAGCGCGGGGGATCGCCGGAGGCACGAGTACAGGACGGGCGCGTCGGGCAGCACGGGAGGCTCCATGCCTAGCAGGAGGCCCACCAGCGTTGCAGCCGCCGCTGCGGTTGCTACCAGGAGCAAAAGCGGCCGCGCCAACCTGGCGGTGACGTTCCTGGCCTTCCTAGGCAGCTTCCGCACCGGGTCGGGTCGCAGCACCCCGCCGGCGAAGGCGCAACGGGCCGGAGAGGCAGGCGGGGACCAGCCCCATCGTTTGCTGGGTATGGGGCCAGCGGGTGATGGCGGGGGCACGGGGCGCAGGCGCGCAAGCGTGGAGGAGGAGGAGGGTGACGTGGAGCATGGTCTGGCACCAGCACGGGCGGAGCAGCGCCACCGTCTGGGCCGACAGCGGCTGGGCGACAGCCGTGTGGGCTCCATGCCCACGCAGAGCGAGGATGAAGAGGCAGGGGATGGCAGCAGCGTTCGTTGCCATGGTCGTGGCAGCGGGGAGCACGGCCGGGGGCACTCTGAGGACCAGGGGAGCCACACGGACGCGCAGCACCACATGCACTACGCCGGCGGCGAAGAAGGCGACGGGAACGATGCGGGGCCGAGCGGGGATGAGCAGGGGCAGGACGGAGCGGGGGAGGAGGGGGAGGACGAGCAGGAGATGCACGAGCATGCGCACGAGGAGCTGGTGGTCAGCCGGTCCCGGCCCAGCGTCAGCCTGCGCAAGACGGTGAACGCGGTGTTCCCCGACGGCCGGGACGTGGCGGTGCTGGCGCAGCTGTACGCGGTGCTGGTCATGGACGTGGGGCGCAAGGAGAAGAAGCGGAGGCATGAGGCCAAGGGCAAGGGTGCCGCGGGCCACGGTGCAGCCGAGTGAGTCTGCACGGGCACGCATGGGGTGAATACAAAAAGGTCATAAGTGTACTCACGCATGCATGCCTTGAGGCTTCCTGCGGCGGTTACCGCCTTGGTTCGGTATATGATAGACGGTTTGCTACAATATAGTGTTTGCCCCGTGTTGGTGGGCCTGCGTGTTCTCAAAGTAACGCCTTACTTGCCCACCCCAATGCCCACAGCGATGACGGCAGTTCCGTCCATTCGGGGACCGGTGCACTGACAGGCCAGATTGCCGCCGCCGCCGTTGCCGGCGCCGCCGCCACCGCCAACGCGGCCGGCGCCGCCGTCAGCGCCGCTGCCGCAGCTGCCGCCTTCCTACGCAGCGCCACCATCCGCGTGGTGGACCTGTTCCGCCTGGGCGGCGGCCAGGAGACGCGGCACGTAGCGCAGCTGGCCGCGGCGGGCAGCGTGCGCCCCTCCCTCGGCGGCGCCTCCAGCATGCGTGTTTCCACCAGCATCCAGGCTGCCACGCCGCTGACCGGCTCCCGGGCGCCCTCCGTCGCCCGCACCAGCCGGGTACCCTCTAGCCCTGGGACCGGTGGTGCGGGCGGCACCCCAACGTCCGTCCCGCTGCGGTCCGCCACCATGCCGGGGCACCGCAGGACGCGGAGCGCGGGGACGAGCGCGGGGGAGGAGCTCTCGCGGGCTGTAGTGGGCAGCGTCGGCGCCGCGCGCGTCGGAGGGTCCGGCGACGAGAGCCCCCTGACGCTCAGCAAGCACCACCGCTCGCGCAGCCTCAGCGGCACACAGGGCGAGCTGGAGGCCAGCCCCGTACCGTCGCAGCGCGCAGTGGCCACCCCTTCGCCGCACAAGCGGGAGCTGCGGTGGGCGTCAGCCGCGGCGGCCGCTTCCTCCCCGTTGCCACCCCTGCCGCCGCTCCATGGCAGTGCGGGGCGGCAGCAGGGGCTGCCGGGGCCCTCTCCCGGCCTATCTGCCATCAAGGAGCAGCCGTCCCTGTCCACCTCCACCTACATGGACAGCGCCTCCCTGGGACAGATGGCCTCCACCCCGACCCGGGCCGCCCGCTCCAAGCCGTCCGGGACCCCCGACTCCCACATCTCCACCGCCAAGTCCCACCCTGCGCCCCACGGTGTAAGGACCAACTCGGTCGGCAGCAACGCTGCTGTAACGCCTCGAGCTGGCCGCAAGGGCAGCACCACCGCTACCCCAGGTGCGTCACCCACGCCGCACAAATCCCCGCCTACAGGGTCCCAGGGCGGCTCCGCCCGCCCGCCGACCCACAGACACACGCGCAGCGTTGGCGGCCCCTCCACCTCCGCCGCCACCAGCGCCAGCATCGGCACGGCCGCAGCGCCCAGCACCAGCCGGCGGACCCTGTGGAACCCTCCGCGGCAGCCGCAGTTCTTAAAGCTCCTGGAGGCCCTGGCCAAGCACGCACACGATTCCGCTGCAGGCAAGGCCCTTGGAGCTGCCGCCGCTGCCATCACCGCAGGCGCCACGGCGCCCGCGGCGCTGCCCGTGTCCCGTTCCATGGGCGGCGGGGCGCTGCGGACCGCCGGCAGCGCGGACTCCCCTGTACAGCAGGCGTCACAGAGCCCACGGCTGAGCAGCAGCAAGAGCCTGCCGCACCCCGCCTCACCCGGTGCTGCACCTGCTGCTGGTGCTCCTCCTGTGTCTAAGACCGCAAGCCAGAGGATGGACCGCGGCAGGAGCTTGGGTGGCTTGTTGGGTGGCAGCTCCGGCGGCAGTTCAGATGTGGCTGGTGTCGCCAAGGTACGGTCCGCCAGCCGCTTCGCCAGCGTCGGCGGCAACAGCAACGGCGGTGCTGTTGGTGCTGCGGCACCAGGATCCCCTGCGCCCGCCACGCTTGCGACCCACGGGTCGGCCGGCAGCGCAGCTGGGGCGTCCAGCAGCGCGTCCCAGGAGCCCTGGTCGCCGGCAGAGGGCCAGGGGCAGGACCGCCGGCACGGCAGCAGCAGGGGCGGCGGCGCGCAGGCGGGCCCGGGCCCGGTGGCGGAGGCGACGCTGCAGGACGGTGACACCGGTGACGTTGGCAGCACTGCGGATGCTCATGGCGACGGCGGCGGTCAGGGGGCCCATGGCCTGGGCGCCTTCTCCCATGCGGCGGCGCAGGCGCTCGCGGCGTTGGGCAGCGACGGCCTGCCGCCCTCCGCCGCAGCGGCGGCACAGCAGGCACCAAACCTGCACATTGACTCCGGCCCCTCCGGCATGCCCCTCCCCGCCCCCGCATCCCTGCCCCTGCCTCCGGTGCCTTCCTCCTCGCCCTTCTCCTCTGGCGGCGGGCGGCACCCCAGCGGGTCGTCGCTCCGCCGGCGCCGCGGCGGCGGCGGTGACAGCGGCGCCGCTGGTAGCTTCCACGGCGGCGACGACGACGTCAGCGGGTCGGTGCTGTCGACGCGCGGCAACCCCGCCCTGGAGCGGTGGGCGTTCCTGCGGGAGGCGGTCATGGACGGCCGGGTAGCGGCGCTGCCGGGCCGGACACGCTACTCCATCGTGTCAGCCACCTTCAAACGGCTATTTCCAGAGGAGTTCGACAGGGTGCGTGCGTTGCCCAGGTCCAAACTCCTGATTGGCTTTCGTATGGCCGTGAGCTATGCCTTGCCACCGTATCCACGCCTTCAAGTAGCGCTGTGCCTGCTCTGCACCAGTCTACCCTGTGCATGCTTGGTGGTGTCGCACGCAGGCTGTCCCGGTCATCAAGCACAAGGCTGTGCCTTGCCATCGTATGCACGCCTTCACATAGTGCCGTGCCTCCTGCAAGCTCTGAAATGTACATGCATGCATGCTTGGTCGCATCGCACGCAGGCCGTCCCCGTCATCAAGCACAAGGAGGTGGACAAGCTGCTCATGGAGGTGGACAAGCACATGTCGCAGTACGAGTTTGTAAGTCGGGCCTGTGGAAATCAACTGCCACATCCATGCTGCGCACGAGCTAGCCCAACTCGCCATTGTTACGCAACTCTCTGACATACCTGCATGGTAGCAGCACTGAGCTGTATCCGTGCTGCCCATCGTCACACCCAGGCCAAGCTGTACGAAGAGACGTACGACAAGGAGCTGTACGGCCGTACGGGCTTCTGCGGGCTGCTGGGCGAGCGCGTGCGGCTGCGGCACCACCACGCACAGGCCATCCGCAGGCTGCTCAAGGAGGTAGGTCCTGCTGACCGACAGCGGGTGTACGGCGGCCGCTTCCGGGTGTACGCAAGCCTGATCGCAGCGCATGCAAGCACGTATAATCCTTGCTGACCGTTACTCGACCCGGTGCTCCATGCCGCTGCTAACGGTATCAATGCCAACAGAATTCTTGTCTCCCGTGTAGGTCGAGGCCGCCCGCCGCCGCGCGTTCGCCGAGGGTGCGACGCCCTCCTGGTTCGTGTTCTTCAAGACGCAGCGCGCCGCTGCTGTGGCCAGCCAGTGCCTGCTGCACGCGGAGGACAACAGGCAGTTCAGGGTGAGCGCGGCAGCGGGCGGTAGTGGGCCAGTAATGGGGGGGACAGGGGCCAGGCACTATTGCGTAAGCCTCAATGGCTGAGAGAGTGGCGCCATGTGCGTTGCGACGGTATCATCATGTCAACACTGTCGCAGGGTACACTGTTCAAAGGCGCTTGCCTAGCACCGGCCCTCCACCTTTCCGTCTCCTCACGCGCCCTTCTCCCTGTAATTCGCAGGTGCAGCCCGCGCCCGGCCCCGAGGAGGTCAATTGGCCTGCGCTGTGGTCCAGCTGGCGCGAGCGCGACTGGCGCACCATGCTGGTGCGGCCGCTGGTGCTGCTGGTGGTGCTGTTCCCAGTGGGCATCTTCACGGGAGGCCTCATGCAGCTGGTGGGTGGGCCCTGGGTTGCGCGATAGGGCGAAGTACTTGACGTGTACGCGGTATGCTTGTGCTCAAGGCCAAACCAAACCCTTCCTGCAACTAGCGGGATGATATCGCAATAAGCGAGTACAGCAGTCACTTACCTTACCTCATGTGGTGGGTCGGGGTGGGGAGGCATATGATCATGTGAGACGCGGGGCTTCTAGGAGGATCAGGAAGCGATACCCCATCGCCACCGCAGCACACGTGGCTGTTGGCCAGCCTTTGATGTTGACGTAGGCAAGCGGGGCCTCGGTGAGCTCTCGCCCCTTGCCTCCCGCCCTCGTCCTGTTAACTGGTATTTCGCCGCCTCGCTGGCGCCATATGGTCAGCGTCCATGCGCCCGCACGTGCACGGGCATGCTGAATCCGACCCCTCCTGGCTGCCCCGTTTCCCGCAGGACTACCTGCTGTGCCCGGCACACAAGTGCCTCACGCTGCAGCGCCAACTCAACTACAACACCACCGCCCTAGCTGCAGCCGGCTGCAGCGAAGCAGTGCTGAGCTCGGAGAGGTACCGTACGGGATGGGGATGCAGACGGTTGCCGTACCCCGTAGTGCCGGCTGGGGAGCGTGTTAACGAATGCAGCACCCCCTACAGCGCGTACTACCGGTCCCTGACTTACCTTCGGCACGCGCACACCTAGCTGTAGGAGGCTATCGTACGCTGCTGATCCTGTCGCCTGTGTCCCCCCATCTCACCCCAGGGACCTGCTGACGTGGGAGTGGTACTGCCAGCAGGACGACTTCTTCGCCCGCAGCCTGCGTCGCCTGGTGGTGGGCTGGGTGCCGTCGCTGCTCATCAACCTGTGGCAGGGCATGGTGCTGCCCATATGCTTCACGCTGCTGGTGCAGGTGCGGGTGCCGGGCAGAGGGTAGATGCGCGCAGCTGTGGAGAGGAGAAGGAACGGGTCAGCGGAAATGCCAGAAGGCGTCTACCGTAGCAGCATTCCGCCCTGCACTTATCCAGCCGTGACTGCGGCATGGCCCTGTCCCCCTTCCTGATATGCCGGTGCAGCACTTCCTGATATGCCGGTGCAGCACTAAGTGCCACACGGGCATGCCCTTCCCCTGCAACATTCCGTACATCCAACCGTCGCGCTGTTGGTGCCTCGTGAACTCGTTGCTCCGCAACAGGCCAGCCGCCGCTGCGCGTCGCTGTCCGAGGTGGACCGCTCCATCGCGCGCTACATGTTCTACTTCGCCGTCTTCAACGTGTTCCTGGGCGGCGTGGTGGGCAGCACCATCATACAGGGCATCAACAGCGCCATCACGCGCGGGCCCTCGGAGATCTTCACCCTCATCGGCACCTACCTGCCCACCTCATCCAACTTCTTCATCAATTACACGCTGTTCAGGTGCGCACACTTACCCACAGGAACGGACAATCCCCTGCCTTACCTAGATGACTCTAGTGTGCGAAGGCAAGTAGTCCTTCCGTACTGATTCAGACGTTGGAGTTTAGGTATTTCAATGTGCCACCGCACCAGCAGTCCGTCCTCACGATCAACACTGCTGAACGCAACCCCAATCGCAACCTCGCAACCCCCATCCCCACCCGTGCCTTCCCCACTCCCGGCCATGCAGGGCGCTGGTGGCCGTGCCGCTGCGCATGCTGTGGCCGCACATCGGCATCCGCATGTACCTGCTTCGCCGCTACCTGCGCTTCTCGCGCATCATCACCGACCGAGAGCAAGCGGCGTTCCTGGCCGCGCCCGTCAGCCCGCGATACGGTTTCGAAGTGAGCAGCCGGCAACACGTGCGGCATAGTGCGGAGTACAACAACGCAACACTGGGTCATATATGACCGCGTGGTGGCGCTTTTTCCAACTCTAGCAGCTGCCATGTTAATGCTCGCGCCCTCCACGCAGTGCCTTTCAGTCCAAGTGCATGTGAAGATGCCCTGTGCACGATGCTTGCGCTGGCGACGGCTTGCTTACCCGGCAGCGCAGCCGGCCGCCCTTTCGTGATTCCTGTTTGTTAGACCTCCCGCACCCGGGCCCCTTACCTTCGCTCCCCAGGTCGGCATGGTGATGCTCATCTTCCTCATCGCCTTCGCCTTCTCGCTGGTGTCCCCCATACTGCTGCCCATGGCGCTGCTGTTCTTCTTCATGGTGTGGCTGTTCTGGAGATGGGCGCTGCTCTACGTCTACGTACGCAAGTGGGTGGCGGTCCACGCACGCGTGTGTGCACCTATGAGCGCAGAGGAGGTACCGTAGCACATGTGCGACGGCTGATTGCTTCTAACACGGAACGACCCCCTTACATGCGTTGGGACTCGCCCAAAAACACCTTTGTTGCACTTGTGGTTTGCGGCTGTCCCCTTGTTGCAGTACTTGCCTACTGTACCGTGATACAGGTACTCAATGGCCGCCTTGTCCGCTGTGCAGGTACGAGGGCGGCGGCACCATGTGGCCCTTCATGTTCGCGCGCATCATGGTGTGCATGGCCGTCTTCCCGCTCTTCACGGCCTGCGTCCTCATCACCAAGCGCGCGTACGTGCAGGTGCGCAGCGGTATCCCCAAGCCCGGCACCTCTCACTGTTGGTGAACGCCCTGTTGCTGACTGTGCTACGCGACCGCCGGCAACTCACTCTTGGGCTGTCCCTTGTCTCACGCGCGTACACCTGTGCAGTAGCGGTCCTTCTGCGCGCCCGTCAACAGATCCTTCGCACTGACAGCCCTGTACCTCTCCCCGCTGACCGGCCCGCACCCTCCGCAGGCCATCCTGCTGTTCGCCAGCGTGCCCATCATGCTGGTGCGCTTCAACACCTACTGCTACTACCGGTGCGTGCCGGACTGACCGTCCTCCGCAGCAATACTGGGCGATGCTGCACGTGCCGAGCTCCTGATGCGGTAGCACCACCGCATGAACCCGACCCTACCGCACGCCAGCCATGAATTGCGCTGCCCTTAGCCTCAGCCCCAGCCAAGGCCGCCACTTTATCGAACGCGTGCCCTGCCGCCCTGTACCACCTGTTTCCCATGCCTTGTGCACTTAGGCCGCTCCGCGCTGCCGCAAGTGCACATTCGCCTGCCTGTCTAGACACCTAGTGTGGTACTCCTGCCTGCTCGATGCGCAGCTTCGGCACGGGCGTGCGCGCCGTGCCGCTGGAGCTGGCGGCCAAGGGCCCCATCGCGCGGGTGGACCCGTGGGTCTACATGCCGCCGCCGCTGCTGACCCACCTGGCGGGCTGGAACCCCGACTGGGCCAAGGCATGGCAGGGCTGGAACATGCCCGTGGGGTACCTGTGAGCAGCGCCAGCAGCAGCAGCAGCACCAGGGCGGAAAGGGAGGCGGGCAGCGGCGGTGGCGAGCGAGGAAGTGAGTGCGCATCCCGTGCTGTGTCCGCGTGAGTGTCCGTGCAATGAGAGTGACTTTCCACACCGGTTGTGGCTGGGGGTAGTGAGCACGAGGGGCGACGAATGACCAGGACCGTGTATGGGTATCGTGCCAGCGTGAGGCGCTCATGGTTGTGTGGGACGCGTGAACTTGTGGGGACCGATAAGCCAGTATTTGGTAACTAAGGAGGAGTTGCAGCTTGCAGCACGTAACTATTGGGCAAGGAAGGTCTGTCAAACCATATGGTGGTTTGGCCGTTGGGGCGTGGTGACGGGTTGTGAGTCAATACTTATATAGCACACAGCTGACACACGCGACAGGATTCGCTCCGTGCTGCGTGTATGGCAATGAAAGGATCAGGTACCGGTAGGTGCGTTGTGGTACGGAAGTGAAGTTACCTTGACAGTGAGCTTCCTGATTAATGTGCAGTCGCACTGTCGTGATGGTACTGGGTGATACTGCCGCCGAGGTGTTCTTGTATTTAAGCAATGCGTTCATTCATTTGTGCACAAATAGGTCCACTTGCACTCTTTGCTTGGTCGTCTGGGTCGCTGGGTGTCTCACCCCGTGTTCGTGCTGTAGTGCACCAGCGTGTTCCTCCGATGTGTATTGGCTCTTTGTTTCGTTGCACATCGAGGGGATGAGAGACACACATGTAGGTACGGCACGGCCTCGCCGGGCAAGAATGTGGTGCCGTACGCGGCATACTTTGTCGGACATGACTGGGATGTTTCGACATGTCTGCTTACGGCGGTACTGGACGGTGCCGTACGTGCTATGACTCAAATACCCACGCAATCCAACCCCAGTTGCCGCTGCCTGTCGATATGAAGAATTAGGTTTGTGCGCCAATTCAAATGGATCAAGGACGGCGTGCCGCGTGTTGCGTTCTTAATGCAAGCTGTCTGCTGTTGTTGTCGTCTCTCGCTGACGTTCGTCAGTGGGTACAGTGCTGAGGCTGGCTGATACTTGCAAGCAGAAGGACCTTCTGCTTGCAACACCCATCAGTAACACGCGTGCTGATGCCCAAAAACCATTGTTGGGATGAAATTTAAGTACCAGGTGTCAAATTAACGGGCGTGCATGTACGGCAGTGGAGAAGGTGTGCCCGCTGTGCCCCACATGCAACGGACCCCACAGGTACGGGACAGCGCCGAGGCTAGTGGCGCGCTGTGTAGTGCTTCCCGAATGCATGCTGCCTGCTGTGGTGGTCATGGGTCGTCTCGAGCCCTGCCCTGAGTAACGTTCTTCAGTGGGTGCTGAGCGTGGCTGGTACTTGCAGCCATCAGCAACACGCATGCTGACGGCCACTACCCATTGTTAAGATGAAATTTAAGTGCGAGGTGTCAAGTTTGCGGGCGTGCATGTACGGCAGCGGAGAGGCGTGCAGTTCTAGCTGGCGCCCGCTGTGCCCCACATGTCACAGACCCTCGCAGGTACGGGACAGCGGCTTTTGTACCTCTCTACTACGTTACGACTCGGACTCAACCTGCACCGTTGCATAGCGCTCAGTTACTGTTGTTCAGGAAACACCAGGCTCAGGATACAAGCGTAGCGTTTCGGTACCAAAACAGAACAGCCTGTGAGCAACACCCTTTTTGCAGGCAGCTAGGGCTGCCGTTTTGCGCTAATTATGCAAGCTCAACGATGTTCTCTATGTCATAGCGGCTTGCAGCCTGGTTTACCCGGGGGCTCCCTTCGGCTTGCGTCGGTCGTCAGCACCCGTCGCGTGGTGCTATGCCGGGCGAAGGGTAAGCAAACGACAAAAAGACGTAAATATATGCAACTGGTCGAATGGGGCGCATCGATATGGCGCGCGGCGAAAATGCCTTATGAAGTCCGCACGGTTTGTTGTTTGCCAGGCGGCAAGCCTGGAAGTGGCGGGACAGCGACGGATAAGCTTAAAAAGGGCATCGTCCCATCCCAGCTTGGCGTCTTCCAGGCTCCAAAGCCCAGCGATGTTGACGACGCGCCGTCCACGTCGACTCCTACCGTTGGCTTGATATCGGGCGCGTCTGCGGCGGTGGCGAAGCCAGTCGAAGTTAGTCCCCTGAAGCTTGCCTGGCGACGGCTGACGAAGGAGCTGTCGTCGCTGCCACGTGCCATCGGACTTATGGCCCTGGTGGCAGTGCTGTCGGGTCTGGGAACCTTCATCCCCCAGAACAAGGTGCGAGCGGGGATATGCGTGTAACGCGACGGGGGGCACGGGTCCAACCCTTGACGTCCGCAGCTGACGGTCATATGGGTCGGACGACAGGAGCCTGGGTACCTGCAGATGGGCACGGCTTTCCTTCAGACTGGCCACCTAAAGGGAAATGGCTGGGTAATGGCTGGAGACAGCCCTCGTCCCCGTTACCCCGATCCTTGTCGGCCGCAGCCGAAGGTCAAACGGGTCAGACGACAGGGGTGGGGCAATGGCTGCAGGCAGCCCTCTTCCCCGTCCCCCAAGAGCCTTGCCCAGTAAGCCGAGCCCCCCGCCCCTAACCCACATCCCTCCATCCGCCCCCTCCTCCCCTAGCCCGTGGAGTACTACATCCAAAACTACCCCGCGTCGGGCCCGGACGTCGTGTTCGGCTTCCTGACGTACGACTTAGTCATGGGGCTGCAGCTGGACCGCATCTACACGGCGCCGTACTTCTACGCCGCCATCGCGCTGCTGGGGGCCTCCCTCGCCGCCTGCACCTACACGCGCCAGCTGCCCGCCGTCAAGGTACGGAGCGGGCTGACGTACCCCCGGCTCCGCCACGGTGCCCATGCGCCGCCCCATCGAGGCACCTGGCGCTCGCGGCTCCGCTCCTTGGCACATCTACGGCCCGGGGGGCCCACAGCTGGCTGCGTGGCCACAGCCAAGGGAGGCTGTGTGCCATGGAACAGGGTCTGTTGCATAGCGCCACCCCCAGCGCCAATCAGCAGCAACATGCCGAGTTCTTGTTAACTACATGCCACTTGAACTGCATACTGCCCTGGTATGTACTGTACCGTGCTCTGCTCTGCGTACTAGCTGTTCACTTCACATGCTGCCGACGTGCTGAAGGGACGCCGTTGCCGTTGCTTGTCGCGTGCCCGCAGGTGGCCCAGCGGTGGCGCTTCCTGACGCAGCCCACCTCGCTGATGAAGCAGGGCCCCACCACGGTGCTGCCCAACGCGCGGCTGCAGGACGTGGGGCAGCTGCTGCTGGCCATGGGGTACCAGGTGGGGGGCGGACATGCTGGCCAACAACGGCGCGGCTTCCTTTTAGACACTGGTCCAGCATCCTGTCAAATGCAAGGGGCACGCAGCTCACTGCTTTGGCGGCCAGGGGCCAACAGCCCAGCTGAAGGACGGGTGGGCGTGGGGTACCAGGAGGGGGGGGGGGCGAAGCACTAGGACAACGTATGCTGTTCCCATGTGCGGCGGCTCAGGGGCAGTTACCGTGGGCCAGAGGGGGCGGGGTTCAGGGTTGTGCAATTGGGCAGGAGGCATAGGGCGATTGGCTCCTTGGTAGTCAGTACCAGTACCAAGGTTTTACTCCTGGGTTCAGATAGCCTACGCGCTTTGCCACTGGGCAGGGCGCACCAGGTGGGGCTGGCTTCCCTTGAGCCGCTTACGCGAGGCCCTGTCATGCAGGGGGGGGGGAGGTGCTGGTGCCCCTCCGCCTGCAGCTTACCGTATGCGCCTGTCACCTTCTTGGCGGCCAGGCACACTAGATGGACTCGCCAAGCACTCAAATATCCCCCATTCAGTAGTGTGAAGGGCACACCCCACACGCTGCCCCGTTCCTGGCTGCCCTGTTCCCACCCCAGGTGTTCATGCGCGACGGCTCGCTGTACGCGTTCAAGGGCCTGGCGGGCAAGCTGGGCCCCATCGGGGTGCACGCGGCGCTGCTGCTGTGCCTGTTCGGGACCTCGTGGAGCGGGCTGGGCACCCTCAAGGGCACCGTCATGTGCCCAGAGGTACGGGGGTGGCAGTTGTGTGGTGGTAGGAAGGCAAAGCAGCCCGTTGCTCTGAGTCCAGCAATAAGGGGAGGGCTGGTACCTGCCAGTGCCGGCGCGGCTTGGCGGCTCGGCGGCAATCGCCAAGGGGCTATTTAGGTCCGCAAGCACCGTACTGGGCTAATACGTGGATGATGGACAAAGCAAACAGGAGTAATGGAAGGGCACGGCAGGCACAGGTAGCTGTGAAGACCCATAGAAACCTTGCCCCGCCCCGCTCGTCCTCCACGCCTCCGTTCCCTCAGGGCCAGGACTTCCAGCTGGCCTCCTACCTGTACCCCTCCTCCCCGCTGTCGTACATGCCCTCCTCCGCCGCCAACGTGATGCACGTCAACGCCTTCTCCATCGACTACCGCCCAGACGGCTCCGTGGCGCAGTTCTACTCGGACCTGTCGCTGACTGACCCGCGGGACGGCCGCGAGCTGCTGCGCAAGACCATCAGCGTCAACGACCCATTCCGCTACGGGGTGAGCCCGCACCACACCCGGCGCCCAGCCCCTGCCGCGCTGCGCAGCCTGTCCTGGTGTACGGTGCATCAATGCGCGAAACGCGCGCTCGCACGTGCAGCACGACGCACCAGACAACGGACCTGTGCACATGGGTGTGCCGGACGTGCGGCCTGCTGCCCGTACAAGTATGCGTTGATGTACCGGTACGTACGTGCCGTGCGCAGGGCATCACGCTGTACCAGACGGACTGGTCGCTGTCCGCCGTGACGTTGAGGGTGCTGGGCGAGGAGGCGCCCCTGGCGCGCGCGGCGGCAGAAGCGGAGGCAGCCGCCGGCTCCGAGGTCGCATCACCCGCAGCGGCCGCCCAGGCGCCCGGTGCCGACGGTGCTGCTGCGGGGGCGAGTGCTGCGGTGGGCTCCCGCACCGCCTTCAACCTGCCCATGGCGTCCCTGGAGGGCAAGCCGGGCGTGGCGGGGCGGCTGTGGGCCACCTTCCTGCCGCTGGGGGAGCCGGGGCCGGACGGCTCGGCGCCCAAGGGCATCTCCAGTGAGTGCGGGCCGTGGCTCTGCGACCCAGGCAGGGGGACGCGATGATCGGGATGGTTGGAACAGTGCAGGACGCGCCCGTTGTTGGTGCGCCAGCCGGCGGGGGCTGCTGACGGGCAAGCAGTACGGGACCAGGTGCCCGTTTCAACGTTTACGGAAGCGTCAAAGTCCATTAGGTTCGTGCCGCTCACCTTGTTCTGCACCTTCTTGCCCAGGACCGCCGTAGGGGAATCCCTGCTACTCCCAGGACCACTTTTCGTACTCCACATGCGTGCCCTGTGTTAGAGCCCTGCTGACTTTCACAATCGCTTTCGTACTTTTCGTGCGCACCCCCACACACTTGCTGCAGTGGTCGAAGACCTGTACCTGCACCACGTTGTCCCCGTCCCTTCCCCCCGCAGTCCTGGCCCGCGACCCGCAGTCTGTTGTGTTTTACGACAGCAAGGGCCAGTTCGTGGGCGTGCGGCGGCCGGGCAGCGGCAAGGCCATCGCGGTGGAGGGGCTGCAGCTGGTGGTGGAGGGCGTGGTGGGCGCCACGGGGCTGGAGCTCAAGAACGACCCGGGGGTGCCCGCCGTGTACGCAGGTGGGCAGAGGGGCTGGGTGCCGTACTTGGTAGCCGCAGGGTGTGTGCCTGAAGGCGCTGGACGGCTGCATTAGGGCAGGGCGGCACTGGCGGGTGCGCCCGTACCGGCGACAGGAACCTGGTGTGGAGTAAAGTAGCAACGTTGTGATCCTTGTTGTGCCATGCCGTTGTGTGCCCGCAGGCTTCGGCGGGCTCATGGTGACCACGCTGGTGAGCTACCTGTCGCACTCCCAGGTGTGGGCGCTGCAGCAGGGGCCCAACGTGTTCGTGACCGGCAAGACCAACCGCGCCAAGCTGTCGTTCGAGGACGAGATGGACCAGATGATGGAGGCGGTGCCGGAGCTGCCGCCCCCGGTGGCGGCGGAGGCGGGAGCGGCGGTGCCGGCCCCGGCGCCAGGGAAGGTGCAGTCGGACAAGGTGCAGGGGCCCAAATGAGCGCGCGCGGAAGCATACCGTACGGCTGTTGCCACTGAGGGCAAGGCCTGTCCTGCATACCGGGTTGTGAGCGATTCTGCATGTGCATTGCATGTTTGGCTAGGTGATGGAGGTGGAGTGAGGCCTGGGTAGTTGCAGGTGCAGTGGGCGAGGACAACGGCCGCAGCTTGCTGCAAGGGAGCCCTGAGGCAATGAACGCGTTTGCGTACTAGAGCTCAGTTGAGCATGGTCGAGCGCACACAGGACTGTACCAGCTGCCTGGTGCACTCCCACTGGTGTATAGTAGGCGTTCACAGACCTTTATTTACGACCGGGTGGCGTGGGTTTTCATGGACCGTCTTGCGCGTTGGTTATGTGGAATGGCGTTCTGGCGTAGAGAGGTGTCTGGGACACAAAATGGAGGCTAGGTAGCCGGCTTTTGCTGGTACACCCACGATAATGCCATGACAGTTGGTCGCAGGCAGTACACTGGCCTGTCTCACCGCAGGCAGTACCGATACATTCAAAATGAAAAGTCGGTAGGGTCTGTGGATTTGACAAGGGGGGGCAAGCCATTAGGCCAGGGAGCAGTGTCCTTCCAGTAACGTGCCCCAGCCAATTGCATGCCGATGCAACCACCCGGCGTTACTGTAACGATTTGCCTGCGTTTAAGCTGCGTGCTCAGCCTTCGCCCTGATCTCAATCTATTGTCAGTTTGTCACCCTCTGCCTGCGCTGACCAAGTATGAATCGCCAGTACCTGGGACACGAACACACCTCCACGGCACTGTTGGTAAAACGGAGCTGTCCCGTCATGTCCGTGCGTAGGCAGCCAACCACACACCGTCACCTAGTAGGACAACGGGGGCCTATGATCCCATGTATTGCCAGCGTCGCGCCTGTGCAGGCTCAACGCCGAAGCGCCACACAGCCGAACAGCCTGGGCTTTGCACGCAAGCCGCTACCTGTGACTGACAACAGGGCTACCTACCCTGTGCCAACAATCTGGCACCAATAGCCCTACCCTGGCAAGCAAGTGGCAATCGGCAGCAGTTGCTACAGCTGCGTGCCCTGCACACCTGTCCTTCCACCCTACCCTAAGCTAATCCTGCGTCCTGGTCATACACAAACATGCGAACGCGCCGAGCATTACCGTGTCACCCTTTACCTGCCGTCTGCTGCCCCGCCTGTGTCCCTGTCCCTGCCGTCCCTGCCCCCGTACCCGGCTGCGCCAGTAACCCCACAAGGCACTTCTCCAGCAACGCGTCCGCGTTAACCCACGCGTGGTACTTGGTGAACAGCGCTGTGCCGTCCTTGCCCGCGGCCTTGACTAGGATTGCTGCTCCCCCAGGGTGGAATTTGAGGTAGGGCGTAATGTGATACACCTGTGGGCAGGAGGCAAGGCGAATGCTTCACGCAAAAAGCTGGCCCTATACCGCAAGACTCTACCAGAACATGACTGCCGCTGAGGTTCAGGTGGGAGCACCTGCACACGAGGCAGCATGCGCCAGCCCGTACGCTGTCGCCCCCATACGAGACGGCAAATGTGAAGAGGAGCTTAAAGATCACGATGTTGAATCGTACCACATTATGCTGCAAGGAGACATGGATCCGTGCCGCCATCTGCCCGCCTCCTGCCCGTCTGCCCACTCGCCTTGCCCCGCAGCACCATCCACGCGTCCTCCGCCGTGTTGTGCTTAGCCACCTCCTCCATGCGGATGTCCCGCCGCAGGCCCGCCCCCGCGGCCCGGCCCGTGCCCGTCAGGTCGGCGCCGGACTTGGACACGCGCAGCCAGTCCACCTGGCTGTAGCCCTTCTCAAGCGGCACCTGGTGCGCGTCGGGGTGCATAACCGGTATGTGCCATTGTCAAGCAACAGTCCGTTAGCCCACGCTCCGGTGCCTTCCAGCACGTACATACACATGGGCGGTAAATTACAAGCTTACGCAGAGTAGGAAGGCTGTGTGGTGGCGCGCACATTGGTGATACTGACTGCAAACATCGGTACTGTGTTGCTCCAATCCCAGGTTCAGGCAACTCACCTTTGACCGGGCTGGCTTCTCTGTAATGGGGACCTGCGCGTATGTAAGCAGAAGTCCGGGTGAGAGTTCGATGCCATGACGAGAGTTCGATGCCATGACACGGGTAGCGGAAGGAGGACTACGACGCCTTGCACGCGGGGCAACGACAGCATACCGGTATGCCCGGACGCAGGTGCGGCGGTGGTGTACCCATGTCAACCCGTACCCGTACAGCAGTGAGTTACGGCGGGTTGACAGTAATGCACGCGGGAGCCTGACATGATACCCATGATTACTAGCACGCAAACTAGCAGTGCACCCGTAGGTCAGTAGTGCGTACCATTGCTGTCTCCTAGACTCTGCATGTTTGCCTGTCGTTTGGAACAGTGCACTCACCGCCACTGCAGGGGCCTTGATATCATTGCTGGACCGGTCTGTGACGGTAGAGAAGGCTGTCAAGGGGATCTGTGAAGTCAGACCAAGTACTGTGGTCACTTAGGAGGACACAAAAGGCTCACGGTGGCACCAGGCTGTTGCCGCACGCACGGGGGCACGCGGAGCACGCAAGGTGGAGGTGGGGCACGGAGTTGCCGCAATCATTGTAGCGAAGATGCAGCAGCTGCATGTAGTACGTATTGTGCATAAGCTACGAAGCCTTGCCTTCTTCGGCGCTTCTGCCGGTTGTGATAGCACGGTAAAGGAGAAGTCCCCTCCCCCGCTCATGGCTACCTGCCGTCACACCACGCCTACGCCCCTCCAAGGGACTGCCTTCAGGAGGTACTAGAGCTATTGCAAGGATATCAATTGATCAAGCAACAATCAGTCTGCTGTGCAACGTCAGCAGGTAGATGGAGAGTAAAGGCAAAGGTGTGAGGCGCTCGAACAAAGACTTGTCATGGTAAGCAAATTGTGAGTGAAGCTATATCAGCGGGGGTTTGAAAACATGCCTTGATGCATGGGACGACCGGAACGTGCCTCGACGGTACGTGCAGCTCGGCCCTCGCCCTCGACCAGGCGGGTACGGTGATTTGGCCCCTGGCTGCACAACCCCTTCGATCATACCTGGTTGACTCTGCGAAAAGAGCCTTCCAATTGATTTGCTCTATCCTGCACTGCACCGCAGCTGCAGTTGGCAGGTGCGCTGAGGAGCACCTGGCCCTCCTGGGCCCTCCCAGTAACACGGCCCAGTTGCGGTCACACACTTCTGACCCCGCGTTCCACTCTCCCAACTGCTCTCCCCAATGAGTCTTATCGTTGCCGCCGCAAACAAGGTTTACTGTACATTGTGTTCTACCATGGCAGCACGGGAGCTGTTTCGTGTCTGAACCACATGCAGTGGGGCCTTGCACGTGGTGCCCTGGCACGCATTGTGTTGTGTCGTCGGTGTGCCAGCCCCCAATGAGAACAGCCATCCCGGACAAGGCCGTTCATTCCGGTGAAGTAGACTAGCATTATCATCTGCTTCGTGCGTTGCCTGCAGCCAATATGCATACACTCGCAAGGTCATCGCTGACGAAACCGCTTGCAAGTTGCTCGCTTGCGCTCAAACAATATACTGGCTCGAAGCTGCCCATGGCAGCGTAGCAAAGACAAGCAAGCAGCCTGTGTTCTGTGGACTCCAACGTAGTTCACTGTTCGCCGTTCGTGCTTGTAGCCCGTAGGGCGTTGATATGAGCATCTTGACAATGTAGTGATAAAAATGGAACTTTAGCATTCCCAGGGGTTGGACAAGCGAAAATGTATGCTCAGGCTCCGCAGATGGGCGGTATGCCCAGCGTTGCCAGGCCAGATTATCTGCCAGCCGGAACACGAGACTACTGGAGGAGTCATGGGTACGATATAACTGTCCCGTGAGACGGTGGGGGCAGGTTTTTGGGCGGGACGACCTACCAGACCGAAATCCTCCTCGCCGTGCAGGTTGCAGCTGCTTCAGACCCATTATGGGAACACGAAATTTGGTCCCAAGCTGCAGACGGTTGTGGACCGTGCTGAGGAGGATGCATACAAGAAGTGTGGGGACTTGGTGCGTCGTTCTGGGCTGTGCCGAGCTGCTCTTGGACGCCAGCTCGCATGGACGCTAATCTACCAGCTCCTCGCATTCATCATTATGCAATAGTGACCAGTAGCGTCGGGTACCAATCTCGCTACCTGATATACAAGCACAGGACACGAGCAGCGTGCCCCTTGGGTGTGCCCTTGTTACCTGCAGAACAGCTACGTCGCCACATTCAAGAGGAAGCTGGAGCAGAGCAAGAATGGCATCAGCAAGGTCATGCAGCAAATGCAGATGCAGAGGCAGCAGCAACAACAGCAACAGCAGCAGCAGCAACACCAACAACAGCCGCAGCAGCCGCAGCCGCACATGCAGCAGCCCATGATGCCCCCATACCCCCCGCAGCAGCAGCCCCAGCACAGCATGCCGCAGCAGCAGCACCCACAAGTGCCCGGCATGAGCGCCGGCATGTCTCACAACCAGACCGCCCTGTCCCAACAGCAAATGGTAGGCCTTCACTTGGACACATGAAGTTCCCTTGGACACACGAGCCGCCAAGGCCGCATCCATGCCCCTGTACAACTCGTCAAACCTGTGAATCAGTTCTGCTCCGCAATTTGCTTGATCACCACTGCACTCCCTGTCCTCACTACCGTCCTCATCCCACTCCGCCCTTCATGCCCAGCTTTTAATCCTTGCTGCCACCAGCCGCACCCCCTCCCCATGCATCTCCGTACCTCCAAGCCCCCCTACCCCGCACCCCCTGCGCAGCACCCCCCGGTGGACCAGGTCCAGGGGGGCATGGTGGAGGCCTCGGGGGAGACGGGCGACGAGGGAGACTTCGCCGACCTGGCCGCCACCTTCCTGGGGGGCCCCGGGACCGGCCCCATGGGCGGGCAGCAGCAGGTGCCCGCGCAGCCGGGGTCCTACATGGGCCAGGCTGGGCCGCAGGGCGCGGGCTACCCCGGCGCGCAGGCGGGCGGGGTGCCGCAGCGGGCCCCGCCCCAGGCGCCCAACGGCGCCATGGGGGCGGGCATGGCCAAGATGCCCGCACAGGGGCCCATGGCGGGGGCAGCGCCGCACCCGCAGATGGGCATGCCGCCGCAGGTGGGTGTGGTGTGGGGCCTGGGGTAGTGGGGCCTGGGGTGGGGGCGGGCTACCAGCGCTGCTACGCAGGGCGTCTGCCCTCTAACTAAGATGGCGGCCGTGCGGGCCGTCCATGGGGTTGGGCACACTGCTAATGGGTAGACTTTTAGTAATAGCGCAAGTGTTCTAGAGCCGCTATGCTTCCACAATCTGATCCGCCTCCGTTCGACGGCCCCCACCGCCAGAGCTACCCGCAGCACGTCCCGGGCGGCCCCCTGCCGCGCTCCAGCGCCACCGGCGCCGCGCAACAGCCCCCGGGCTCCATGGGTCCTGGAGGGCCCCAGGGCGTCATGGGCCAGGGAGCCCACGCCGGCATGGGCATGGACCAGGGCATGGGCGGAATGTACGGCGGGCAGGGCATGGGCATGGCGGGCGGGCCGGCGGGTGGGATGATGGCCGGGGGCGTGGCGGGGCAGGCGCCGGGGCAGCAGCCGCAGGTGCCTGTGCCTGTGGGCGGGGGTATGATTGGCGGGGGTATGGTGCCCATGGGGGGCCATGGGCATGGGCCCGTGGGGGTAGGGGGCCACCAGCAGCAGATGGGCCATGCGGCGGGGGGCGTTGGGCCCATGGGTATGATGGGCGGGCAACCGGGGCAGCAGCAGCCTCAGCCGGTGGGTGGCGTCATGCATGGGGCCGGGCCAGGGGGACAGATGCAGGTGCAGGCCCCGCCGCAGGCGCAGCAGCAGCCGCAGGCGCCGTATGGGATGCAGGGCGCGCCGCAAGCGCAACAGCCGCAGGCGCAGCAGCCAGGGGGAGCACCGGGTGCGGCCGACCCCATGTCCCATGCGCAGCAGTACGCACAGTACCAGCAGCAGCAACAGGTCGCGGCAGCGGCGCAGCAGCAGCAGCAGGCTGCGGCAGCTGCAGCGGGGCTGCCGCGGCTGCCTTCCGGCAACCAGGCGCCGCCCCAGCAGCAGCAGGCGGCAGCGGTGGCTGCCATGGCCACGGCGCTCGCAGCAGCGCAGGCGGCGGCCGTGCGCAAGCCAGGCGTGCCCGTCGGGGGGATGCCTGGGGCGGTGCCCGTGCCGGGGCAGATGGCCGTCCGTCCGGGGGCCCCGGGGCCCCTTGGTGCGGCGCCCGGCATGCCTGGGGCGCCGGCAGTGGCTCAATACCCCGGTGCGGCGCCTGCAGCCCCTGGTGGAATGCCGGGTATGCCGCACCAGCAGCAGCAGCAGGCGGGTGGCGCGACGGGGGCGGCGGCGGCGGGGGCTGGCGGGGGTGCCCCAGCGGCAAACACGTCGGACGTTGTCAGCCCCGAGCAGGTGGAGGAGTACTGGAAGATGGTGGGCGACCTCAAGGCGCGCATGCAGCTGCTCAAGTTGCACCTGGAGCGGGTGAACAAGCAGGCGACGGCGGAAGGGCCGGAGAGCAAGGCGGCAAGGTGCGGGCAAGGCGCAATCGCGCAGTGTGCGCTGGCCAAGGGCTTCCGTACCCCTGCTGCTGCTGCTGCTGCTGCAGGGGCCTTGCTGTAGCGTCCCGCATAACTCATGTACGGGGCCGTGGCCCTTGTGTACGTGCTGGGTAGGACTGCCGGCGCCCCTCTAAGCATGCCTTCGGCCCCGTCCCTCGGCCTGACCTTCACCTCCAAGTGCCTTGTAGCCCGTTGACAGAGGCGTGCAGACTTTGACATTCAGCGGTGTCTAGCGGGAGGGACACCCGCCCCGCCCATGGGTCCTGTGGACGAGAAGGAGGCGTGCAGGCCCGAGCCGCCTGCCGCCACGAGGAAGCGGTCATGCAGGGACGGCCCCGCGGCGTGGCTGTGGGCTGACTCCACTTGCAACGCTCACTCGCAAAATTCATGCACACGTGTTGAACGCTGCAGGCACAAGAAGCTGCTGATGGACGTGTACAAGCGGTGCTGCGTGGACCGCAACTCGCCCGAGATGGCGAGGTACCCCATCAACGCCTCCTCGCTGCGGGTCGTCTCCTTCGTGTACAACTCCCTCAACCGCAACAGCGCCCGCACCTCCGCACCAGGCACCGCCGCAGCCGCAGCCGGCGCCTCGGCCGACGGCGTCCCCAGCACCGCCAACAGCAACAACCCTGCCGCTAGCGGCCCCGCCACGGCGCTAACCCACACCCCGGGGGTGGGCAGCCCGCAGCCCACGGGCCCGGCCGTCCCTGGAGCTGCGCCCATGAACGCACAGCTCCAGCAGCAGCAGCTGCAGGCGATGGGGCACAACCGGATGCCGGGGGCGCAGCCCCAGCCGCACATGCCTGTGCCCGGCCAGGTGGGTGTTGGGGCACAGCCGCAGCAGCTCCAGGCAGCAGCAGGAGGGGCGGCTCAGAAGCCGGAGGCGGGAGCGAACGCTGGGGCTGCGGCGGCTGCGGGGGCGGCAGGGTCGAATGCGGTGGCTGCGGCGGCGGCGCGGACCGCCACCATGCGGGCCCTCCAGAAGGCGCGTGGGGGGAGCGGGACCCCGCACGTGGCAGGGGCTGGGGGTGCGGCGGCCAAGCAGGAGTGGGGCGCGGACGGGAGCAAGTCCGCAGGCGGGAGGCCGGGCGGGGAGCGGTCGGCGGAGGTAAGGCGCACGGGGGCGGGGGCGGGCAGGGGGTGGGCAGGGGGTGGCGTACAGGATACGGAGGCTTGTCCGGGCAAGCGCTGCCACGGGGCATGCTGGCAAGCACCTTTTTGCTAGCTGACCTGGCAGATTAGCGTCCCGGCCTGGGACCCTGCATCTGTCGGGTTTGCTCGCGCACATCTGTTCTCAAGGGCATTGGCCCCAGTCGCCCAGGACACAACTTCAATTTGTACACATTCACTACGGTGAGAGGACCATCAGGAGTGCCCCTCCCTACGTCTACCCCAGGGCGCCGCCGGCATCTCCAGCGGCCAACTGGTGGGGCAGCTGCTGGACCTGCTAGCGCAGCCCCTGCCGCACGCCGTACTGCCGTCGTACACCACACGTGGCGCCGCCGACGCGCTATGCTTCGACATGGACAGCCTCATGCCCTCCCTGCCGCTCGACGTCGTCGATGAGGTCGCCGCAGCCGCGGCGGCGCCGCCGCCACCGCCGCCGCCGCCACCGTCTGGCGGCGCACCCCGCCGTCGCGTCCCGCAGGTGTTGCGGGCTCACAGCGTGGCGGTGTGCCGCGTGCAGGGGCTCAGCTACGGGGACGAAGGGGCAGGGGGCGCTGCGGGGACCGGCCGGAGGCCCGGGGAGCCCACGAGCGCCGCCGGGCCGGTTGGGAGCTACGGCGGCGGCGGCGGTGGCGCGAAGCCCGTCGGGTCGGACGTGCATTCAACGGGTACGGCAGCAGCGGCGGCAGCGGCGGCGCCGGGTGCAGCGGGCCGGAGCAGCTCATACAGCTCTGGCAGCTGGCTGGCGATGAATGGTACCATGTGGGGGCCGGGGCGGTTAGGCGGAAGCAAGGGAACGAAGCGGCCAGGGAGGCGGCCTGTGGAGGGATCGGCGGCGGCGTCTGGGTTGGACCTGATGGTCGGGGGCGGGTCGGACGATGGGACAGACAGCGAAGAGGGCGAGGAGGAGGGGGCGGAGGCTGCGGCGGCGACGCCCGAGGTGAAGCGGCAGCGGGTGGAGGTGGCGGCGGCGTGCGGGGAGGCGGAGGCGCAGCTGGGGGGCGTGGTGGCGGTGCGGCTGGTGGAGGGGGCGGTGGTGTCTGCGGGCGGCGTGGGGCCGGACGCCTGGCTGGTGGAGGTCAGCGTCACCGTCAGGGCGCCCGGGGAAGGTGAGCGGCGGGTTACGGGTGGGGTCTGTGGGGTATAGTCTGTGGTGCGCTGGGGTGGTGCAGATAAGGGTCGGTGTCAGGGTCTTCAGTCCGATTCGGCCTTGCTGGGACTTGATAAATGCTGGTAGCGTCCTGTCTGCCCGCTTTTGCTCGATCGGTGTGCTCGCCTGCCCGTCCCAACCCCGTGCCGCTTACACGCAACGCGTCCACCAGACGACTCCGCTGCAACGACGGCGGCCGCTGGTGCCGAACCCCCCGGCGGCGACGCCCCCCGCGTGGCCCCCTGGAAGCGCCTCCGTGTCATGGTGCCGTGGGCCTACCCCAGGGAGCCCCCCGTGCCCGTGTTCGCGTCGCAAGACCCGTCGTACAGCCACCCGTACGGCAAGGCGGCGCGCCTGCACTACCAGGTAAGGTTGTTCGGTCCCGCCGGCTGCCATTGCGGTGATGGTAGCGGCCCTTCGAGTGCCTCGACCACACCAGACACGTGTGATGGCAGCGGCCCTTCGAGTGCCTCGACCACACCAAGGTCAATTCCAGCTGCCATGCGGCTTAAGGCCTCTGCGTTAGCAAGCAGGTCAGCGCCATGCCGGTGGGGCCACCAACACGCCACGACCATCCATACCTCTTGCGCACGGCCCTATGCCGGCGATCCATCTGCAAGCACTGCCTGACTTGTCGCGTGTGCTGCGTTGCTGCTGACACGTGTTGCGGCTGCGCTGTTGTTTCGGCTGCGCGCCTGCCTTGCAGACCGCGCTGCAGGGCCATGTGTCGGGTCACACGCTGCTGGGGGTGGCCCGGGCGTGGCGGGACTCCGTGGCGCGCGTGTGCAGCTCCATGGGTGGAGGGGGAGCCAGCGGGACGGCGGCCGGCGGCAGTACGGCAGCATTGGGGGGTACGGCAGCGCCCGGCGGCGGCGGCGTCTCAGGCGCAGTGGCGGCTGGAGCGGCGGCGGTCGGGCCTTCGGTAGTGATGGCCAACGCCTGAGGGGTCCCATGCCGATGGCGCGATGGGCATACGGGATGAGGCGGATTGGGTCGGGCGGATTGGGTCGGACGGACGTTGCCTTCGTTTGAGCTCACAGGCACGTGAGCGCTTACTGATGCGTTTGAATCGGGTAGGAGAGCCAGCGGTGGCTGGTGTGTTGGCGTAGGGCCTCAGGAGCACAGCCCAGCACAGCCAGTTTACAAACGCATCGCATCCGATGGCAGGCACTGCGCTCGGGGCACAGGGGTCTTGAATGAGTGCGTTCAACTGCAGAATGACATGAGGTTACGTGGCAGGTGGCAGCAGGTGGCCTTGCATGCTAGCACCGTACGGAGTCCTATTATTTTTGGGCAACTCAGCCCTCTTTCTCAAAGCACAGCAGGCCTTTCCCCCTGTCAGCCCTAAGTTTTGGTCCTTGCACACCCAAGTCTATGGTCGATGTACAGCAGGACGACTTGGACGCAGCTTGGGCACGTGTTGTTCAGGGACTATCCGGCCGTGCGTGCAAGCAGGTTTTCAGCCATCGCCATGCGTTGTTGAAACTCTTTATATGAATGTAAGGTGTAACTTCCGCGGTCGCTGCATGTGCGTGGAGCAGATGGCTCACGGTGGGTATGCGGAACATCTCACGTGCTGGCTTTACCTTTGGGCCAGCTGCAGCTCAGAGCAGCTGGCGCGGCAGCTGGCGGCATTCAGGCACGTGCAATTCCCCCTGGACAGGCGACAACAGCCGCAACGGACGCAACACGCCATGCCTTATATCAGCGAAATACTCTGTCGTCAGCAGGATATTCACAACCCCGTCTCTTAGCGTTTAAGCCCCGTGCTGGCTCCGCTTCCTACCTGAGCGCCGCGCTCACCAAAGTCGCAATAGACCAAGACATTAAATTGGCATAATTATCCAACTGTATACGTTTGCAAACAGCGAGCGCGGACAAGTTCAGGGCTGTCGTTGCATTCGTCGGCGCAAGCTGCAACAAGAAGCCTCGCGGGCTGACGATACCATCACATAGCCTGATTGTGCGACAACTGCCCACTGCGCTAGCGGTTCTGGCTGTCCTGCCAGGGCTGGGGGCGCGACCGCCCAACCGCAGGGCCCCCGCCTCTTGGGCTAGTGGTACCCCTACCGGAAACCACTCTGCCGCCGGCGCCATCCGGCAAGCTCACAGCAGCAGCAGCATAAAGGCACACTCTGTGTGCGTATATCGCCTACACGTACGGCGCGGCGACTCCGCACCCTGGGTGGCAGGCTGCCAGTCAGCACGGGCCCCGCAGCTCAAGGCGGCAGCTAGTGCAGGCGGTGACATCCCCACAGGTCGGCCGTACCGCGGCCGGCGTGGCAGCATGGCCAACTCCAAGTACGAGTACGTCAAGCAGTATGAGCTGGACGACAGGCTGCTGCCGGGGTGCTGGATTGTCGTACGGGTGGACGGAAAGGGCTTCACAAAGTAGGTGAAGGGGTTGGAACGATGTATGGCACACACAGCGCAACACACTGCACGGGATAGGTGCGACCGCAGCGCACGTGCTATGCGCAGGACCATGTAGAGGCCGTAGGAAAGGGTGCCTGCCGCAGCAGGTTCCAGGCAAAGGTTCCCTACCCCATGTGAAATAGTTGTTTCGGGTGTAGAATGCTGTAGAATGCTCTCCACCGCGCAGGACTCACGTATTTGAGATGAGGCCTCTCCCAGCCTGACATGCCATAATGCTTGCTGTCTATCACATGGTCCGGCCAGGCGGGGTGAGGAATTCATTTGATGCAACCCCTTACGCTGCCAGATATGGAGTAGGGGTGTATGAGGGTCAGGTGCAAGGGTTTGAGCTGAGGGACCACCTGTCGAGGTTTAATGACAGTAAAGCCAAACTTATCATAACCTCTGGTGAGCTTCATACTACACGGATCGTATCCCGCGCTCCTCCAGGTTCAGTGAACAGCACGGCTTCGAGAAGCCCAACGACAAGCGGGCTCTGGACCTCATGGACGAGAGTGCAAAGGTGAGCTCGTTGTGCACTCTTCACGTTTCAAGCAAGCCACCACACCACCCCAGATGTGCATGTGCAGCGAGACAACGCTGGGCGTTCCTGTTTGTTCCAGTGGCCATGAGCCGTTGCTCAGTGCCAGTCGTTGTCGCTGCTGGCCACATTCGGACCTAGATCCCACGCATGCGTAACGCACACCGTGGCCGGGAGCTAGCCATACGTGAACAATGGGTCAGTAGCCCACGTGCGGCGCGCGTACGGCGGACGTACCTGGGGTACCTAGGTTGGTCCTCAACGTGAAAGCGAATTTCAAGGGGCACTGCGCTGCGAGCCAAAGGCTGGCATGGGGCCGGGCGGGGATGGAGACATGGCGGAGGTCAGCACGCCTACAGTACCAACTGATTGAACATTAAGCTTCCGTTCGGTATGGGTTTACGAAGCAAGGCGGGTCACCGGATGCGCAGGAGGTGATGAACCAGTTCCCGGATGTGCGGCTGGCGTACGGCGAGAGCGACGAGTACAGCTTTGTCGTTTGCAAGAGCACGGAGATGTACGGTGGGTGCACGTGCCTCTGTAATTGCGCCATGTGCTAAGGTGTGCAGGGGGCCCGTGGGCACGCACTGGGTTGGAACAACGTGCTTTCTGTGCATAGCGGTACAAGGGTCAAGGGGCCGCAGAGCATGGCCACAGAGCAGCGCAAAATGCGCCTGCTTGCAGGCTACTGACTCTTGATCCCTGCCCCGGCACCAGTCCCTTCGCCTCGCAACCGTCATACTCCTCACAGCGAGAGCGCCATCCCCATGACCCTGCACAGGTCGGCGCAGCTCCAAGATCGTGTCGCTGCTGGTGTCGTGCTTCACCGCCACCTACGTGGCCCGCTGGTCCTCCTTCTTCCCCAACACACCTCTGGCCGCCACGCCCATGTTCGACGGCCGGGCAGTGTGCTACCCCACCGGTGAGAGCCCCGGGCCCTGACCGCTGCATGGACCGCTGCATGCACAGGCTATGTGTTACGTTACATTACAGTAGTGGGGCTATCCCGCATTGCAGCAAACAGTGCCGTTGACCCTAGGCGTCGCCAAAACAATAACTCACTCTCCCCGGCCCCCTTGCACCCCGCCAGACGCCACGCTACGGGACTACCTGTCCTGGCGCCAGGCTGACACGCACATCAACAATCAGTACAACACGTGCTTCTGGGCGCTGGTGGGCGCGGGGCGCAGCCCGCAGGAGGCGCAGGCGGAGCTCAAGGTGGGGGAGGGGGCCAGGAACGCGGGGATCGTGGGAGAAGAGGCGGGGCGGGAGCGTGCCATGCTTGTTCCTTGAGGGTTTTGTGGGCTACCGTATGGGCTGCCAGCAGCTTGCCAGCAGTTGTTGGTTGCATGGGGCCGCAGCACCAAGCCGACAGGCCTTGCAACGCCTGGCTTGGTGGTTGTGGTAGCTTGGGCACCAAGCCTCATACTCCCAGCGTGCCCACACTCGCTACACAGCGAGCAGTTGACAATAGGGATGGTGACACACGTGACCCCAACGTGCGCCAACCCTCCGCCACAGGGCACCAACGCCGCAGCGAAGAACGAGCTGCTGTTTTCTCAGTTCGGCATCAACTACGCGCACCTGCCGGAGCAGTTCAAGAAGGTGGGTACCGGTCAACGTACCGGTACACAGACCTGCCCAGGCACTGCCTGGGTTGCGCACACCATGCGTATCTGCACGGCGTAATACCCTAGTGACGGTCCGCAGGGCCCCCTTAGGGCCCGGCAATACTGCGTTCTGACTGGTTGACTTTTTGTAACACGATTTCGCCCTGGCGCTTACACCCCCGGCCCCGTCCTGGTCAATGCCCGCGACCACGCTCACGTCTTGCAGTATTGCGGCGGCGCGGCCCCTCCCTGCCGTGCCCCGTAGTCTCACCCCCAGTGCCGGTGATGCAGCGGTGTGTGCCAAGTGTGCCATGCTCCCCGCACCACATTAGGTCTTGTACTGTGCACGGTCTTGGCGCTTATGCTGCTCTCCGGCCCCGTTGTGGTGCTGTTTACCCCAGGGCTCGCTGGTGGTGCGGCGGCGTGTGCCTGTGGAGGTGAAGCGGCGGGACGACGGCAGCCCCGTGGTGCGGGAGCGCACGCTGCCGGTGGTGCTGTGGACCGACATCATCCGGGACGACTTTTGGAGCGAGAACCCAGAACTGCTGCTGCCGTGAGCGGCCAGGGTGTTGTGGGGCGCGGCACGTGGCACGTGGCGTATTTGTGAGCGGGCTAAGCAAGCGGAGCTGACGGCTGCCGTGAGGGGGCAGTGATGTGCGTGTGGCATGCGGCACGCGGCACGTGGCATTGTCCGTTGCCGGGGGAATCAAGCGGGAGCTGCTGCCGTGAATGCGGCGCTTAGCATGCCGCATTGCAGGGAGCAGGGAAGTGATGGTGGGCAAAGGGAGCCGGTGCGAGGCTGCTGCTGTGTGACAGGTTCGGCGCGCGTACGTGACACACTGCAGCATTGCCGGTACAGCGGGCCGTATGGCACGTGGCAGTTATGGGCGGGCGGACGTACGGACCTCATCAGTCGTGACTCACGTGTCCGACAGGGGCCGCGTGGGGCTGGATGCTGGGAGTTGCAGGTGCCGAGTCTCTATACTGGGACCGTTAACTCTGCGCAGTGCGCACGGATTAGCAGGGAGCGATCGAGTCGTGTACGCTGTTCCTGGTGATAGTGGAGGATCCTCCCGACTCCCGTGCTGTGCGTGGGCCTGTCGGTAAGGTCTGACCTGAGCTAAGCGTGTGAAGGCAGCGCTATCACTGGTACTACCGTATGCAAGCACGCAGGTATGCCATCCCAGGTGCGAGTGTTCAGGAATCAGCAATTGGAAGTGACGAGCGAACCAACACAACGACAGCGTTCGTTACAGACGCCTTGACACCGTCTCTCCCGTCGCCAGCTCTCCCCTGGTTGCCGTATACCGAACCGTTAATAGTACGCAACGGAAGGCAAACAAGATGTCATAGGTGCCGCTATCTGATGTCTGTTACCAAACGCCCGTAGGTTGCCCCAGCCCAGAATGACCCGCAACAAATTCCAGCAGTAACAAGTGGCCACACGAAGTGCGCCTTCTACCGGGCACCGCATGCTGTCTGCCGAACGAGGGCACTGATCCCACTGTGCCCAATGCGCTTGGAACCCCGACAACCAAAACCAACGGAATTGCACCAAGCAGTACCTTGTCAAAGAATGCTTGCATATGCTCACAGTATACGGAGTGCGCAACACGTCAAACGCTACCGACACCAGCTCGGGCTACGCAGCAGCTACGTCACCTTCCATCAAGCACGAGCCTGCTTGCGCACAACGTTTGGGGCCACCATCGCAAGGCGCCCACAAGATTGAACAGGTTGCAGTACCTGGTCTTTGCAAATGCCTTACTACTCCCGGACACCGTAACAAGGCCCACCAGCCCTGCCAAATGACATGTCTCCACCGCCAACACGCGCATGCGCCTTTGAGCCTAGCGCGCCGCCCCCGCCTGCGGCCCCGCCCCCTTCCCTCCCTGCGCGTCCAACTCCGCCGCCAGCTGCTCCGCCAGATCCGCCTCCAGCGCCGCCAGGTCAATGTCCAGCCCCGCATCCCCCAGGCCGCCCTCCCCCACCTCCACCCACTCCCCCTCGCCCAGCTCCCCCTCACCCAGCTCACCCTCCTCGCCCTCCTCCTCCTCCGCCCCCTGCTGCCCCCCGTCGCTGCCCACCACCGACAGCGACAGACCATCCTGCTTCATCACCTCCACGCCCCCGCGCCCGCCCGCCTCCGCCCCCGCCCCCGCCGCCACGCCCACCGTGTGCCCCCCGCGCGACTCCTCGCTGACCTCCAGCCTATCCACGATCTGCACCTTGACCCCGTCCACCTCCATCTCGTGCGTCAGCTCCGTCATGCCCTGCGCCTTCATGGCGCTCATCTGCTCCAGCCCGTCCACAAACGTCTGCATGCCCTCCGCCAGAGCCGTCATCGTCTCCTCGTTCAGCCAGCCGTACCGCATGATGATGCTCTCCAGCAGCTGGTTGTACGCGCCGTCAACCGCCGCCGTCAGCGCCGCCAGCTTCTTCGCGTCGCTCTTCTTCGCGCCCGCCTTCCGCAGCCCGCTGCCGCTGGCCCGCTCGCGCTGCAGCATCGCGCTAAACGTCTCTGCGCGGTGCTGCCGCATCGAATAGTTTTTCAGCGCCACCATCATGTGGTTGTCGCTGCCGGGCGCAAACACGCCAATCTGCGTCAGGCACGCCTGCAGCAGGTCGGGGTCCGCCTCGTCCTGCCGCACGAGCTCGTCCAGCATGACGTACATGTCGTACACGTCGTACACCGACGCGCGGAGCCAGTCGCGCTGCTCCTCGTCCAGCAGCTCGCCCTCCTCCTTCTGCTCGCTGTCAGTGCTGCTGCTGCTGCTGTTGCCAGCCAGCTGCCGCGGCTGCCTCTCGGCCTGGATCCCCTCCTCGACCTCCGTGAGAATGACCTCGCACTCCGACAGCAGCCCCTTGAGCAGCGCCTCGTCCTCCGTCGCGTTGGCGCGGTTCCACGCGTCGCGCGCCTCGTCTTCGAACCAGGCGTACGCAGAGTCCAGCGTGTCGCGAAGGGACTCGGACACGGAGGCCTCAAGGCGGCAGCGGGGGCACCTGGCGGGGTAGGGAGGGGTGGCGGGGGGCGAATGAAGCGGTGAGGGGCAGGAAAAGGGGTGCGGAAGGAAGGCGCCGTACGCACGAGCGACACAGCGTTGGCGCTACGTGAATGCAGGAGCGTTTAAGGGTTTCTCCGTTGGTAGGACTGCTGGGCGGCAGGGCTCGACACCGCGTCATCGCACGTGCCGTTGTGCATGGTTGCAAAAAGGCCAATGCTGCCTCCCCAGTGCACCTTCTGCCGCTGTACACAAATGGCCCCTTGCCCCGCGCCCCCATCCCACCTGCACGCCGTCAGCAGCTCCTCGCCCGCCTCGCCCACCGCGCCCTCCGCCGCCGCCCCCGCCGCCACATGCGCCCGCAGCTGTTCCCCCGTCACGCCCAGCTCCTCCATCAGCTCCGCCACCGCCTCCTGCCGCATCGCCAGCGGCGACGTCACCACCTCCCCAATCTGGTTCCGGGTCAGCGGCGTCCCGCGCGGCAGCTCCCCGATCGAGTGCAGGAACAGCCTGTCGCCCACCACCACCTGGCTGGTGTTGGGCACGCACGAGTGCGCCAGCAGCGCGGCCTCTGGCCACAGCCCCACGTAGCCCAGCGGCTTCTCGTGGCGGGTCTGGCTGGCGGCCGGGTCCTGCGCGTCCGAGGAGATGGCGGTGCGGCCCAGCAGCGACATGAGCCGCTTGGAGCTGAACTCGGGCGCCAGGGTGTCCTTGCCGCGGTTGGACCAGAACTTGGGGTCCAGGGTGGCCAGGGAGGGGAGCGGGGCGGCGGGGGTGGAGGGGGAGGGGGAGGGGGAGGGGGAGGTTGGGGTTTCGGGGCCGGGCGGCGGCGGGCGCAGGGACTCGAGCAGGGTGAGCACGCGGCGCTGCGCGGGCTTGAGGCCGTCCTCGATCATGGCTGCGTGCAGGTCCTCCAGCTCGGGGACCTCCTGGAAGCCGCCGGACGCGAAGCCCAGGGGCGGCAGCACGGCGAGGAGGTCGCCGGGGAGGGTGTTGGCGGAGGTGGTCAGCACGGGCAGGGGGGAGCCTGGGGGCGAGGGGGCACGGAGGGACGGGGGGACAGAGGTTGGGGGTGGGTGAGGCAGGTGGCAGGGAGGTGCAGCCATGACTGACTTGACTGTGTGGAGTGAAGCAGAGCCAGACCGGCCATTGCTGCGGAGCGCTGGGTGCTAGGCGCGTGCGACTGCGCTTGGTTACAGGGTATGATGTGGATGTTCTCAGGCCTCAGTTACAGGCTCGGCAGGTAGGGGACTGTCGGCCCGTATCGGTAAAACCCGGGTGGTGCTGTATGGTGGGTCTAGAGGCTCCCCCCGGTAGAGGGTGCGGGGGGTGCCTGCTGTAACCACCAATATGTGCAGTGCGGTGGGATGTGCAGGAAGCAACAACATCGATAGAGTCCCAGTGCATGTCAGCTAGCAATTTTGGTGCACGATACTTGAGGTACTTGGGGCACACTGGGGAGGCTGCATGTCGACGAGGCCATGCTGGAGCACCCGGAGCTCACCTTCTGGGCGGCGGAGCTCAATTGGCCCCACAAATCGAGGCGCCTTGAACCCCGAGTTGGTGTACATGCGATATGAAGGCTTCAGCTCCATGTCGACGGCATCCTCGTCGTCGGCGGCGGCAACCTCGTCCTCATCTGCCTCCTCGTCGAAGGCCAGCTTCTGGGCAGGCTTGGATGCCTCTTTCGGCGGAGCACCGAAGCCCTTGAAGTCTTTGCCTTTGTCGCTGTCCTTCGCGGACTTGCCCTTTCCCTTGCCGGCGCGCTGTGCAGTTGCGCGACACACCACGGGCGCCTGCTGTTGCCGACGTCCTGACGGCGGAGCGACTGAAGGAATAGCACATTGCCTGCCAGAGGTGCTAGCCGTGGGGCAAACGAACGAGGCCAAAATGCGGTCGCGAACTGACGGACAAAGGGAGGTATGGCCCAGTGGCCCTACACAGGAGCCTGACATGCAGAGGCGCGACATTGTAAATTGTATGATGAAACGTTATGTAAATTGTGAGGAAATGGGAGGTGGACCTTGTCTGCGAGGGACCGAGGGTTCTCCCCAGCCTCATGCAACCGAATGGTCTCTCCTGCGACGAGTGGCCCCAAGGTCCTGCCCCAGGGCCACCTGGAAACCAGCCACCGTGTCTTGAAACAACAGTGAGCGTTACAGCAGGTTATTATATGTAAATATTGTTCGCGGACGTTGCCTTTCTCTCCCTCACAGCAACGGTACACAGTACGCGAAAAAGCTGCCTGAAGTCCAACTCAAATAGGCTGAGAAGCCCTAACATGCAAACGCAGCAACGTTCTTCTGCGCAACGGCGCAGCAGCAAGCAGGCGAGCGCTTTCGCGCGGGGACGGGAGCGACGCCTACGATGCAGCGCAGCAGCGACTACAGCGATTACGCGGGCTGCTCCAGCGCTGGCGCCTAGGTAGGCCGTTTGCGATGCAGCGTGGGAGGCTCTGCGTCAAACCACAGGCATGTGACCGGCACAGGACAGGCCAGTCTCAGCAGGCGTGAGACCCGCGTGCAAAGCTATGCAAAATACCGAATGTGATGCCATGATATTTCTGGCGTTGCAGCCGCCAGCGCCCGACAGGGTCGCTCAGCAAGCTAGACGAGCTGGACATGGACCGGGACGTCTGCAACATCATCAGCAAGTACACCCCCGAGTACGTGCGCTCGCGCGTGCTGCGGGGACCGGTGGACGCTGCGCAGTGCCTGGTGAGTAGCGTGCGTGATTGTGGGTGATGTACGACTCTGGGGGCGCACACCAGTGATGGGGGGCCGGGGGTCTGGGGGGGTTGGGGGGGGGGCAGGCCGGGGCAATGGTTTGGGGAAGGGGGGTAACCGCGGGTAAGGGTGTCAAGGCTTAACCCAGCTGAGGTGTTAGGCAAGAGACCTACCCACAGTGCCCAAGTGTGGGACGGGAGGGTGTGGGGCTGGGCGGGGGCGGGGCCCGAACCGAGTCGTCGCCCGCTCGCAGGCTGGAGCTAATCCGCAACGGCATTTTCACCTCCATTATCGCCCATCGCCCCACCCCCCTGCTCCCTCAAGAGTCCCAGCATCCAGCAATCCACAATCAATCGTACCTTGGCCCGCTCCGTAGTACCTACTGTGTGGCATCACAACCATGAACTGCTATTCCTGTATATGGACCTGACACCCTCCAACACCCATGACACCACCCGCTCCATCCGTCCCATTGCACTCCCCGCGGTGTTCCATCCAGTCGCGTGTTGCCGAGATCGTGGGGCGCGTGGGCTGGTTTGCCGGCTCGCTGTACGCCGACCGGCTGTCGGGGGCGGAGGACACCCCGGACCGCGTCAAGCTGCGGGCGGCACAGCTGCGGTGGGTTTGTGGGTACGGGGAGGGCTGGCCGTAAAGGGCTTGGGCAGCAGGAACTTTGGTGGCATGCGTGTCTGTGACGGTACGATCAGCTCCCCAGCTGCCCGCCGCAGCGTTGCGGGAAGTCGGGAGGGCTGATGGATGACATGGTGGGACGGCACCTTGTGTGGGTATGCGGGTAGCGTATGCAGTTGCGTGGACAAAATGTTGTGTGGGTATGTGGGTGGCGGGTGTTCTTGGCAGGCGTATTGGAACCTTGCGCGCGTCAACCTGGGGGCCATGGAGCTGCCGTGGGCTAGCTTGGGGGGAAAGAAATTAATTAAATAATACAAAAAGCTCCTTGGGGGGGGGCTTGGCAGGGATAGCCAGCGGCGGGTGATTGGGGGTGACTGGACAGCGTGTTGGTGTATGGGCACGGCGCGATGCCATGCTGCGGGCTGCGGGGTGTACAGCGGAGGGCCGCTGGCGTTGCCGGCGCCGTTGCCGAGGCAAAGGGGTGCACAGCGGGGGCAGGACAGGAAGCCCAGCTGTGTGTAAAGCGTGTCGAGGCACACCGCATCCAGCTGCGGGCCGTGGGAGGTCGTGGGTTGGCGAGGGGCGTGGAAGCGTCATGGTCATTCTGGGTGTGGGGAAGGGCGTAGGGTTTGAGGTATTTTGGTTAGCGAGCCGGGGCTCGTTGAGCGAGGAGGACCAGCGCGGAGGTGCACGGGTGGGCCGAGGGGAGTGCGGCGTCGAGAAAGCGGCGACGCGGGCTTGCGCCCCTGGCGGCGGCATGCCTAGGTTAGCCACACGCGCACGCAGGCAAGGAAGGCAAGGCGCTCATATGGGGCCTTGGCGCTTGGAAAACTTCACATGGTTACATGGGATGGCCTGTGTAATGGCTGGCGTGGAGGGTATGCATGAGGGCTTGCCCAAGGAAGGGCCGCGTCGGGCCGGATGGGGCAATGGGCAAGACCAGGGGCAAGTCGCCCGCGTTAGCGCAGTACTGCAAGCCCTGCTTGCCGTTGGCGGGACGTGACTGCATAGGGCCAGGGGGTATAGCGCTGAGGCGGCAGGGGAAGCGTTACTGCGGCGTGGGTAGCGAAGGCGGTGCGGGGATGCAGGCGTAAAGGGCGTGAGGCAGCTACAGGCAGGCAGGGCTAGCAGACAGGGTGTGGCAAGGCGAAGCAGGCAGGCGGCAAGTCGGCTGCTGTGACGGCTGGTGCCGATGCTGTGCCGCGACTTGGTGTGGGGCAACGGCTGACGCCATGGGCGTGACTCCTGGGCCTTTGCTCCTGGAGCTTTTCGCCAGTCCTTTCCCTCCACTGACCGGTCTGGTTCGGGGCTTGTAGCCTCCTCACTTTGCCATCGCCTACCTCACTTTGTGTGAAGCGCGTCTGCCGCCGTACCGCTGAGCCGGCCGCTCCCGCTCACCCATGTGTCGCCACAGCGAGCTGTTGACGGTTCTGGGCCCCTCCTTCATCAAGGCGGGCCAGGTGCTGGCCAACCGCCCCGACATCGTGCGGGAGGACTACATGAATGAGCTGTGCATCCTGCAGGTGCGTGTGTGTGTGGTGGTGTGTTTGTGGGTTAACAGGGCGGCATTGGTGGTAGCCGTACCGGCTGCGTTGGCAGCGGTGACGGCACTGTGCGTGTGGCAGTATGACCGCACCTCGCACCTTAAGGGCTGGGGCAAGGGATGCGGCGGTGCGACAAAGCGATGGTCAGTGCACATCTTTGTTGCTGCACGACCCTCGCCCTCGCGTGCCTTCCCCACGCCGTCCCTGCCCTTGCTCCCCAGGACGACGTGCCCCCCTTCCCCGACTCCGTGGCGTTCTCCATCATGGAGGAGCAGCTGGGCAGGCCCCTGGAGCAGGTGTTCTCCTCCATCAGCGAGCGGCCAGTGGCGGCAGCCAGCCTGGGGCAGGTGGGGGGTTGGGAAAGGAGGGGAGGTCCCCACCTGGGTTGGGCCAAGTGCATGCTTGGAACCCTGGAATAGGGGTGGGGTCTACCAGGGGCTGGAGTGTTGCGGTTATACTGAGCTTTCGGACAAGCCTAGCGCTAGGCTTGTCGGAAGCTCAGGGTGACCGCAACAACGAGGTGCGGCACGGTGCAGGGCGCGACGGCCCACGATGGCTGCCATGATGTGCCAGGGGTGACAGGAAGGGGCAGCTGAAGTGCTACTTCATATGAAACACCCCACATTTTCCATAATCCACTATCCCACACGTGCCCACCCCAGGTGTACAAGGCTGTGCTGCGCGACACGGGTGAGGAGGTGGCGGTCAAGGTGCAGCGGCCCGGCGTGGAGCCCACCATCCTGAGGGACCTGCTCATCTTCAGGTGGGGGCGCAGGGGGGGGGGGGGGGAGGGGGCGGGGGGGGGGGGGGCAGAATGGGGGGGGAGGGGTGTGAGAAGGGGGGCTGGAGGGCCGGGTTCGGTCCGGGGCTAGGCGGTTTCCCCGT
>VFQN01000745.1_pt1 | contig 58796 bp, 51 predicted proteins | sample 3512371 | NCBI WGS metagenome assembly VFQN01 (sample SAMN10412370, study PRJNA504923) | tailings metagenome | isolation source: Replicate 2 from Balatoc abandoned mine | place: Philippines: Itogon, Benguet | collected 2017-08-28 | reverse complement strand
GGCCGGACTGCTCGTCGCCGAGCAGGTTGCCGGCGCCGCGGATGTCGAGGTCGTGACTGGCGAGCGAGAAGCCCGCACCCAGCGTATCGAGGGACTGCAGCACCTTGAGGCGCTTCTCGGCGCCTTCCGAAAGGCGCTTGGCGTCCGGTGTGGTGAAGTAGGCGTAGGCGCGCGCCTTGGAGCGGCCGACGCGGCCACGCAGCTGGTAGAGCTGGGCGAGACCGAAGATGTCGGCGCGATGCACGATGAGCGTGTTGGCGTTCGGAATATCGAGCCCGGATTCCACGATGGCGGTGGAGAGCAGCACGTCATACTTGCCGTCGTAGAAGGCGGTCATGACGTCCTCCAGCTCGCTGGGAGCGAGCTGGCCATGAGCGATGGCGAATTTGAGCTCGGGCGCGTGCTCGCGCAGGAATTCGGCGATGTCCTCGATGTCCGAGATGCGCGGCACCACGTAAAAGCTCTGGCCGCCCCGGTAGCGTTCGCGCCGCAGTGCCTCGCGGATGATGACGGGATCGAACGGCGAGATGTAGGTGCGCACAGCCAGCCGGTCGATGGGCGGCGTGGCGATGAGTGACAGCTCGCGCACGCCGGAGAGCGCAAGCTGCAGCGTGCGCGGGATCGGCGTCGCGGTGAGCGTGAGGACGTGCACCTCCTCGCGCAGTTGTTTCAGGCGTTCCTTGTGACCGACGCCGAAGTGTTGCTCCTCATCGACAATGAGAAGCCCGAGGCGCGGAATATTGATGCTCTTGCCGAGCAGCGCGTGGGTTCCGACGACGATGTCGATCACGCCATCTTTGAGCCCGGCCTTGACGGCGGCTAGGTCCTTGGCGTTGACGAGGCGCGACGCCATGGCCACGCGCACAGGCAGACCCTTGAAGCGCTCCGAGAAGGTCTTGAAGTGCTGACGCGCCAGCAGCGTCGTGGGCACAACGACCGCCACCTGGAAACCAGACAGGGCAGCGATAAAGGCGGCGCGCAGCGCCACCTCGGTCTTGCCGAAGCCAACGTCGCCGCAGACGAGGCGGTCCATCGGCTTGCCGGCGGAGAGGTCGTCCATGACGGCCTGGATGCTGGCGGCCTGGTCCTCTGTCTCCTCGTGCGGGAAGCGGGCGATGAACTCGTCGAAGGTGCCCTCGGGCGGCGCCATGGACGGCGCCTCACGCAGCTGGCGCAGGGCGGCGATCTTGATGAGCTCGGAGGCGATCTCGCGGATGCGCTGCTTGAGGCGCGATTTGCGGCTCTGCCAGGCGGCACCGCCGAGGCGGTCGAGCTGGGCGGCCACGTCGCTGGAGCCATAGCGTGTCAGCAGCTCGATGTTCTCGACGGGGAGATAAAGCTTGTCGCCGCCGGCGTAGCCGATTTCCAGGCAGTCGTGCGGCGCGCCGAGGGCGGTGATGGTCGTGAGCCCATCGAAGCGGCCGATGCCGTGATCGGCATGCACCACGAAGTCGCCGATGCCGAGGCTGGTCGCTTCCGTGATGAGATCGGCGGCGCGGCGGGCCTTGCGGCGCGGGCGCACCAGGCGGTCGCCGAGGATATCCTGCTCGCCGATGACGGCGAGGTTGGGCGTCTCAAAGCCCTGCTCGAGGCCAAGAACGGCGAACGCGGCCTCGGTCTTGCGCAGCGCCTCGGCTTCCGCATCGGTGGCAACCTTGCGCGCGTCGGCAAAGCCGTGCTCGATGAACAGTGTGGCGAGACGTTCGCGGGCGCCGGGCGTGAAGGAGGCGACAATCACACGCTTGCCGCGTGACTGCAGGTTGCGCACGTGATCGATGACGGCCGAATAGAGGTTGATGCCTTCGGCGGCGCGCTCGGCGGCAAACGTGCGGCCCGTGCGGCCGCCCATGGTGCGCACGGGATCCTTGGCATCTGCCGGCTGCTCGAAGGGTGAAAGCAGGCGAACGGTGCGCTGCCCGAGCTGCTCCGCCCATTCCCCGTCACCGATGAACATCGCGTCAGGCGGGATCGGCTTGTAGGGCGCCGCACCGAAGGTCTGCGTCTCAAGGCCCTCGCGTCGTGCGTCGTAGTGATCGCGCACCAGGGCAAGGCGCTCGGCGACGGCCTCATCGGCCAGATGGTCGAAGCTGACGGGCGCGTCGGGCACGTAGTCGAACAGGGTTTCCAGATGCTCGTGGAACAGCGGCAGCCAGTGCTCCATGCCGGGATAGCGCTGGCCAGCGCTGACAGCCTCGTACAGCGCGTCCTCGGAGGTGGCGGGCCCGAACAACTCCACGTAGCGGCGGCGGAACAGCTTTTCCCCGGTCTCGCCGAAGGCAACCTCGCTGATCGGCATCAGGCTCATGCGCTGCACGATCTTGCCGGTGCGTTGCGTCTCCGGATCGAAGGCCTTGATCTGCTCGAGCGTGTCGCCGAAGAAATCGAGGCGCACGGGATTGAGCCGGCCCGGCGGGAACATGTCGACGATGCCGCCTCGCACAGCATATTCGCCCGGCTCCATCACCGTGCCGGTGCGGGTAAAGCCCGCGAGCGTAAGCCGGCGGATCAGGTCCGCCATCTCGAGGCGCTGGCCCGGTGCAATGGTTTTCAGCGATCCGCGAATGAAACTCCGGGGCGGAACGCGCTGGACCACGGCATTGACCGTGGCAAGGATCAGGGTCGGCTCCTTGCGGCTACCGGCGGCGAGACGGGCAAGGGCGGTGATGCGCCTGGCCAGGATCTCGTTGTTGGGGCCGATGCGGTCGTAGGGGACCGTATCCCAGGCCGGAAAGGGCACCACCCGCACCTTGGGCGCAAAGAACGCCATGCCCTCGGATATGGCTTCCAGCCTGCGATCGTCGCGGGCGATATGCAGCAGGAGTGGCGGCGGCGCCTTGGGTCCGGCCGCTAGCTCCTCCGCGATCATGCGCAGGGCGAGCGGTACGGCGCCGTCAGGGATACCGGAGAGGATCTCGCGACGGCCCATGGGCGGCCCGAGCACCTTTGCTGCGTCAGCCATCATTCGAGCCCATGAAAGGTGCGCAGCCGGCCCACGAGCGCCGTGAATTCGCCCGCCGGCGCGATCTCGGGATAGACGATCATGTCCTGCAATAGGGGATCGGGCAGCTCCAGGAGCCGCTCGAACTCGTCGAGCTGTGGAACCGGCATGGCGGACACGTGGGCGTCGGCGAAGCGGCCCAGCAGCCAGTCCATTTCCTTGGTGCCGCGGTGGCCGGCACGAAATGCGGCCCGCCGGCGGCGGCTTGTGACGTCGTCAGTCATGGTGGCCCAAATAGTTGCGGCGCCGCGGGCCGCGCGACAGCCCCGGCGTGCTTGGCCGGCAGGCGGCCTCGCTCGCGAGATATAGGCTGACGGGCGCCGTTGGAAAAGCACTGACTCGCCATAGCTGCTGCGCGCCTCGGTGTCGCGCGGATGCCCGCCTGCGCGGGCATGACGAAGAAAATGCCAATCTGGTATGAGACGGCATGCGGCCGCCCGCCCTCAACCCGTTGTTTGCTTCGGCCATCAACCTGCCGGGCATCGGCCCGCGCATGCAGGTGCTGTTGAAGAAAGCGCTGCATATGCCGCCGGGCGTGACCGAGCCGCGCGTCATCGACCTCGTCTGGCACATGCCGACGGGCGTCATCGACCGCCGTGCCACCCCGACAGTGGCGGACTCCATCCCCGGCACCATCGCGACGCTGGAGCTGCGCGTGTTGAAGCACCGCGCACCGCCGCGCGGCAACACCAAGGCGCCCTACAAGGTTGCGTGCGAGGACGACACCGGCAAGATCGACCTCGTGTTCTTCCATGCGGAGCGCAAGTTCATCGAGCGCCAACTGCCCGAGGGCGCCATCCGCTTCGTCAGCGGCCGCATCGAGAGCTACAACGACAAGAAGCAGATGGCGCACCCCGACTACATCGTCGCGCCGGAAGCGCGCGACGACATGCCGATGCTGGAGCCGGTCTACCCGCTCACCGCAGGCCTGTCGGGCAAGGTGCTGATGAAGGCCGAGCGGGCAGCGGCAGAGCGCGTACCTCCACTCCCCGAATGGCAGGATGCGACGTGGCTGAAGGCGCGCGCCTGGCCGGGGCTGGCGGAGGCCGTGGCGCGTGTGCATCGGCCGCAAGAGGCCACCGACGTTTCCAACGGATCCCCGCCCTGGCAGCGGCTTGCCTATGACGAGCTGCTGGCCGGGCAACTGGCCCTGGGCCTGGTGCGGCAGAGCTTCAAGCAGCAGAAGGGGCGGCCCGTCAGCGGCGACGGCGCCATTCGAGCGCGCATTGCCGATGCACTGCCGTTCGCGCTCACCAATTCGCAGCGCCAGGCGCTGAAGGAAATCGCCGAGGACATGGGCGCGCCTTTCCGGATGCTGCGCCTGCTGCAGGGCGACGTCGGCTCCGGCAAGACCATCGTGGCGCTGATGGCGATGGCGGTCGCGGTGGAGGCCGGTGCGCAGGCCGCCCTGATGGCGCCGACGGAAGTGCTGGCGCGCCAGCATGCAGAGACCATCGCGCCACTTGCAGATGCGGCCGGGCTCAGCATCGGCCTCCTGACAGGCCGCGAGAAGGGGCGCGCGCGGGCCGAGCTGCTCGACCGGCTGAAGGCGGGCGAGGTCGATATTCTCATCGGTACGCACGCGCTGTTCCAGGCAGACGTGGAATTCAAGGACCTCGCGTTCGCGGTGATCGACGAGCAGCACCGCTTCGGCGTGCATCAGCGGCTCGCCTTGCAAACCAAAGGCGGCGGCGGCGGCGCCAACCTGCTGGTGATGACCGCGACCCCCATTCCGCGCACGCTGCTGATGACGCACTACGGCGATCTCGACGTCTCGCGGCTGACCGAGAAACCCGCGGGCCGCAAGCCAATCGTCACCAAGGCCATCCCCGTGGAGTCGATCGAGAGGTTGATCGACCGCATCCGGCTGCAGCTCGGCCAGGGCGCGCAGGTCTACTGGGTGTGTCCGCTGATCGAAAGCTCCGACAAGTCGGAGTTGGCGGCCGCAGAGGAGCGGCACGCCCACCTTTCGCAACTGTTCGGCGCGGGAAAGGTCGGGTTGCTGCACGGCGCCATGCCGGCGGCGGCGAAAGACCAGACCATGGCGGCGTTCTCCGCCAACCACCTCAAGGTGCTGGTGGCCACGACCGTGATCGAGGTCGGCGTCAACGTGCCCAACGCCAACATCATGGTGATCGAGCACGCAGAGCGTTTCGGCCTCGCGCAGTTGCACCAGTTGCGCGGCCGTGTCGGCCGCGGCACGCGCGAGAGCTTCTGCATGCTGCTGCACAAGACGCCGCTCGGCGAGCCCGCACGGGAGCGGCTGGAAATGATGGAGCGGACGGAGGACGGCTTCCTTATCGCCGAGAAGGACCTGGAGCTCAGGGGCGGCGGCGAGGTGCTGGGTGCGCGCCAGAGCGGGATGCCGGAGTTCCGCGTGGCGGAGGTGCCGAACTTCGCCGACCTGCTGGCGGCGGCGCGCGATGACGCGAAGCTGGTGCTGGCGCAGGACCCCGAGTTGAAATCGCCGCGGGGGGAGGCGCTGAGAACGCTGCTCTACCTGTTCGAATGCGACGAGGCCGTACGCCTGTTCCGGGCGGCTTGAGCTTGCCAGGTCACGGCGTGGAGATCGTTTGCTTTTCCGGTTTCGCCGAGCGAACGCCGGAGCGTGCCCGCATCGCCATGTCGTTGAGCTGCGCCTGCGTTTCGGGGTTCACCATGCCCGCCGAGATGATGATCTTGGCGGCATCCTCGACGCTCATCTGGATCGGCAAAACGTTCTTGCGCGGCACGAAGCAGACGAAGCCCGACGGCGGCAACATGCCCGTCGGCATGAACACGCTGATGAGGTCTTGGCCCGGAAGCTCCTTGGCAATATCGCGCGCAGCTTCGCCCGTGACGAACACGATCGACCAGATGCCCTTGGAGGGAAACTCCATCAAGGCGACCTTCTGGAAGTTCTGGCCCGGTGCCGATGCCGTGACCACGGATTCAAAAATCTGCTTCAAGCCGCGGTAGACATTGCGCACGATGGGGGTGCGCGACAGCATCATCTCGCCGGCGCTGATCAGCGAGCGGCCGAGCAGGTTGGCAGCAAGCGCGCCGATGATGGTGAGCAGAATGATGGAGAAGACGAGGCCAACCCCCGGGACCGCGAACGGCAGGTAGCTGTCCGGATTGTAAAGCGCGGGCACATAGGGCTTCACCCATGCGTCGACCAGCGCGATGAAATTCCAGGCGATGTAGAGCGTGATGCCAACCGGGCCGATGACGACAAGGCCGGTCAGGAAATAGTTGCGCAGGCGCGCACCGAAATGCGGTTCCTCAGGTGTTTGGTCCAGCGCCAGCTTGGCGAGACCTGCCTGGAGACCCGCCTGCTCATCTGGCACGGCATCGGCGGAGGGCTGCCCCGCATCGGACGCCACCGGCTTTGAAGTGTCCTGCATGTCCTACCGGATCCCGCGGATCGCGCCCGCAAACCCGCTGCCTCGGCGCTCCGGAACCTATAGTGCGCCGGCACCTGCCGAGCGCAAGTTAACGCCTCAACCGAACCCGAAAAACGCTTGAAAAACAACAAGACAAATTAACGAGAGCGGAGCTGCACGCTACTGCGTCACGGACATGCAGTCGAAGCCGCTGCCCTTCAGGCGCGCGCAGACGGCCTGCGTCTCCTGCAGAGTTGCATAGGGGCCGAAGCGAACGCGGTAGAACGACCCCATGTTGCCGAACACGGTCTGATCGATCTGCGGCTGGCTGGCGGCCAGCACGGCGTGCTCACGTTTGGCCTTGGTCGCCAGGGCCTGGGCCTCGGCCTGCGTGCGCACGGTTGCGAGCTGAACTCTGTATTTTCCGGCCGCCGGCGCAGCAACCACTGCAGCGGGCGCCGGAGCTGTCTTAGGCTCGGCCGTCGCAACGCGTGCAGCTGTCCTAGGCTCCGGCGCAGCAGCAGGCGCTGCAGGCCTGGGCCGTTCGGGCGCGGCGGCATGCACTTCCGTGCTGCTGGACCATGCTTTCGACACACGCGGGCGCGTCGCAAGCTTCTCGCCCGCCGATGGCGGGTCGGCCTTGCTGATGGAGGCTGTCTCAGCCGGTGGCGGCGCAGCCTTCGGTGCTGGCGGAGGTGCCGGTGCGGCCGATGCGCCAAACAGGTTCTCGAACCAGTTGCCGCCTGATGCCGCCTGCGCGGGGGCCGCCGTCTCGGTCGACCACCCCTTTGCCGGGGCCGCCGGCCGCTCCTTGGCTTCCGGCCCTGCGGACGCGACTGAGCTACCCGCTTCCGACAAGCCCGCATCGGCGTAGGCCTGGGAGCGCTGCTTCAAAGCATCCGCCCGGTCCGTCTCGTTCAGGCCGCCCTTGAGCCAAAGCGCGCTCGTGAGGTCGGAGATCGCCTGCGCCGGCTGGCTCTTCTGGCGGAAGGCAACGCCGCGCGTGTAAAGCGCCTTGGCCATGATCGGGGGCGGAAGATGGCCCGCGTTCAGAATGGCGGTGAGCGACTGCGTCGCCTGATCGATCTTGCCGGCCTGGATCAGCTTGGCCGCCGCATCGATGGTGCGCTGGGCCTCGACCGGATCCTGCTTTTTCTTGGGGGCGGCCTTGGCCTCATCGGCCGGCGCGGCCGGGCCGGCAGCGGCCTCCTTGGCTTTCGCCTTGGCCTTGGCCATGCGGCTCGCAGTTTGCGATTCGACGGCAGGCGCAAACATTCCGGCGAATGCCAGCGCGGCAATCATCGCAAATGCGACTTTGCGCCAGTCGCGAGCCATGCTCCGTTCCCTGCCGTCCGCCGTTTGAACGCGAAGCACCCTCTAACGCAAAAACTACGACAATTCCATGGTTGAGGGCAAATTCGATAGGCGCCTATTCCACAGTGACGGACTTGGCGAGGTTGCGCGGCTGGTCCACGTCCGTGCCCATCACAACGGCGGTATGATAGGCCAAAAGCTGGACAGGCACCGCGTAAAGCAGCGGCACTGCGAAAGGATGAATTTCCGGCATCGCGATATGGGCTTCCAGGGTACACCCCGCCTTTGCAGCCGGCGCGTCGGTCACCAGAACGATTCGCCCGCCGCGTGCCGCCACCTCCTGCATGTTGGAGGCCGTCTTCTCGAACAGCTGGTCCTGCGGCGCCACCACGATCACCGGCACGTTCTCGTCGATGAGTGCGATGGGACCGTGCTTTAGCTCGCCCGCAGCATAACCCTCGGCGTGGATGTAGGAGATCTCCTTCAGCTTGAGCGCGCCCTCGAGCGCGATCGGGTAGCTGGTGCCGCGCCCGAGATAGAGCACGTCCTGTGCCTTCGACAGGCGGTGCGCAAGCTCCTCGTAGCGGTCCTCGTCGCGCAGCAGCGTCGAGATGTGACGCGGGATTTCCGCCAGCGCCTTCACGAGCGCACGCTCCTCCTCGCGCGTGATGGTGCCGCGCGCGCGCGCCAGGCCGATGGCAAAGCACGCGAACACGCTGAGCTGGCAGGTGAACGCCTTGGTGGAGGCCACACCGATCTCGGGCCCCGCCAGCGTCGGCAGGATGACGTGCGACTCGCGCGCGATGGTCGAGGTGCGCACATTGACGATGGAGGCGATGCGCTGGCCCTGCGCCTTGCAGTAGCGCAGCGTGGCGAGCGTGTCGGCTGTCTCCCCGGATTGCGACACGAACAGCGCCAGCCCGGCCTTCGGCAGCGGCGGCTCGCGGTAGCGGAACTCGGAGGCGACGTCGATCTCGACCGGGATGCGCGCGTAGCGCTCGATCCAGTACTTGCCGACGAGGCCCGCATAGTAGGCCGTTCCGCAAGCCGAAATTGACACCTGCGAGATGCTGGCGGGGTCGATGCCGAGGTCGGGCAGCTCCACGCGCCCCACGGAAAGATCGAGATAGTTGGCCAGCGTGTGGCTGATGACCTCGGGCTGCTCGTGGATCTCCTTCGCCATGAAGTGGCGGTAGTTGCCCTTGTCGACGAGCATCGAGCTCGCCAGCGACTTGATGGCAGGCCGCGCAACGAGCCGGCCGTCGCGATCGAAGATCTGCACGGACTGGCGGCTGAGCACCGCGCAGTCGCCGTCTTCCAGATAGGTGATGGTGTCGGTGAAGGGCGCGAGCGCGATGGCGTCGGAGCCGAGGTACATCTCGCCCTCGCCATGACCGACGGCAAGCGGCGGACCCTCGCGCGCGCCGACCATCAGGTTATCCTGGCCGGCGAAAATGATGGCGAGCGCAAACGCGCCGCGCAGGCGCTGCAAGGCGCGCTTGGCGGCATCGACCGGCTCGTGGCCCTCGTCGAGATAGGCGCTGACGAGGTGCAGAATCGTCTCGGTGTCCGTCTCGGTCTGGAAGACGTGGCCCTTGGCCGTCAGCTCCTCGCGCAGCTCTTGGAAGTTCTCGATGATGCCGTTGTGCACGACGGCGACGCGCTCGTTCATGTGCGGGTGCGCGTTGCGTTCCACCGGCTTGCCGTGCGTCGCCCAGCGCGTGTGGCCGAGCCCGGTGCGGCCCTTGAGAGGCTCGCTCAGCAGCCGCTGCTCGAGGTTCTTGAGCTTGCCTTCCGCGCGCCGCCGGTCGAGATGCCCGTTCTCCACGGTGGCGATGCCGGCGGAGTCATAGCCGCGATACTCGAGCCGGCGCAGGGCATCCACAAGATGCTCCGCCACCGGCGTATTGCCCAGAATGCCTACGATCCCACACATGCCCGTTAACCCTGTCGTCAGCAAACGCCGCATCGGGCGCTGGCGGTTAGTACCGCCGGCCGGCGCGGGCTTTCAACTCACAGTCTATTTCCTGGTTTTTCTGCAAGGACCGGGCCGGATTTTTGGCCGGATTCAGGCCGTTTTCTTGCGCCGTTGCATGAGGTGGCGAAACTTGGCGACCCAGCCCGGACGCTCCTCCTGGGGGGCGCGGGCCAGGGCCAGAGCCCCAGGGGCGACGTCTTTGGTGATGACGCTGCCTGACCCGATATAGGCGCCCTCGCCGATCTTTACAGGTGCGACCAAAGAGGAGTTGGAGCCGATGAAGGCGCCGTTGCCGATGTCGGTACGGTGCTTGGCGAAGCCGTCGTAGTTGCACAGGATGGTGCCGGCGCCGACATTGGCGCTCTCCCCGACGCGGGCATCGCCGATGTAGGCGAGGTGGTTGGCCTTGGCACCCGCCTCAACGGTCGCATTCTTCACCTCGACGAAATTGCCGATGCGGGCACCGGGGCCGATGTCCGTCCCCGGCCGGAAACGTGCGAACGGCCCGACGCGCGCACCCTTGCGCAGCCGCGTCTCCGTCATGTGGCAGTTGGCCATGATGTGCACGCCGTCCTCGACCACCACGCCCGGCCCGAAGAACACGTTGGGCTCGATGGTGACATCGCGGCCCGTCACGGTATCGAAGCTGAACCAGACCGTTTCGGGCGCAATGAGGGTTGCGCCGCGCTGCATCGCTGCGCTGCGCGCGCGCGTCTGGAAGATGGCTTCCGCCGCTGCGAGTTGCTCGCGCGAGTTGATGCCGCTGGCATCCTCTACGCGGCACAGCACGGGGGCCGCCGTCAATCCGTCCTTGGCGGCAAGCGCGGGTGCATCGGTGAGGTAGTATTCGCCCTTTGCGTTGGCGTTCCCGATGCGCGCAAGCAATCCCGCCAGGTCGGGCACGCGGAACGCCATCGCCCCCGCATTGCAAAGCTGGATGCGTTTTTCCTCCGCGCTGGCATCCTTGTCCTCGCGGATCGCCGTCACCCGCCCACCGGCATCGAGCACCAGCCGTCCGTAGCCCGCCGGGTCGTCGGGTTTGAAAGCGAGGACTGCGATATTGGCTGCGTCCAGCCCGTCGACCAGGCGTTGCAACGTCTCCGGCTGCAGCATCGGCGAGTCGGCGAACAGCACCAGCACACGACCCTTGTGGCGCATGAGGGCGGGTTTGGCCGCAAGCGCCGCGTTCGCTGTTCCGAGCGGTTGCACCTGCTCGAACGTCTCGACGCCCGGCAGGATGCGTTGCGCTTCCTCGCGCACGGCCGCCATGTTTGGAGCCAGCACAAGGGCCGTCGCGTCCGCTTTCAGTTCCGACGCCGCCGCAAGCACATGCCCGAGCATCGAGCGGCCACCAATCAGATGCAGCACCTTTGGCAGGTCCGACTGCATGCGCACGCCTTTGCCGGCCGCCAGGATGACAACGAGCAAGGGGCTATCGGTCATTCAAAGCCTTTGAGTTGCAGGACCATCCGCCATGTGCGCACGGGGCCAGGAGCGGCATCCTACCGAAACGCCGCCCGGCGTCGAGCCGAGCGATCTCCACTGCTGAACGCCTTCATAAAAAGCGCCTGGGTCCTACAAGCAACAAGGGATGGCAATTGGGGCACATGTCCACAGGCCTCCTCCCGCCGCCGGCGGCGTGCGTTGACCCGGCCGCGCAGGATTGAGACGGTATGCACGATTCGTAAGCGCACCTCGTTCCGCGTCCGCGCACGTCTGCTCACTCAGAACGAGGATGCGTTCGGTCATGGCTGCGCTCGCTGCTCAACCCACCCGATCCCGCAGGTTCATCAAGGTGTATCTGATCGCCTGGGCGCTGATCGCGACCGGTGCACTCACCTATCTGACCCTGCTCGCCTTTCCATCCTCCGCCGTGCGTCAGGCCGCGCAGCCGGCCGCGGCGCCGGAAGCGGCGGCCGAGGCCGGGCCCACTCTGCGTGCGCTGGCCAAATCCTTTGCCGAGATGGGCGTGGCCGTCCGCCGCGGATTCAGCGATGCGCAGAAGGACATCACGCACCTCAAGGAGGTGACGGTCGAGCAGGACGGCAAGACCAAGGCCGTTGAAACGCGTCTGTCGACGCTCGAGGAGCGTGTCGCCGCCGTCGAGACCGCGCAGGCCGAATCCAAGCCCGCCGGCAAGAACAAGACCTCCGACGCCAAGTCGCCGCCCAAGGCTCCACCCGCAGCCCCCGCCAAGACGTCCGAGGCGGCGCCGCGCACGCCCAACGTCATCAACGCGCCGGCACCGTCTGCACCTCCGGTCGCGGCGACGCGCGTGAATGGACCTGCCCCGATCGAGACGGGCAGCATTCCCGCCAAGGAGATCGTCTTCGGCGAGCCGGTGGTGACGACGAGCGGCACGGTCTATGCCGTGCAACTGGCTGCCAGTCCGACCATGGATGGGCTGCGCCAGCGCTGGGACGAGCTTGTCGACCGCCACGGCTCGCTCGCAACCCTGCAGCCGCGCGTGGTCGAGACCCGCGGCGGCGGCCCCTACCGGTTGGTCGCCGGTCCCCTCCAGTCGAAGGCGGATGCGGATCGCCTGTGCGCCGACATGCGCTCGGCCCGCACGACCTGCTTCGCGACGCCCTACTCGGGATCGCCGCTCTAGCAGCGGCGACCCGTCGTCGGCATCACCCCAGATCGCGCGCGGTGAACGTATCGCACGCCTGCGGGTTGCCCGTTTCCATGCCCTTCTTGAACCAGATCACACGCTGCCGCGCGCTTCCATGCGTGAAGGACTCGGGTGAAACGCGTTGTCCGGCCTTGCGCTGCAGCGTGTCGTCGCCGATCGCGGCCGCCGCATTGAGACCTTCCTCGATGTCGCCGGGCTGCAGGCGACTTCTCATCTGATCGTTCACCGATGCCCACACGCCTGCGAAACAGTCGGCCTGCAGCTCCATCTTGACCTGGATACTGTTCGCCTCCTCCTGGCTGCGCGCGGCCTGCTTGCGGCGCTGCACGTTCTCGGCAATGCCCAGTACGGTTTGCACATGATGCCCGACCTCATGCGCGATCACGTAGGCTTGCGCAAAGTCACCCGGCGCACCGAACTTCTGCTTCATCTGATCGTAGAACTCGAGGTCGATGTAGACCTTCTGGTCGATCGGACAATAGAACGGGCCCATGGCCGTCTGCCCCATACCGCAGGCGGTGTTGGTGGCGTGCTCGAAGATGACGAGCGTCGGCTTGCGATACGTCATGCCGGCCTTCTTGAAGAAATCCCCCCACACATCCTCGGTGTCGGCCAGCACGCGCCGCACGAAGGTCGACATCTCGTCCTTGCGCCGCTCGATGCCACGCCCGCCCGGCAGGCCGTCGATGTTGGGACCGACGCGTCGGTCGGGTGTCGGCATGTTGGGAATCTCGATGCCGCCGCCCGTGAGCAGCGTCAACGGGTTGATGCCAAGCATCAAGCAGATGATGCCGATGAAAATGATCGTGCCGAAGCTGAGCCCGCCGCCACCCATGGGAATGCGGATGCCGCGCCCTCCGCCGCCCCCGCCTCCGAACGGCCCGCCGCTGCCGCGCCGGTCTTCGACGTTATCGCTTTCCCGATCGCCCTCGCCGTATCGCACTGACACGTCCTCCCACCGCACGGCGCCAGGGCGGCGCCTGCCTGTTGTCGCTCAGCGGGTATTGTGGACGTCAAGGCCGCGGCGAGACAAGAGGCAACCGCCGGCCGGCCTGCCGGTTCCGGCTAGTCGCCGTTTCGCGGCTCCTCGGAGGCGCGGCCGGTTCGCAGCCCGGCAATCTGCAGCAATTTCCGCGCTTCCGGACGCTGGCGCTCACGTTTCAGCAAGCCGTGAACCTGGCGCGAGGCCGCAACCATGCCTTCGTTGGCATAGGCTTCGTGGTTCTTCTCGATGTCCTTGATCTCGTAGCGGTAGTTGACCATCAGGCCGTGCGCCTCCGCCAGCCCCTTGGCCGAGGTGTCGCCGAGCCAGTTGATGCGGTCCAGCCGTGCGCCATTGCCGAGATGAAAGCGCGCCACGGGGTCCAGGGGACGGCCATCAGTCGACTTGGCCACGAGGAAGTAGTGCGCGGCCAGGCGCAGCAGAACCGGCTTCAGGGCCTCCGACACGCGCGAGCTTTCCGTCCAATGCGGGTCGCTCAGGATATCCAGCCGCGCGCGCTCGGCATCCGACACCAGGTCGGCGGACGCCGGTTCGGCGAGCGCCTTGCGCACCCAGGCCGCGAAATTCGGCACCGGCGACAGCGTCACGAAGGTCTTGAGGCTCGGTTGCTCCTTCACCAGGTCCTCGACCACCTGCTTGATCAGGAAGTTGCCGAACGAGATGCCGCGCAGGCCCTCCTGGCAGTTCGAGATCGAATAGAACACGGCCGTGGTCGGCTTCTCCTCCTCGTCCGCGTCCTTGGGCGCTTCCTTGAGCACCGAGCCGATGGACTCGGGGCTGTCCTCCATCAGTGCGACCTCGACGAAGATCAGCGGCTCGTCGACGAGCGAGGGATGAAAGAAGGCAAAGCAACGCCGGTCAGCCGGATCGAGGCGGCGGCGCAGGTCGTCCCAGCCCTGGATCTCATGCACCGCTTCATAGGCGATGATCTTGTCGAGGATGGTGGCGGGCGTCTGCCAGTCGATCCGTCGCAGCACCAGGAAGCCGCGATTGAACCACGATGCCAGCAGATGCTGCAGGTCGCTGTCGACCACGCGCAGCGCCGGATCGCGCGCATTGAGCAGGTCACGCCGCATCGCCACGATCTGCGCCGTCGCACCCGGCGCCAGGTTGAGGCGGCGGAAGAACTCCAGCCGCGGGCTCTCCACCGCCCTCTGCAGCGCTACCATCGATCCGGTGTTCTCGCCCGACAGGAAGGCGCGTGCGGCGGCAGCAACCATGGCCGGGTCCGGCTGCATGGTGCGCGCGAGGAAGTGCAGGAAATCGAGTCGGGCCTTCTGATTGAGCTGGCGATAGCGGCGCAGCAATTCGCGCGCGATCACAACCCCCGACGCCTCGCCCCGGTTGGAGACGAGCGCGGTGGCAAGCTCGGTGATGTCGTCCTCACGCCCCGAGCCGCCGAGCGAGCGCGGCAGAAGCTGGCGGCCCTGTTCGGCCACCGAGTTGAGCAGTTCTTGAAGGAACGAGACGTTCATGCGGCTTGGCATCAGGGATAGACCGACCATGGGTTAGATGGATACGCGACGCGTCCCCTCCTAGTTCCCGCATCATTGCGACGCGGCGACGACATCCCCGACGGCACCGCCGCAAGCGGGCGGGCCAAACCCTCCGCCGTTGACATGCAAACACCGGGCCGCGACTGTTCAAGGCGCATAGCGTGACACACTTTAGTTTCCCGACCATTGTAGCGCCCTTTCAGTTGCAGGAGCACCCGGATGAGCAGCGATATGTATGAGGTCCTCGCGCTCAAGTACGGCGAGCTCAACGAGCGCACGCGTCGCGAGAACTTCATCGCCGCCGACGACCACGACGCACCCGGCCCGATCGCCTACTACGTCTGGGTCATCCGCAATGGGCAGCGCACCATCGTGGTCGATACCGGTTTCGATGCCGCCGAGGGCGCCCGGCGCGGGCGCAAGATCACGCGCACCCCGGCTGCGGCCCTCGAGCACATGGGCATAGCCGCCTCCGGGGTCGAGGACATCATCGTCACGCACCTGCACTATGATCATGCCGGCACCCTCGCTGCCTTCCCGAAAGCCCGCTTCCACCTGCAGGCGGCGGAAATGGCTTTTGCGACCGGGCCTTGCATGTGCCACCCCCACATCCGCCACACCTTCACCGTGGACCATGTGTGCGAGATGGTGCGTAACGTCTACGCGGGCCGCGTCATCTTCCATGACGGCGATGGGGAGGTGGCGCCCGGCGTCACGGTGCACAAGCTCGGCGGCCACAGCCGAGGCCTGCAGTGCGTGCGGGTTGCCACCGCAACGGGGCCCGTCGTCCTCGCCTCCGACGGCGCGCACTTCTACGAGAACTTCGAGCAGGGCAAGGTCTTCCCGATCACCGTCGATATCGCAGACGTGCTCGACGGCTATCGCCGGCTGGTGACCCTCGCAACGTCGCCGCGGCGCGTGGTGCCGGGCCACGATCCGCTGGTGTTGGCGCGCTATCCCGCGCTCAATGCGGCCGCGACGGGCATCATCCATCGCCTGGACGTGCTGCGCACGGATGGCTAAGCGGCGGTAAACGCCGCCCGCAAAACGCGTAGAAGTTTAACCACACGCACAAGTGTTTGCCGCAAAGCGCGGGGTTTGGGCCCGCGTTTACCTTTCCGCGCGCACAATTGCGGTCACTTGAGGAGACCGGACGTGCCCGCAGCGGCTCAAACAACTGGCAGCGTCGTTCACCTGCACGCCGTGGGGAACACCGCGCTTGCGGCCCAGACGGACGAGGCCCGCATCGCGCCGCGCCGCCGCATGCTCAAGTCCGGCAAGATTGCCTACAGCGACCGCCATGTCACGATCGGCTGCACCGTGCGCGACATGTCCGCCACCGGCGCGCGCCTGCGCATCGAGGGGTCCGTCACCGCGCCGGATACGTTCGAGTTGCTGATCGCGCTCGACGGCCTCGAGGCCAATTGCGAGGTGGTCTGGCGTCGCGAGGCCGACATCGGCGTGAGGTTCGTCGGTGCGCCGCGCACCGTGGCCCCGAAGCGCACGCAGTCGATCACCGCAATGGCGCCCGTTCAGGCGCCGACCCTGCGCCGCAAGCCGCGGCCGGGCGAGTAAATCCATCCTACCGACTACGCACCCAGGCCATGCGAGGCATGGCCGAAGCCCGATAGCGCGCGCTTGCGCGGCACGCTCCTGAGCTTGCCGCCCGCCTGGCACGGCTCCACGGCGGCGACACGATCGGCGGCTGCCAGCAGCCTGCCGAAGTCGATGCCCGTTTTCACGCCCATATGCTCGAAGGCAAACGCGAGATCCTCGCTCGCTGTGTTGCCCGCCGCACCGGGCGCGAACGGGCACCCGCCGAGACCGCCGGCCGCTCCGTCGAACACGCGCACGCCCTGGCGGTAGGCTTCAATCGCGTTGGCGACACCGAGGCCATAGGTATCGTGGCCATGATAGGCGAACGTCACGCGGTCGCTCGCGTAGCGCGGCAGGATGCGGCCGAACAGTCCGCCGACATGGTCGGGCGCCGCGCGGCCCGTCGTATCGCAGATTCCGATCTCGACGTCCGGCGCCATCTCGATCACGCGCTCGACCGCACGGATCACCTTGTCCTCCGGCACGCGGCCTTCCCACGGGCAGTCGAAGCAGGTGGAAAGTCCAAAACGCAGCCTGGGCTTGTCGGGCCCGAGCTCGGTCCACGCCGCCTTGAAGTTGGCAAAGCTCTCTTCCGTGCTGCGGTTGACGTTGGCGCGGTTGTGGCTCTCGGTGACCGACACCACCCACGCCACCTCCTTGATCCCGGCGTTGCGCGCGAGCTGGAGACCCTTGGCATTCGGCACCAGCGCCATCACGCGCAGGCCCTTCGGCAATTTCACCCGCTGCAGGATCTCCGGCGTATCCGACATCTGCGGAATAGCCTTGGGGCTGATGAACGAGCCGATCTCGATGCGTGAGAAGCCGCAGGCGGCGAGTTCCTCGATCAGGGCAATCTTGGTTTCGGTTGCAATGAACGGTTTTACAGATTGGAAGCCATCGCGCGGAGCCACTTCGACAATCTCGACGGTTTTCATCTGCCAACCCGTTCCTCTCGTGCGCGCCACCTTAAGCACAGGTGACGGTTGGAGATGAATGAATAGCGCATTTCCGGCCTCGCTGCCGCCTCAAACTGCGGCGACCTCTGATGACAGGAGTCGCGATAGCGCGAGCTGAACCACAGGACTTTTGACGCCCATGACGAATACCCGGCATACCCGACTGCGCACCGCCCTGTTCGTCACCGTCAGCGCGGCCGCACTTGGCCTCGCGGCTGAACGCATCACCTTCATCGAGCAAGCCTCCGCCCAGACCGAGGAGGAGAAGAAGGGTCGCAAGGACGATGGCCGCGGCGACAAGGATCGCGGCCGCGACAGGGGTCGCGAGCGCCAGCCCGAAGGCCGCCCGCCGGAGAGGCAACAACCGCCCCCGCGCATGGAGCGCACGTCGCCGCCACAGGACCAGCAACCACGTTTTCGCCAGGAAGGACCGCCGCCGCCACGTGACGTGCAGCGTCCGCCGCGCGATGCCGATCCGCGCTTCAAGCGCGACGACGCGCAGCGCGATGGGCCGAAGGGGCCTCCGCCCGACAACCGTGGAACCGGCTTCAAGCAGGAGAAGCAGGACGGGCCCCCGCCCGGAGACCGTACACCGCCGCGCATGCGCCCGACTGAGATGCCCCCGTCGCGCGGTGAGGGGCCGCCCAGGAGAGACGACGGCACGCCCAAGAGATTTGAATCGGCGCCGATGCCGCGCGACAGAGATAGAGACGATGGTCGTCCACCCGCAGCACGCGGACCCGAAGGTGGGCCTCCCGGGTTGCGCGCAGGCCCCGAACCCAAGCGCTTCGATGACATCCAGAAGAACCGGCGCGAGCGCGTCGAGGATGGCGGCCGCCGCAAGGTGATCCAGGAGCCCGGCAACCGGCTGATCGTGAAGGAAGGCAATCGCGCCATCATCCGCCACGACGAGTCGGAGCGCTTCCGTCGCCGGCCGGATGCCCGAACGAGCCGGCGCCCCGACGGCACCAACGAGACCTACTACGAGCGCCGGGACGGCTCGCGGGTGTTCACCATCGTTGATGACAATGGCCGCCTGCTGCGCCGCTATCGCCGCGATCACGACGGCCGCGAGCACAACCTGATCGACAACCGCCGCTTCTATCGCAATCTGGCGATCGGCGTCGGGGTCGGCGGCATCGTTGCGCTCAGCCTCGGCATGCCGCGCGTCAGCATTCCCCGCGACCGCTACATCGTCGAGTACGACCGTGCTTCGGACGACGACATCTACGACGCGCTGATCGCGCCGCCGGTGGACCGGCTCGACCGCACCTACGCGCTCGACGAGATCCGCTACAGCTACGAGCTGCGCTCCTACATGCCGCGCATCGATCTCGACACCATCACGTTCGAGTTCGGCGCCTGGGAGGTTCCGCCCGACCAGTATCGCCGTCTGGAGCGCATCGCGCGTGCCATGCTGCGCGTGATCGACCGCAACCCGGACTCGGTATTCTTGATCGAAGGGCACACGGATGCGGTCGGCTCCGACGATGATAACCTCAGCCTATCGGACCGCCGCGCATCCTCCGTCGCGAGCATCCTCACCGACACCTTCGAGGTGCCGCCCGAGAACCTCGTTACGCAGGGCTATGGCGAGCAGTATCTCAAGGTAGATACGCAGGGCCCCGAGCGGCTGAACCGGCGCTCCACGGTCGTCAACATCACCAAGCTGATGTCGACCTCGGAGCGATAGTTTGATCAGGCGGGCCGCTGCAGGCCCGCCGCTTCCAGCGCCTTGACGGCCTCCGGCGAACGCAGCGCGGCAACCAGATCGTGCGCTGCGTTCACGTGTCTCGACGCGCTGAACACGCCGGCGGAGAATACGGTGATGCTCTCCGCGCCGGACGGCAGCGGACCGACGATGTCGAGCCCCGGCACCTGCATCAATTCGCTGATCTGCTGCACCGCGAGTTCCGCCTCGCCGCGCGCGACGGCCTCGCCCGTGAAACCGCCGGGCATCACAATCGCCGTCGCGTTCACGGCATCCGCGATGCCCAGACGTCGGATCAGATCGGTGAAGAACACACCGCTGGCGCCGATGCGGGAGTAGGCGACGGAAGTCGCTGAGAGAAGCGCCGACTTCAACGCGCCGACGGAAGATATATCGGGCTTCACCGCACCCGCCTTCACGGCGATCCCGACGTGGGAGATCGCAATGTCCGCGATACTGTCGGCGCGCATCACGCCCTTGGCCGCGAGATCATCGAGCGCGGCGCGCGTGACGATCGCGATGTCGGCGGCCTCGCCGCTGGCGATCCGCTCCAGAATACCGTTCGTGGGCGAGAACACGATCTCAACGGTCACGCCGGACCCCGCCTGGTGACACGCCACCAGCCCCGGCAGGGCGCCCTGCACGGCAAGGGTGGAGAGTAGTTTGAGAGACGCGTTCAAGGAATTGACGTCCAGGGGCAGCCGTAGACCGCTCGCGATCCCCTCCCCCGCACGTCTTGGGGAAAGAGGCACAGCCGTCCCACGACCGCCGACAGATCATCAGCCAACACCATTGCCAAGGCGGACTACTTGCAAAGCCCGACAATCCGGCCAACAATCACCAATGTTCAGTCATCGCATCTTATTTTGGATCCCATTGCCATGACGGTTTTTATCTTCACGGCGCTGATAGTTTTCGCTGCCTATGAGTTCATAAATTTGCACTGGCCTGACTGGGTCGGCCGCAATGCCACGAGCGTCAGGGTACTGATCGCGGCGATTATCATCGTCTCGATTGTCGGGGAATTTGTAGCGGCCAGCGCTTTTGTCTATGCGATGCACCCCTCCTACGGATGGCGCTATTTTGCATCAGACTTGGTGTTCGGCAAATTTTCCCTACCGATCTTTCTCGGCGTCGCCGCTGGCATCCTTTTCGGCGTCGTGGCCAACTCTGTCCTGGCCAATGCCGCGGTTGGCACCATGTCGATGAAGACGAAGGCGCTGGCGTCCCTTCTCGGCGTCGTCTTTCTTCTGGGTATAGGCGGAGAGGCGCTGCTCCAGGACGCGACGCGTCGTATCTCCAAGTTCTCGCTGGGCGGCGCTGAGGTCACTTTCTATGATCCTGCGGCGCTCAGGCGCGGCCGCCTGGAGGGAGACCCGTCCCTGGGCTCGGGGTATGGAGATCCTCTGGCGCGAGCGCCGGCTGTTTCACTCGAGTTCTTCAAGGTTCTGCCCGGACTCATCAAGCGCGACAAGACCAACATCGAGGCCGCCCGGCTTCTCGGCTCGCAGACTACACCGTTCGACGGGGGTCGATTCGATGTCGCTCGCGAGATGGCCGGACTGATGGTTGCGCCGATCGGGTCCTGCCTGCTCGAGATACACAAGCAGACCGGTGACATCGACTTTATAAGGGCAACGCTTTCTGGCCTTCTTCCGCCCCTCAGGGGCCTTGGCATTCTCGCCCATCCCAATGCCGACGCTGCCGCCAGGTTCGGCAAATCCGGCGCGGATGCGTTTCTGAATGCACTGCGCCAGACACTGGTGTTCGCGGAGGACCACAAAACAGCAATCCCGAGTCTCGATCCCGTCAAACCCGGCTCCGCGTGCCGGGTGCTAAGCCAGGTTCTGTGCGCGAACACTTCCTGGATGGACAAGAGGGCAAAGCTCCCTGAGCAGAGCAACGCCGTCGAACTCGGACCCGATCGTCTTTCCGCCTGCTACAAGGCCGCCCTGCTCGGGGCAAGTGGCGACAACAAATTGAAAGGGGATATTGAAAGCTATCTACGGGATTTCGCGAGCAAACAGGATTTCCATGCTCGTCCCTACATGGCGATGATAACGGCCACCATCTTTGCCCAACTTGGTCAGTACGAAGCCGGCATCGCCCATCTCGACGTGTGGCTCCGCAAGCAAACTGCGAGCACCGTCGAGGCGAAGTGGCTTCAGCTACGCGCGCTGAATATCGCGATCTACATCAGCTCGTACTGGATTCGGGCCGAGGGGACGAACGCTTCCACTATCCTCCGGGACTTTCACCTCGGCCAGCTCCAGAAGGCCCTCGCAATTCTCGACGAGCTGTTCGAATTCGGATCGGAGATGCGCAATTCCCGCCATCACATGACGCTGGACGACTTCGTAAGCACGTCGTTCTCCCGACCTCCTCCCGAGACCCCCGATTGCAAGAATGCGAACCTTAAGAAGGTCAAAGCGGTGCTTGGCGCTAAAGCGAAGGAAAGCCTCAAGAACACCTACGCTTGGTATGTTGAACGGACAGCAGATGTGGCGCACCACCAGCTATCGCATCCCGAATATGCAAAACTGCATTCTCATACCGTCAACACTGCCGTGCGCGATGTGCTGCTTACAGACTTGGGATGCTTCGGCTATCCAAACGACAAATTGGCCTTCCGCGCACACACCCTGCGTCTTCTGGCGAGCATGCAGCTCCAGGATGCAATCGCCTTGCGCGCGACGTTGCCGAAGTCATCAGTGTTGAGTCGTCTGGACGTGGCCGCCCGCGCCACCGACTTGGGCATCATCATGCTGCGCGCAGCAGCGGAAGACCAGCTTCAGAAAAAGAAGTCGGCCAACAACACTACGCCCGCTCTGGAGCGGCTGGCCAACACAACAACCGTTGCCACGTATGAAGAGCTGCTGAGGGTGAAGGCTCAGGTTGCGGACGCCCGAGCCAACCTCGACTGACACGCCTATCTTTAAGGCGCCTTCTTGCTTCCTGTATCCGCCTGAGCCGGAGCGCTCATTGGTGCGCTCACCACTACCGCTCCAGCCACCACCAGCATGACAGCAAGCGCAAATATTCTGAAAGGGGTCATCGTCGGTTCTCCTTGCACGCATTATATCGGCTCAACCAGCTTTCGCGCAAGTCTGCGTAGTTGTAAGAGCACGTCCGCCGTGAGACTGAATTGTGGCGAAACCCTGCTGCCCCGTCGGGTTCGCCCAACCCGACTCACTACGTTCGCAGGAACTCGAAGTCGCAGCCGTCCGGCGCCTGCAGGACGGTCTCGCGGAACAGCTTGTCATAGCCTCGCACCGCAACCGACGCCGGCGGCTTGGCGGCCGCGCGCCGCTTGGCCAGCTCCGCCTCGTCCACCAGCAGGTCGAGCGTGCGATCCTTCACCGATAGCTTGATCCTGTCGCCCGAGCGCACCAAGCCCAGCGGCCCGCCGACGGACGCCTCCGGCGCGATGTGCAGGATGATGGTGCCGTAGGCGGTGCCCGACATGCGCGCGTCCGACATGCGCACCATGTCCTTCACCCCGGCTTCGAGCAGCTTCTTGGGGATCGGCAGGAAGCCCGCCTCCGGCATGGCGGCGGGGCTGCGCGGCCCGGCGTTCTGCAGGATCAGGAAGTCATCGGCGGTCACGTCGAGCTTGGGATCGTCGATGCGGGCACTGAGATCGTCGAGCGAGGAGAACACCACCGCGCGGCCGGTCTTCTCGAACAGCGACGGCGTCGCCGCCGAGCGCTTGATGATGGCGCCATCCGGCGCCAGCGAGCCGAACAGTGCCACAAGCCCCCCCTGGGCCTCGAACGGGTCGGCGGCCGACCGGATAACGCGGCGGTCGACGTAGTCGCCTTCCTCGTGCGCAAGGCGCTCGCGCAGCGTCTCGCCCGTCACCGTCATGCAATCGAGGTTCAGCATCGGTTTCAGCTCGCGCATCACCGCGCCGATGCCGCCGGCGGCGAAGAAGTCCTCCATGTAGAACTCGTTGCCGACCGGCTTGACGGCAGCGAGCACCGGCGTCGTGTCGGACAGCGCATTCAACTGCTTGAGATCGAGCTTCACGCCGGCACGTCCGGCAATGGCGGCGAGATGGATGACACCGTTGGTGGAACCGCCAAGCGCCAGCAAAACGCGCACGGCGTTCTCCACCGAGGCCTGCGTGATGATCTTGTCCGGCGTCAGGTCCGAAGCCGCGAGCTGCACGGCACGCACACCGGTCGCCTCCGCCGCACGCAGGCGATCCGCATGCACGGCGGGGATGGCGGCGGTGCCCGGCAGGATCATGCCGAGCGCCTCGGCAATCGCCGCCATGGTCGACGCCGTGCCCATCACCGCGCACGTTCCTGCGGTGGTGACGAGCCGGCCCTCCACCGCCTCGATCTCGGCTTTGTCGAGCTTGCCGGCGCGGTACTGCATCCAGAACTTGCGGCAGTCGGTGCAGGCGCCGACGCGGTCGTCCTTGTAGCGCGACGTCATCTGCGGCCCGCCGATCAGTTGGATGGCGGGCTTGCCGGCACTGACAGCGCCCATCAGCTGTGCCGGCACGGTCTTGTCGCAGCCGCCCATCAGCACCACGGCATCCATCGGCTGCGCGCGGATCATCTCCTCGGTGTCCATCGCCATCAGGTTGCGGAACTTCATGGAGTTCGGCGCCAGCGTCGACTCGTGCAGCGAGATGGTCGGGAACTCGAGCGCCAGCCCGCCTGCCGCCGCCACCCCGCGCTTCACGGCGTCGAGCAACTCGGGGAAGTGGCGGTGGCATGGGTTGAACTTGGAGTGTGTGAAAGCAATGCCGACCACGGGCCGTTGCAGCTCGTCGCCCGAATAGCCCATCGACTTGGCGAACGCGCGCCGCATGTAGATGGAGAAATCGCGGTCGCCGTAGTTCTGCAAACCCCGCAGAAACCCGCGCTCACCCTTGCCGTCGCTGTTGCTCATGTCGCCTCACGCAGTGGAACAAGACAAGTTTAGCACGGGCGCCTTTGCAAGTGTCACCTCCCACGCCAACTTCGGTGTCGCGCGAAGAATTTTCGCCGTATCGAAGTTTGCGTCTCTAGGTCTCGCAGTGCTCGGAGCATGCATTGTCCTCCACCTCCACTGTCGCATGCGCGATCCGGAACCGGTCGTGCAGGCGGGCCTTGACGGCGGTGGAGATTTTGGCGGCATCGCCGAGGTCCGCGACCCTCACGTGCAGCGTCGCCATGCGCTTGTCCTCGCTCAGCGACCAGGCATGGATGTGGTGGACGCCAGTGACGCCGGGCACGTTGGCTTTGAGATCGGCCTCCAGCTCGCGCACGTCGAGACCGCGCGGTGCGGCCTCCAGCAGGATGTGCCCGGACTCTGCAATCAGAAACCACGCGCTGCGCAGGATCAGGATCGCGACCAGAACGGACAGCAGCGGATCGATTGGCGTCCACCCAGTCAACAGGATCACAACCGCCGCGGCGATGGCGGCCGCCGACCCCAGCAGGTCGCCAACCACATGAAGAATGGCGCCGCGCACGTTGAGGCTCTCGCGATCCGCGCCATGCAGGATCAGGTACGCCGCAATATTCACGCCCAGCCCCACCACCGCGATCACCAGCATCGGACCGGCCAGCACTTCGCCCGGTTCCCACAGCCGGCGCACGGCCTCCCACGTGATCGCCACCGCAATGAAGAACAAGGTGAGGCCGTTGCTGTAGGCCGCCAGCACCTGGAAGCGATGGAAACCGTATGTGCGCGTCCAGTCCGACGGCCTCCGCGCGATGCGGAAGGCAAGCCAGGCCAGCACGAGCGCTGCGCTATCCGTAAGCATGTGCCCGGCGTCGGCCAGCAGCGCCAGCGACCCCGAAACCAGACCGCCGATCGCCTCCACCAGCATGAAGCCGCCGGTGAGCACCGCCGCCCAACCGACGCGCGTCTGGTTCGCCGATCCGCCGTGAGCGTGGCTGTGGCCGTTCCCATGCACATGGGTATGCCCTGCATGGGAATGGTCATGGGTCATCTTCGGCAAGCCCTCCAAATCTACGTGAAAACTGTACGTGGGTGCAGACGCGGCCATTCTCAAACGCACGAAAGGCTCGGGCGGAAACCTTTCATTAAGCAACGCATGGAAAGATTCGCTTAACCAACTGAGCACACTCACGGAACGCCCGCGATGCCCCCAGCGCTCCAGGAAGCGCCCGCGCGCCTGTCCTCGTCCCTGCACGAGGCCAACAACGACACCGGCCGCACCGCCTTCTGCGGCCCGATCGTGGTGTCGGCCATCACCGGCTACTCGGTGAGCAAGGTCGAGGACGAGATCCGCGCCTTCCGCAACATCAACCCGGAAGCCAAGCCCATCGTCAAAGGCACCTACACCGAGGAAGTGGCCGCCGCCCTCGCACACTACGGCTACGCCATGCAGCTCAAGGACAGTTTCATGAATCGGCCGCGCAAGGAGCGGCCGTCGTTGATGGGCGGCTGGATGCAGAAGCCGCGCAGCCCCTGGATCCACTATGTGATCGCGCTGCACGTGGGCAAGGACGGGCACTGGGTGGTCGTGAAGGGCGTGAAGGTGTGCGACACCTACTCGGACGGCACCTGGCAGTTCGTGTGCGACTGGCCGCACCGCAGCAAGCGCATCATGGAAGTCTACGAGGTGCGCAAGGCGCTGGAAGTCTGACCTCCCTCGCGCCCCACATGCCGCACGCGGGTATAGTTCCGATACCCTCCCTCTCACCGCTCTTACGGGGGTAAGGGGCCGCCACGCAAGACCACCCGTACCCTCCCCCTTGCGGGGAGGGTGGCGCGCAGCGCCGGGTGGGGGAAGCTGCAAACGCAACGGTTACAGTTTGCGGACCCCCACCCCTAACCCCTCCCCGCAAGGGGGAGGGGAATCTAGTCGGAACATGCAACCCGACACTCGCTCCGCCGGCGGCGATGCGTGGAGAAAAAGTGGTACCCTCAGGTCGCGTGAATGCAGGCCACCGTGTGGCTCGGGCCCAGTTCGCGCGGGGGCGGCACGGCCTTCTTGCACTCCTCCGTCATCAGCGGGCAGCGCGGGTGGAACACGCAGCCGACCGGCGGATTGAGCGGGCTCGGCAGCTCACCGGTGATGATCCGGCGCGGGCGCGTCCTCTCGATCACCGGGTCTGGGATCGGCGCCGCCGCCAGCAGCGCCTGGGTGTAGGGGTGCTTGGGATTGGCGAACAGCTCGTCCGCCGGCGCATACTCCACGATGCGCCCCAGGTACATCACCGCGACCTTGCTCGAGATATGACGCACCACGGCAAGATCGTGGGCGATGAACAGGAAAGTGAGCTTCAGCTTCTGCTGCAGGTCCTCGAGCAGGTTGATCACCTGGCCCTGGATCGAGACGTCGAGCGCGGATACCGCCTCGTCGCACACGATCACCTCGGGATTGACGGACAGCGCACGCGCAATGCCGACACGCTGACGCTGGCCGCCCGAGAGCTCGTGCGGATAGCGGTCCGCCATGTAAGGAAACAGCCCGACGAGCTGCAGCAGCTCACTGACGCGACCGGCAATCTGCTCCTTGGGCAAGATGTCGTGCACGCGCATCGGCTCGGCGATGATCTGGCCGCAGGTCATGCGCGGGTTGAGTGAGGAATAGGGGTCCTGGAAGATCACCTGCAGGCGCTTGCGCACCGCCATCATGGCGCCGCGGTCGAGATTGGCCAGATCGATGCCCTCGAACTTGATCTCGCCCGCGGTGGGATCGTCGAGGCGCAGCAGCAGCCGGCCGAGGGTCGACTTCCCGCAGCCGGACTCGCCGACGAGGCCGAGCGTCTCGCCGCGCTTGGCCTGCAGGCTGACGTCGTTGACAGCTTTGATCTGGCGTGTCGCGCCGAACAGGCCTGCCTTGATCGGGAAGAACTTGGTCGCGCCCTTGATGTCGAGGATGGTCTCGGCGCTGCCATTCAGGGAGGCCTTCATCGCCCCGGTACGCTCGATCAACGGATCGAGCGCTTCGATCTCTGCCACGCGATGACACGCGACCAAGTGGCCCGGCTCGGCCGCCTCCAGCGGCGGCACCTGCTCGCACTTGTCGATGGCGAAGCGGCAACGCGGGCGGAAGCGGCAGCCGGTCGGCGGCGCCAGCAGGTTCGGCGGCGCCCCTTCGATGGTGGCAAGCTTGGCGCTGCGGCCGCGATCGAGACGCGGCACGGCCGAGAGCAGCCCGCGCGCATAGGGATGGAGCGGTCGGCCGAAGACGCGCTCAGCGGTGCCGCTTTCCGCCAGCCGCGCGGCGTACATGACATTCACGCGGTCGGCGTAGCGCGCGACGATGCCGAGGTTGTGCGTGATGAGCACCACGGCCACATCGAGACGCCGCGACAGATCCTTCATCAGCTCCAGGATCTGCGCCTGGATAGTCACGTCCAGCGCCGTGGTGGGCTCGTCTGCGATGAGCAGCTTGGGATTGCACGCGAGCCCGATGGCGATCATCACGCGCTGGCGCATGCCGCCCGAGAGCTGGTGCGGATACTGGTTGAGGCGGCTCTCGGGGTCGGTAATGCCGACCAGGGTCAGCAACTCCACCGCACGGGCGCGTGCCGCCTCGTCGTCCATGCCGAGGTGGATCGTCAACGGTTCGGTGATCTGCAGGCCGATCTTGAGCACCGGGTTGAGCGAGGTCATCGGCTCCTGGAAGATCATGGCGATCTCCCGTCCGCGGATCCGACGCATCTCCTCCTCCGAGAGCGACAGCAGATCCTTGCCATCGAAGGTTATGGAACCCGACGGAATGCGCGCGGTGCCGGCCAGAAGCCGCATGATCGCCAGCGCCGACACCGACTTGCCGGATCCCGATTCACCGACGATGGCCACCATCTCGCCGGGGTGAACGGCATAGGACAGCCCTTCGACCGCACGCACCGTGCCGTGGCCGGTATTGAACAGGACGCTTAAGTCTTTGATTTCGAGCAGGGGCCGCCGCGCCTGTCCGCTTCTGGCGCTCGGAGCCGGTTCAGCAATGGCTCTATCACCGAGGGTCGTTGCGACCTCGTTATTCACCCGCAGTCCTCCCTACGCTGCACCCGGGCTGTTTTTGTGTTGTGCACCCGGAGCCGACGCCAACTGGTATACCAGCTTAAGACACCGCCGCCAAATCGCAAGTCCCGGGCGGGGCGAGAGTAAAATGCGCGGTCAGAAAAGAGGCCCACGCCACAACGTCCGCGATCTGGCATAGTCTTACGGTCACGCTTCATAGTGGAGCGGTTGGGCAAATTGCGAGGCCCGCCATGGACCCCGATACGATCTATCACGAGGGCAACCGCCGCCTTCAGGACGCCTTCGACAGCCGGCGCATTTCCGACCGGCTCACGCAGCTCACACGCACGGCCTTCACCGAAGCAGACAAGACCTACATCGAGTCTGCGATCTACTTCTTCATCGCCACTGCCGATGCGGAGGGGCGGCCGACCTGCTCCTTCAAGGGCGGGCCGCCCGGCTTCGTGCGCATCACGGGACCGAGCGAGCTCGCCTTTCCCGACTACGACGGCAACGGCATGTTCAAGAGCCTCGGCAATGTCACGGTGAACCCGAACGTAGGGCTGCTGTTCATCGCCCTGCATGGACGCCCGCAGCGCCTGCGCATCGAGGGCACAGCAACGATCTCGCGCGATGATCCGTTGCTCGCGCACACGGTCGGCGCGCAGCTCGTGGTTCGGGTGACGGCGCGCGCGATCTATCCCAACTGTCCACGCTATATTCCCACGCTGGAATTGGTGGAGCCCTCCGTCTATACGCCCAAGCCCGGCAGTGATCCCGTCGAACCGGCCTGGAAAAACTTTCCCCAGTTCGCCGACGCCATCCACCCGCGGCAACCGACATTCCGCGGCGACCCAGAACAAAAATAAGCAAGTCTTCTCATGCCCTGAGCCGTTGCGGGAGTTCAATCCGTGAGTGTCAAAGCCGCTGTCGTACAGAAACCGCCCGTGCTCCTCGATCGGGAGGCCACCATGGCGCGCGCCATCGCGAGCCTCGGAGAGGCGGCTGCTGCGGGCGCCAAGCTGGTGGTTTTCCCCGAGGCGTACCTTCCCGGCTACCCGACCTGGATCTGGCGGCTGCGGCCGGGCGGCGACATGGCCCTGTCGGGCGAGGTCCACGCACGCCTGCACAAGAATGCCGTCGACATCGACAGGGGCGATCTTGCACCCCTGTGCGAGGCCGCGCGTAAGCACGGCGTGACCGTGGTGTGCGGCATGAGCGAGGTCGACAGCCGCTACAGCGGTACGACGCTCTACAACAGCGTCGTCACCATTGGCCCGGACGGAACGATCCTCAACCGGCACCGCAAGCTGATGCCGACCAACCCGGAACGCATGGTGTGGGGTCCCGGCGACGCCGCCGGCCTCAAGGTGGTCGACACGCCGGCGGGGCGCATCGGTGCCCTCATCTGCTGGGAGAGCTACATGCCGCTCGCGCGTTACGCGCTCTATGCCCAGAACATCGAGCTCTACATCGCGCCGACCTGGGATTGCGGCGAGGCCTGGCTTGCCACCATGCGCCACATCGCGCGCGAGGGCGGCTGCTGGGTGATCGGGCTCGCCACCGCCCTTCAGGGCAGCGACGTTCCGGCCGACTTTCCGAGCCGCGATGCGCTGTTCAAGCCCGAGGACTGGCTCTGCGACGGCGATGCGGTGATCGTCGAGCCGTCCGGCAAGATCCAGGCTGGGCCGCTGCACCGCGAGAAGGGCATTCTTTACGGCGAGATCGACCCGGCGCGGGCGGCGCGAGCGCGCCGCTCGCTCGATGTCACCGGGCACTATGCACGCCCCGACATTTTCCGGCTCGATGTGAAGCGCGAGCCCATGCCGCCGGTGACATTCAGCTGAGCATCGAGTTGTAGCAGCTGTTGGTTTGCCCACAGCCGCGTGCGCCTGTCAGCTACCAGCCACTTAAGTTCGGGCTCGCGGCATGGGAGGACGAATCCAGTGCGGTGGCTGTGATTCGTTCGAGCGTCGAGCGGGACGGAGGGCCCATCCATGCCTGTCGATCAACGCGCCGACGGCGCAAGCGCACTGGCGCAAGCCGGCAATGCCATCGGCACCACCTCACCAGCGGCAACTTCCGACGGCGCGCCACAGCCCGTCGCGCGGCCTGAGGGTGCCACGCAGCCGCCCCCCATTCCACGCCCGGGCGTTCTCCTCACGGTGGAAACCTTCAAGCAGTTCGCACCGCGCGCCAAGCCGGACCTGGTCGCAATCATCGCCGACAAGGGCAACGAGGTCCTGGCCCACTTCGCCATCAACGCCAATGTCAGCCGCCTCTGCCACTTCCTCGCGCAGGTCTCGCACGAGTGCGCGGGCTTCACCGTGCTCGAAGAGAACCTGAACTATTCGGCCACCCGCATGGTGCAGGTGTTCGGACCCGGCCGACATTCCGCGCGCATCACGGAAGCGGAGGCGCGTACGCTTGCCGGCAACAAGCAGGCGTTTGCCGAGCGCATCTACGGTCTCGGCAATCCCTCCATGGCGCGCAGGCTCGGCAACACGCAACCCGGCGACGGCTATCGCTATCGCGGCCGCGGCTTCATGCAGATCACCGGACGCGCCAACTACCGCGAGATGGGCATCAAGGTCGGCGTGAACCTGGAAGAGAACCCCGACCTCGCGGCCGAGCCGCTCTACGCCCTGATGACGGCGGCCGCCTTCTGGGACAATCGCGACCTCAACAAGCTCGCCGACCGCAACGATCTGGAAGGCATCACCAAGCGGATCAACGGCGGTACCAACGGGCTCGACCATCGCAAGAGCAACTTTGCCTCCGCCAAGCGCATCTTTTCGCAGGGCGCAGCGGCGCCACAACCGCGCAGCACCGGGCAAGCGCTTGGGTCCGATGCCTATGTGGGCAAGCTGCTGCCCGTGGAGGAGAAGGAAACGGCGGAGGAGGTCTCCGCCTGGGCGCCTGCCGCGCTTGGCACCCACGTTGCCATGTTTACGGAGCCCGACGCGGCGCAGCAGACGGCGGTCGTGCCGTTCCGCCCCCCGCACGGCGCATCACGCCCGCCTGCGCGGCGCGGCGAGCCCGCGAACCGCGCGATCCATCAACCGGGATCATTCCAGACGATCGGCAAGGTGCGCGACCACGGCCGGCTGGTGCTGGGCTTCGGCTTCATGTTTCTGCTCAGCGCCATCGCCGTGGTAGCGAGCCGCTACATGCTCGAGGCCAGACTGGCGCCGGGCACACCTTGGGAGGCGATCGTGCTCGGCTCTACGGCCCTTGTGGCGATCGGCTCGCTCGGCTTCATGGTGCTGGGCTGGAAGCTCGTGTCGGTACGCGCCGATCAGCGCCGCGAGCCAACCATGGCCGGCGGGCGGCATCGAACGCCGGACCTTGAGGCAGACGCAGCCTGATCAACTAGTCCTTCGCGCGCTCCACGTAGGAGCCGTCCTCGGTCATGATGACCACGCGGGTGCCCGCGCCAATGTGCGGTGGCACCATCACGCGCTGACCGTTCGACAATTTGGCGGGCTTGTAGGACGACGACGCCGTCTGCCCCTTCACCACCGGATCGGCTTCCACAATCTCGAACGTCACGCGCTGCGGCAGCTCGATGGCGATCGGCACGCCCTCGTGCAAGCTGAGGTTCACCGCCATGTTCTCCTGCAGGTAGACGGCCTGATCGCCGACGATGTCCTTCGGCACCTGGAGCTGGTCGTAGGTCTCGGGCTCCATGAAGTGGTAGCCCATGTCGTCCTCGTAGAGGTAGTTGTAGGTCTTGTCCTCCAGGTAGGCGCGCTCGACCTGGTCGGTGGTGCGATAGCGCTCGGTGATCTTCACGCCGTCCGCGATCCGCCGCATGTCGAGATGCGTTACCGGCGTGCCCTTGCCGGGGTGGATGTTCTCGGCCTTCATGACGACGCATAGCTTGCCGTCGACCTCCAGCACGTTGCCCTTGCGGACAGAGCTTGCAATAACCTTCACCACGGTCGAATTTCTCCGCATCGAGACGCCGGGCTTGCCCGCAACCGAACAGGGGCGGCGCCTCAGCTGCCAACTCAGAAGTGGGCGCTTTCTACAGGCGTTTCCACCCATCGCCAAGGGCAACGCACGCGTGGTGTCAGAACCGCCCAAGAGCCCCTGGTGGGACCGGGGCCGCCATGCCGACCGGCGCGGGTTTCTCATGGCCCGCAATCGCATCAAAGCAGCCGTAAGGACGTGGTTCCTCGAACGGAGCTTCGTCGAGGTCGATACCGCCCTGCTGCAGGTGTCGCCGGGCAACGAAACGCATCTGCACGCATTCCGGACGGACTTGCTCAGGCCCGACGGCACATCGCGCCCGCTTTATCTCCACACGTCGCCCGAGTTCGCCTGCAAGAAGCTGCTCGCAGCCGGGGAAGAGCGCATCTTCACGTTCGCCCCCTCCTTCCGCAATGGCGAGCGCGGCCCCTTGCACCACCCCGAATTCACGATGCTGGAATGGTATCGCGCCAATGAGCCCTACGACGTCCTGATGGAGGACTGTGCAGCCTTGCTGGCACTCGCCGCCAGGGTCGCGGGATGCGCACGCCTCACGCACGGCGGCAGGGACGTCGATCCCTTCACGCCGCCCGAACGGCTGACCGTCGCCGATGCGTTCACGCGGCACGCCGGCATCGACGTGCTCGCCACGCTCAGCGGCGCGGCGCCGGATCGGGATGCGCTCGCGCGCGCCGCCGGGCACGCCGGCATCAGGACGGCGGACGACGACACCTGGGCCGATATCTTCAGCCGCATCCTGGTCGCCAAGATCGAGCCTGCTATCGGTATCGGCCGGGCGACACTGCTCGCCGAATACCCCGCACACCTCGCCGCGCTCGCGCGTGCCAAGCCGGGCAATGCACGCGTGGCGGAGCGTTTCGAGCTCTATGCCTGCGGTGTCGAACTCGCCAACGCGTTCGGCGAGTTGACGGACGCCGGCGAGCAGCGCCGACGCCTGGAGCACGAGATGGCGGAAAAACAGCGGCTCTACGGCGAACGCTATCCCATCGACGAGGACTTTCTCGCCGCCCTTGCCCATATGCCGCCCGCAAGCGGCGCCGCACTGGGCTTCGACCGGCTGGTGATGCTTGCGACGGGCGCTGCCAACATCGAGCAGATCATCTGGACGCCGCTCTCCGATGCCGGCGGCTGACGCACGCAGCCGTCAGCTCTTTGCGATTAGAACAATTAAAAACACCCGATTTTGCGTTGCCGCGCCGCTCAAACTATTCTTGACAAGCGTACTCGACTTTACTCCTAGTGCGTGTGCTCAGGCCGCGCACTTCTTTGCGCATTGTGCCGGGCCCGCGACGCTTGCGGATGCAAACAGCACGAGGGCAATCAGTATGTCTCAGCGCACCGTACCGGTTCTCGCACGGGCGGCATTCACAGCAATCGTATTGGGCTGTGTAGCTTCGCCTGTTCTCGCCCAGGGCGAGGTCAACATCTATTCCTATCGTCAGCCGCAGCTCATCAACCCGCTGCTCGAGGCCTTCACCAAGAAGACCGGCATTAAGACCAACGTCGTCTACGCGGCCGCCGGCCTCAACGAAAAGATCGCCGCGGAGGGCTCGAACAGCCCGGCCGATCTTCTCTTCACGGTCGATGCCGGACGCTTGTCGGAAGCAAAGGATGCCGGCCTGACGCAGCCCGTTACCTCCGCCGCTCTCACGGCCGCAATTCCCGCGACGTTCCGCGACCCGGACAACCACTGGTTCGGCCTGACGATGCGCGGCCGCGTGATCTACGCAGCCAAGGAGCGCGTCAAGCAGGACGCCATCACCTACGAGGAGCTGGCAGACCCCAAGTGGAAGGGAAAGGTCTGCACGCGCTCCGGCCAGCACGTCTACAACACCTCGCTGTTCGCGACCATGATCGCCAACAAAGGTGAGGCGTTCACCGAGACGTGGCTCAAGGGCCTGAAGGACAATCTTGCGCAGAAGCCCGCCGGCGGTGATCGCGAGCAGGCCCGCGACATCCAGTCCGGCAAGTGCGACCTCGCCATCGGCAACACCTATTACATGGCGCTGATGGAGACGAACGAGAAGAATCCCGAGCAGAAGCAGTGGGCGGCGGCGATCAAGGTGCTGTTTCCCAATGCCAACGACCGCGGCACGCACGTCAACATCTCTGGCATGGCGCTGGCCAAGAACGCCCCCAACAAGGCCAATGCCATCAAGCTGATGGAGTACCTGGCCTCCGACGAGGCGCAGAAACTCTACGCGGAAGCCAACAACGAGTATCCGGTCAGCCCGAAGGTGCCGGCGTCGGCAATCGTGCAGAGCTGGGGCAAGCTGAAGGCCGATCCGCTGCCGCTCGACAACATCGCCAAATATCGCAAGCGGGCGTCGGAGCTTGTTGACAAAGTCGGGTTTGACGCCGGTCCCGGCAGCTAGAGCAAAGACATCCAGGACTTGAACTGGGGCCAGTTGGACGGCTCCAGTTCGTTCCCGAGTGCCCGCCAGCCTCCATCTGGCGGGCACCGTCGTTTCGGCAGCCAAGTCGACACCGCCCTGAACAGGTGCGGCTCCCGCACGCCTTGTTGCATCTGCGAACCGCGTGATATGAGGGCCGGCGCCCAAATCGGCGCGATCACCCAGCCAAGAGCGGACCCATGGCGCCTTCCCAAACCATTTTTACGGCCTCCCTGCAGCAGAGCGATCCCGAGATTGCCGGCTGGGTCGGCCAGGAGCTGAAGCGCCAGCAGGACGAGATCGAGCTGATCGCGTCGGAGAACATCGTCTCGCGCGCCGTGCTGGAGGCGACCGGCTCCGTCCTGACCAACAAGTACGCCGAGGGCTATCCCGGGCACCGCTACTACGGTGGCTGCCACTACGTCGACGAGGTGGAGACGCTGGCGATCGAGCGCGCCAAGAAGCTGTTCGGCTGCAAGTACGCCAACGTGCAGCCGCACTCGGGCAGCACGGCCAACCAGGAAGCGTTCATGTCGTTGATGCAGCCCGGCGAGACCTTCATGGGTCTGTCGCTGGCGGCCGGCGGTCACCTGACGCACGGCTCGCCGGTCAATCTCTCCGGCCGCTGGTTCAAGGTGGTGCCCTACACGGTGCGCCGCCAAGACCACCGCATCGACATGGACGAGGTCGCGAGCCTTGCGCGTCAGCATAAGCCGAAGGTCATCGTCGCCGGCGGCAGCGCCTACCCGCGCGTCATCGACTTTGCCGCTTTCCGTGCCATTGCCGACGAGGTCGGTGCCAAGCTGATGGTCGACATGGCGCACTTTGCCGGCCTCGTCGCCGGCGGCTTGCATCCGAGCCCGTTTCCGCACGCGCACATCGTAACCACGACCACGCACAAGACGCTGCGCGGTCCGCGCGGCGCCATGATCCTCACCAACGAGGACGACCTTGCCAAGAAGATCAACTCCGCCGTGTTCCCCGGCATGCAGGGCGGACCGCTGATGCACGTGGTGGCCGCCAAAGCGGTCGCCTTCAAGGAGGCGCTGCAGCCGGAATTCCGCGCCTATGCAAAGGCAGTGGCCGAGAATGCCAAGGTGCTGGGTGAGGTGCTGTCGGCGGCCGGCTTCGACCTCGTCTCCGGCGGAACGGACACGCACCTGCTGCTGGTTGACCTGAGGCCGAAGAAGCTGACCGGCAACCGCGCCGAAAAGGCGCTGAGCCGCGCCTTCATCACCACCAACAAGAACGGCGTTCCGTTCGATCCGGAGAAGCCGCAGGTGACGTCCGGCATCCGCGTTGGCTCACCGGCCGGCACCTCGCGCGGCTTCGGCACCGCCGAGTTCCGCGCCATCGGCCGCATGATCGCGGAGGTGCTGGATGGCCTTGCCGCCAACGGCGACGAGGGCAACGCCAAGGTCGAAGCCAAGGTGAAGGCCGAGGCGCTGGAACTGTGCCGGCGCTTCCCGATCTACGCGTAAGATGCCCTCTCCCCGCCTGCGGGGAGAGGATTTGGGTGACGTGCAGACGCAGGCGCCGACCGGAACCTTTGGCCCCCCTCACCCCGGCCCTCTCCCCGCGCTGGTAGGCTTGGTGGCGAGGTCGGCATGGCGCGGGGAGAGGGAGACATCCATGCGCTGCCCCTACTGCAACGGCGACAACACGCAGGTGAAGGACAGCCGGCCGACGGAGGAGGACACCGCCATCCGCCGGCGGCGCGTGTGCGAGGACTGCAGCGGGCGGTTCACCACCTTCGAACGGGTGCAGCTGCGCGACATCACGGTCATCAAGCGCTCTGGGCGCCGCGTGCCCTTCGAGAGGGAGAAGCTTTCGCGCTCCGTGACGATCGCGCTGCGCAAGCGACCCGTTCAGCCGGAGCGCATCGAGCGGCTGGTGTCGGACCTGGTGCGGCAGCTTGAAAGCTCAGGCGACTCGGACGTCACCTCCTCGGCCATCGGCGAGCTGGTGATGGACGCCTTGAAAGAGCTCGATCCCGTTGCCTATGTCAGGTTCGCCTCCGTTTACCGTGATTTCCGCGAAGCGGCTGACTTCCAGGAGGTGCTGGGTGAAATCGCAGGCGCAGCGCAGGCTGACAAGCTGAAGCCGCGCGAGGACAAAGCCGACGAACAATGAGCGCCACCACTATACCAAGCGCCGAGCAGGACCGCCGCTTCATGCAGCTCGCGCTGCACGTCGCCAAGCGCATTCTCGGTCAGACGGCGCCCAATCCGGCGGTCGGTGCGGTGATCGCCGACGAGAACACCGGCGAAGTGATCGCCCGCGGTTGGACGCAGACCAGCGGGCGCCCGCACGCGGAAGCGCACGCGCTGGCGGTGGCAGACGGTCGCGGACACCGCAAGACCATGTACGTGACGCTCGAGCCCTGCTCCTACCATGGCCGCACCTACTCGCGCGTCGGCAAGAAGCTGCCGTGCGCCGAGGCCATTCTCGCCGCCGGCCTCCGCCGCGTGGTGGTGGCGACCGAGGACCCCAACCCCGAGATCGCCGGCAACGGCATTGCCGTACTCAGGGATGCCGGCGTGGCCGTCGACATCGGCGTCTGCCGCGAGGAGGCGCGCTGGCTCGCCGCCGGCCACATCCTGCGCATGACCGCGCACCGCCCGTTCGTGCAGCTCAAGATCGCCGTGTCCGGCGACGGCCTGATCGCGCCCGGCGAGGGTGCACCCGTGTGGGTGACCGGCCCCGATGTGCGCGCCTACGCACACATCCTGCGTGCCCGTGCCGATGCCGTCATGGTCGGGCGCCGGACCGTGGAGGACGACGATCCCGATCTTACCTGCCGCCTGCCCGGCCTCGCCAGCCGCTCCCCCCGCCGGGTGATCCTGGACTCGAGCTTCCGTCTGCCGCCCACCTTGAAGATGTTCCAGACCGTGCACCGGGTGCCCGTCATCCTGTTCGGCACAGAGGGGCACAAGCCCCCGAAGTACCCCACTGGCGTGGAAACGCGCACCGTGGCACCCGCCGCCGACGGCCGCCTCGACCTGCAAGCCGTGCTCACATCCCTGGCAGATGACGGCGTGACGCGCGTCCTGGTGGAGGCCGGCCCCACGACCGCCGCAGCCTTTGTCGAAGCCGACCTCGCTGACGAGGTCGTCATCGGCCGCGGCACAGAATTGCTGGGTCCCTCCGGCCGCAAGCCCTTCATCGACCGCGGCCTGGACCTGCTCGACGACAAATCCCGCTGGCACTGTGTCACCGACCGGAAGCTCTCGGGCGACCGGCTCAATGTCTATCGCCGTACCAATCGCTTCGGAAGCACGCCCACCCCATGACTTTACCGTTCCGTCTTTACATCCGTGTCCGCTACCAGGAATGCGACGCTCAGCACGTCGTGTTCAACTCGCGCTACAGCGACTACGCCGACTTCGCCTGCTTCGAGTTCATGCGCGCCGCGCTGCCGCGGCCGACCGACAGCATGGACGGCACCTTCGAGATTCAGGTCGTTCGCCAGGTGATCGAGTGGAAGGCACCCGCGCGCTTCGACAACGTGCTGGAAATCTCCACCTGGGTCAGCCGCATCGGCACCACCTCGTTCTTGCTCAACACCGAGATGCGGCGGGCGGGTGAGCCGGATGTTCTCGCCACCACCGAGACCACCTACGTCCAGGTCGACCCGAAGGCGTTTACCAAGCGCACCATTGAGCCGGAGATGCGCACCGCGCTGGAAGCGGGCGCCCGCGGCAAGACAACCGACCAGGCCGGCTACCTGCGCTGACGAGCGGTTCTCCGCGCGCAGGCCACGTGGTAGTCTTGCCCCCATGTTCACCGGGATCATCAGCGACATCGGGCAGGTGACCGCGCGCGAGGGCGGCCGCTTCGCCATTCGCTGCGCCTACGACCCGGCCAGCATCGCGCTCGGGGCGTCCATCGCCTGCGACGGCGCCTGCCTGACAGTCACCAAGGTTGTATCAGCTGCGAACGGCTGCATCTTCGACGTCGACGTGTCCAACGAGACGCTGGCCCACACGACGCTGGGCGACTGGAACATCGGCACCCCCATCAACCTGGAGCGCGCGCTGAAGGCCGGCGACGAATTGGGCGGCCATCTCGTGTCAGGCCATGTGGACGGGGTGGCGACGCTGGCCGACGTGCGCCCCGACGGCGACTCGCGTCGGCTGACATTGGAGGTGCCGGCCGGGTTGGCGCGCTACGTCGCCTCCAAGGGCTCGGTGACGCTCGACGGCATTTCGCTGACCGTCAACGAGGTTTCCGCAACCCGCTTCGGCGTCAACGTCATACCTCACACCTTGACCCACACCACCCTGGGGGCCAAAAAGCCCGGCGACAGGCTCAACTTCGAAGCCGACCTGCTCGCCCGCTACGTCGCGCGGCTGATGGAGTACCGCACGTGATCAAGGACTTGCCGCACGCCGTCTACGCCGAGGGCAAGGGCTTTCTCTCGCCCATCGACGAGATCATCGAGGACATGCGCAACGGCCGCATGATCATCCTGGTCGACGCCGAAGACCGCGAGAACGAGGGCGACCTCGTCATCCCCGCGCAGATGGCGACGCCCGATGCCATCAACTTCATGGCCAAGCACGGCCGCGGCCTGATCTGCCTGTCGCTGACGCGCCAGCGCGCCGACCAGCTCCGCCTCGAGTACATGACGCGCCAGAACGAGGCGCGCAACAGAACGGCCTTCACGGTCTCCATCGAGGCGCGCGAGGGCATCGCCACCGGCATCTCGGCACATGATCGCGCGCGCACCATCTCCACCGCCATCGACCCGACCAAGGATCACGACGACATCGTCTCGCCGGGCCACGTCTTCCCGCTGATCGCGCGCGAGGGCGGCGTGCTCGTGCGCGCCGGCCATACCGAGGCCAGCGTGGACCTTGCGCGCCTGGCCGGCCTCTATCCGGCCGGCGTCATCTGCGAGATCATGAACGACGACGGCACCATGGCGCGCATGCCCGATCTGGTCGCGTTCGCCCAGCGGCACGGGCTCAAGATCGGCGCCATCGAGGACCTGATCTCCTACCGCCTCAACCACGACCGCATCGTGCGCCGCGTCGCGCAGTCCCGCCTCGACAGCGGCTTCGGCGGCGCCTTCGATCTGCACGTCTACGAAACGACCGTCGAGCCCGTGGAGCATCTGGCCCTCGTGAAGGGCGACCTGGACGCGCCCGGCCCCGTGCTGGTACGCGTCCATGCGGTCAATCCGCTATCCGATCTCATCGGCATCGGCGGTGACGGCATCAAGGGCTCGATGATCGAGCGCTCCATGCGTGCCATCGCCGAGGAAGGCCGCGGCGTGCTGGTGCTGATCCGCGACCTGCGGCCGAAGTCGGTGTCGGAATGGATGGCCAACACCGCCGCGCGCAAGCGTCCCAAGAAGAGCGACGACGAGCGCCGCCAGGTCGAGATCGGCATCGGCTCGCAGATCCTGCGCGACCTCGGCATCACCGACATGACGCTGCTGTCCAACGCGCCGCCGTCGCGCTACGTCGGTCTGGAAGCGTTCGGCCTGCGCATCGTCGGCCAGCGCAAGATCGGATAGGCGATGGCCGGACCGTCGACAGCGCAGAAGGACCAGGCGGCGGCCGGGCGCGGCGCGCACGTGCTCATCATCGACGGGCGCTACTACGAAGCGATTTCCGACATGCTGGCCGCCGGTGCTATAGCCGAACTCGAGGCCGCAGGCGCCTCGCACGAGCGCATCGTCGTGCCGGGCGCCCTCGAGGTGCCGCTGGCCCTGGCGCAGGCGGTTGCGGCCGGCGCCATTCCCGCGTCCGCCTCCAGCGCACGCTATGACGGTGCGATTGCGCTCGGCTGCGTCATCCGCGGCGAGACCACGCACTACGAGACGGTGTGCAACAACACCAATCACTGGCTGATGGACCTGGCGGCGCGGCACGCGATCCCGCTCGGCAATGCCATCCTGACGGTCGAGACCGAGGCGCAGGCGATTGCGCGCGCCGAGGGCGGCCGCAAGGGCAAGGGCGGAGACGCCGCGCGCGCCTGCCTGTCGCTCATCGGCCATGCGCGCGCCTTTGCGGCATCGCCGCCGGCTCCGGCCCATGCGCTCAGCCGCTAAGCCGATGTCAGCGAACAAAGGCCTCCCGCGCAGTCAGGCCCGGCTCGCCGCCGTGCAGGCGCTCTATCAGATGGACCTCGCCGAGACCGACCTTGCGGAGGTGATCGAGGAGTTCAAGACGCACCAACTCAACCCCGGCGGCGAAGGCGCGGCGGCCGGCGGCGATGCGGACCACTTTGCGCGCGTTCTGCACGGCGTGGTGCGCCTGCAGCGCGACATCGACCCGATGATCGACCAACAACTTGCCACCGGTTGGCGGCTGGTGCGGGTCGACGCCATCCTGCGCGCGATCCTGCGTGCCGGCGCGTTCGAGCTGATCGAGCTGACCGATGTGCCGGTCCGCGTCGTCATCAACGAGTACGTGGACGTCGCGCACGCGTTCCTGGAGGGTGACGAATCGCGGGTGGTCAATGGCGTGCTCGATCACATCGCGCGCAAGGTGCGGCCGGGCGAGTTGCCCGATCGGTCATGAAGAAGCCCCCTCCGCGCAGGCAGCCGCCGGCCGGAGCGCCTAGGGCTCACGCCGAAGCGCAGGCCGCCCTGAACCTGCGCCCTGAGGATCCCCTGCGCGGCGAGGACGCCATCATCGCCCTGCTCGCCCCGCTCACCGAGGGCTACCCGGGCGCCTTCGGCCTCAAGGACGACTGTGCACTGCTCGCCCCGCCGCCCGGCACCGAGATCGTGCTCAAGACCGATCCGATTGCCGAAGGCATCCACTTCCTTGCCGAAGACGCGCCCGAGGACATCGCCTGGAAAGCGCTGGCGGTGAACACCTCCGACATCGCCGCCAAGGGCGCGGCGCCGCTCGGCTATCTGATGGCGCTGTCCTTTCCCGACGCGCCTACTTTCGGATGGATGGAGCGGTTCGTCGCCGGCCTGAAGGCGGCGCAGACCGCTTTCGGCTGCCGCCTGATTGGCGGAGACACCGACCGGCGACCGGGGCCGCTGACGATCTCCATCACGCTTGCCGGCACCGTCCCGCAAGGCCGCATGGTGCTGCGGACGACGGCGCTCCCCAATGGTCGCCTGTTCGTATCCGGCACTCTCGGCGAGTCGGGACTAGGTCTTGCGTTGCTGCGTGACCCGGGGCTGGCTGCGGTGTGGGGACTGTCGGAAGCGGAAGCCGATGTTCTCATCCGCCGCTACCGCCGTCCCGAGCCGCGTCTGGCCCTGGCGCCGGCGTTGCGCCAGTTCGCCTCTGCGGCCATGGACCTGTCGGATGGACTCCTCAAGGACTGCGAAAGGCTTGTTCGAGCCTCCGGTGTCGCGGGCCGTATCCAACTCGCCCGCGTGCCGTTGTCAGCGGCGGCGCGGCGTGCCGCCGCGCATCTCCCCGACGGCGAAATGCGGTTGATCACGGCGGGCGACGACTACGAGATCCTGGCGACGGTTCCCGCGGCCAAAGCCGCGGGCTTCGTCGCGGCCGCCGCGAGCGCAGGCGTTGCCGTCACCGAAATCGGGACAATTGAGCCCGGACCACCTGCTCTTGTGTTGGAGGACGGCACCGGTCAACCCGTCCCCATGCCGGACCGTCCGGGCTGGGACCATTTCTAACGCAACCGTCCACAGACGAGCCGCTACCTGCGGCGCGATGCAGCGTTTCGATATGCTCGCTCATGTTGCAACCGCATCCCACTTTTGGCATGGTCCGCCCGGGAATCGAGCACTTTCAGCGTGCGGTCTGGAGACCGGGGCGTAGACACGGCTGCCGGCCTTCTTTTTCGTGCGCGCGGCACCGCCACCAAGGGGGAAGACAATGACGACCGTGATGTGGGCAATCATCCTGTGTGGATTGCTCTCAATTGTTTATGGCGCCGTGACCGTGCGCCAGCTGATGGCGGCCGATGCGGGCACGCCGCGCATGCGCGAAATTGCGGCCGCCATTCAGGAAGGCGCCCAGGCCTACCTGACCCGCCAGTACACCACCATCGGCATGGTCGGTGCCGTGGTCTTCATCGTCATCGGCTTCCTGCTCGGCTGGCTCGTTGCCATCGGATTCCTGATCGGCGCGGTGCTGTCGGGCGTCGCGGGCTTCATCGGCATGCTGGTGTCGGTACGCGCCAACGTGCGCACGGCACAAGCTGCCACGCGTTCGCTCGCCGAGGGCCTGTCGATGGCCTTCCGCGCCGGCGCCGTCACCGGCCTGCTCGTTGCCGGGCTGGCGCTGCTGGGCGTCGCCGTCTACTTCGCGTTCCTCACCGGCTCGCTCGGCTACGCGCCGACCAGCCGCACCGTGGTCGACGCGCTGGTCGCACTCGGCTTCGGCGCCTCGCTGATCTCCATCTTCGCCCGTCTCGGCGGCGGCATCTTCACCAAGGGCGCCGACGTCGGCGGCGACCTTGTCGGCAAGGTGGAAGCCGGCATCCCCGAGGACGATCCGCGCAATCCCGCAACCATTGCCGACAACGTCGGCGACAACGTCGGCGACTGCGCCGGCATGGCGGCCGACCTGTTCGAGACCTACGCGGTGACGGTCGTCGCCACCATGGTGCTCGCCGTCATCTATTTCGTCGGTCAGCCGGTCGCGCTCAACCTGATGATGTACCCGCTGGCGGTGTGCGCCATCGGCGTGGTGACCTCCATCATCGGCACCTACTTCGTGCGGCTCGGCTCCAACCAGTCGATCATGGGCGCCCTCTACAAGGGCTTCATCGCCGCCGGCGTGCTGTCGATCATTGCGCTGTGGCCGCTGACGCAAGGTTTGCTCGGCATGGGCACGACCTTCACCGCGCGCGGCGTCAGCTTCACCGGGCTCTCGCTGTTCTGGTGCGGCGTGACCGGTCTGGTCGTGACGGCGCTGCTCATCATCGTGACCGAGTACTACACGGGCACCAACTACCGCCCCGTGCAGTCGATCGCGAAATCGTCTGAAACAGGCCATGGCACCAACGTGATCCAGGGCCTTGCCGTCTCGCTGGAAGCCACCGCGCTGCCGGCCCTCATCATCATCGCCGGCATCATCATCTCCTTCTCACTCGCAGGCCTGTTCGGCATCGCCATCGCGGTGACGGCCATGCTGTCGCTGGCCGGCGTGGTGGTGGCGCTCGATGCCTTTGGCCCGGTTACGGACAACGCCGGCGGTATCGCCGAGATGGCGGGCCTGCCCAAGGAAATCCGCAAGACCACCGACGCGCTCGACGCGGTCGGCAACACCACCAAGGCCGTCACCAAGGGCTACGCCATCGGCTCCGCCGGCCTCGGCGCCCTGGTCTTGTTCGCCGCCTACAACGAGGACCTCAAGTTCTTCGTCTCGCAGGCCAAGCCGGGCTCGATCTTCTACGGCCTCAACGTGGACGGCCTGTTCTCGCTGGCCAACCCGTACGTGGTCGTCGGGCTGTTCTTCGGCGGCCTGCTGCCCTACCTGTTCGGCGGCATGGCCATGACGGCCGTGGGTCGCGCGGGCGGCGCGGTGGTGGAGGAAGTCCGCCGTCAGTTCAAGGCCAAACCCGGCATCATGCAGGGCACCGAGAAGCCCGACTACGCCGCTGCCGTCGACATGCTGACGCGGGCCGCGATCAAGGAAATGATCGTGCCCTCGCTGCTGCCGGTGCTGTCACCGATCGTGTGCTTCTTCGTGGTGCAGTGGATCGCCGGCACGGGCAACGCCTTTGCCGCGCTCGGCGCCATGCTGCTCGGCGTCATCGTCACGGGCCTGTTCGTCGCCATCTCCATGACCGCGGGCGGCGGCGCCTGGGACAACGCCAAGAAGTACATCGAGGACGGCCACTACGGCGGCAAGGGCTCGGAAGCCCACAAGGCCGCCGTCACCGGTGACACCGTCGGCGATCCCTACAAGGACACTGCCGGTCCGGCCGTGAACCCGATGATCAAGATCACCAATATCGTGGCGCTGCTGCTGCTCGCCGTGCTCGCGCACTGAGGCCGGGCTGGATCGACACATGCAAAGGGTCCCGGCCTTGGTCGGGACCCTTTTTTCGTTGCCAACAAGGAAGCGGCGTCAGTCCCAGCCGCCGAGCTGCTTGGTGCCGAGGCTGCGGAACAGCGCCTTCAGGATGCCTTCGTCGCGCGACGCCGTTGGCGTCTGCTGCCTGACGTAGTCGAATACTTTGCCGTCCTTCAGCCCGTACTGGGCAACGCGGTCCACCGAGCCCATCGGCGAGAAGTAGACGGCGAGAACCTTGCGGTCCTTCTCGACCGGCTTGAAGAACGAGGTCTGCCCGTGCGTGCTCGAGATGTAGTAGTAGGACGCGCCGCCGCCCACGGTCGCGGTCGTGGTGGGCGTGCCGAGCGCGGTCTTGACCTGCTCCTGCGACATGCCAGGCGTGACGCTCTGAACATCGTTATCCTGGAACTGGTGACCGTGGGTCGTTATGGTCTCCGCGCAAGCCGCCAGCGTGAGGCCGGCCGCGATGGCAATCGCGACCACCTGCACATGACGGCGCAGCGGCCGAGCCGCGGTTCCGGTACGGGCTGCCTGCTCACTCTGGTTGGCGTCTGACAACAGGCCCATCCCACGAGGCTTCCTGAAGAGAATCACGCGTGCAGTCTTCCCTCTCACGGCTATCGCAACACCCACCTGCTGCAAACCCGGGTGCCGTCGATACTCCCCCGCAAATATCCGCCTGCCCCACAACTGAAACGGAAAAACTCCCGTGCTGACGTGGCTTAGACGGAAACGGGACAACCGCCGCAGTGCACGAAGCCTTTACGGCTCGATTGTGACGCAATCCCGTCAAAGCGCTTTCTTCGCAGTTTGGGGGGTGCCGGACACGGCTGAGGGCCGGTTTGAGATGCTGGTGCTGCATCTGGTGCTCGCCATGCGCCGGCTGTCGCAGGCGGCCGACGAGGACCTGCAGCGTGCCCTCACCGAGGCGTTCGTGATCGACATCGACGACAGCTTGCGGGAAATGACGGTCGGCGACCTGGCCGTGCCGCGGCACGTCAAGCGGGCCGTTGCCGTGCTGCACGACCGCCACACCCTGTACGGCAAGGGCCTGGAATCCCCCGGCCCGGAGGTGCTCGCCGACGCAGTTTCGACGCGGCTCGGCGGATTGAAGGGGGCAGAGGGCTTGGATACCGCCGCCATTTGCGCATACTTGCGCGAGGCCACGCGGGTCTTGACGGCAACGCCGGTCGGCGCACTGTTCAATGGCCGGATCGACTGGCCACATCCGGGCCAACCGGGGAACTAGGGGTTTGGTGCAAGGGGTAGCGGAGGCCGCATGTCCGACGTGCTCGATTGGCACCATGCCGTGGCAGATATTCCCGATGAGGGGATAGAGGTCACGCGCGAGGCCACCGCGGACGAACGCCAGAGGATCGCGGAAGGTCTCGACCTGCTCGCGTGCACGAGCCTCCTCGTTCGCTACAGCATCAGGCCGCGCGGCAGCGGGCACTACCGGCTTGCGGGCACGCTCACGGCGCGCGTGGAGCAATCCTGCGTGGTCACGCTCGAGCCTCTGACGAACGACGTCTCCGAAAGATTCAGCGTCGATTTCTGGCCGGAGAACGCGCTCCCGGCGCAGACGGGCGGGCTGATCGATGTGCATGACGAGCCGGACATGGAGCCCATCGCCGACGATCAGATCGACGCAGGCCGCATCATTTTCGAGTGTTTTGCGAACGGCATCGACCTGTTCCCGCGCAAACCGGGCGCGGCTTTCGAGGCGCCGGAGCCGGCCCCGGAGAAATCGGAAGGGCCTTTCGCCGCACTGGCGCGCATGCGCCAGAAGCGCTGATGGGCTTTTCCCCTTCCCTCGGCGCACGGGGCTTGGCGCGCAAGCGAGATTCTGGTTGTGTCGGCATCGTGGCCAGATATGGTTCTGGCGTTTTTCCGGGGGGATTTGCCGAGGTGACAACAGGGCAGCCGCCCGGCTGTGTCCTCTAACACTTCGTGCAAGGCGAACGGCATGGCAAAGCCGCGGAGGATTTCGCTCGACGCCATGGGCGGCGACCAGGGACCCGCAGTCGTGGTTCCCGGTGCGGCGATGGCGCTCGAGAAGCATCCCAACCTCGAGTTCCTTCTGGTCGGCGACCAGAAGCGCATCGAGCCGCATCTCAACGCGCATCCCGACCTCGCGGCACGCTCGCGCATCGTCCACACCGAGACCGTGATCGGCATGGACGACAAGCCGAGCCAGGCCGTGCGCCGCGGACGCGGCACCAGCATGTGGCTTTGCCTGGAGGCCATCCGCAACGGTGAGGCGGAGGCGGCGGTCTCGGCCGGCAACACCGGTGCGCTGATGGCCATGGCCAAGCTGGTGCTGCGCACCATGCCGGGCATCGAGCGTCCTGCCATTGCCGGGCAATGGCCGACGGTGGAGCACAACAGCATCGTGCTCGATCTCGGCGCCAACATCGGCGCGGAGGCGCGCCAGCTTGCCGATTACGCGTTGATGGGCGCGGCCATGGCGCGCGCGCTGTACGGCATCGAGCGTCCGCGCGTGGGCCTTCTCAACATCGGCGTGGAGGAGATCAAGGGCATCGAGGACGTACGCGAGGCACATGCCCTGCTCAAGGGCACCGAGCTTCCCATCGACTACAAGGGCTTCGTCGAGGGCGACCAGATCGGCCAGGGCATCGTCGACGTGGTGGTGGTGGAAGGCTACGCCGGCAATATCGCGTTGAAGACGGCCGAGGGCACGGCCAAGCAGATGGCCGCCTACCTGCGCGAGGCGCTGACGAGCTCGGTGGCGGCGAAGCTCGGTGCGGTGTTCGCGTCAAGCGGCCTCAGGGCGCTGCGGGACCGCATGGATCCGCGCCGGCTCAACGGCGGCCCGTTCCTGGGGCTGAATGGCATTGTGATCAAGAGCCACGGCGGCACCGACGCCTACGGCTTCGCCAGCGCCATCGGGGTCGGCTACGACATGGCCGAGGCGGAGCTTCTGACCAGGCTGGCAGCCGATCTTGTCGCCCTGCACGGAACGCTCGGCGACGGCGGCGAGAACAATCAGGCGGCGGCGAAACAGGCGTGACCAACACACGAACAGGCCGGCTCGGAACGAGGTAGACGTGGCAATCATCAGATCCGTGATCAGGGGCGTCGGCGCCTACCTGCCCAAACGCATCCTGACCAACGACGACCTCGCCCGCATGGTCGACACCACCAACGAGTGGATCATGGAGCGCACGGGCATCGAGCAGCGCCATATCGCTGCTGACGGTGAGCTGACCTCCGACCTGGGCATCGCCGCCTCGCGTCAAGCGCTGGTACGCGCCGGCATTGATCCCGTCGATATCGACCTCGTCGTCTGCGCGACGGCGACGCCGGACCGCACCTTTCCGGCGACGGCGACGCGCATCCAGGCCGGTCTCGGCATCAGCAAGGGCGCGGCATTCGACGTGCAGGCCGTTTGCTCGGGCTTCATCTACGCCCTCGCGGTTGCCGACAACTTCATCCGGGCGGGACAGTTCAAGCGCGCGCTCGTGGTCGGCGCCGAGACCTTCTCGCGCATTCTGGACTGGAACGACCGCGGCACCTGCGTGCTGTTCGGCGACGGCGCCGGCGCTGTCGTGCTGGAGGCGCAGTCCCAGCTCGGCACGCGCGAGGATCGCGGCATCCTGGCGACGCGCATCCGCTCCGACGGCCGCTTCGAGGAGTTGCTCTACGTCGACGGCGGTCCGGGCTCGACGAAAACCACCGGCCATCTGCGGATGAACGGCCGCGAGGTGTTCCGCCATGCCGTCCAGAAAATCTCCGGCGTGATCGAGGAGACGCTGGTCAGCACAGGCTACGCCCCGGACGAGATCGACCTCTACGTGCCGCACCAGGCCAACAAGCGCATCCTGGACGGCATCGCCAAGAAGCTCGGTATTCCGACCAGCAAGGTCATGATCACGCTTGCCAAGCACGGCAACACCTCGGCCGCCTCCGTGCCGCTGGCCCTCAACCAGGCCTTCGAGGAGCACCGGCTGCGCGAGGGCGGACTGGTCCTGATGGAGGCGATGGGCGGCGGCTTTACGTGGGGGGCGGCGCTGGCTCGTTGGTAATCCGCCACGCGAACTATTTATGTGTGCAATTTCAGCCGTTTGAATTGACTTCCGAAAATTTGCGACATTAGCTTCGCCATGGTCGGGCGTAGGGGAGGGGCAGAAGATATGGGTGGCAAAACACTCACGCGGGCGGATCTTGCCGAGTCGGTGGTCCAGAAGGTCGGGCTGCCGCGCAATGAATCGCAGGAGCTCGTCGAGCTGGTCATCAAGACGCTGAGCGAGAGCTTGGCGAACGGCGAGGCCGTGAAGCTGTCGTCATTCGGGTCGTTCAACATCCGCCAGAAGGGCCAGCGGGTGGGACGCAACCCAAAGACGGGTCAGGAAGTTCCCATCACGCCGCGGCGCGTGCTGGTGTTCCGGCCGAGCAACATCATGAAGGATCGCATCAACGCTGGGCGCGCGCGGCGGCGGGCGGCCGAATAAGACTGCGGCTTGAACTGACATTCAGTGGGGTAGTGCCTTGCCGAAGGCGATGGAGGCGTTTCGCAACATCGGCGAAGTGTCCGCCGATCTTGGTGTGAAGAAACACGTGCTGCGGTTCTGGGAATCCAAGTTCCCGCAGCTCAAGCCCATGAAGCGCGGAGGCGGACGGCGCTACTACCGGCCCGCCGACGTGTCGCTGCTGTGCGGCATCCAGCACCTGCTGCAGAACGAGCGCTACAGCATCCGCGGCGTGCAGAAGATCCTGCGCGAGCAGGGGCCCGAGGAGGTCAAGCGCCTCGGCAGCAAGGCGGCCTCGCCGGGCGGCAAGGGCGACAAGGCGCGCGCGCCGGTCGCCGCGCCGGAAGGACGCCAGCTCAGCGCGGCGGACGTGAAGGTTCTGCGCGACGTGATGGCGGGGCTGGAATCGGTCCACGCCATGCTCGCCTCCGCCGCGGCACCGGCCGAAGAACGGCGGCGCTCGGCCGCGCGCGGCTGACACGCACCGCTTGCACCGCGGCACAATCGCTGCTGTAACGCGCGGATCACCACGCGGATTGACTGTGCATGCCGGCGGAGCCGATCGATCTCTGGCTTGTCGATCTCGATGCTTCCGCGGCCGCGCTGGGGGCAATCGAGCGCAAGACGCCGCGCCTGTCAGCCGAGGATCGCGCCCGCGCCGCAACGGTTCCCGACGCACGGCTGCGCCTGGTGGCCTACTGCGCCCTGCGCCTGATCATCGAGAGGACGGCGGGCGCCTCCGTCCGCACCCAGCCCTTCACGCGCGATCGCTCCGGCAAGCCGCGCCTGGACGGGTCCGGCGTCGCCTTCAATCTGGCACACACGCACGCGTTCGCCTTGATCGCCGTAACGCGTCAGGCAACCGTTGGCGTCGATCTGGAGCAGGTGCGCCCCATCACGATGGCGCAGCACCATCAGGACGCGATCCGTGCGGCGGGCGCAGGTCTCTCGCGCGCGCCGTTGCCGCATGGCGAGACCGAGCATCGCTTCCTGCAGGCCTGGGCACGCCTGGAGGCGCTCACCAAGGCACGCGGCGTCGCCCTGCAGCGCACGCTCGAGGACGTGGGCGTGCGTGGCCGCAGCCGGGGCACAACGCTTGCCCGCGTCCGCGCCACCACGCGCCAGGTTGCACAGCGTGCGCATCTCGCCGTCGCTGATCTGCCCCTGCCGCCGGGTTTGCACGGCGCCATCGCAGCCCCGCGCCTGCCATTGCGTTTGCGTGCGCCGCTGCTGCCGGCGGATCGGGCGGGACTGGAGGCCGTTCTGGCGAGCACTGTCAAATATCGCTAGCGGACACTGCTGCGCCGGTGGACAGCCGGCACGCCTGCTGGCCCTCGCCGCCGCCTGCGCCTAGCTGGGGCATGGAGGATCCGCCGATGCCCGCGGCCGCTGTGCAGGAGCCTGTGACGCCGATCGCGCTCGGCGCGCACGCTGTCGTCGTCACCGGCGATCCGGACGACCACTACTTCGCGCAAGTGGCCGATTTCGCCGGCAAGCTGGCGCCGCTGGCGCGCTATCTGGCGGACACGCTGCCGCACGCGCCCCTCTGCCTCGACGTCGGAGCCAACATCGGCCTGACTGCCATGCTCATGGCGCTGGCGCGACCCGCCGGCGAGATCGTCGCCTTCGAGGCGTCTCCGAAGAACGCGCACTACCTCAGACGCAACCTCGCGCTGAACAGCATCGCCAACTGCCAGGTGGTGCAAACGGCCGTCGGCGCGCACGAGGGCCATGCCGCGTTTCGCGAGACGGCCTTCGCCGCCGGCTCGCACGTGGTCCGCGGCAATATCGACGCGCGGCCGCCCGGCACCGTCGCCGTGCCGATGACGACGCTTGATCGCTTTCTCGGCGACCGCGGCCGTCCCCGCGTGGACTTCATCAAGCTCGACGTCGAGGGCTTCGAGCCGCCGGTGCTGGCGGGCGCAGCCGAAACGCTGGCGCGCGACCGCTGCCCGCTGTTCATGGAGTTCAACACCTGGTGCCTGCTCGTCTACCAGAACTTCAACCCGCTGGCGTTGGCCGCCAGCCTGATCGACGCTTTCGATCTTGCGCATCTCGACGCGTCCGGCACCGGCGTCGCGCTCGACAGGCCGACCGTTGCGCATTTCATGAAGTCGAACCTGATCGACCGGGGCTGCGTCGACGACATTCTTGTGCGCCTGAAACCCGGCGCCCGCGTGCCGCCGCTCGAGGAGATGATCAAGTGCGGCGACGACCTCGATAACTTGCGCGCGCTGCGCAGCCTGCAAGCGGCGTCGCCTGCCCTGCCCGCAGCGTGACGGACGGGCGCACACGCACCCTGACGTCACAACGTCTCGGCGGAGGCCCACACATTCTCGTAGGCTTCGACCTTCAGCGCGGCGACCTCGGGCTCGACCCGCTGGATCGATGGCGCGGAGCGCGCGGCCACAGCGCTGGCCGGCTGTGTCAGCGACCACGTCTGGCGGCCGTCATCGATGGAAATCAGGCGATCGTGGACCATGCCGCGGGGCGCCAACCGCACCTCGAGAGGCCGGGTGCCGGAGTACTCCCGCAGCCATCGCGCTGCCGCCGGCTTCAGCGCGGTCTTGTACTGCGCCTCGCCCGCCAGCAGCCGCAGGCGCACGTTCTGGAGCACCAGCATCGCCAGGTCGGACAGCACCTTCTCGTCGAGATACGGGTCGATGATCAGGATGTCCTGGCTCGCGTTCGGAAGAACGCGGCGGAAGGCGGCGAGCGCCCCGAGCGGGCGGCCTTCCGGGAGCAAACCGCCCTGGACTGCGCTGGCCCTGAGCTTCTCCATCACCAGCACGCTGTTCAAAATGGGCACGATCTTTCGCTGCGCCTGCGCCCCGATCTCGGGCACGCGCGAGCTCATCATGTCCACCTTCGACAGCAGCGACGCGGCCTCCATCGTATGGCCGGACGCAAGCACCAGCGTGTAGACGATCCCCAGCCACTCCTTGGCTTCCGCTGACAAGGGCAGTTCGAGCGAGGGCATGTCGGCAACGAGCTGCCCAAGCTCGCTGCAGAGAACCTCCGGCTTGATGAGCTGCGCAGGTTGCCTGCTCAAACCTGCTGTGCGATGGCCGCCGAGCGCAAGACGTCGCCCAAACCACGGCAGTTTCAACCACAGCATCACTGGCCTTCCTGTCACGTCCGCCGGCGCGCATCGCGCCCGCGGTACGCAGTGTCGGTTGGGAGCTTCTGGCGCGCGCAATCGATTTCCTCGCCGGCATCTCGAGTGTTTGAGGCGATGCGGGATGCAATTCTTTCCCCGCCAAGCCTGAACACGTCGAAACCGGCCTCGTTCGCCGCGCGCATCGTCCCTCTCACCGCACCGTGACGATGGTAGCGCGTCCGCTCCGCATTGAGCAACAAGATGTCGTGATCTGCCGGTGCAGCGCCGGCACGCGCGCCGCGCATCGCTGCGCGTTGCGTCACGCGACGGTCATGCGGCCTGCATCGCGCGCCCGGTGCGCGCTGGAGGCGCCGCGCGATTGCCTTGTGCGGGTACGGAGAAACCAAGCGCGCCCGTCTCATCGGCAAAAGCACGGAAACGGCGGATCGATGCAGCCGTTGGCCGCGGCCGGTCGCGCCGCCACCGCCCCATTTAGGCCCCACCCAAAGTCGGAGCGCGCAAGCGCGAGAAATCAACGCCCTTACCGACCTTGGTCCCGTTCCTGGCGCATAGAACACCGCGGTTGACCCCGCGCCCCCGCCGGGGCAAAAGACGCCCGGAAACGGAGCGTAGCGCAGCCTGGTTAGCGCACCAGTCTGGGGGACTGGGGGTCGGGAGTTCAAATCTCCCCGCTCCGACCAATGCCTCTTGCACATGGCGGCAAGCACCCGGAGCTGACCTGCGGCACCGGCGGAGCAGCGCTGCAGCACGCCTGCGCCCTTTGTTCCACACCGCTGCACGCCTTTTGCGCTCATACCGGCAGCCCAGACAGCCCAATATCTCCCGCGGCGCACCGCGCCCGGGGTGAAGAAGGGAGGGGCCGGGCATCGACTGCCCGTTGGCCTGAAGCTGAATGGGCGAGCGTCTGCCCGGCCCTGCCTCGTCCGGTCCCTGCCACTGGCGCTCCGCTGGCCTGGCGGCCGGCCCGGAGGGACTGATCGTTTGCGGCCCCCGGCTCCTGCATCTGAGCGGCGATCCTGCAGTGAACCGCGCGCTCATCTCCGAGGCAGGAGATTACGTAGGCGCCCCCCCAAGCCGCACAACCCCTCCGTAGGCCGATTTATTTTCGCGCAATCCTATCCCCGCGCAGCCAAGCGGCCCCATCATCAGAGGGCCCACGCGTGGCGCCCCTCACGCACCCTGGGTGGTCGCCCCTGCGCCTCAAGGACTGTTAGATGCCCGCTGTCCCCGGATATTGCGCGTCGCGCAGTTCCGGGATGACAACTTTGCCGGGCACCAACCCCACCTGTCATCCCGGCCGAGCGCAGCGAGCGCCGGGACCCAGGGCCTCGAGCGATGACGCTTGGCGTACTGCCGGTTGGGGTTGAACCGCAAAGTCTCGCGGTTGTCATCCCGGGCCTCGTGCCCGGGATCCATCTTTCAGCTTGCTCCGGCGTTTGCGGTTGGCTGGATCCCGGTGACAAGCACCGGGATGACAGGAAAGCGCATGTCCAGCGGTTGCGAAGCAAAGGAGTGCCGGAGAGACCCTACGCCTCCACCTTGGGCCCAAGCAGCGGCATCACGTCGACGCCGTCGCACGGAAAGATCGTGAAGTGCGGATGGTTCTCGAACATCCGCGCCGCCGCCTCGTGCGAGGCCGCGCGCACCACCACGAACACGGTCAGCTCGTTGACGACGTCCGCCACGCCCGCCTCCGTTGTGCGCTTGGTAGCGCCCAGCGGCCCGCCCGCGTAGACGATGGCGTCCCGATGCGTCTCGTCCCACGCCATCACGGCCGCGAGCCCCTTCGCATCCGTCGCCCGCTTCTCCTCCTCCGACATCGCAGTCCACGCCCGCCACTTCGGGCTGGTCTTGTTGCTGGTGAAGACCGCGAGATAGTGGCCGCTGGTGGTGTGGCCGGTGGTGGTGGTTTCGCCGGTGGCGCTCATGTGTGGGTCTCGGTTTGGGTGAGACTTCACACTAGCGACGCCCATCCCGCAGTCATGCATTGCGAATTCCAAGCTTGAATCCAAAATGCGGCGCCAAGCCATAGCGGGTTGACGCCGCCGACAACCCAACCGCTTGCCTATGAACAACTGCACCCTTATGTGCAATAGCCGAACAATGGAGTCGACGGATCATCTATGCCAATTGCAGTGACCGACATATCGCAAGAGCAAGTTCAATTGGTCCTGAGTCGCAGCGAAGGCCAGTTTTGCGACATGAAGGCTAAGGAGATCACGCCAGCGAAATTGTCGCGAACATTGTCCGCGCTCACAAACACCGATGGTGGGGAAGTCTTTGTAGGCGTAGCCACAACCGCAAATCGTGAGTTCCAATGGATTGGCTTCCAAGATGAAGAAGCTGCCAATGCTCATATCCAACAGATCGACTACCTATTTCCCATTGGCAACATCACGACCTGTGGGTTCTTAAGGGCTAAAGGTCAACCCGGCCTCGTTCTCCATGTTGAGGTTGCCAAAAGTCGAGAAATCCGCCTCGCTTCAGACGGGAAACCATATGTTCGCCGCGGCGCCCAGAATCTACCAGTCACGACAGCAGAGCAACTTGAGCGTCTCAACCTTGATAAGGGCCTTCACAGTTTCGAAGATCATACCCTTCAGGCTCTGCCTGCGGAAATCTCTAACTCGGTGGCCGTGCTCAACTTCATGTACCAAGTAGTGCCGTCCGCCGAACCGGAGCCTTGGCTCGAAAAGCAGAAGCTTATTGTCAACGGAAAGCCAGTTGTGGCGGGCGCCCTATTGTATGCCGACGAGCCGCAGACACTACTACCGAAAGCCTCGATTAAGATCTATCGCTACAAAACGAATGATCTAGTAGGAACGCGGGCAACACTGGCTTTCGATCCAAAAGCCATCGAAGGGAACGCTTACAATCAAATCTTCGAAGCGGTGGGCGCAATCAAGGGAATCATTGAGGAGATACCCGTGCTCGGTCAAGAAGGCCTAGAAAAAATTTCCTTTCCTACCGAGGCGGTCCATGAAATCCTCACGAACGCAGTGATACACCGCGACTACAGCATACAAGACGACGTGCACGTTCGCATATTTGATAATCGGATAGAGATAGAAAGCCCAGGGAAGCTGCCAGGCCACGTTACCGTTCAGAACATTTTGGACGAGCGCAGCGCGCGCAATCCGAAAATTGTGCGTCTCTTGAACAAGTTCAAGAACCCACCCAACAAGGATGTTGGTGAAGGGCTCAATACGGCTTTCGAAGCCATGCGCGGTTTGAAACTGAGAGAGCCCATCATTCAGCAGAGAGACAATTCTGTCTTAGTCACTCTTCGACATGAAAAACTCGGGACACCTGAAGAGATCATCGTTGATTATCTGCGAGCCCATGATGAAATAAACAACACGATCGCACGGCAAATTTGCTTTATTGGATCGGAGAACAGCGTCAAGCGGGTGTTCCAGAAGATGCTGGGGTCCAAACTTATTGAAAGAGTGCCAGGACGGCCCTTAAACAAGACAGGATATGTCAAGGGCCCCAACTTTCCAAAGTAGTCGCGCGCCGGGCCTTCCATGACCCTCCTCCTCTCCCTCCTCGCCGGCATCGCCGGCTGCGCTGTCGGCTGGATCGCCGCCGCTGCACTCACCATCTTCCTCGGCGGCCCGCTCGGCATCTCCGACTTCGAGGGCGGGCGCGGCATGCTCGCGATCTGGGGCATCGGACCCATCGGCGGGCTCATCGGCCTCGTCGCCGGCATCGTGCTCGTGCTGCGCAAGCGCGGCGGCATGAGCGCGGGCGGCATCGCCTGGCGCACGCCGCTCGTCATTGCCGGCATCATCGCCATCGCCGCCGCCGGCTTCTGGTTCTTCTACGAGACGCGCCCGATCCTCAACACGAACGGCCCCGCGCCGCGCCTCGCCTTCGAGGTGCGCCTGCCGCCGGGCCTCGCCCCCGCCGACGGCACCAAGGCCGAGCTGCACACGGAAAAGAACAAGATGCCGGCCGACCTCGCGCGCACGCCCGCGCGCGCCGAGGGCGGCCGCAGCATCCTCACCGGCAGCGTCGAGATGTACTACCGCTCCGGCTGGCGGCTGCTGGAAGTGCGCGTGCCGGGCCAGGACGACCGCATCTTCCAGCTCGGCCTGCCGGCGAGCCCGCGCCGCACAAGCGAGTTCGGCAAGTGGGAACGCGCCACCTTCATCGCCGCGCCGGGCCTCTCCCAGCCCAAGAAGGCCGCCCCCGACGAAGCCTTCGAAATCCGCTACCGCGTGCTCTGGCCTGAGTGAGGCACCGCCATCGCCACGTGTTCCCCTCCCCCTTGCGGGGAGGGGTTAGGGGTGGGGGTACGCCGCAGAGACTACGGATCACGTTTGAAGCACCCCCACCCGGCGCGTCGCGCCACCCACAGGCGCATGCAGCCGCCAGCGCCTGGCGAACAACTTGTTGAGCGCCGAGAGATGCGCCTTTCTCACCCGCATCGGCGTATCGTGCTCGGCCGCGCGCCCTATCGCCGAGCCGGCCTATTTTTTGTGCGTGTCTTGAGCACAACTCTTCCCCACCCGTTCCGCCCACCGCATTGTCAACGCTCTTCACTTGCTGATAGGCAACGCTTTTGCCATTTCACGAACGTGGTGGGGTATCCGCCTTGCGACAGCCGGCCGCTCACAGACAGAAGCCGCGACAGGAACCGCGTACCAGCTTCGGCGCGCTGGCTTGGGCTGGATTGGGCGTCCTGATAACTGGTTTCTTGGGATTCATTACGTTCCTGCAGGCACCCGCAGCCTTTGAAGACATCCACAAGCGGATGTGCGGCCGATCCACAATGCAAGGCGTTGCCGAGTGGTTCGGAGACTGCGCCGAGCACACAGCAAAGCAGCCGGCAACAATGGTGGTCATGGCACCCGCCCCGCCAGCACCGGTGCCCGAGATACCCGTCAGTCAGGTTTTTCAGGTCTCGCCGACCTTCTTCGGGCAGACGCTGACGGTGTCCGTCGAAAAACTCGCAGCCAAGTGGGACGGCAGGCTCGAAGTCATCGCCTGCAACAATGCGATCTATAACTATGTCGGCGACACCGCTTTCTCACGCGGCACCGATAGTTTCATCTTCAGCACAACGTACACTCAACAACAGGTCGTCATCCTGCTTATCGTCGAGCGCAAGGGCGAAGCGCCGGTTTCGGTCATGGCGCCCTGGAGGCTCGACCGGATGACACGCACCAGCGAGCCTGTTGAACGCGTTGGCCGTCTCGACTGCAGGCATGTGCACGGATACTTCAAATGATGCGATGTGGTTTGCGGATTGTCTGCCTGTTCGTAGCGATGCTGGCGGCGGCTACACCCGGTGTAGCGGCGAGTTGGTGCGGCGCCAGCGCAGAGGACAACTGGCGGGAGCTTGGCACGGTCTTTTCGGGCGGCGCACCCTCAGTGGCTGGGCGACCCACCGTCTTCATATGGGGCGCTCCCTGGTGCCCCTACTGCGCAGAATTGTTTCGAACGTTTCAGGCGAAGCCATACCGTCTCAACGTCAAGTTTGTGCCCGGCGACAGCCGCAACGACCAGCACGCGCGTCAGATCACGGACATCGTGACCGATGGCGGCATCAATGCGTTGGTCCGCACCTACGTTCAGAAGAGCGCGCCCACGCCGAACTTCAGCGAAGCCGAGCGAAAGTTCATCAACGATGTTCAAACGGCCACCGGCGGGGCGCTGCAGATCAGGTTTCAGATACCAGGCGGAAAGTGGGGCTCGCCTACAGCATTCTTGTTTGAGAATGGGCAAATCCGAGCACTGCCTGGAATGTTGAATTTTGCCGAAGCCGAGAAGCACGCATCCGGACCGGAACCGTGGTCGGCAGACATTTCGCGGCGCTTCCTGAAGTCAGGCATTCCGCCTGTCCGGAAGGTCTCCGGGGCGCCCGCGAGCGGCAGCAAAGAGGTGCGTTTGCGGGTTCTCCCCCACAATCGTGCTCTGACGGCGTTCTGCTTGCCGAAAAACTCGATGGAACTGCCGGCGCCTCTCCTTGACGGGCTGATCGAGGTCGACGGGCAGCAATGGATGGTCCTGAAGGGCTTCTTCGAACCGAGGACAGACCTACGTCTGTACGCGCTTGCAAGCGAGTTCCGCGGGTGGTCGCTGCGGTAGGCGCGATGGGCCTCTCCCTCTCCCAGTCGCTATGGGAGAGGGCTAGGCGGCGACGCGGCTAACAGGCACGCCACAGTCGCCCTCTTCACGCGACCTGTCGGCCAGTGGGAAAGCTTAAGCCCCCATCTGCGCGTGCAGCCGCCCGCGCTTGGCGAACAGCTTGTTGAGCGCCGAGAGATACGCCTTCGCGCTCGCCACCAGCGTATCGGGGTCGGCCGCGCGCGCCGTCACCGCCCGGCCGCCGGCGTCGGACTCGTCCGACAGCCGCACCGACACCTCCGCCTGCGCATCCGTGCCCTCGGTCACCGCGTGCACCTGATACAGGGCGAGCTTCGCCTTGTGCGGCACCAGCTTCATGATGGCATTGAAGGTTGCATCGACAGGTCCGTTGCCGGTGGCGTGCACCGTCTCCTGCTTGCCGTCGCCCATGTCGAGGGTGAGCGTCGCCGACTGCGGGCCCATGGTGCCGGCGATCACCTGCAGGGCGACCACCTTGATGCGGTCCTGCGCGGTGGCGATCTCCTCGTCCACCAGCGCCTCCAGGTCCTCGTCGTAGACGTGCTTCTTGCGGTCGGCCAGCGCCTTGAAGCGGTTGAACGCATCTTCGAGCGCGTTCTCGCCCAGTTCGTAGCCCATCTCCTTCAGCTTGGTGCGGAAGGCATTGCGGCCCGAGTGTTTGCCCATCACCAGCGAGGTCTTGGACACGCCCACCGACTCCGGCGTCATGATCTCGTAGGTCT
>VFQN01000744.1_pt1 | contig 58810 bp, 99 predicted proteins | sample 3512371 | NCBI WGS metagenome assembly VFQN01 (sample SAMN10412370, study PRJNA504923) | tailings metagenome | isolation source: Replicate 2 from Balatoc abandoned mine | place: Philippines: Itogon, Benguet | collected 2017-08-28 | reverse complement strand
TGGTTGTGCGGGTTGGGTCTGTCCTCTTGCCTGTGCCGTCCTGGGGCCGCGGTTTGTTTGCCCTTGGTGAGTAGACCCCCGCGTGTGCTGTCGGGCGTTGTCCCGTGCTTCGAGCCCTCCCGGCTCGTGCCTAAGGCCCTAGAGGCCATCGCTGTGTCTCGGTCCGGTTATGGACCCCCGGCTTTTGCCCACAGTGTAACACTGAATCACACACCGGTGGGGCATCACATGTCTCGTTTAAATACCGGTACACACACGCCGCCATCTCCATCAGGCCACCAGCTGCACCCACACGCCCTCGCTGTACGTGTCCCTCTGGCCCAACAGGAACAGCATGTACCAGCCCACGGGGGCAAGGTGCGGCATCTTCTTGGGCGGGGCGAACACACGAACCACACCGTTCTCCAAGGTCTTGGTCTGCGGGGTCAGGACGTGAGGACAAGAGATGACAATTGCTTGCGTGCCGCAGTGCCAGCGGTCGTGTACGGCAGTGCATGGCCGTTGCAACAGTTGAGCCACAGCGTAGCACAGCGCTGTGCAGGACCTTCTGCATGCTGCTTCAGGCGTATGGGGTCATGGAGTCAGCAGTCAACCTGGTAGTTTTCTGCGACATAGGATGCGGGTGCATGAGGCCACAGTCAAGCATGCCCCATGGTGCTGTACTCTTTCCGTACCTTCCCGCGCCAGCGCACACCCTTGAGCGCACAACGCTCAACACACACCTTTAACATAATGATGCGCTGGCCCATATTGATGGAGTGGGTGCTGGCGCAGGGGGCGGCCAGCGCGGCGCCTGTGATGCCACCTGTCACGTTGTACCGGTAGCGCACCTCGAACTTCCTGCAACACACGCAAGAGCAAGCGAGTGGGAGGGCAGCGTTTCAGCGGGCGCTGCGCACGGTATGTAGGCAGTTGATACCGCTCAGAGGTTTGTTTGGCAGGGCTCGCCGGCGGTTGGGCATGGAGCAGAGCGGAACGCTATACACACCGCCTTCCTGAAATCGCAGCGCAACCCCTGCTGCACCCCGGGGATTGAGTACAATTGGCTGTGGGGCAGAGGACTGCGGGGACTCACTGGCCGCGGGCGAAAGTCTTAAGCGTGTTGGTGATGACGGGGCGCACCACGCCCGGCGCGATGAAGTGCGGCACGATGACCTCCATGCGGTGCTCGTACGGCTCCGTGGGGTTCATGTCGATGTCCCTGGTCTGCATGAACAAGTACGACAAGGCGCGGTCAGGCAAGGTACTCGCATCCGTACAGCCTGCTCGGCGCTGGGATTCCGCAGCACACAACACCGCACGTGGCCTGATCCACCGCTCCGCCCACGCTGCGGGCGCCGTTTTCGTGCCCTGCGCCGACCATGTGTATTAGCAGCTCGCGGGTGTGCACCTGACACACTGCTGGCGCCCCGCTCACCAGTCCGCCCACGCTGCGTGCGCACGTCTCGCAGCCGGCCACCACGACCTCGCCCGTGTGGTGCAGGCAGGCCACCGAGTGGTACAGGCGCATGATGCGCGTGGAGCCCATCTCCGTGTAACGCCTGCCCTTGGGGGCGGCGGGGTCGTAGATGAAGGACCGCATGTTGGGCTCTGCCGCGTAGTTGTAGCCGTTCTCGGGGTTGATCAGGGCGGCAAAGCCTTTCTGAGGTTGCGTGCCGGATGGGGGGAACGGGGCGCGCGCGGGCGCGGGCGGTAAGGAGGTGGGGCGGCGGGGAGGAATGGCGGTGGGCAAGAGCTGTGGGCAAGCAAGGTTGGCGAGAAAGGTGACACACCCTGGTCGTAGGGCGCGGCCGCGGTTGCCGTTGTAGGGAAGCGGCCCGGACATTTGTACACTGTGTTGCGCGGGTGGGCGCTTGCGTTCCCGTAAACTGCGCAGCGGGTTGATCGTGTCCGGGTGCTCACCGCGGCCCCGCCGTGTAGGACGATCTTGCCGTTGGGCAGCAGTGTGGACAGGCCCATGACGATAGCCTGGCCCATGTCCTCCTGGACGAACCTGGGGTTGCGGTGTGGCAAGAGGAGAAACCTGGTGAGGCAGACTTTGCGCGCGGTGGCTCTGCATACGAGGAATACGCACATTGGCAGCAGCTGGTACCGGCCTTGGGGATCAGCAAGCGCGGCCCGGGCCCTCGGGATGGCGAGCAGTGAACTAGCGGAAGGGGCCCGACGCCGCTGGGCGTGTGACGTGCGTGCCGTGATCACCCTCCCCAGCTATTCGGAAGTTGAAAGTGACAGTAGGATAACAACAGCAACCCATGAGGTGCCTTTGTCATCGGGGAGGCGAGCCTGGCGGTGGCTGCTACCGGTAACCCACGCGGGTTTGCTTACTTGGAGGGGCAGTACCCGGCCTTCTTCTTGCAGGGCTTAAAGTCCATGCGAAGGGACTTGTCCAGCGCGCCGTAGTAGTCCTGCACACAAATACAGCAAGGAAGGGCCAGCATGGAAGGGCCGGGGGTGCGATGCGTCTGCACGATAGTCCCGCGCAGGCAAAGGGACGGCCACAGCAAGGGAGATGCGGGAGTGCACCCGTTGACGAGCGTGCATCGCAGCCCCCCAGCTCGGTGCATCGGGTCCGTACAAAAGCACCATTCTCGCTCCTCCAAAGCAAAGCGTGAGACACGGCCCATCGCCATGCAGTGCTGGGGTGACCGCAGGTACCACAACCGTACCCAAAGGCGCTCGAAACCTCAAGGCTTCCCTAGGCTGTCGCTGCAGGGCAATGCCCGCCTCTTGTGGGCTCGTTCACCCGCGGAGCTCACGCTCCCGCCACAACGGACGGTTACCGTACTGGCCGCGCAGGCTACCGTACCGCACACCCCATGCCTCGCACCCACCAACACGCAGGCGCATACAGCTGTAACACAGTGCAACAGGGGACCACGCAGCTAATACACGTGCTGCACTCACATGGCCACCACCGCCGAAGATGACCATGCCGGCCGCGTACTTGTTGCGCCAGTCCAGGGCCAGCGGCGAGATGGTGGCGGTGAGGGGGTACATGGTGTTGTACTTAAAGCTGTTGGGCAGGCTCTGCAGCGGCACCAGCTGCTCCCAGTTGCCTTTGGCGCCAGCGGTGACGGCGCCGCAGCGGTTGCCCCACCACACCATGTTGCCTGCACCAAGCACACGCGCACGCACCCGTGGGGTGTGTCAGTGCCGGGGCGTGTGAACGAACCCCAGGGGCCGTGACTGTTCTGCTGTGTGGACAGTTGCGGGTTGCGGCACGGTTGCAGCGCTGCACGTGCTCCATGGCGCGTGTGGGAAAGAGAAGGGGAAGCGACCAGCATGACTCACCGTTGGGCAGCAGGTGCATGAAGGGGAAGTGGTTCTTCTCCATACACTGCTCGAAGCTCTGCACGCAAAATAGGTAGCGGAACATGACTGTCAGCATTCTGGTGATGGCCACAAGCAGCATACCATGTAGACCAGCCCCCCGCATGCCCCTCACGTAGGTATCGCAGGCTCATCACCACTGAAGCTCCCAGACTCTCACTCGTACTGTAGGCAACGACACACCTGTTGGTTTTTACGACTCTGCCATGCTACGTAAAGTGAATTACAGCAGCCGGAGTCAAGGGCTTGTGCACTAGCGTGCGCATGTCATGGTTTGCCTTAGGGAGGGGCCCCGTGCTTACCGCCGGGATGGGCACGGGCTTGGTCTGGCCCTGGCGCTGGGGGTTGGCGGCAGTGGAGGTGGTGTCCCACAGCTCGGCCACAGGGGGCGAGGGACCAGCGTCGGCGTCCTCGGAGCCGCCCACGATCAGGAACTGCAAGCATAGTTGAAGAGTACTCGATTAAGCACATCGGCGTACTGGGATCGCGGTGGCCATCCGTTTACTTGTATCAGGTGTTCGGCGGCAATAGCTGTGGTTCTGGAAAGGACTAAATAACAGGTGTAACAGCTGCACCGTGATGCCTGTTGCGCCATCACCAGCTCGCCAGGTACAATCGCACCATAATGTACAGCGCTTCTGTACCATCGCCTTTTGAGGACCCCGCTTACGTTGTTGTCGTCCGCGCGGCACACGGAGGGGTACCAGCGGGGGTACCGCATGGTGGCCACGCGGGGGGCGCCCACGTCGTCCGTGTCCTTGGGCAGCAGCACACGCTGAGGGGTGGTAATGATGGTGGTGGCGATGGTGGTGGCGGTGGGACCGCGGGTGCATGTATCAGCACAGCGGGGGAGAGGGGAGGGTGGGCAAGGTCAGGGGCAAAAGCTTCAGAGGCGTGAGGGCATGGCGGGATCTCGGTGTCCCGATTTGCGGGTTAGCACCAATCCACTGAGTGTAAGTCTGAAAGCTCCACGTCGTTGCCGCCATGGGCGTTTGGGTGCAGCAAGGGTTACCACCGCAAGGGTGGGCCGAGGCCTACAGCACGAGCCCGTGCTCAAACCGCATTCTGCGCCTGCACCTCCACCACAGTGGCTCTCGTTAACCCACGCTCAGCACCCACCGCAATGCTGTAGCGGCCGTCCTTCATCTGCATGTTGGGCCGCTCGCCGCCCACCAGGTACACGTCACCCTTGGCGCTCACGGCGACGCCAGCGCAGAAGTGGTTGTCCTCCGACACCCAGGAGTCGGTCTGGGGCAGCAAGGTAGCAGGGGTCGAACAGCATTGAAGGAGTGGAGGTCAGGTGGACACAGGTTAGGTTGGGCACCCGGTGCAGGTATCTGTGGTAGCTGTGGGCAGGGCGAGCGGCACGTGGCTGTGTGCTGCATACCTGGCAGGCAGGATGTGTGTATTGTACAACGCCTCCGACAGGTCCGGCAAGTCGTATAACAAGCGTGCGCTGTACCCGGTATCATCTTTTCAGTCTTGCCAACTGCGGGCTACTGCACGCTCGGCGGCCAGGGCTCACCCTGACTCACCCAGTTTCCCTTGATGTCTACCACCCCCACCAGCTCGCCACCCGACAGCGGCTCGCGGGATGCCACAACGTACTGGTCCGTGTTCGGGACCTGGATGAAGCCCACTGCCGCGTTCTCGGTCTTTGCGGCAAGCAGCGTGAAGTACCCCATCTTTTCGTTGGGTGCCGATAAGGCCCCGGACGCGCACAGCAGCAGGACGCCCGCCGCAACGACGAGCGCCGGGTGCAGATGTGATCTGGGACAGTGACGCGGTGGCGCCATGATGTCGAGCCCAATTTGCCCAGAGCTTAAGGGTCGCCGGTGACGGGCGGGGAGGGCACCTGGGGAGTGGGTGTGAAGCAAGAGGCTGGGCAGGGCGGAGGGGGGCGCAAGGAGTCCCGAAGGGGTAGAAAGGAAGGTACGTGCTGCTTTCCACAGGGCAATGCTGCAACGCAGTAGCCCACATGTCGAGTCTGCGCGCATGCTCACACCACTAGCTGTGCCAGTTGCAAGCTTGGGCGGGCGCCTGCCGCGCGGAGCACCGGCACACGGTACTACCCTTCCTGCCCGTGCAAACAAGCGCCTGACACGCGAGTAACAAGTGTGACGATGCGAAGCAGCATGACCAGATGCAGATTACCAATACCACCGGTGCTCGAAAAATTCGGCCCGTCTCAGCGGGCACAGCACATCGATGTGCAGCGATGGTGCAGGTGCCACAGCGCCGGAAGCCCGACACGCATTCCCCAACGTTCCATAGACTGTAAGCATACCTTGAATGAAGCTCTGTGCTGTCAATACAGCGTCAAGTTTGGACCCTGTCCCCTTGACGTGCCTGTTCAATGTCAAGTGCGCGCATATGAAGCGCGCGAGCATGCCAGCACCAGTTAAAGCCTCCACTTGTAAACGCATATGACCATGGCAGGTGTAGCGCTGATCAATTTAGCATTGGTTGCTGCCCGCCATTTACCTCCAACAAGCGCTGTCGTACGTGGCTCTAAGAGTAAGCTCTTTGTAACCTTTATGGTTCACTTGTTCGCCCTCAAATATTGATCCACAAGAAACAACAAATATCCCTTCAAACATACAAGCCGCGAAAAGGGCAGTGGCCGCGAAGAAGGAAAAAGAGGCCCGCCGCGCGAAGCTACCAGTGTTATAAGTCGGACATTACGTCAAGCGCACCAAACGCTCACACGCTACCGGTTTACACACCACTAATACTCGTTGCTAATGAAAGCTTCGCAACATAATAGAACACCGTTAACTTGCCGCGTGTACTGGCAGCGCTGCGGTACGTGCGGTACCGAAGCGGAGTCCCCATCGTTAACACCCAGAATTGCTGGCCACTTCTGCCAGGGCACGCTCCAACCCAGGACTTCTCATGGAACATCATAGTGATGCGCACATGGCCAATTCTTGGGCTCTTGTGCCCAAGCCGGCCTCCTAGCAGAAGGCATGCTGTCCTTAGTACAGTCCGCACGTACCCCCAGTCGCACCCCAGCCAACCCCACCGCCTGGACCGCTTTTTTTTTTTTTGAACTGCTGTTGCTGGCAGTCCCGTTGACCCTGCCCATCGCCGTAGTACGGTTGCTGGTTGGATACAAAATTGTTGCTGTACCTTCATCGCTTTGGGAGCAGCTTGTAGTGATCAGTGGCCATCGGCCCCACGGGGTCCAACACATGGACCCCGGTGGAGCTTGCCATGAGTGCGCTACATGCTGCTGTGTAGACAGTCTAGACACCCGCAGCAAAACCCACACGCACCAGCAGTCCGTGCTCATACCCGAGTACGCTTAGCACCCTAGCTGCCCAGTCCACACCCCCACGCATCCCACTAACCTTTCCCAGCAGCAGCATCGCCAGCAGTCGTACCCGAAGCCCGCGTCTCGAGTACGCATCTTAAGTGCGCCTTCCGGCAGCTGGCGACGTGGCGAGTCGTCCTGCTGCTCCCGCCTCCTCTGCCCCGTCGCTCGCGCCTCAGCCCCGTCGTCGTCCGCTGGAGTTCACCAGCACCATCCACCACACCCCTTTCGCTGTGCATGTGCGACGACAGTCGCATATACCCGGTGTCACCCTCCGGCAGCGGGGTACATGGCATGCCAAGGCTGCGTCCGCGCCGTCGGTCGCGTTTCAGCCAGTGCGAAGGGCGCCCTAAAGCGGCCAATGCCAATACCACCCCCTGCATGCCAGTATCAGCAACCCTTGTGTCCTTGCCGTGGCAGCCCCCCGGCATCCGCACCTTGCAGCACATCCCACACGTCCCCGCCCAGCACCTCAGGTATGGGCTCGCTCGCCGGCACCGGCCCACCAGAGCAACGCCGCATGGCGCTTGTAGTCGGGCCCCGCATTGGCAGCCTCCCAGACGTCCAACTCGCCACAACCCCTGTGCTGCTCCGCACGCCGGACGCCGCCGCCATGTTGACTTGTACCGTTGTATGCCACGACGCTGCTGCTGCTGCTGCTGCTTCGCTGCTACTGCTGCTCTGCTGGTGGTGCTGGCCCGCTGCTGCTGCTACTGCTGCTGACGGCCACAAGTACGGTACCCGTGGCTACAGACACAGATGCTGCATGTTGCATGCTGTACCGAGCTGCTCACCTGCGGCCAACCCTAGGTGCCAGCTCGCCACGCCAGAGTCCCCTGCTTCGCCGTGCCCCCAGCGAGTGGCCTGCTGGTTGTTGACGGGCCTGCTCCTGGTGGTGGTGCTGCTGCTCACGGTGGCCCCCGCTTCCGGTGTTGCGCGCAGTATGCCGCTCACGGGGACACAGCCGCGGCACCGGGGGCACTGTGCCCACAGCGATGGCGCTGCTACTGACGCTGCCCCTGCCGCATTCCGCTGCTCCCGCTGCTGCAGCTGCTGCTGTAGCTGCTGACCGCGCATACGCTCTCCCCCAGGTTGTGACGCACCCCGCCGGGCCAGTTAGCCCAGCAGGTGAACCCCACTGACTCCAGGCACAGGGCGAGTGACCGCTCCGTTAAGTGCTACAATGGTTGGGTCACGGTTCCCGTCCATCACGTTTCTGAGTAGTGTTCTCGGTACCACAAATGCAACGACACACAATCCTCCCTGTCTCTTCGTTCCGCTGCGCATCAGGGCCACACATATGCCTACCTGCGCTCAGCAACTGGAGTGGCTCGACATCTCCTAGCCCCTGGCCATTCCTTGCACCCACGTTGGCATGGCACGATCCACTTCGCACACCGCCCTAGCCTGGCATCCTCCCAATCGGTCCCACCCTAGGGTCCCGAACCCCGTTCCTCCTGCCCATGCCTAAAACCCTGCGTGCCCTACATCTGCACTCTCACACCACTAATCACACAGCGCTATGCTGTTGTTGGCCCTTCCTCACCGCCAGCTCGCCGTGTCAGACACCGCGCCAGGACGCCCGCACAAGGACGCCGCGGCCAGCTCCACCCTAGGCCCCGAGCACCGAGCCGCCCTCAGCACCCTTCCTGCTGCCGCCCAGCCCTCTGCCCAGCCCTCCGCCGTGCGCACCCAAGCCGACATGTCAGACACCGCGCCCGGCGGACCTCGACACCCGCGCCACAACGCCAGCAGCGGCCAGCTGCCGCCCAACCTCCAAGCGTCAAGCCGCTTCGCCCCGCCGTCAACACTCCTTCGTGCTGTCGCCCAGTCCTCCGCCGTCGCGACAGACACCGCGCCGGGCGGGAAACCCGCACCCGCACCGAGTAACGCAGCGTGCTGCAGCTTAGCTCCCGAACGCCGAGCTCCCACGCCACTCCGCCACTGCTCTGGTGCCGTGCGCTACAACGCCGACTTGGAGAACATGCGGCGTATGAACAGCACCTGGCCGATGGACACGCACACCAGCACCGCGGCGCGCAGCAGCGCGAACCACAGCACGCGGCTGTTGGTGGACTCCACGGTGGCGCGGTGCCGCCGCTCGCGCCAGTACAGGTACTGCTGCGTGGCGCGCAGCTGCTGCAGCTGGGCGTCAACCTGGTGCACGTAGTGCCACAGGCCCTGGGGGCAGGTAGAGGAGGGCGTGTGGGTTAGGTGTGTAGGAGGGGTACGCGTAACACGCGAGAAACCGTGTGCAGGAGGGGTATGGTTGCATGTGGGGAACGGATGCTGCAGCTGGGCTTGGTGTACACAGTGTCGCAGGCCCTGGGGCAGGGGGAGCGTGGGAAAGGTGGCACGTGCATAAGGAAGCAGCATGGGGTCGGATCAGGCGGTCAGCAGCTTTAAGGCGGTCCTTATGCGCATGCCGTATGGTGCCCATTGCCAGCCCTTACTCTTACGTAGGCTCCTGACACCATGATCTCTGGCCCTCAGCCCCTGACATGAACGGCTGGCGCGCGAGAACCCTCGCCGATTGTGCCTCCCCGTCCACAGCCTTGGCCACCATCCCCTCAACCTTGTGTCCAGCGACCGCTCCCACAGTCTCCTTTCCCTTTACCCCCTCCCACCTGCGAGCCGTGCTCCCTGACGTTGGTGCCCTTCCGTTCATCGCATGAACTCTCATCGTGCGTACAGACCCACATGCCCCCCAGGACGCATGAACATTAACCGCTTCAACTTTCCACCGCTAAACCTCCATTCAACGGCATTGTTGCCCCTTCTCACCCGCTTCCGTCTTGAGCCAACCCTGGCTCCTCCCCGCCGCCGTGCCCCCACCCACACCACACCTGTGTGTCGTGCTCCTTCACGTTGTCGTGTGTGTCCGCGTGCCCGATGTGCAGGTCCCACAGCACCTCGCGGGACAGCACGTAGCGGCTGCCCGTCTTCTCGCTATTGAGCCGCAGGCAGAAGCGGTACTTGCCCGTCTCGTACGGCACCAGGTGGAACCTGGGCGCGGCGGGTGAGGGGCAGGGTAGGGGTTGCCGGGGAGCGCGGTGAGCAAGGTGTTGGCGAGGTGCAGAGGCGGAAAGATGAAGGGGCTAGCAGGTTGTGAGGTGGGCGGCTCGCGTGGGCCGGGGAGCGCTTTGTGAGGTTGATGGGGGTAGGCGGACGGGGTAGGGAAAGGGGACAGTGGAGGGTGCAGGGTTACTGCTGAGCGACTGGGGCCCTGGGTGGGGTTGCCAGTGCTGCCGAAGAGCTACTGCGTGGTTACAGCAGCTGCGGCCGCTGCCCCTTGTACGCAAGGCCGCACCGGCGCTGGAACAAGGCACCGGCACCACCTTCCACGTGCTGCTACAAATGCCGCCATTTGGTGGCGTGTTGCCGACACCGACCCCCACAGGGTGCGGGGCCAGGTGGCCAGCAGCTGCTTGCCTGCGCCGGCGCCCGCCCAGACCATGTTGTGACACCATGCACCCCCTCGCCCTGCCCTGTGCTGCCCTGTCTGGCTCGCCGCTGACTGCTGCACTTAGTACACCCAAGGTCCCAATGATGTGCCCGTGCAGGCGAAGCGCAGTTGCGGCGTGCGGCGCAACTAATCGCCAGCCCCGGGGCATGAAAGTTCGGCATGTCCTGCCGTCCTTTACAGGGTGCGCCTGTGCAAGCTTCGGTTTGCCGGAGCCGAAGCGTTCCGGTGTTCAGCGGCTAAGCGCACCGCCCTGTGCGACAGGCACCAGTGAGGTGGCCGTTGCGCTGGCATCCGGGACCGGTCCACCGGGGCACCAGTCAGGGAGCACCCTTACGCCAGGCCTTCATCCGGTGCGCATCAAGGCTGGCGGGTTGAGCTAGTTGCTATAGATGGGGTGCCAGCGACCTGTAGCGGAAGCGCCGGTTGTCAAACCCTGCCCCCGCCCCCGCCCCCGCCCCCGCCCCCGCCCATGGCTGCTGCAGCTGCTTACTTGCTCTCCGGCACGCCGTGCTCCTCATACACCCGCGTCCCCGCTGGAGAAGTCACAACAATGTCATATTTTGCCTGTGTAGGTCGGGAAGCAGCATTTGTTAGTTGCATAGGCAGCGACGACGAGTGATCAGTGCGGTTGCCCAACACGTCACCCACTATCCACGCCTCAACGCGCTCTCACCTGCATATTGTACAGATCTGGGAGCGCCACAAACGAGCCATAAAACGGCTCGTACATGTTGAGCTCATATTGCATACACTCCTCATAGCGGAATTTCAGCTTGATTGCGCTAGCCGATTGCAAGAGAGCAAGCACAAGACAGTATAAACCAAGTCGCCGCATGTTATAGGGCTATGACGGGAAGCATACAGTTTGCGCGGGTGACTGTAACGTGTGAGCCGGTAGTAGCAGGTAATGCTGAACGAGGCAAAATTGGGAGCACGTATGTGCTGCAAGTAAGGGAAAGCAAAGGAGTTGCCGGATGGGTAGGGGGCTAGGGGCATGGTACTACCGAGAGACTTGGCATGGGCATGAAACCGATGCGAGGATGGTATACACCCAGCGGACCCATACAGATTCTGGCAGATACAAGTACTAAGAGATACAAAAAAGCCAATTCCTATTACCACCTCAGAATCAGTCCTTGCTCAGAGTCAGTCCTCGCTTATCCCCACTATCCTTAAGAGACAATGCGGGGGCTCTTGTGCCCCCAAGGGCGTTCGTGCGCTAGCTCTGCCGTCTCTTCAAGTAGCAGTAGCGTCCTTGGCTGCCCAGGTGTCGGAACATGCACAGCCAGCAGCCGTGTCAGAGCGTCAGCTCTTGCTGCGCCCCCTTCGCAGCACCGTCGCGGCTCTGCCTCTAGTTATGAGCCTTGCGAGCCGTCAACAAGCTCATCATCACGTCTAGCAGAGTATGGAGCCCGTGTGACGCTAGAACGGATATATAACTGGACGCCTCTGGGCCAGAGTCAGCCTGAGCTTGGCCTCAGCACGCTGCCGGTGACCGTGGATGACCGACCGCAGCGCACACGGAACAGTGAGCGGTCGGAAGACTACTTCGCGAACGTGGGCGACGCTATCAGGTGTTTGCGGGAGGACATCCCTGCTCTCTTCGAGCGCGAGCTCAACTGTAAGTTTGTTCTGCGTTCGTTGCTCGCGATACCAGTTGTTCGTGCAGTCAAAGCTTGATATCGGCAGGCCTATGTATAAATCCTGTCGTGCCGGTGGCTTAGGTCCGCCAACGCCTGGCCTGGCGTCACTTCCGTGGTTGGGTGTTGCGCTCCGCCCGCAGACAGCATCTACCGCGAGGATATCGTGTTCCGGGACCCACGGAATTGCTTCAAGGGGATGAAGAACTACCAGACAGTCTTCTGGTCGTTGCGATTCCACGGGAAGATCTTCTTCAGCAAGCTGTACGTGGACGTAAAGCGCATATGGCAGCCGGAGGACGGGATAATAAAGATGCGATGGACAGTCCACGGCATCCCGCGTGTTCCGTGGGAAGCGGAGGGCACCTTCGACGGCATATCCACCTACCGCCTGGACAGCCACGGCAAAATCTACGAGCACTGTGTGGACAACATTCTGCTGCGCGACCCGCCAATGGCCACCAACCCACCGCTGCTGGCGGGGCTCAACCTGCAGCCGCTGGTGCCGCAGCAGCCGGTTCCAGGTGGGAAGGGGACCGGGGTTTCGTGCAGCCCAGGATACTCTGCCATGCCGCCCGCAGCACCCGCGCTGACGCCTAGCAGGTGCACGCCTCCAACCGTTTGGTTAGGAAACTATGAAATCGCGCGTGCACTTTGTGGTGTCTGGTAGCCTCACTCCCTGTGCCGGTTGCCGGTTGTGCCTTTGTGCATGCTTCAGGTGCCTGGTGCCAGGGCAGCGACCTGGAGTCGCCCAGCTGGGGCACCTACCAGTACGTGCAGCGCATGGTGTGCTCGGCACTGCAGATGGAGCAGCAGCGGGAGCAGGAGCCCACGCCGGCGGTGGCGGGGGTGCCCTCCGGGGCATCGGGGGCCATGGAGGCGCCGCTGGTCCCGCTGGGTGCGTCGAGCGGCTGGGGGGCGGCACGCATGTGCGCGGGCAGCGGCAACAGCAGCAGCAAAGGCAGCACAGTCAGCAACCGGAGACCGCGGGAGGGCAAGGCGGCAGGAGGGAAGCAGTCGGGAGGCGGTATCGGTGGTGCTGGCGAGCGCCAGCGGCATTTAGCCTGAGCGAGGTAGGGCTGCGGCATGCAGGTTTGCAGTTCAGCTGGGCTGGACTGGGAGGCTCCTGCTGCTGCGGTTGTCGGGCCGAGTGGTGACGCCGCGGCGTTTTGGTGAAGGCATGAGAATTGACTAAGAAGTAAGCGTCGACGCGGCATGGGTGCCGGTGGGCATGCATGCTGGGGTGCATGGACGGCTGCGTGAGCAGCCAGGCAGCAGGGTGTGGTCCGGCCGTCAGCCCGCCTGGCTCCTGCGTTGGACGGCCGTGGGGGGTGGTCCGGGGCAGAGCGTCGCTGGAAGCACACTGGCGGAAAGGCGTGGCAACGTGATGACGTGTGTTGTCCACTTGGGTCGGTAGCGTTAGCTGTTGGCGGTATTTGTTCGGCGCTGTGAGCAACACAACGTAGATATGTCGGCGAGAAACCAAAACCTGGAGTCGTTGCACAGCTGCTCGCTGCACGTTGTGTTGCGTGATGATTGCGGTGTTGCTGCCCCCGACATGGGAGCTGTTGAGCATATAGTACCAGTTGATTCAAAGGTGCAACCTGGTGAACTCATTGCAATTTATGGCGGGTCGGTTGACTGTATTGTGATCTCCCTGCATGGGAGGGCCATCTCCCTCTTCTTGCACGGAAGGCTTGTTATGATTCTGTACCACCAAGGTCGTTCCTTGCATGCTGCGGTTGTGTCTTGACGGTTTCGCGTTCCTCCGTGTACGACACTGCCTTCTCATTGCTCTCATTGATCCAACGTGTGGAAGAGGGAGACACTGTACGTGCTTGGTGTTGTGGCTGAGCTCACAGCTGCTGTTGTGGAGGTGCAAAAGGCACCCCATGTAACATTTCACGTGTACGTCCTCTGGCAGCGACCCATGCAGCGGCCCAGGTTAAGGCATGAAGGAGGGTTAGGGGATCAGAGGCATGGATGTGCTGATCAGGTTCGTGTCGAGCCAGCACGCTATGACCAGCTTGGCTGATGTCGGGATAACCCATGTGCGTATTGCCTTCCAGCAGTGTTCCTGTCCGTCTCAAAGCTTTCAGGATGCAAACGCACCACCTTCCAAATAACGCATACCGTGACAGGTCAGCGGCTCGTCCGGTCGAGTTCGAAGAGGCATGAAAAACGACGGATGCAGCTGGATCGATGCCCCATGATCTGTTCAAGGCCCTCGCGTGCAGCACTGGTCACTCGTCAGGCGACATGCAGAGCACCAGTATGGCTCGTTTCAGCCGTGCACGGTCCACGCCATGTCCTCCTCGTTCCTTGCACAGACGCACACCCTGTCACCCTCTCAGCAGTGTCCAACAGGTCCCGGCAACGCATGTCACTCTCAAGCAGAAAAAACCGTCTCGTTCGATGCCTGCGGATCCTCCTCACCATGCAGTGATGCAGCGATGCAGCTACCCGCCCGTGTACGCATTAGGGCACTCACTCCGCTCCACTCCAAAATGCCGCGTCCGCTCAACTCCAAACCCCAAGCAATACTTCAATCGTACCCACGGCGGCGCTCTCCTGGGTGTTCCCCTGCCCCTCCACACCTGCCCCTCCCGACAATAGAGAGCTCGCATGCACGCTCAGCCTCTGCAACATGCGTTGGCTCAAATGATTCGCCCCGGTCAACGCCCCCACTCACTGCATCTGCACCTGCAGAGCTGCATCACCACTCCTCTCCAACCTCGCACCTCTCCTCGCCGCAAACGCCACAATCCCACTCTACTTCCTACACCCTCCCTTGCCGCCCAACCATCCCAACCCCACTCCCTCAAAACGCACATCCCAGGCCCTGCCCCAGCCCCAGCCCTCGCCCACCCCACTGTTCCCGCTCACATCCGCATGACGGCGTTGGTGGACAGGGACGAGTTGACCGTGCCCGGCACCCAGCCGTTGTTGAAGGCGTAGGAGAACTGCCCCACCTCGCCCTCGCGCGAGGGGTCCCACTCCACAGGCCTGGGCCCCCGAGCCTTGAGCTGCCGCTCCCGGTCCTCCCACAGCAGCCGGTACACCAGCGACAGCAGCCGCCCCTCGCGCAGCTCAGGGATGGCGGACGCCTCCTTGAACATCTGCAGCTGACCTGCCGGAGCAGGAAGGCAAGGCACGCGCAAGCGGGCAGCAGGGTCAGTACCAGTGAGGGAGCCTGAAATGCCTCAGAAAGGCCGGCGAGCCTGAAACAGGCTGTTCAGAATGTCTGCAGCCGGCCTGGGATGCAGGAAGGGCGAGCGAGAAGCAAGCGCACAGCCTGCAGCAGAAGCCGCGTCAGTGCTCTCCTAGTCGGGTCATGTGGCCTCGTGTGGGTGCATCCACGATGTAGGCCGCCGTGCACCGAAAGCCCACGTACAGTCAACCCCTTCGCTGCTGGTGAGCATCGCAAATTTCAGATGAATGATCCCAACAACTTCATGGATTGGGTACATCCTGCAACGCCCCGCCGCTCACCTCCTGCAAGGTACGCCACGTGGCTGGGCCAGAACTCCAGGCCGTCGAAGATGTGGGTGGCGTAGATGATGGAGGCGCCGCGCTGCTCGCACTCCTCCTTGAGGAAGCGCATCAGGTCGGCCCGCCCCATGACGTCCAGGTCCACCGTGATCTCGTCCAGCAGCAGCACCTAGGGAAGCGGGGCGAGGCGGGCGTGTGTGGGGGTGTGGATTAGCTTGGGTGTGTATTAGCTTGGGTGCAACAGGCAGCAGGCGGTCCATGTCGTCCAGGCCCGCTTTGGCCTCGTCCAGCAGCAGCACACATCAACACGGGGCCGGTTTGATATGCGACGAGGGATGCGAACTGAGGCATGTTCTTACAGCGGTGGCCCGGCAGCAGTGGCCAGGGAATAGTGCAGAACCGCAGCAACGCCCCGCGCAGCAGGACAGGTGAGCATGGCACATTAGGGGGTGAGGCGCAGGGAGTTTGGGCACACGGAAGGCCATCGGAGCGTTGGACTCGGCGCCAACACTCCAAGGCCCAGAGTCAGCTCCATAGCCCGTACTCTTTGTTGTCCCCACCCGTTTCATAGCCGTTGCACGCATGCGGCATGCCCCTGTCAGCTGCGCAGCTGGCCAGACCCACTTCATGCCACTGCACCCCCAAGCGGCCCCACCTTGAACGGCTTGAGCAGCCCCACGCAAATCTGCACCCTCCGCCGCTGCCCCTCCGACACCGTGTGCATGCGCCACGTGGGGTCGATGTCCAGCACCTCTATCAGCTTGGCCTTGCGCGCGGGGTCAACGCCCGGAATGGAGTCGATCATCCGCTGCGCCGGGAAGTCGCCTGTGAGCGGGATGCTCGTCCCAGCGAACGCGATGTCGCGCTGCCAGTTGCCTCCAATGTACGACAGGTCGCCGCTGGTGGTGAGTTGCGTGTCGTGGAAGGGGGCGCCGCCGAGGATGCGGACGGAGGACTCGGGGATCATGTGCTTGCCGCCCAGGATCTTGAGGAAGGTGGTCTTGCCGGCGCCGTTCGCGCCCAGCAGCAGGCAGGTGCTGCCGGGCGGCAGGGAGAAGGACAGGTCGCGGATGAGGGGCGGGATGCCAGGGATGGGGCGGCCGTCTGTGGGGTGGGAGGTCGCAATTGGGTTGCGGAGGGTCAAGTACCCAAGATGTTGGGGTGGGGGCTACAGGGCGCAGGAGGCCGGGAGCGGGAGTGTGCTGTTGTGGAGGGAGGCCACCGGCTCAGGAGCGTTCAAGCTGCTGGGATGCGCGCCCGGATGGTGTGAGCGCATGGGGGAAGATGGTTACATTTGCGTCTTGGAGTCTTTCCAGCCGAGGATGATGGGATGGTGTGAAGCAATCGGGTGCTGCATGCCGCACTCGACGGGACGTGGCGCCCTGGAAAGCACGCGCACTCCCCCGCCACAACCTTGCCAACTCACCTAGCCCCGGGTACGCGAAATTCAAATTGCGGACGATGACGATGTCGCTAGAGGAGCTGGTGCTGGGCTCCGAGGTATCCATTTGGTCAGCCGGGGGTCGCTCGACAACAGCCTCAGATGTGGCATCGCCGACTTTGGAGGCAGCTTGGTTTTGGGCTGCTTGAGCCTTTAACCGCGCGAATGGACCCTCAGTTGGTAGCTCTGACGCATTTGCACCTTTAAGCCCAACGCCGTTCGCGTGAGTTGTAGAGACTGGGACCGGCATGACTTGATAGGCAATTCCACAACTATGTGATAATTCGACAAATTGCAGCTTGTATAAACGAAAATATGTGTCCTCCTATGTAGTCAAGGGGCGTTGATACACAGCTTCCTTGTTCCCGCGCCTCATGACCACAGAGTTAGTTGCCGTACAGGGACGCCCCACGCCCTGCATGCCTGCTTGCAGGTTATCCTGAGCCTTCGCCTTAGAGAGACATCACTGTTGTGACTGGAGCAACCTAAAGGAAAGTAACTGTTGCACTGGGATGACACATGACAGGGCTGAACTAAGCGCATTTGGAAGCACCCCCCTCACCGCCGGTGCCAGTCCAGGGCCACCAGGGGAGCTCTCCCAAGGCCAACTCACGAACGTCAGGGCAGCACGACAGCCACTTGCCACCTTGACATGGCACCAGCCCAGCAGGGAGAATACCGCTGGGTTACAAAGGACAGGCAGTGTCGTTTAGGACCTTGCCGAGTGGGGATGCCAGGCACAGAAGGCCATGCGGTCTGCTCAGTGGACTGCATTCATGCTCTGCGGCCTCTGCCCCGTCAGCGGACCCGATGCAGCCAGAGGCAAGGTTGCAACACCGCGCCCTGGCGCCACAACGGTGGGCTCCATGCACTGAAACCCCCCATCAATCGAAGTTGAGGCAGCTGTCACACATTCCTTCCCATGGTTCTTGTCAGAGCGTCAGCCACAAGCCCAAACCGCACAAGCAAGCGTCGAATTTGTGCCTAGATCATATAACCAGCCTTTGGGCTGTAACGAGCAGCCAGGATTTGCGCATATGAATCATTGTCTGCTCCGCTGCATCCTCCTCCACGTGCCCAGCATACACCCGCCATCCTGCTCCTCCTCCACCGCCTCAACACGAACTACTCGTACTCTGCTGTAAGCCACTGCCACCCTGCAACAACTCAAACCTATCCCGCACCCACACCCACGCCACAATCGCAAGCCGCCAAACCCGCCCACTCAGCCCTCCCCATCCTTCCTTCCCCTCCCCGACCCTGTTCCCGTCCCTGTCTTTCTTGAGCGGCCGCATTTTGCTCACCCCGCCTCAACGGCCCCTGGTGGCCTTCTCCCGTCCCCCATGTCGACATCTCCCGCAGACCCTGCCGCCGCCCCCGCTGCTGCTGTCCCTGCCCCTGTCCCTGCCTCTGCCCCTGCCGCCGCCTCCCGCATGTGGTCGTCCAAGTGCAGGTCCAGGTCGAGGTCACGTGCCGCCACCTCCTCCGCGTCCTCCGTGCCGTGCATGCTGCCCACGTCGGAGCCCTGGATGCAGGAGAAAAGGAAGAAGGCAGAGAATATATAATACAGATTTGATACGTCTCAGCTTGTCCTTATTGTTCTTAGCGCTGGGCCCATCACGCTGTCCTGTTTGTGTTTGCTGTCCGGAATTGGGACTGGGAGGAAGGACAGGCGGTGGGTCACGTACGCACCAGGGAAGGCGGGGCCACATGAGGTGGGGCACGGCTCTTACTGCGCCCAGAAGCTCGCAGCATGGCGCAGTGATTCAGCTTCCAGGCGCAACCCCCAACCGGTATACCAGCTGATACAGAGCATGCCAGTGGAGCACCGCAGCCTAGCGGAGCTCATGTCCTCGCACACCCGCATGCTGCACGAGCCACCTAGCAGGCGCAGTGCCACCCACGCCGCGCAGCACCAGCACGGCAGCACCCACCGTTGCGCGGATGACATCGAGCACCGCGGCCTCGTCGTACGCGTCCGTAACGTCCGCGTTGTTGAGGTCCGGGCTACCCGGTGCGTCCGGGGTAGGCGGCCCGCCGCCGATGTGGATGTAGTTGCCGTACACGCGCGCCGGCATGCTGTCTACGGCAGATCCAGTGCCGTACAGGTCATCCTCGTCATCCACGCGGAACCTGTCCAGCCACTTGGGCCTTCCGACCGCTTCTAGAGATGTGAAGGCGTCCATGCTGCGCCCCTGCACTTGGAGCGACGCGTCCTCGCCATCGCTGGCGTTACCGCCGCCGCCGCGGCCCTTCCTGCCGCCGCCGCCACCACGCCGCGCCGCCGCGTCGCCGTCCGAGTTGGCCGGTGAGCACGGCCGCCCGGCATCCCCGCGCGCTAGGGCGCCCAGCGCGCTGCCTCCCGCCGACCCGTGGGTCGAGAAGCCCATGAAGTCCGCAGTCTCTTCCGCCGCCGCCGCGTCATCGTTCCCGGCGGCGGCGCTGCGGCGGTGGCCAAACAGCGGCGTGTCCTCTCCGTCACCGTCAAGCGCCGCCTCCGGGCCTGCCGCCGTACCGCCGCCGCTGCGGTGGGAGGCGTCCGCCGCCAGGGCCTGGTCCTGCCGCCGCCCGGCGTCGCCGCCGGCCGCGGGGCCCGCCACCGCCGCCGCAGCCTCCGGGTCCGTCTGCCGGGCAACACCGCCAAAGCAAGACACGCGGTCACCATCCACCCGTACACTTGATGACTGCTTCGAGGACGCTCCTAAGACCGCCCAACACCAGAGCCTTGTGCTATACGGCCCCCTAACCCAGGGCCCCTCACCCACATTCATTCTACCCACGTGCCGTATCCCCCCGTGCCCTCCATTCCTTCCCTGCCACGCGCCCGCCCAGCCCCACCTGCCGCAGCGCCTCCACCGCCGCCGCGCGCTGCCCCTCCAGGTCTGCCAGCAGCTGCCCGCAGACCCGTGGGTCGGCGTCGCCCTCACGGCGGCGGCGGTAGAACAGCACGTAGGCGGCGGGTGAGCGAAGCGCCTCCATGTCGGACACGGGGGACACGTGGCTGTCGTCGAAGCAATGCCACCTGTCGAGAGGCAGTCCAGGGGACAGGCCAGGGGGCAGCAGGGGCGGTCCATGCTTGTCGCGAGGAGGAAGGGCTGGGAGATTGGGCATGGCCAGGGCGAGGTGTGCAAGACGAGTGCTCCAGATAGGATCAGTGCGCAAGGTGGGGCTTGGCGCGGCCACATGCACTTGGGTGATGCGTACCGTAGCTAGCATTTTCAGGGGCGCGCGTTGGGGACCGGTTGCGGCCTGTGTATTAATGAAACCCCAGCAGCTCACCCGCCCGTCTCGCCAGGGATGCGCGCGTAGGCGGTGTAGTGTCCCCCGCCCAGCGAGCCGTAGTGGTTGCTGACGGCGTACAGGTCGTACATCGGCTGTACGGACTGCGTGTGCAGCACGTACGGCGTGAGGTCCAGGCCCTGCAGCGGGAAGTCCACGCGTGTGTCCAGCTTGTTGCGCGAGTACCTGGAAGCAGGAGGCAGACAAGGCGTGAGAGGGCGTGCCTGAGACCGTGCGGACAGGAGCGGCGTAACTAAAAATGTTTTGCCATTCGTTGGTGGTTGGTGAAGTTGGTGTCTACAATGAGTGCCTGCAGGCAGGGGGCAGACGGGGCGTGAGCGGGCGTGGGGGCAGTACGTGTTGCATGTGACCGCAGTGTGTACCTGCAGGCGGCCAAGACGTCGGAGGGCGTGCGGGCAGAAACACCGCTTGATGCTGTCCAATCCGTGGGTCGCAGATCATAAGGCAGCCATAACAGCAGTAGCGGTTCTGCTACATGTGACCGTAGACAATCCTTACAGGCAGCAAAACTGTCAGAAGGCGTGCCTGAAACCGTGTGGACAGGCGCGGCACTGCTGTGCTTGCGCCTTGCACTTGGTGTCTAAGCTTTACACTCGTAACGACTCCGTCTTGGCTTCCAGTGGCCATGCCAGCGCCTTCAGGTCTATCACATGTACCACCATACACAGTACCTTATACGCCCGGTACACGCGCCAGTACGCCTACCTCGTGTAGCTAAACCGCTTCAGGTGCACCACGAGCACCTCGGGCAGCGACCACAGGTCCAGCTTCTTGTCGGCGCACACGTGGGCCTTGCAGCGGGGGCAGTACCTGCGGGGCGTGGGGGCCAGGTACACGCGGGTTAGTACGCTATCAGCATGCTTAGAGGCTAGCGTCCCTCTAGCGCCTTGCAGCGGGCCAGTACCTGCGGGATGCGCGAGCCAGACGGGCGCAGGCGGGTGAGGCAGCAGCACGCTTTTGGGGGTAGCAACTACAGATACCGTAGGGTGGGGCAAGACAGCAATGCAATAAGCAGCTCGCAAAGTGTTTCTGCCTGAATGCACCCTGCCACCGTCCTCTCCCTCCACGCGGTACCCAGCACGAATCGCTTCCCCTAGTTCCTGCCTGCGCCGTGCTCGTGCCTTTGCCGCCACTGCATCGACGCTACCCACCACGCGTCGCTCTCCGCCAGGCGCTCCGGCTGCAGGAAGGTGCGCATGCAGTCGTCCAGCGACACGGGCTGCGGCCCCGCCGCCGCCCGCCGGCGGTGCTCCGTCAGCGTTGCGTGCTCCAGGGGGGCGTCCAGGGCCTCGGGGTGGTAAGGCGCGGCGGCGTTGTTGGCAATGCACGCCTCGCTGAAGCTGAGCAGGAACTCCCTGCAGTCGGTTTGGTACGGCAGCAGGTTTTGTACGGCACGCTACGGTTTGGTACGGCAAGTACGTCAGCAAGGGGGCGGACGTGACTGAGCGGGTCTTTGATCTGGTGGTTCTGGTTGTGCTGGGAGGAAGGACAGCACCTCATACCATCAAGGTTCGCATGGCGTTGCACAGCCAATGCCCTCAACGCTCTGTGGTGACTAGGCGGCTGGGGTTTCCGGAGCGCTAGCTGAGCGTTGTGGCAATCCATTGCCTACGTGGCACTGCTGTGGATGTGGGTGTGTCAGGCAGGGCTACCCCGCAGGACCTGCTCCCGGTCTGCCCACCTGTGGCTGTCCTTGTTGATCTCGTCCGGGTCGCTACCCCACAGCGCCGACTCGCCCTTGTTGGTGCACAGGCGGATGGTGAAGGGCGGGCCGGCGGGCGCACCCGCGGCCGCCTCGCCTGCCGCCGGTGTTGTTGCACCTGCGTCCTGCTGCTGCTGCGGTGCGGCGGCGTCAGCCTACGGAAAGAGGAGGAAGCCCAGGGAGTGGGTAGCAGTTGGGCAGCTGCATCCCTACCGGACGTGCCACATGACGTTCCTAACGCCCGCAACTCACGGACGGGCGTTCGTAGCATGCAGACACCCGGCACCGATACCTCCAGGCTAGACCACCCACCCCCCAGAGCTCCAGTACAACGTACGACTACCAGCACAGAAAGTGTTACCTAGCACGCTGCACAGGCCTGCGTTATAATATCTCCTTGTAGGAGAGCTTTCACAGCCTGCATCCTTCCATCCGCCGTACCCCGCACTCCCGTTCCCCTGCTATCCTCGCTCCACCCCACCCTCCCAACCGCCCTTGCTGCCGCACCTGCGCAGCCCACATATCGAACGCGTCCGACGTCGGCCCCGGCGGCCCCGCCATGATCACCGCCGGCAGCTCCGACGGCGCCACCGCCTCCTCCATGGCCGCCACCTCCGCCTCCGCTTCCGCCTCCGGGTCACCCCCTGCCCCCTTGCCCGCAGCCCCCCGGTCCCCTCCTTCCTGGAACAGGTCCCCCAGACCCGTCATCAGCTCTCCACTCCCGCCGCCGCCGCTGCCCTGCCGCCGTATCCCCGCTGCCCCAACCACCGCGTCCGCCCTGCCCCCCGCTAGCCCACCGACCACCGCCGCCTCACCCTCTCGCCCCACTACCACCACCCCCTGCTGCTGGCCGCTGCCCTCCTCCTCCACCATCGCCCCATCCGCTGCCTCCCCCTGCGCCTGACCGAGGTCCTCCCCTTGTCCCGGGCCGGCAGGCGGCGCCGCCATGTCACCATCCGCCGCCGCCGCCGCCGTAACGCTCTCCGGCGGCTGCAGTACCACAGGACCCTTCTGAATGGGCTGCAGCGTCCGCAGCAGCGCCGCCACGAGCGGGCACTCGGGGTACAGCTTCAGCTCGTACTCCGTACGGCCGGACGAGCTGGATGACAGCCCGCCGCTGGCGGGCGCTGGTCGTACCACGTAGGCAGGGTCGTACGGCGGGCGGTCCTCAGGCATGTACAGCACCTGGTGGCCAGACAAGGTAAAGCTGGATGACTCAGTATGAAACGGTTCAATATGATACCAAACATGCCGCATGATGTCAGATGTAAAGAGCCCGAAACCAAAAGCAAACTGGCACCCGGTCCCCACGGCTGCCAGGCAAACCGCGCACAAACGCAAAGCAAACCGACGCAGTGCAAGGCGGCGGCTTCCTGCGCCCCCGGACAGGGCCCCGGGGCCTCACCAGCGGCGCGCCGCACCACACGCCCTTGCTCCACGTGAGCTTGGGGTTGTGCCGCTTGAAGTGCACGATGACGGGGGCGCAGCCCAGGGCCTTGGGGCCGCAGGAGGCGTCGGGGTAGTAGTACACCACCAGGCTGGGGGGCTCCCCTGAAGACGTGAGGGAGGCATCGGGCACCCAGCGCAGCCACAGGAACCCGTCAACAACATGACAAACCGGCACCTGCCCTGTCATGTTAAGATACCAGCTTTTTCCCTTGCCAAGTATTGAGACCAGGGCACCTCCAGGGCCAATGCGATGCCAAGTGTGTGCAACGGTTATTCACAGCGCACCCTTATCTGCGCTCCACGCTCCCAGCCCTCCCGCCCCCACCTGCGCCCGCCCCGCTCCGCAGGCTGTACGGCGAGCCGAAGCCGCCCCCGTGGCCCCCCGCGTCCAGCGCGTCCGCCACCCTGACCCGTGGGTCGCTGAACAGCACCACCTCGTCTCCGCCCACGTTGGCCGACGTGCGCAGCGGCCGGGCCGCCAGCAGGTGCGACTCGGGGGCCGCCAGCACCTCGGCTGCGGACCACAGACACCAACACGTTGGCGCGCGCGCGCAGGTAAGTACTGCTTGCATTGCATATGCGGTGGGCGGCTTTGTTTAGCAGAGCCGCCCGCGCACAGGCGGCGCGGCCAGGCCCAGGCAATACGGTTGCAATGCGCCCATGGCGTATAGGATATTCCGCCGTCAGGTAACCCACCTGGCAGCTCCGCCGCCGCGGCCGTTGCGCGCAGCAGCTCCGAGACCGCGGCCCCGCTGGGCAGCTCCAGCGCCATGCGGCAGGGCATGGCGGCGCCGTCCGTGCGGCACAGCACCACGTGCACCGTGCGCAGGCGGCTCTCGGGCAGCGGCAGCGACAGGTACATGCTGCGGGGGGCAATGGGGGCCGAGGCCGTGCGGTCAACAGACGGCGAAGTATTGGCGGTGCTTGACTGTTGTTTACAGCCGCAAGATGGAATGGCATCCAAGGCTGACGTGAGGCGCCTACAGGGCGTAGAAAGGCGAACGCAAAGGAGCTGCTGGGTGGTGCTGGGTAGGAGCGGGAGATCGTGGGCAATGCTGCATGGTGATCAAGCCCAAAAGGCGAATCCCTACATCCCCATGCCCTTTTCTGCACTCACAATGGGTCGAACTTGACCGAGTTGAAGGAGCATTGAGGGCAGTCCACGGTGCTCTTGAACAGGCCCTGGGTGCGGGACAAGCAGGGGCGAGCGCAGCAGTCACGTCTCAGTGAACGCGCTGGGAACCGCTAACTTACATGCAGTGGCAAGCCAGCATGCCCGTTCAACTCGCTTGCTAGAGCACTTACCCTCCCGGCCCGTGCTACTTATCGCACCCCGACATTGCGCACCCAGCAACGCGGCACGTCGCAAGGGCAGCACGCAACAAATAGCATCTTTCGCCACCAGTCTGGACCCAAGCGCCGTGCTTGCATTTCCCATATCAGCCGGAGGTCGTTCCCCCCCTGCGGCCTTGTACACCATGTTGCCGGCTGCGTGCCCTAGTGCCTCGCTCCCCCCCTGCTCCTCCCCTCGTCCCACCCTCCGCCGCATGAGGCCCACAGCGCTGTCGTTTGCGCACGCAGTGCATGCACCAGGCCCTCCGTTAGCAAGATGCCCTTAGCGTCAGGACGACCGCCTCATGCTCCTTCCCGCCAGGTGCGGGAGACAGGGCGCCACAACAGTGGGTCCTTATTACTCTTACCATACCAGCCTACACACTACTTATCGGCTCTCTGCTTGCGCTCTGCTTCCCCCCTTCCCACCTGGAAGTGGTCCACCACAAGGCTGTCGTTGCGTGCGCGGTAGTTAGCCCACGCCTCCGCCGCCAGTTCGTCGTCAGACCGCCCCGGCTGGTCCTTCTCCTGCAATATCATATATGTTCCATATGATGAGGGCGGCGGAGTGCCGTCACGCCGGCACAGGTCGCACCAAATACGACGCAGTGCTAACGATGCCGTAGCTGCGGGAATCCCGGTGCCGCTGGATTGAGTGCCCCCCACCTCGACGTAGGGCTTGTTCTTGATGCGGTTGGTGTCCTCGTGCAGGCCGTCCAGCAGGAAGGCCAGGAACTCCTGGCTGTCGTGCTGCTGGTAGCCGGAGAACTGCGGCGCGAAGCGCCCGATCTTGGCCTTGAACTGCCGCGGGGTGACCGACGACACGCCGCCCTGGCGACAGCAACGGCGGCGAGCCCGAGCGATGGGAGCGGCGAGCTTGTAACGTGGTTTGCGCGAGGTTGGGTTGAGCGCGCTAGCCCTGCACGCCCGAGCCGCAGGCACCCAGCTTAAAGGCTGGACCCCACGGCTGGACCCCTGGCCCCTGCCACCCTCCCATTCCCAAGCCCCCACCAACGCAGCCCCCACTATCATGCCCGCCCGGCGCCCGCCTACACTGTCGACACCGCAGCACCAACCCACCCACCCACCCTCCACAGCTGCATCATGAGCTGGCCGAATGCCTCCGCCAGCTCCCCCTGCATGCCCAGCGGGTTGGTGCGGTTGAGGTCGGCCAGGTAGGCCCCGCCCAGGAAGGCGGCCATCAGCGGCACTGTGTGCGCGAGGCACTGCAGGCTGCTGTTCATGAAGCACGTGTTGCCCAGGTTGGACAGGCCCGCGAGGCCGGGCGCCTGGCCGTCGCGCTGCAGGGGTGCGGGAGAGAGGGAGGAAAACATGACGAATCTGCGGGCGATGACACTGCTCGGGGGTGGAGTGTCTGGCAAGGACGAGCGCATGGTCGTCATGTCCCGGTGAACGCCGGTGAGCAGCAAATATTGCTAAGCGTGTATGAACCGCGTGACGGCTAGACGAGCCGCGCCAACGGCCCGCAACGCACTTGCACGCACAGTGTGCGCTAAAACTTGCCCCCCTGCCAGGTCGAGGCCCATTCATGCATCTACCTACCAGCGTCATGGCGTCTGAACCAAACGTGAGCACGTTGGCCGGGCCCCGCTGGCGGCCGAGGCCGTTAGCGGCGGGTGCCGCGTTGACTGTGCGTTGACCGGCGTCTTTGGCGCCCCGCCGCGTCTTGTCGGCGAGGCCCTGGTCGCTGCCGCCCGCGCTGCGGCTGCGGGCGGCGGCGGCGGCGGCACCGCGGCGGCGCGCTGTGCCGGCGGCCGTGTCGTTGTCACTGCCGCACGCCTCCTCAGAGTCCGAGTCGCTCTCGTCCTGTTGGCCAGGGCAAGGGCAACGCAGACAGGATTGCTACGTATGGGCGTGCGCTGCCCAGGAATTGCATGTTTCATGCACAGTCGTGGAATGGCCATCGCGTATCAGGAAGCGAAACTAATGATGCCGGTATGGCCCAACGGGACTGGCCGTGTGCCGCAATGCAGCGCGGTGGCCGTAGGTGCCCACGCTACCTCGGACCGTGCTATGGGGTAGTCAGGCCCAGCCGCACGTCATTCCAAGCAACCAAGTTACCACGTGTACCGTGCACAAGTACAGCAACCGCCCATCCAGCAGCTTTTGCACACCCCCGTTTGCGGTGCTTCGACCCCGCTCCTAGGCACTCTCCAGCCAAGCAGCTGCTGCCCCTTGACCCCGCCCACGTGGCCCCCGGTACCACTTTTCGTAACGCCCCAGCGCCCCTCCGAGGGAATGTTCCCGCCTACCCGTCCCTGACCCCTAACCGTGCCCACCTGCCGCCTTAGCCGTAGCAGCTGCTTGTCTATCAGCCCCAACGCCGCCGCAGTGGTGTTGTCCATGTACTCATTGCCACCCCCGCCCCCGCCGCCGCCCGCCGCTGCCGCCGCTGCGCTCTCGGCTTGCCCGCCCTCCGCAGCCCCTGCCCCCGCCGGCCCATCCGTCTCCATCGCGGCCACGCCCTCCGCCGCATCCCCCTGCGCCGCCTCCGGGGTCGACCCCGGCGGCCCATCCACCGCCATGGCATCCTTCGCATCCCCCTCCCCAGCCCCGTCCTGCTCTACCCCGCCGTCCTTGCCACCGCCCTTGCTCCAGGGCGGCAGCGGCGGCGCCGGCGGGGGCGGCTGAGTGCGGCTGCCGCCTGGCCCAGATTGCGCGGCGCTGCCGCCAGCGACAGTGCCCCCCTGGTCCTCGTCCTCCTCGCCGTCCGCGGGGCGCTCCAGGCAGCGCACCTTGCGCCCGCCTGTGTAGTCCCACAGCGTTACGGACTCGGGCTGCGCAATGTGCAGCAGCTTGCAGGCACGGGCCTTGATGCCCGTCAGGCTGGTCTGGAGGCGGCAAGGGAGGGAGAGTGCAAAGGGGTTGGGGCCGAGGGAGGGTTGGTTTGAGTAGGACTCCGAACATGGCAGGTGCCGGTGCCTGGGTGACAGAGGAAGCGGTTCTGTAGCTGGAGCTTACGGGTATACAGACGTGCATCGTGTCGCGGGGTGATTCCGAGACCACGCGCGCACCTGGTGGGGCACCGAGAGGGTCACCGACTGCTCCTTTCCGTTGTTGGGGTCCTTGACGGCCACCTCCAGGCGCAGGGGGTACAGCAGCACCCTGCGGTACCGCTTGGTGTCTATGGGGCGCGCAATGGCTGGGCCACCGCCATACCAGCCGTGGAGCTTCTTCCAGCCCTCCTCTGAGACAATGTGGAAGTCCTGACCCTCTTTCAGCCACGGACGCAGGGGACAGGTGTCAGGGCTGGTTGGTGACGAGCCGGCGGCAGCACCACTGGGCAGCAGGGAGCTGTTATCGATGGGCCCGGGGCGAGGGCCGCTGGGAGCTGCCCCCTCCGTGCCATCACCGCGGTTGTGGCCGCTGTACTCCTCCCAGCTTTTCCACCACCTGGACGACACAGGGAGGGAATGTTGTTGGGCCGGTCGCGCGGCGAGTTGCGCCGCAGTTTAGTACTTTATTGTTGCTGATTGGACTCAATCCAGCTTTCGCTGGTCATTGCAGCTCCGTGGGCGCGAGCCCGCCCGCTCAGCGTGCCCTACCCAAAACACAATCCCGTGTCAGGTCGAATCAAATGATGCGCCTATATGTGCAGCTGTGACGTTCAAAGACTATTCAAGGCGATCGGGGAGCTCGCCAAAAGCTTCCCCGCCCGATCCATCGCAGCCATCCGCAACGATACCAACCGTATAGTGTACCCCGTTCAATGCATAACGTTCTGGGGACTTACTCTGATGCGACAAGGTAAGCAACGCCGTCGGATGACCCCCAGTCCGAAGCGTCCTCGATTTCAGAAATTTCCGCAGCCTCCGCCTCACCCGAGGGCGCCATGTTAGGGTTACACCACAATGTGAGCTACGCAATGGATTCGCTGCCGTCCCGGTGTCGCCACAAAGGGCAACAGACGTCTGTTGGTCGCCCTTCTACCGTCCAATAATGCGCGCGCAGCGCTGCCTGCAGCCTTACACCGATCCTGTTATTGCATGACTCCCCTTCTGTTCGTCGCTTGAGCTCTAGTGCTAATGGGGTGCACAATGGGCGGTTGGCTGCCACAGCCCGGAGGGGACTGACTGCCCTTTTGTCCGTACGTGCTGCACGTGCTATGCCGCCAGTCACCCATGGGCCCCGAGCCGCCGAGCGTCGGTAGCTGCCCTACAACAAGCTGCCGAGCCTATAAACGTGGGCCGTGTACCATGGAGTCCTCCACGGCACGTGCTGTCGGGTGAAGCGGAGCGGCCGAGGTGAGGAGGTGAAGTACAGGAGCACACGCAGAGCCCGTGCAGTTTGTGGCAGCGTGGACTCCAGCAATGCGTACTACAATACCTTGCCTCAGCGTACAGATGAAGTCCCGTACTGCTCGCCGTTAGTAGTTTGACCCTCAATGGGTTCGAGAGGGTCAGATTGGCGAGGAGAAGCGCCGCGTTCGTTGAGGACAGGAACACGCCAGGCTACAGCACTTGCAGTCTCTTGCCTCGTTCTGCTTGCCTCCCGCCATGGGAAGAAACGGAAAGCCAGCGCCATGAATGCCTCCTCTCTCCTGACGCACGAGAGTGCTCAGGCACGGCAATGCTGCACCAGCAGCAGGCGAAAGGCGGCCGCGGCTGGTACGTGTCGGCCGGTTCATGCCTTGCTAGACTCCTGCACCAAATGGTCGGACCCCTACGTACCTGCCCTTGAAGTGTGCATTATCTCTCTGGGCTAGTTCGCATTGACGAAGCGTTGCCCTGGCCCAAGCCGCCTGGTGACCCAGGGTTCCAAAGGACCAAGTTGACGGTGGTGTTGCAGGGGAGCCCCAAGTTCGTTCTGGCCGTTGCTCCGTGGCCCTTCGCCGGTTCGCCATGCTCATTGATCCTTGCCGGTTGCAACGTCTAACATCGGTACTGGCGTGGGGCTGTAGAGCGTAGGCTGCTCGAATACTACAGTTACAGACGGAGACTTGTCTGATTGACGTGCTTGTCTACATCTTACGCGTTCGTGAATCGCACAGCGTATCGTCTATTGCATCCTTGTATTTGCTTCCTTAGCAACGCTCACGGCGGCTCACAGAGGACTCAAGAGAACGTGAAACCCTACAAAACAAGCCCAGACGCCACGCTCGAAACGTACAATTAAGACGACATCAAATTGACAGCTAGTATGTCAGCCGCTGCAACAGCAGCGGGCAAACGACCCGCCGCCGACGTCAACGCCGACGGCAATGATGGTGTCGCGGCAGCCCCGGAGGCAGCCTCCGGCTCCGCGGCGCCCCCCGGAAAGATGCCGCGCTTGGCCGACGACAACCGCGTCGCGCGGCTAGCAGTAGGCGCAAACCTCGTGGAGTTTGACGGCAAGGCGTGTACCCACGAGGTGGCATGGCCCCCCGGGATGGAGGGGAGTCCCCTGCCTCCCCCCAAGCGGGAAGGCCCGCCGGCAAGGGAGTATCCCTTCAAGATTGATCCCTTCCAGCAAGTGGCTGTCAACTGTTTGGAAGCCGGTGAGCGGGGCTGGAGCAGAACGGCAACAGAGCCCAGCTTAGCAGCTGTTACACGGCCGGGGGCAGCGGCACACGAGTACCACGCAGCCACCGCCGCCTGTAGGCATACCTGGCAATGAGTCACCATTGGGGGATCTATACGTACGGTCAGAGTCAACTTCTGGATGGCGGAGGTGGCATTGGCTGCTGTGGGGTCATTGTATGGGTGTGGAGTGTGCGGGACAGCGTGGCCGGCGGGTGCACGAAGGCCGGGGTGTGGGGTGAAACCCTTTGCGGTAATGAACCACGGAACAAGCCGATTGAAAACGATTAGGGGCAGTGATAGCAGCAGTCGGCAGGATCGCACCGGCTGTAGGAGCCGGCGGTTGGAAGCCGCCAGCGGAGGAGCAATGGTCCAATCTGGCAGCTGCTGCGCGTAGTCGCTGCACCGATTGAGGTGCCACGCATGGCCACGTCTGTGCGTGGACCGAAACCACCCCTCAACCTGCTGCTTCTTGCTCCTGCTTCTGCCGCTGCCGTGCAGGCCACAGCGTCATGGTGGCAGCCCACACTTCGGCGGGCAAAACGGTGGTGGCGGAGTACGCCTTTGCCATGGCGCTCAGGTGGGTGGGTTCCACGTGGGGGCAGCAGAGGGGCATGGTGCATGGTGGCATGGGGCTGGCCGTACGCTGCGGCGCTGAGGTGGGCGGGGGACACGTGGGGCGGCAGAGGCGGTGGGAATGGGGAAGGGCGCATGGGGCTGGTCCGCCTGCTGTGGTGCTGAGGTGGGCGGGGAAGCACGTAGGGCTGTCAGAGGGTTTGACCGAAGGACGGCAATGGAGGCGTTGTGGGGATGGGGGCAGGGGGACAGTAGGACCGCCATGGCGCTACGGTATGCAGGGAGGCAGGTGGGGACGGCAGGGGTTGTAGGGATGGGGATGAGGGGCATTGGGCTTGCTCGCCTACTGTTGCGCTGGGCTGGCCGGGGGACAAGTGGGGGCGGCAAGGAGGTTGAGCGCAGGGCGGCAAGGAGTGTGTGGCGGGGACCGGGGCATCATGCTGGGCCGTCTACCTGTCATGTGGTGCTGAGGTGGGCGGGGGGCACGTGGGGCGGGAGAGGCGGTGGACATGGGGTTGATGATACAGGGCTGGGCCGCATGCTGTGGCGCTGAGCTGGATGTAATGGCGACAGGGAAGGGCGCATGGGGCCGGGCCGGCTGCCGTGGCGCCCAGGCGGGGGCACCTGGGGACGGCATGGCGACTGACCGCGGGGCGGCAAAGGGGGTATGGCAGGGATCGCTGCATGGGGCTGGGCCGTCTACTTGTACCGCAGCGCTGAGGTAGGCGGGGGCCACGTGGGGCGGCCGTGGGGATGGGGGTACGGCGTGAAGCATGGGATGAGGGTACGCGTAAAACGCGAGAAACTGTGGAAGGTGTCAGGGAATGGGATGGGGGTGTGGATTGGCGCACGGGGTTGGACCGCCTGCTGTGACGCTGAGGTGGCAGCCACGCGGGCTCGGTAGTGGAGGTGGCGACGTGGTTGGGGGTGGTAGTGGGACTGGGGGTGGGATTGGGGCCTGGGAACGGCGCCTGGGGCTGTCAGCTGTGGCGCTCTGATGCACATGCCAGGATCTGAGGGGTCGGAAAGGGGAAGTCGGTGAAAGGCTGTAGCTTGTCGTGTAGCAGTGTTAGGGCATGACCCGTTGGTGGAGTTGATGGCTAGGACGGTGGCTGGGGGCTGAGAGTACAGGGGCAAACAAGGGTATGCTGGGCCGAATTGGCATTCGGCGTAAGGCGCCACACCCCGGGGAGGTATGCTTTGCGAGTAGCGTGGGGTTAGGGGCGCGGCCGGGGAACCGGAAGCGGGTGGCCTTTGGCTGGGGGCCGGGGAACCGGTATTGGGGTCCCGTATGCAGTGGGGAGGACGGTGGCCGGGTTGCTAGGCGGGCAAGAGAGCACAAGCTGCTTTGGCAGGGCTTCTTGACCCCTTACACCCCTTACAAATAACATCCGTTGCCAACCCTCCCGGGCTCTACCGTTTCCCCAAAGCGGTCTGCATTGCAGACTGTGTCCGCCTTTTCCTACCGCCTGAACCCTCCGTCCCCCTACCTGGACGACGGACCCCAATCGATTGTCAGCCAAGCTACAGCACGGTTACCGCCCACTTCCCCCCTGCATGCACGATGCACCCCCAGGGACAAGCCGCGCGTGATGCGCGGACAGTGGGTCCCAGTCAATTGCAAGCCAAATAACATTACTACAGTTATAATCTAATCGATATAATATTGCAATGAGCCTCTTTCTCCCCTTGCATCGGGCCCCAGGGACAAGACGCGCGTGGTGTACACGTCGCCGCTCAAGGCGCTGTCCAACCAGAAGTACCGCGAGCTGGCGGAGGCGTTCGGCGACGTGGGGCTCATGACGGGCGACGTGACCATCTCGCCCAACGCCTCATGCCTGGTCATGACCACGGAGATCCTGAGGTCCATGCTGTACCGCGGATCGGGTGAGGGCGCCGGATTTGTCATTTGCGAGGTCCGACACGGCCACGGGAGGTCCTCGGGGGCCCGGAGCCTACCCCCAAGCCCCAACGCGCTTCTGCCCGTGCCGGGGGTGGGGGTGACCGCGGAGTGGGGTGGGGGTGGGGTGCGGTCGCCCCGTAGGGCCACATTTTCCCTAGTCGTGTAACATCTGCGTCCGTCTGCGCAATCGTGTGGCTTGCGGCAAGCTGAGAGCCGTACCTGAAGGCCCGAATGGCCAGAGGGCTCCTCCACGGGGCTCCTCTCACAGCCTGCAGGAACCTGCGCGCCTTGCCCCCATTCCCAGTTCCCCGCAGAGATGGTCTGCGAGGGTGCAGCGGATACCGTATGGCACGCGCGGCTACACCATTGTTGCTGTTGCAAAACCCGATTTGACGCCGTAGGTATTGTGCATGCTGCTGCTGCTGCTGCTGCTGCTGCTGCTGCTGTTGCCGCTGCCCACAGAGGTGGTCCGTGAGGTGCAGCTGATCGTGTACGACGAGATCCACTACCTGCGCGACAAGGAGCGCGGCGTGGTGTGGGAGGAGAGCATCATCCTGGCGCCCAGGTGCGAAAAGGGCTGGGAGCCTTGAGGGCTTGGGGGCTCGGCATGATTGTAGTTGGCGCGAAACCACCGCTGGCAACATGGCAAGCCTTGCGTCAGGTTTGCCAGGATGCTTCAACTTGGCCCCACTACCTCGCCACACATGCCAGAGCCTTTCGTACCGTACTTTTGCCCTCCCCCTATGTTAACGTTTGTGGCCCCTCCGTGTTCCGCAGGCAGGCGCAGTTCGTGTTCCTGTCCGCCACCATCCCCAACGCCAAGGAGTTTGCGGACTGGGTGGCCAAGACGCACCGCGGGCCCTGCCACGTGGTGTACACGGACTACCGCCCCACGCCCCTGCAGCACTACATCTTCCCCACGGGTGAGGACAAGGCAGGGCACGGCACGGCAGGGTGGCAAGTGTTTCGCTGTTCCACGGGTGGGAGCAGGGCAGTTGCAGGTGGTGGTTGCGAAAGGTTTCAAGGCCGCGACGGCTCTTACCGAGGGGCGCTACGTCGTGTGGGCCCATCATCCACTTAGTTTGACGGGCACACGTTACTTGATGCCCCCATGCCGGTGCAACGTGATGGCCCCGTGCGCGTCAGCGGCTTCCGGACCCCGGAGGGCGGCAGCTGATGTGCTGCGACCGACAACTCGTACTTTACATGCCGTGATGCGTACGCTGTTTGCCGTACACCACCTTGGCCGTACACTGCAGGCGGCGACGGGCTGTACATGGTGGTGGACGAGAAGGGCTCCTTCCGGGACGACAACTTCCAGAAGGCGGTGGCGGTGCTGACGGAGACGGACGCCAGCGGCAAGGGTGAGTGGATGCGAAACAGGCCTTGTTTGGCATGAGATTGCGTAAGTATAATAAGGATAAATGGGTGTGATTGTTGTGAAGCGCCAATGCGCACAGCGACCGCCGGCACAAGCAGCTGTCGGTGCCCCACCCCCTGCCCCTTTGCTAAATCGCCCCTCAGCCGCCCGTGACTTGTCCCTCGGCCCTCACTCTCCGCCCCTCAATAGTCCTGTGTTTGACTGCGATGGTACACAGACATACGGACATACAAACTGCGTCACGGTTTCCCGTCTGGTCCCCACATACGGATTGCGCCATGTTGCCCTTTTTTTTCCCCTTTCAGGCTCCAAGGCCAAGGGCGGCGACAAGGGCGGCGCGCTGGCCGCCGGCGGCGCCGACTCCCAAAAGTCCGACATCTACAAGCTGGTCCGCATGATCATGGAGCGCAACTACGACCCAGTCATCGTGTTCAGCTTCTCAAAGGTGCGGCAGCGCGTGCCTGGAGGTTGCGGCATAGCCGCGATACGTGCGGCACAAAACACCAAGCAGCATGCAACCTCGGACCTGGGTCACATGCGTATAGCGTTGAACGCGAGTCTTGATCACAGCTGCTCCAGGGGTCGTGGGTTCGGGCCGTGCCGTGTCAGTTGTATCGATGCCGCAAGCCCACCCACGCACCGCAACCCCTCCGCAGCGCGAGGTCGAGGCCCTGGCCGCCCAGATGGCCCCCCTGGAGCTCAACAACGAGGAGGAGAAGGCGCTGGTGGGCAACATTTACTGGAGCGCCATGGAGTGCCTCAGCCAGGTGGGGCGGGCGGGCGAGGTGTCGGGCGCGCGGTGGCGGAGCGGCGGGTTGGGTTGGCGACCACGCGGAAGGATAGTATTGCCCGTACTCCCTGCAAGGCCATGCAAGGTACCGGTATTGCACCTCTGTACCCGTGTAGGACGGTGAGCGCCTCCCGCCGCATCCACCACAAATGCGCGACCACACTGCTTGGCTCAGCTGTACACCCGGGGGCGCGCTCCCCTTACCCTCATGTACCCCATGCACGCAGGACGACCAGCGGCTGCCCCAAGTATCCGTAACGTGACACTCCTCTCATCCTCACCTTGTCCTTCCCCACCCCCTGCGCCCCCGCAGGACGACCAGCGGCTCCCCCAGATCAACGCCATGCTGCCAATGCTGCAGCGCGGCATCGGGGTGCACCACTCGGGGCTGCTGCCCATCGTCAAGGAGGTGGTGGAGATACTGTTCCAGGTGGGGAGGAGAACTGGGGATGGGGTTGTTAGTGCGTGGGTGCGGAGGTGGTGGTGGTGGTGAGGACACCGTTCCGTGAAGGGGATCAGGTGGGTTGGGAATGGGGAGGGGGTTGGGAATGGGGAGGGTGGCGTGGGTGTTGGTGTGCGGGTGAAGGTGGATGTGGCTGAGGTACCGTTCCAGGTGGGGAGAGGAGGTGGGGGTATGAACGTGCGGTTGTGAGCGGCCAGGCGCTCTGGGACCGGTCTCGTGCTGCCCTCTGGGCGGCAGGAGAAAGACTCTCCGAGTGCAGGAGCGAGGAGTAAAGGCGCACAGAGCTGACCCGCCACGCCGTCCCTGTTTGCCCCGCCGCAGGAGGGCCTGCTCAAGTGCCTGTTCGCCACCGAGACCTTCTCCACCGGCCTCAACATGCCCGCCAAGACGGTGGTGTTCACCAACGTGCGCAAGTTCGACGGCGGTGCCTTCCGCTGGATCACCAGCGGCGAGTACATCCAGATGAGCGGCCGCGCGGGGCGCCGCGGCCTGGACGACAGGGGTAAGCGAACAGTGACTCACGCTACACCAAGTCTGTTTGCTACTGATTTTGTGGTAGCAACATCCTCATTTGCGTTCCTTGTTTCGTGCCACCCTGCAGGTGTGGTGATCCTGATGCTGGACACGCGGCTGGAGCCCCCCGTGGCCAAGGAGATGATCAAGGGAGCCCCCGACACGCTCTTCTCCGCCTTCCACCTGGGCTACAACATGCTGCTCAACCTGATGCGGGTGGAGGGCGCGGAGCCGGAGCAGCTCATGGCGGCCAGCTTCAGGCAAGGGGAAAGGACAGTGGTGCTGGTGCTGGTGCTGGTGCTGGTGCTGGTGCTGGTTGGGCTTGCCAGTCGTCCTTCGAACTCCAGGCTCCAGGCAGGCCCCTTGTGTGGCTGCATGTACTCGCTTCCCCAGCCCACCCCATGCATCCCATGCAACCACCCATCTCACCCGGCTTATGCATCATTGGACGCCGCACCCGCCTGGCCATCCGCGTGCAGGCAGTTCCAGGTGGAGCGCTCGCTGCCCGCCCTGGAGGCACGTGTGGCGGCGCTGGAGGCGCAGCGGGACGCGATTGTCTTACAGGTGGGGACTGCCGTGCTGCCGGGAACGTGACCCTTGGCGAACTGCAAGGAGCTTCCCAGGGTCCTTTGTGCGACTGGGCAGCGATCACTTTACGGTGCAGTTGCTGGCCGCAGAACACAAACTCCAAGTGGTCGCCCTCGTTCGCTATCGTTACCATTGGATTGCTCCCTTTCGCAACCGTCGTAACTTCTGTACAGGACGAGCATGCCGTACGGCAGTACCACGCGCTGCTGCAGCAGCTGGTGGAGCTGCGGGCGCAGCTGCGGGCGCTGCTCAACGCACCGCAGGCGTGCCTGCCCTTCCTGCAGCCAGGTGCGGAGAGACGCCGGGGGTGCGTGGCATGCATATGTCCTGGTAACCTTACTCTAACAAAAGCTTTAGCTGCTAGAAGCTGCTTTGTGTGCAGGGGCTGACAATCTGTTGCGCTACTACAGGGCACTCCCACAGTACCGTTCACGAGAGTTGTTCCTTGCTGCTGCTGCCCCAGGCCGCCTCGTGCGCCTACTGCCCAGCCCACCGGAAATGTCCCAGCCCCTGCCAGACTTCACCCAGCCCCCGGCGCACGGGACAGCCCAGGCCAACGGGACAGGGTCAGGGGCGCAAGGAGCGGCAGCACCGGCAGCAGGGCAAGCGGAGGCGGCGGCTGGGGCGAAGGGCGGGAAAGGCGGGAGAGGCGGCGGGTCAGCGGCGGCGGCGGCGGCGGCGGCTGGGGAAAGCGGCGGCGGGAGCGGCGGCGGGGGGTCGTGTGGGGACGCGGTGGTGGCAGAGGTGACGCACGGGGTGTGGGGTGCGGTGGTCAACTTCGAGCGCGTCGGCGGGAAAAAGGAGGCCGCGGGAGCAGGTGCGGCGGGGTGTGGGGCGCACAGCTCCGTACGCGGCTACTACTTGTGTGCAAGTGGCCAGCTGGATGCGTTTCTTTCACGTCCCGCCGATGGATACGGTGAACGTTCGCAATTTCCAACGTGGCCACGGCAGTTGGGTACATCTGCAGATCGGACATTTGCAAGTCCCTGCTGTGCCTCCCTGCCCAGTGCCCATAACTGCCCTTCGTGTCATCCCATAGCACGGACTGCCCTTGCCACAACCCCACCCCGCGCAGCCCCCGAGCCCGAGGGCGACGGCGGGAAAAAGAAGAAGAAGGACAAGGACCGGGTCAGCGGCACCAGCGCCTCGCACTTCATCGTGGACGTGTTGGTCAACGTGGCGCTGCCGCCCGGGTCAACGGCGGGCGCGGGGGGCAGCAGCCTGCCGCGGGGGCAGCCGGTCAAGCTGCTGCCCCCGGGGGACAAGAGCGGGACGCCCATGGTGGTCACCTTCTCGCTCAATCAGGTGGGGAGTGGTGTGCAGCCGGAACACCCAGAGCTGCACATGGCACCATGCACAACCTCGAGACGCCTTTCCAACATGACTCTCATCCAGCTTCGCGCCACAACCGCACCCTTCCACGGCCGCTCCCGCCGATCCCTCAAGCGGTTGCAATCCTGGTCCAGGCGGCCTGCTGCCGGCGCAAGGCCTGTGTGGCGCAGCGCAACGTTGCGCAACACTCAGACGCTGGTCACCAGCCGCTTAACATCGCTGCTGCCAACTTCCCCTTCCCGTCGTCCCCTTCCCTTGCCGTGCGTCAGGTGGACCGGCTGAGCAGCGTGCGCATCTTTCTGCAGCGCGACCTGCGGCCGCTGGACGCACGGCGGGCGGGGGCGGGCACGCTGGCGGAGGCGCTGGCGCGGCTGGCGGCGGGCAGCGGGCGGGTGCCGCTGCTGGACCCGGAGGACGATATGAAGGTGGGGACGGTGATATGTCATGACGTAGCTTCTCATGTAGCCTTTGCCCCCCAAAATGTCGTACTGCACCATCATGCACCTGGTACAGTTACAGTGTTCCTCTGCTGGACCCCGAGCATGGACAAGCACGTATGCCATGTAGTGTTCTGGCGCCACTGCTAAATGGATCACGACGGACAACCCGCCAAGCGCCAATCCTGACTGCCCCTCGGCCCGGGTTCCCCATTGCAGATCACGGACAAGGCTGCCCGCAAGCTGCAGTCCAAGCTGGAGAGCGTGGAGGGGCTGCTGTCCCGCCACGAGCTGCCGGCGCTGTGCGGCGGCGGCAGCGCGGAGCTGCGGGGGCGGCTGGCGGCGCTGCAGCGGCGGGCGGCGGCGGACGAGGCGGTGGCGGCGGCGCGGCGGGAGGCCAAGGCGGCAGTCAGCCTCATCCTCAAGGACGAGCTCAAGGTGGGGAAGGGTGGAGGAGGGACGGGCGCTGTATTGACAGGCTGTGCGGTTGCGATGTAGTGGCCTCAGGGGGCTTGGAACAAGGCCGAGGGGGACACCTGGCGTCCTGGTAAGGGCACCACTGGCAGGGGGGACGGCTTGGGCACGGCGTGGCTGGTCCTGTACATCAGGGTGGCTGGCCACGTGGCAAAGGGGGAAGGGGGCCAGGGTGAACACAGCTTGACACAGCATGGCCATTGTGTCCCAGCGGCGACAGCCAACCTGCATGCACCCGGCGCCTTCATGCGCACTTTAGACCATGCTGGAGTTCGTCTTTCCTGACTGGCTCGTTGTTGTTGTCGTCCGCAGGCCCGGCAGCGCGTGCTGAGGCGGCTGTCGTACGTCGACGGCGAGGGCGTGGTGAGCGTCAAGGGGCGGCTGGCGGCGGGGCTGAGCTGCGGCGACGAGCTGGTGCTGTGCGAGCTGGTGTTCGCGGGCGCCTTCAACGCCATGTCCCTGGAGGGGCTGGCGGCCACCTGCTCCTGCTTCGTGTGGCAGGAGAAGGGCGGAGAGGGCGGCGGGCCCAAGGTGAGGGAAAGCATCGGGGGCGGGGGGGCGGTGGTGGAGGGTGGGGTGAGCTCCACCGGTGTGCTCCGTACGGCAGGTGCAGCTGCGGTATCTCGAGCTGGTAACGCTGCATCCACACTGCGTTTCCACACTAGCGTGAGCAGCTGCCTGCAACGCTGAGCGCCTGGGCTGCCGCACGCCGCCTGCAGCTGTGCCCGAAGGCGGTTGGAGTCGGCGAGTGCAGTGTCGTGCGTTAGAGTGTGCGGCCGGTGCAGCTGGCGTCCCTGGTGCTCAATTCATGCACGGCCATGCCACTGGTCGCCGAGATGGGTTGCTGGAACGATGTGTATTAACGCCTGCCCTGTGCCCGTCTGCAGCTGCGCCCGGAGCTGGTGTCGGCCCTGGCTGCGGTCAAGGACGCGGCGCGGCGGGTGGCCAAGGTGGAGCTGGAGTGCAAGATGGCGCTGGACACGTGAGCGCTAATACACATAGATGTGCACAAAAGCATATTACAGGGCAACCAGTATGTGCTATGGGGCTGTGCAGCTGCTCCAGTGCACGATGGTGTCCGGCATGCGAGCAAGGGAACGAGCTGCGCGCCGTGTTTCCTTGTGGGATATGCGTCGTGGTGGGTGCGTCGCGCTGACTGCTTGAGAGGTGGTGTGACGGTGTCTGGCCTTATATCCTTGTACCTCCTGCCTAACGCCCTGGAGCCTGGCAATGCTGCGCAGCACGCAGCGTTGGGTGCGCAATCCGTCGTTTTGCACTCTCTGCGGGGCGAAGGAAGACCTGGTTGCCTGCACATTTGTTCCACGTCCACAGCGGGGCGTACGGCGGCGGCGCCGCCACCACGGACGCCGAGGAGTACGTGGCGAAGTTCCGGCCCGACCTGATGGAGCCTGTGGCGGCGTGGGTGCGGGGGGTCAAGTTCGCGGAGCTGGCAAAAATGACAACCGTGTTCGAGGTGGGTAACGGCGGAGCGGCAAAGTGGCAATAGTCGGCCTGCGTGGAGCGAGGTTAGCGGCGGTGTTCGAGGTGGGGAAAGGGGAACGGGGATGGGGGTCGGCCGTCGTGGGGCGGCGCCGAGGAAGACGCCTTTGCAGCTAAGGCCCGTGGGCATGTAGTAGGCGCCTTGACTGCTGCAGGATAAGCTGCACTGCGGCTGGCCGGTCGGGTTCAGACGGCATGTCAGGAAGCTACCCCCTACCCTTGCAAGGATTGGTAGCACACATCCTCGTGGCCAAACGGGTATCCTCTTCACCCCTTCACCCTGCCCGAAGCCGAAATTCCCGCCAAATCACTGCCCCATGCTTTCGTTCGCCCTCCGACCTCCGTCCCTAGGGCTCGCTGGTGCGTGCTGTGCGGCGGCTGGAGGAGCTGCTGAGGCAGCTGGCGGAGGCGCTGCAGGTGGGGTACACAAGCGCTGAGGGTCTGGCGAAGGCGTGGTCTGGGGGGCAGTGCTGATGCAGTGCCTGCCTGCTACGTGTACGGTAGCAGAGCCGTGGGGCTCCTACACGCCGGTACCCAGGCAGGCGTGGTCAGCCCGGTGCTTACGCCCTTGCTACCGTATGCATACGCCCGCTGACTGGCACCAAGCGTGACTGAAGCGGCTTGCTTAGGCCGTCAACGCACAGAGTAGAGGATCCAAAGCGATCTGCTTCTCATCCTTTCGCGTTGCGTCTGACGTCGTGTGCGTGCTGTGCGTGCGTGCTCGCAGAGCGTCGGGGAGCAGGCGCTGGCGGAGCGGTTCGAGGAGGCGCGCACACGCATCAAGCGTGACATCATCTTCGCAGCCTCGCTGTACCTATAGACATTAACCGCGGGGGCGCCTTTGGATGTCGGAAAAGGGCTCGTGTGATAGCCTCACAGTGGAGGGTTCGGATGTGACCGGGTGGTAGCTGCATCTGTGCGGGTGGCTACCAGGGGGTTTGTGCGACAACCTCAGTGGCGATGGTACTGTTTGGTAGCTGCCTAAAGAGCAATGGCCGCAGGATGGCAGCGGCCACCTATGCCGTAAATGCCGTAAATGGGAGCAGGGGCGAGGGGTACTAGGCCTCTAGGGGCCGCATGTGGCGTACCGGAGCTGCTTGCCCACGTCGTTGACAGCAGGGCGTGGGTTGTACTGTGGGTACAGAAGGCATCGATGGGTCGTGGATGCAGGGGTCTGGTGCGTGATGACATGGCAGCATACACGGTACGGCAATGGCAGGCAATGGGGACCCAAAGTTGCCCAGAGCACGTCTCCGTGGATTGTCGTCCATCTTGTGACTGACGAGTGGCTGGGGTGACGCGCGCCACCCTGCGACACCTTGAGCAGGGCCGCTAGGAAGCTTACCTGAATGCGAGCCTGATTGGTCCAAATCTCTCCTGTTCCAAACTCACGGAGAAGATCAGGTCAGCCCGGATTTGTGGCCCTGCTCCCCTGCATCACCAGCCTCAGGGGGAGTCCAGGGGAGTCCCACTCGGCACGTGTCAGAGCCATGCCGGTGACGCTGCTAGGACCGTGCCTCCGTGCGCATATGCAACTCGCGTGGCTGTCCCTAGGTAGGCTCCAGCCAGCGCCTTTGCGCCTTCATCAGGGCGTTGGAGTCCAAGCGCCGACACAGCAGCGGTTATTCTGGATTGAATAGGTGCCAAACAGACATCGCCGCTTGGGACATGCAAAAATTGTGATGGACTCGATATTGCAAGCAACCAGCGGCACAGCACTCAGGTTCAGCGGATACGAAATACTGAAAAGGGAGTTGCCAACGGTCGCAACGGTAGGCAACGAGCAAAGAATGACAAGCACTTGTGTTCTTCTAATATGTCTAGTAGTAGGTGGCAGTACATATATCTACAAGACACCTGCAGTCGGCTTGTCCACGCATACAGTAATCTAGGCAGCGTGGATTGCAGCTTCGTGTTCCTCTTGCGCGAGCCTCAGAGTTAGTTATATTGGGCCCAAGCTATTTTCATGCAGCAGTGACATGTCGCGACACCTCCCGCTCCAGGCTCACGCTCAGCTGCTGCATTGAGCGACAGCCAACCCAGTCATGCAGAACTAGCTCGTGAGCAGGATTTGGTTCATATTAGATCAGGCCTGACGCTTGTCTGGGTAACGCAACGGTTTGTGTGACAGCTTACCAAGACATCCCAAACATGTCACCCGCTGCTGGCAAGGGGAAGGGTAAACCCCTTGTTCCTATAACTCGGGAATTCCTAAAGGTGACTGGTGTATAGTCTTGCAGCTGTGCAAAGTGATTCGCAGGAAAAGTTGTCGCCCGCGCAACCACCCATGTCGCTCCCTCCTGCCATCGTTGTCTCTCAGAATTTCTATGCGAACTACCCTCTCGACCCCGTGCCGACTGAGGTCGCTCACCATGTGCAGCGAGTGGAGGACCTAATAGCAGCAGTAACGAAGGTGCGCGTTGCTCGACGGACGGCACCCCCAACACGACCTGCTGTGTGCTACAGACCGCCAATATCCTTGTCTGCCCCGGGTGGGGCACAGGCGCAGAGCACGTCCTGCCACCCTTGAGCAACGCAACCTTCACGTACCTTTACACTGGCCTACACGTGGTGCCAAATGTTGCCAACTTGCCTGCCGCTGCAGCCTGGGAGCAAGGTGCCTGAGCAGTTTGGCATGGAGACCCCAAAGCGGATAGACGACTGCTTCTGGCGCAACCGCATGATATGCGAAGAGCTGGCGCTGTCGTTCAGCAGGCTGAAGCTGCACGTGGGGCACGAGGAGGAGCTCTCCAAAGGTCAGCGTGTCCCTTGCACGCTTGCCCCACCGTCGCGCCGGCTCAACCTGCTGACCCAGATGGCTGCACCTCCTCACCCATTCCGTCTTCTCACAGTCCAATCTGAACCTACTGCTGACCAGCGTTATGACTGTGCTGCACCCCCGTTCCCCCCTCTTGCGCTCCCCGCAGCCTGTGACCGCATGCACGGGCGGCTGGTGCAGGCGGAGCGGGACATCCTGGCAGTGCAGGAGTCGAACACCGCGTCTGTGAAGGGGCAGCTGCAGCAGTTCATACCGCAGGTGGGCGGGGGCGGAGAACGCAACGAACTCGGGCCTGACTGTGTACTGGTAGATACAGTGTCACTTCATGCAGCTTGAGGCATGACACGGGCCGTCAGTATCAGCGGCAAGGTGGCCCCGGAGTGGTGCTGTGAAAGCTAGGCGCACCTTTGTAAGCTGCAACAGCCTAGGCTGTAACGTCCATGCACCGTATTACCCTTTTCTTGCAAACGCGCAGGACTTCCGCGGCGCCATCCTGGAGAGCAAGCGGTGGGTGCAGGCAGTAAGGCATTACGCTTCCACACACCCATATCGCTCCGGAGCCATTGTGAAGCAAGGGCATGGGACGGCAAACAGTTGGAAGCCGCTTAGCGTGCCTAACTTATTCAGTTTGCGCATGGGACGATGGCACATGGGTACGACGCGTGGACCCCTGCGGTGATCTCACACCAACGTGTTGCCCCCAACCTTGCTCATCCCGCAGCGTGAGCACGGAGGCCAAGTACAAAAAGCAGGTGGACGACCTGGTGAGGAAGGGCGGCAGCATCCGTTCCAAGTACGAGCTGTACCTGCAGCAGCAGTGGGAGCGGCGGCAGGCGCTGGTGCAGCTGGGCGAGTGCAGCGGCATGTACAAGATGGTCATCAAGTGAGGCGGGGAGGTGGAAGGGGAACGGAAGGTGACAGGGTTGGGCGTGCGGGCGCGAGAATGCTGAAAGGGAACCACCAACGGTATCAGTATCGACAAGTACAGTTCGGCAGCACCACTCAAGTATGCCACCGCCATCGCCCACACTCCTTGCCAAGCTGATCCAGCAGGCTCCCCGCGGTTCCCAATGACTACCACACTTGATGGTCTGTGCATTTGCGGCGCAGGTGGGTTGCGGGCATCCCGCAGGTGCTGCTGGACTTCGCCAAGGAGATCAACGCCAAGCTGGGCCCCATGGAGGAGCAGCGCATCACGTACGGCCCCGACCTGTACGCCGCCACCGCCCTGGGGCTGCGCCTGGACGTGCTGGCGGCGGCGTGGGCGGAGGCGGGCCCCGCCGCGGGGCAGCACGCCGCCAAGCTGGCGTCCGTGGTGGAGCCGGCCGTGGCCTTCTACTGCACGCACATGCTGCGCGTGATACAGCACATCGGCAACGTGTTCCAGCACTCGCCGTTCTTCGTGAACAAGGAGGACCTGGCGGAGGGAGCTGGGGCGGCGGCGGCGGCAGCGGCGGCACCGCTCCCCACGGCCGTTTCCGTGCCGGTGAACCTGACCCAGATGGCGCACGGAGGGACACACGTTACCCAGATCGCAGAGGGCGGGAAGGGCGCCCCCGCGCGTCACGAGGTGCAGCTTATCGCGAACGGAGCGGCGTCCATGCCGATCGTGGGCGGCGGGGCGGGCAGCGTTGCCCTCGCGCCGCCGGGGGGCTCCGGTGTGGTGGTCCCTGCCACGCCCGAGTCCTCCGTGGTGCCCATGCGGCCGTGCGCCTCGATGCAGGGGTCCGCGGCTGAGGGGGAGGCAGCGCTGCAGTCTGGCGCTTCGCCGACGGTGACAACGGAGTTCGTGGCGCACGTGCCCGCCATCGCGCCGCTTGCTGCCGACCGCTCAGCGCCGATCCCCACAACGGTGGGGGCAGGAGCGCCACTGCCAGCCGCCGCCGGCCCCAGCAACCTCGTGCCCGGCGCCTTTCGCACGTCGAACAGCGGCGCGACGACCACCGCTCCCCCTGCGCCTGCCCCCCACCACCCGCCAACCAGCCACACCCACCAACCCCACCACCACCACGACAACGGCGTTCCTCATACCCTGCTGCACAATGGCATTGCGCTGCTGGGGGGCCTGTGCGGCGGAGGGCTTGCCCACGGGCACGGCATGTCCCGCAGGTGCTCCCTGGCGGGTGACTCGGTGTGCAGCTTTTGCTCCGCGGACGAGCAGCAGCCGTGGCACAGCGAGCAGGAGCAGCAGGGGCACGAGGAGGACCTGCAGCTGGCCAGGCCTCCCACGGGGGCGGCAGCGGTGGCCATTGGGGCCGGCTGGGCGGGGTGCTGAGGAGGCGAAGGACGAGCTGCGTGAAGAGTGTGGGCTATCGTGAGCTCCTGGCGGGGCGACGGGTGTTCCGGTGAGGGTGCGATGGGTGGGATGCCTGAAGACTAGGAAAAAGGTCAGGTGGAGGACGGTTGTGGTCGCTGGTTACATACTGGAGACGTGGAGAGCTTATCAGGCATGTTCTTTGTCGTGACTGTGGAAGAGCCTGTGAGTACACACAGCGTGTGCGACGCACATGGTTACTCGAGGGAAAAGCTGGATAGGTCTATGGGATGGAAAATAAGCAAAGTGGTACGTGTAAGTATGGCCACAAGAGATGCAAGAGATCTGCGGCGACTATTTTCAGCTGTCCGGTGCACCTGGCAGGTACGGATGGCACATAGTCCGCCTTGACGGCAGGGGTCGGGTGATTTGCGACCTCATAGTGACTTTGAACTGTTGGCTGTCAGGTGCAAATGGCAACTTGCATTGGTTTGATGTCTTCTCCATGCACGATTCGGCTTAATCTTGGCTCGAGTGCGCAAAGGCCCCACACAAGCAGTCCGAAGCAGTCGGCGGGGCCTTCCCCCGCCGAGGCTATGCAGTCATGTCTAGCGGACTGGCGCGTTTGGTTTATATAATCACAACGCTTGCGTTTAGGCTGCTTGAAACGTGGACGCTACGAAACGAGCTTTTGCCTTCGGAATGAAATGGTAGCCAACGGGGTAATTCCATGGGCAGGGAGCGGCTGGGACCGCTGCCATCAGCTGCCGTGGACCCGTGTGGACCAGGGGAGCCCTGGCGTGAACGGTGCTGGGATCTTGGAAAGGTGCTAAAGGCTGTAATTACGTACACATTGTTGCTGCAGCTACAGGGCGGGACGTACCGGCATGTCATGTGCAGGTTCTTGTAGCTGTGCCCAGCCGTGCCTTAATGAGGTTCCCTGACGGCATGCCACAGGAGTTAAGGAGCTACCAAACAGCGACCTGCTATCACAGTATCAGCCAACCAATCCTCTACGGCCTCTGAGGTATTAGGGGCAAACTCGTGGTTCAAGGGGAGTGGGTACAGGCATAGGGCTCGCGGCCCACGGGAGCTCCGTTGTCTGGCTTCTCAGTACGAATTGCGCCGTACTTGAGACCATCGCGATGCATCATTTAGGATGGCAACACCAAGGCAAAAACATCACACCCATTGCTCAGGTGGCCGTTCAGTTCCACACACACACAGCAGCCGTGGCCGCACCTCTGCAGGACGCACCCTTCACATCTATATCAGCACACCGCAGCACGTACACAGGAACCCTCTGCGTGCGCACGGCCGAGGCCGTTGAGTTTACAACACGTGTCATGGTAAAGTGTTATCACAATGCAGATGCAGCCAGGATCTCCAAGGTAGCAGCCTCATTATCTTGCCCCAGCAGTGTGCCGCAGCTGTGCCCACCACGGCCGTACGTACGGTACTACAAAAAGATGCTGCTGTTAACGAGGTCAGGGCGACTGGCCTCGAGCACACTTTCACATGTTGCATCAAAAGGATCCAAGTATCCATGCCCTGAGAGACGTGATGAATAGGCAACCGCAGTAGCAGCCTGGCACCTGCAACCTCACCCTGACCATCATCCACACACTTAAGTACTTGCATGGTGCATCTGCGCCTTCACGCATGCAAGGTCCGTTAAACAACAGTTGCAGCCGAATGCGGCGTTCATATTGCAAGCTCCCAATATGTCAAAATGCCATAGTCCCAACTTCGACAATGCATCTCGTCCAAGCTCTCCGGTTACTAGAACACCAATTGGTCCACCGCGTACTCACACGTGCAGTCCTACCCCCACATTCACGTTCCAAGCGTCACAAGTAACGCGCAAGCAGCATCCCAGCTGCATGCACTTCACATTGTTGCAGTAGTAGTGCAAGGTGCATTGGCAGTCCGGCGAGCATGGGCAATTCCCCGCGTTGCGGCCCCAGTCCGTAAGCAAAGCATGTAACAGCTGCGTCCCTCCCACAGTGCTGATGCAGTTCGTATCATACAGCTAGGCCATTGCGTTTGGGGGCGAGCATGCTACTGGCCCCCGGCAGTACGCTATGCCCTCCATCGCTCGCCCCTCGTCCCGAGGTTGGCCGGGGGAGGGCTGCCACAGCCGCCGCCAGCGCCAGTGTGGTGTCGGGGACAGGGACAGGGGCTGGCGACTGCTGCACCACTGAGGGCGGTTGCATCGGAGCTACCGGCTCAGCCTTGGCAGCTCCCTCGTTACCAGAGGGCACGCTGCGCGCCGTCGTGTGGTCCGGGGAGGCAGGCAAGGCAGCGGTGGGCGCTGTTGCCCTGGCAGGCGCTGTGGTGGGTTGGGCATTGCCGTTCTGCCACGGCTTAATTTCAAAGGAGGGTATCAGCGGGGCGTCCGAGACGCGCTTGGTCGTGCACCGCACGCTTTTGAGACGTTCTGCGAGGAAGCTGGGACCTGACTCGCTCTCGTCCGAGTCCCAGAACTCCGATGCCTCCGACACGGCCTCCTCGCCCTGCTCCTCCTCCTCCTGCCCTGCATTGGCTGCAGCTCCTGCAGCTGGTGCGTCTGCCGACACTGCCGCACAGTGTGCCGATGCTGCGTCGGGAGCCGGTGCCGGGGCGACACTGCCGGCAGCCCCAGCCGGCGCAGGCTCCGAGGCAGCTGCGAAGGTAAACGCTGGACTTGGGGCATCGGCAGGGGCTGGCTTGGCGTTGGCGGCACCCTGCTGCTGCTGTGGGCCCTGCCATGGCTCGATGGTGAAGCTAGGCATGAGCGGCGCATCCGAGACGCGTTTGGTGGTGCACCGCACGCTCTTGAGGCGCTCTGCAAGGAAGCTTGGCCCCGACTCGCTCTCGTCCGAGTCCCAAAACTGGGAGGCCTCCGACTCCGCCCCTTCGCCCTGCTCCCCTTCCTCGCCCTCCGCCTGATGCTCCTGCCCTGACACAGAGCCGGTATGAGCCAGTGCTGCTGCAGTTGCTGCTGCAGCTGCCACAGGAAAGCCCACGTGCGACGCAAGCGTCACCTCCAAGTCCTGCACCACCTCCCCTGCTGGATAGTTGGTATCAGCACTGGCTGTCGGAGGCTGTGCAGCAGGAGAAGGCCCGCCTGCTGCCGCGTGCATCGGCGGCGTCGTGATTGCTGCCTGCCCCTGCTGCGGCCCCTGCCATGGCTTGATGTCAAACGACGGCCTCAGCGGCGCATCCGACACCCGCTTCGTGGTGCACCGCACGCTCTTAAGCCGGTCTGCGAAGAAGCTTGGCCCCGACTCGCTCTCGTCCGAGTCCCAGAACTCCGACACCGACTCCCCATCCCCATCCTCCCCATGCTGCTCCCCAACAGCGGTGGACCCTGGAACCTGACTAGCCCGCTTCTGCTGCTTGTGTTGCTTCGGGCGAACAGCTGAGTCGAAAGCGAACGACAGCTCGGTTAGCCTTTCAGGTGAGTCCCCGCCGGCCATGCTGCCGTCCGCTTCCTCCGCCGGCCCACTTTCAACCGGAGGCGGTGCCCCGCCAAGCGATTCTGCCTCAGCCGCAGTGCCGCTGTCCTCCGGAACCGTACCCTCCGGGCCTCCACCACGCGTTGCATCCACAACAGCCGCCGCCTTCTCCTCTACCGGTCCTTTACCGACAGCTCCACAAGCTTGGGAGCTTCCCGCAGCACCGCCATTTGCACCACTGCCTGCGGTCCCACCGCCGCCCGCCCCGCTCCGCGCCATGCCGCCGGCGTTGCTCAGACGCCCCTTGGACCCAACGCCCCCCGGGCCAGCACGCGGAACGCCGGGCCCTGGCAACACCGCTCTGCTGCTGCCATCCAGAGACGAGCTCAGTGGCCCGGGGCCTCCCCGGGGGCCCTCCGCTCCGCTCGCCTCCGTCGCCAGGCCAACAAACCTGCCCCGGGCCGACCGCGTCCCCTTAAGCGGGCCGGCTGGCAGACCGGATAGACTCGTCCTCAAGGATTGCGGCTGAGGTGATATCCGTTGCTGGCTTCGGGTGGAGGCCAGCGGACCCCGGCTGGACGACGGCAGGGCAGGGCCTCGGGGACTGGTCGCCTGCCCACTGCTGGTGGTGGCCCTGCTGGATGGCCCTGACCCACACGCGCTGAGCGCGAAGGAGCGGGTACTGGTGGTCCGGGAGGAGCGGCCGTTGGGGCTGCGGCTGCGGGCGCTGAACGCGGATGCGGAGGGCGGCAGGCTGCCGTCCGTACCGGGCAGCGTGGCCGCGATCAGGGTATGGTTGGTGGTGCCGTCTGGGCGGACCTTGAAGGACCGCTCTAGCTTGCGGAGGCGGGCCTTGTAGGCCTGAGGCAACGGGAGCGGCAGGAAACCGGTTAGAATGCTGGCTTGCGAGCTGCTACGCGTCTGCAGCCTTTACGGAGCGCTGCATCGCACAACAGTAGACGTTACCACGGTCTAAGTGCAACCGCCTCGATAGGAGTCAGCAACACGGCTGGCTGGGGCTGGTATGGTTAGTAGTTGGGCTAGCGGTCAGCAACTGGTCCTATGTTGGTGCACATGGTCAGGCGTATGCAGATCCTGAGCGTCCACTCCCCTCTTGGCCCACCTCACCTCCGAGTCCTTCTGCATGCGCATGGTGAGCTCCGAGCCCTTGCCCGCGAAGCGCGTGGCCAGGTCCAGGGCGAAGCGGTACGACTCCAGCGCAGGGTACCACTGCTGCACGTGCTCCTGCACGCCAGTGAGCGCGGGCAACTCCAGGTGATGCCAGTGTGTACCGTACATGCGGTATGCCTGGGCCGCAAAAAATGCTTAATACCTCCATGCCGTGGAAGGATTGGAGGCGATACACCCTCAGTGCCAGGATAGGCAAGGATGCTTGCAGGTCCAAGCACCAGTCCGGCCACCCACCTGCTCCACCGCCCTGTTGAAGTAGGCCATGGCCAGCTGCGTGAGCAACCGCGGGTCCGCGGCCCGCAGCTGCGGCAGCACCTCGCCGCACAGCTCCACCTGCGTCAGCCCGTCCAGCAGCGCGCACTCCAGAACCGCAAGCTGGACCTGGAGGCGCAATAGAACATTCGTTGTTAAAGGGACATTAACGATGTGGCCAAATACCGGTATGCAGGTGGGACATCATGGACACAAGCACCGTCGTGCGGCACTGTTAGCTAACGGTCCAAAAGGCTAAGGTTTTTAGGCCGCCACGCGCAGGCCCGATGGCGGCACGCACCTGCAGCTCCCTCGCGGCCGCCAGGACAGCCCGGTGCGCGTACGACAGCGCCTCCTTGTGCCGCCCGACGGAGCTGCTGGCCGCCGCAAGGCTCAGCAGCGTGGCCACCGACGCGTCCGCATGGGCCGCCTGGCCAGCGTCCGCAGCCCCAGACCCAGACCCTGCCCCAACGCCCCGGCCGTTCAAGCTCCTGGACCCAAGCACGCCTTTCGACAGGCGACTACGCGTCCTTCGGACCCGCCCTTCAGCAGGGATCACGCCGCCGCCGCCGTCATTGCAGCTTGTGCGTGTTGACGGGGCAGCTGCTGCTGCATCCTCGGCCGCCTGTTGTGCCTCCAGCTGCGCCGCCAGCTCCAGGTGGCGCACGCACAGCTCGCTTTGCTCCATGCGTCGGTAACACAAGGCTAGGTTGTTGTGGGCCAGGGCCTGCGGGCAGGACACGGCACACGAATGCAACGGACTGTTGCTGTGGCTTGAGTACCGGATAGGGACAGGAAGGGGAAGGTCTGCACCGTAAGCATCGTGAAGTAGGGCTAAGCGTACGCAAGGGGTACCGCACCTGCATCCTGCGCTGCAGGTCGGCCCGGCCCGCCAGCGGCCCCCCCTCCCCAGACAGCGTGAGTGCCCGGTCCAGCTGCTCCTTGGCTTCGCTGAGCGCCCCAGCCTCCATCAGAGCCACTGCAGCTTTGTTGTAGTCCCGCACCAGGCCCTGCGTAGCAACAACCAGAAACTTATGTACATCAGCCAAAAAGCATGTCTGGCCATCGGACAACGGGCCGAGGCCGTAGCCGGCTCCGTTAGCGTACGGGAGGCAGGGTCCGCGCAGCACGGGCGATGTGACCCACCTCTGCGACTACGTGCACCCAGCCCTGGTGTGCTTGCCCCAGGGGCAGCGCCGCCTCGCCGGCGGTCTCGCTGAGCAGCAGCTCCGCCTGCACTTCCAGTCGGCGGACAACTTGCAGCTGCTGCTCCGCCTGCGCCTGGCGCTCCTGCTCCTTCTCCTTGCGCGCGGCTGAGTTGCCGTCAAGGGAGGGCAGGGAGGTGACTGAATGGCTAGCTCCGGACTGAGGACGGCGGTCCGGGCTGAGGGAAGCGTGGGAGGTGTTGCTGCGAGTGGGGCTCGATGGGAGGGCGTATGCCTGGCCGGGGTGGCGGCTGGCCGGGACGGTGGCTGCTGGGGCAACGGCACCAGGGGCAGCTACGCCCTGGGGGCGGTTTGAGACTTCTGATGACTGCATACGGATGGGAGGAGGGCGGAGGACCTGGGTGCGGCCTGGTGAGGAGGCTGCCCGGACCGGGCTTGTGGGCAAGGGCTGCTTGGAGGCGGCGTGGGGCGGACGGGAGGCGCTGAGGGTCGTAACCCCGTACGTAGGGGGCGTGCCGGGTGGTATCGGTGCTGAGCGAGGTGGTTGCGCGTGCACATGGTTCTGAGTGGATGCGGCCGGGAGTGCTGAACCTGCTTGGGCCGAGCTAGGGGAAGGTTTTAGGGCACCATGTACCGTGCGGGGAGGCCCGGCGACTGACTCCGCAAGCACGTCCTTCAGGAATGCTGCTTCCTCTTGGTCAAGGCTGAGGTCCATTGCGAAAAAGTGGAATGCCTCAGCGCTTCCTGAACGCTGAAGACTTGTTCGATGCTCGAGGGGTGAAGTGGACAGCTACTGTGGCTACATGCATATCATCCTGGGATGTGTTTGATAGGAGCGTTGTTACCCTCTGCATGGTCCGGCGTGAAACGAAGGTTGCAACATCGATGTTGTTATGCGCTTGGTCCCACAAGAAGCAGCTATCAGCATATAATTTAGTAGCCTGCTGAGCACACAGTCAAGTATTTTATAAGTGCCTATCCGGCCTCCGGCAACGTTTCTCTCCAGGGCTTGGCTCCGTACGAACTGCCCTTCTGCTAGGCCGGCCCAGGCTACCAGCCCTAGACTACTGGAGGAACAGTGGTTCTAGATCGCACCCATACATATCAGCCCCTGTTACAGCGTGTACCTGTGACACGAGCAGAAGCAGGACAGAAGCAGAGAACCTGCAACCCTGGGGCGAGCAGCCCGTCCTTTCGACTGTGTAGAACGTGATCAAGATATATCGCGCGTTGCTATTGCGTCCAGGCATCAGAGGCCTTTAGGTAGCAGAAATGTCGAAGTCGCAAGGAGCTGAGTGCGTAAAGGTCCGCCGCTGCCTTATTGCAGCTGCAGTATGTCACAGTCTTACAGCACAAAAGACATAAAGCATGCTACATGTGGACCGCGCTGCAGGTGGTGGTCCGATGTCGCCCATTGAACAGCAAAGAAAAGGCCGATGGGCGGGCACGCATTGTGGAGATGGATGTTGATTCAGGGCAAGTCAAGGTAAGGCGCCTCCGTAAACATGACTCGCCTGCCCTGACATTCGTGTCGCCATGCCGCACGGCTTACCGCACAGCCGCTCACACAGAGCCACATTCCGCGAACAGGTCCGCAACCCAAAGGCTGATGCCAGCGAGCCTCCAAAGGCGTTCACGTTCGACCAGGTAAACCAGGGTTGGACGGGTAGGGCTCAGGAGTAGGGTAGGGCAGCGCGGCTGCCCCCCGCCGCCCCAAGCCCCTGTGCTGCCGCCTACTTCATTTGCACTTCTTTCCTTAACCAAGGGATGCAGTGCAGAACTCAACACGTTGTGGTGCACACTCTTGCACGACAAGCGGTTAGGCCGAATCCCGTCCTGTCTCTGTCGCCTTTCGACAGGTGTACGACTGGAACTGCCAGCAGCGGGATGTCTTCGACATCACAGCTCGGCCCATTATCGATTCGTGTATCGAAGGCTACAACGGTAAGGGCAGGCGCCTGGCGGTTTCACCTATGCCTACAGCTCTATGGTGTCGTGCGCGCCCTGCTTTGTACCCTACTGTACCGTACCGTACACCAGCAGCTTGCACCACAGCGTGTTGCATTCGTTGCCTAATGGGGCCGGGTACCGCACTGGAGCCTGAGGTTGGCTGTGTGCGTTAGACCCCTCCATTCGCTGGACGGCCAGCAGCGGCGACGCTTTCCACCGCGTAGCAGTACACACCGAGGCCCCATCTGCTGTAGTCTGCCCATGTGCAAATGCCCATGTGCTTGTCTGGCTGATTCGAACACACCTCAAGCTAGGGCCGCTGACACCAACTCTTCCTGGCCGTCTGGGGCGTCCTTGGCGACACCGCAGGCACCATTTTTGCGTACGGGCAGACGGGCACGGGCAAGTCTCACACCATGGAGGGCAAGGACGAGCCGCCCGAGCTGCGCGGACTCATTCCCAGCACCTTCAACTACGTGTTCGAGATCATTGCGCGGGACAGTGAGTGGCACGGATGGAAGTAGGCACTTATCGGTGCCTGCTATGGTTGCCACGTGGTTTGGGTCTGTCAAGTAAGGGTGCATGGGTAGCAGCAAAGCGGTGGGGGCGGAATGGCGCTGGTGGCCTAACTAGTGCTGCTACTGGCCCTGTTAATTGGTTACAAGTACCGTCATGCTGTCTACTGCATACGCGTGTTAACTTGCTGCCTGGACGTGCTGCTACACGCAGGTGGCACCAAGGAGTTCCTGGTACGCTCGTCGTACCTGGAGATTTACAACGAGGAGGTGTGTGCAAGGCTGGGAACTGTGTACAAGGCTGGGAACAACCGGGGTGGAAGTGTTGGGACCAAAGCAGCACCAGGGGCATGGGCAGCTAAATCATGTCGTTCGAGGACGAGTACCCTCTGCCTCGCTTAGGTTAGCCAGCGCCTTGCTATACCAGCAGCCTTATGCATGATAGCTGCACGGCGCACTCCAGGCTGGCACGTGTAGCGGTACTACCGGTATGCGACCGTGCGGCATATGAAGCGGCGTGCGCTCGCGTCTGGGCCTTGGTTGCTTCCGGCAGGTGCGCGACCTTCTCGGCAAGGACCACAGCAAGAAGATGGAGCTCAAGGAGAGCCCCGACCGGGGGGTGTACGTCAAGGACCTTTCACAGTTTGTGTGCAAGAACTTTGACGAGATGAACAAAGTCCTCAAGGTGGGAGCAGGATGGGCTGCCGTTCCCCCAGGCTCCGGCTGCCACGCCGCCTGCCTGCACTCCGTCCCCTTGCATGCTGGCGATACCCCCACAGGCGCTGCCAATGCCCAAACTTTCCCGCCCCCCATCATCTGACGTTCGTGCCACCTACAGTACGACCACCTTCACGAATCGCAAAACGCACACCTGCGCCGGTCCTCTCGAACGCTAGAGGTGCTGTCTATGCCCGAACCCTGTCCCGCTGTTGGACGTCCCTGTGCGCAGGCCGGCAAGGACAACCGCCAGGTGGGCGCCACGCTGATGAACCAGGACTCGTCGCGCTCGCACTCCATCTTCACCATCACCATCGAGTGCGTGGAGAAGCTGACGGGGCCTAACGGAGGCGCGGCAGGTAGGGTCGGACAGTCCACGCTCACATGAGCACGGCTGCGAAAGCCCAGCTCCAAGGGCCAACGTACGGAGCACGGCACCAGTGCATGCCGCCCCGAGCCCGTAAGTCTGCCGTTGTTGCACTGCTCCAGTTCACGGATCAAACGTAAACGCTGCCATCTTTGCTTTTACCTCGCTCTGAATTCTATGTTGCGCGCCGCTCTCAACCCCAGCCGCCAAGGACAACAGCCACATCCGCGTGGGCAAGCTCAACCTGGTGGACCTGGCGGGCAGCGAGCGACAGGACAAGACAGGAGCCACGGGTGGGTCTGCACGCATGCACTGCACTGCCCCTGTATTGTACACAGCGGTTAGGCACTGCACACTGGGCAGCGGTCTACTATCGCGGCGGCCGGTTGCCACTGGCACGTGTCCAGGGCCGTGGCCGCGCCAACCTCTCACCGCTGCGGCGCCCCTGCGTGTCCCCCAGGCGACCGCCTGAAGGAGGGCATCAAGATCAACCTGTCGCTGACGGCGCTGGGCAACGTCATCAGCGCGCTGGTGGACGGCAAGAGCGGCCACATCCCCTACCGTGACTCCAAGCTCACGCGCCTGCTGCAGGTGGGCGTGGATGCCATACCTTCTGCAGCTTAACAAAGCCCAAGCGCACACTGCAGCGTCTGGAGTGGGATGGCAGCCAACGGCAGAGCAACATAAGGAAGGGAACTAAGTATTCGCGTGTACGGCGTGCTGCCTGCAGGACTCCCTCGGCGGCAACACCAAGACGGTCATGGTGGCCAACATCGGCCCCGCCGACTGGAACTATGACGAGACCATGTCCACGCTGCGCTACGCCAACCGCGCCAAGAACATCCAGAACAAGGTGAGCTTGGTACAGCCCAACTTCCCAAGCCAACGTGCAATGTCCTGTGGGCCCACAGGGTCTATCCGCTGTACAGCTTGTGGCCTTTTGTTTGACATTGCCCAGGTGGCCCTCGTGTGCCCTGCTTGGTAATGTCCTGCCCGCCAACTCCACACTCCGCACCTCTCCCTTTCCCACCCACAGCCCAAGATCAACGAGGACCCCAAGGACGCCATGCTGCGGCAGTTCCAGGAGGAGATCAAGAAGCTCAAGGAGCAGCTCGCGGTGAGCTGACCGGCTAGCACGCAGACTGACTCGCGTCCTGTTCCTGCCAACCGTGTACACAACTACCAGTGACGCAGTCCGGAAGACCTCCCAGTTTGTTTTCCTTTTGAAGTAACCCTCCCCAGCTATACCTCCCTCACCACCACCGTCGTTACTGGCGTGTTGATACCGATACACGCATGTTACTGGCATTGACTCTCATGTGCGGCAACCCCCGAACCCATACCATCTTTGCGCCGCCAGGCCCGCCAAGGCGGCGGCCCGCTTCCCAGCGGCGGCGGCGGCGGCAGCCCCACTCAGCGCGTGGTGGAGCGCACGGTGGAGGTGGACCCCGACGTGGAGGCCATCAAGGCGCAGATGCGCAAGGACCTGGAGGCCAAGATGCAGAACGACATCAGCACGGAGGCGCTGGACAAGGCGCGAGAGGAGGCGGAGGCGGCGGCGCGCGCGCAGCTGCAGGTGGGGGCGAGCCTGCCGCGTGCAGGGCCAGTGCACCGTACGGTGGTGGATGGGTGGTGGATGCCTGGTGTGTAGTAGTGGTTTGCAGTGCGTTTGTTGCAGCGGGTACATTGCGCGACGGAAGGGGGTCATAAAGATGCCTGTGCCCGGATCTGTAACGGTGCCTGTGCCTGGATTTGTAACGACGCCTGTGCCCGGATGTGTGTGTCGTAGGCCATCATTGACGACCAGGGCAAGACAGAGGCGCAGCGCAAGGCGGCGCGCGACGCGCTCAAGAAGCAGGCGGAGGAGGCGCGCGCCATTGCCGCGTCCATTGAGAAGGACAAGAAGGAGAAGGAGGAGCTGGAGAAGAGGATCAAGGAGATGGAGGGCAAGGTGGGCGCTGCTAGGGCACCACGCGATTGTGTTTGTGGGGCTGGGTAAGGGCATGTGCAGCACGTCTAGGAACACTTCCTTATCTGCTATTCTGCTGCTTTTGATGCTGCTTTGCAGATTGTGGTTGGCGGTGTCAACATGCTGGAGAAGGTGGACGAGCTCAAGAAGCGCAGCGAGGACATCAAGCGCGAGGCGGTGGGTGGCGGTGGTTGGGGCGATAGCGCCTTCCTGCGTACCAGGGTGCACTGTGCATGCGCTGAGATGCCGCCCACGTGTTAGCGGCGCGCAAAGGTGCCGTGTCGTTCCCCTTACCACCGCGTGTCATCGGTTGCTATTGGTGCAGACTAACGCTCTGACCTTTGTCATGCCCGTGTTCTTCCGTTGTGTAACTTTGCAGGCCATCCGCAAGCGCCAGGAGGAGGAGGCCAAGCGGCAGATGGAGGAGCTGCAGGCGCGCGCCATCGACGCAGACGCCAAGTTCGCATCCCTGGACGAGGAGATTAACGTGAGTACGGCAGCATGGCCACAGCCGTGGACTGGCGGCGGCGCTGTTACCGTACAGCCCGCAGCCCAAGCCAGGCAGTGTTGGTGCTGGCTCAAAGTTCAACGCGCACATAAGGCTGGTACCTAACTGACCATTGGCGTGGCATGTTGTCCGCACCCGCAGGTCAAGAGCCGGCAGCTGAAGAAGCTGTTTGAGAAGTACCAGGCCAAGAAGGGGGAGCTGGGCGACCTGCAGGAGCAGTTCCAGCGCGAGCGCGAGGTGGGTCGCTAGCTCACACCACTGGGCACGCGGTAGACGAGCATACTCGTGGGGGCGAGCAGCAACGGTCCCAGAATGCTTGGCAGTGACAATGTGCTCTTGGCCTAGCAGCTTGCCTGGTGGGCCGGTTGCGTTTGTTTTGGGGGGCCCACGGTTGGGGTATGTCTCCTTAACTGTGCCCGTGCCCTTGCTCCCTCGTGCAGGGCATGCTGGAGGACTACCGCATCCTCACGCAGCAGATCAAGCTGAAGAACCTCATCATCGCCTGCTTCATCCCGCCCGACTACCAAGACAAGATCATGCAGCACTGCCACTGGCAGGACTACGACGGGTCGTGGAACATCGACTGCATCTCCTACGCAGGTGCGTGGACACGAGTCTGCACTCTCCCTGACGCCAACAAACTTCGCACGCCATGGGCCGCCTGGTGTAGGTCATAACGTACGCAAACGGAGAGACTGCGGTTGGGTCAGCAGTGGCGTTTAACGTGCCGCGGCTGTGCTGCTGTGTGGCTGCAGGCAACGCCATCCGCACCAACCAGGAGCTGGCGGCGCAGGAGGAGCGGGACAACGACGGCAGCGGGGACGCTGAGCGGCTTAAGAACTGCTTCTTCAGGTGCGTGAGTGCTTGGACCGCAAGCCTGCAACATTGGGCAGCATATGTGTTTGGTACAGGAAGGGTCCTTCCGTCAGGGGTGTAGGCACGAGTGACACGGCTGAGGTCCACGCAGTGTTGGTTGCCCGTGCACGTTCCGGACCTGCTTGCAACAATTTCGCCTGTGTTGCACTGCTGCAGCTACGCACAATTCGAGGAGGCGGGAGCCAACGGCGGCGCGCGGCCAGGCACGGCCAGCCGGGGGCAGCAGGGCGCGCGCATCGGGGCGGCGAGCAGCGCGGTGCGGCGGTCAGCAGTAAGGTAGGCAGGGCCTCCAGCACTCCGTCAAAACTTCCATGTCAGCTTTGGTCACGTCGAGTTGCTCCGTAGCTAACCCCTTACAACGAGCTTTGTCCATACATCAGGTATCTGGCTGTGCCGGGGCTGCTTGATCCTCACTGATGGCCCATACCGTCAGCCAACAGTCGGCCGTGCGGCCTGCGTGTCCTGGTGGGCTAACGTGTGTGTTGGCTTGTTCCCTGACAGGCCCGGCGCGGGCGGCAAGGACCCCACCAACATCGGCTCCCTGCGCGACTCTGTCAACTGGGGCGACGAGGACGACAAGAAGAAGGGCGGCGCGGCGGTGCCCAAGGCCAAGGGCCTGGTCAAGGACACGGTGGACCCGCGCCTGCGCACCAAGCCCAAGTAGCGGCCCGGCTGTGTGTGGAGTGAGGGATGCTCAAACGGGTAGGGTGCTGTGGGCCTGGGTGGAGGCCCCAGCGCTCGGTGTGGCCCACATGTCCCAGAGGGCAGCGGCGTCTTGCTTGCCTACAGTGACTATGACCGGGGTATATGTACCAGTCTCAGACCTGAGCCGTGACGTTGTAGGACGGAACCTGGTCTTGGAGGAGGGGTTGACATGTCCGT
>VFQN01000743.1_pt1 | contig 58855 bp, 89 predicted proteins | sample 3512371 | NCBI WGS metagenome assembly VFQN01 (sample SAMN10412370, study PRJNA504923) | tailings metagenome | isolation source: Replicate 2 from Balatoc abandoned mine | place: Philippines: Itogon, Benguet | collected 2017-08-28 | reverse complement strand
GGGGGGGGGGCGGGGGGGGGGGGGGGGGGGGGGGGGGGGGGGGGGGGGGGGGCGGCGGGATGCAGGACTGGGATACGGGGTCCCAGCTCCAGGCGCCCAGCTTGGTGCCAGAGTAGAGCAGCGTGTCCAGGCCCGTGGCGCTCGCTGGGGGGACAAGGAGGGGAGGGGAGGTGGGAGGGGGGAGGGGAGGGGGGCGGGTGTCAGAGCTGCAGCGATGGGACACACTTTAACAAAGAGGGAGGTGTTGTCTGATGGTCACGGACAAGCCCCCTACGGTATTGTGACCGCGCAGCTGCGCAGGCTCATGCAGCGATGCAGGGATGGCGCACGCTGCTTGGCCAAGAGCGCCCTTCCTGCTGTCTCCCTAGCCTTGCATTTGTGCTTACATTGAGTGAGTTGCGCGTTGCGCGTCGATTGTTATCCATGCACTGCGTCTTGTCACGCCACCCACCCTACAGCGGTCCGCACAGGTTGGTGTCACATTGCCCCGCATCCGCCTGAACACACACCCCTAACACACACAAGACACGGCACCACCCACCCGGCAGCGGGCCGCACGGCTTGGCGTTGCCCTGCAGCCGCCTTAACACACTGTTGCCCCAACAGCCCTAATACACAGCTAATACACACCACCCACCCGGCAGCGGGCCGCACAGGTTGGCGTTGCCCTGCAGCCGCCTTAACACACTGTTGCCCCCAACAGCCCTAATACACAGCTAATACACACCACCCACCCGGCAGCGGGCCGCACAGGTTGGCGTTGCCCTGCAGCCGCCTTAACACACTGTTGCCCCCAACAGCCCTAATACACAGCTAATACACACCACCCACCCGGCAGCGGGCCGCACAGGTTGGCGTTGCCCTGCAGCCGCCTTAACACACTGTTGCCCCCAACAGCCCTAATACACAGCTAATACACACCACCCACCCGGCAGCGGGCCGCACAGGTTGGCGTTGCCCTGCAGCCGCCAGCTGGTGATGGAGCTGTTGGCGGCACGCAGCGCGGCGGGGATGGAGCCGGTGAGGCCCTGGTTCTGAAGCCGGCTGCATGGGAACAGTACGGGAGGTAGGGGTAACGGCGTCAGCGCTCCACGTGGGGATTCGCCTCGTGTGGGCCCTAGTTTGCGGTTTGACGTACCGGTACCCTTCTAGCGACAGGCCGACAGCAACGTCGCCAGGAAGGTGCTCCGTGGTGCTGATGCCTTATCTCTACCAGTCTCTACCCCTCATTTTTCAGGATGTATCGGGATGCAACATACACTCGCCAGCCGCTGCCATAAGTGTAAACGGTCCTAACTGTGAGCCGTTCAGCTTTGGCAGTCCCACACCCCACTGGGTCCCCAGCTCACAGTGTCTTAAGAGTTGTGCTCCACGCGCCCCACGCCTCGGGAATGGTGCCGCTCAGCACGTACGTCGTACCACCGTACGACACGTGGCCGTCATCGCAGTACTCGTACGACAGGCCCTGTCCCGCGTACTGCTGCCAGTTGAAGTCGGTGGGGGTGTCGGAGCTCCCTTTGCGGCAGTGGTCCAGGCTGAGGTGCTCCAGGGCGGGGAAGACGGTGGGCAGGTGGGCGGGCAGGGTGCCGCCTAGGAAGTTGTGGCTTAGGTTTCTGTTGGAGAGGGTCAGAAGAAAGGAGGGAGGGAGAAGGTAGCGGTTAGCACACGGCAGGTGGGCGGGTAGCGTGCCGCCTAGGAAGTTGTGGCTTAGGTTACTGCGGACCAGGGGAGAAGTTGGGGAGGGGAGGGTGCGGTAAGCTGGGCGTAGGTGGGCGAGCAGCGTGCCGCTTTGAAAGTTGCGCTCAGGTTTCTTTGGGGGAAGACAGGCCACAAGCACGGTCAGGGGAAAGCGATGTGCTTTTGTTAAATCGCCTGGCACAAGCGGGCAAACCGCATACCCGTACCGTACGCGCATGGGAGGCTTGCCTGAGCAAGCGGAAGCTTTGCACGTGAGCAATGGTTAAGAGTGAGAGGTGGTTGCGTTGGGAGGCGCGGCCCACATGCGTTGCGAGCGGAACGTGCGAGGCCGTCTTTGTTACGGACGGAGATCGCAGACATCGAACAGCATTGCCATACCGAGACACCGGCCAGCCAGCGCCAGACGCCCCACGCGCCCCTCCCCATGCAGTAAACACACACCACTACAGCCCCTGGCTCCGTGCCCCTCACGCTCACACGTACCACGTCACGTATTCCTTCTCCAACCCACCCAACCACTGCTACAAGGACACGACAACGCGGCCCGTCTGCCCACCGCCCCAGACTCAAACGTTCCACGTGTCCCCTGCCCAACATCCACACTCGCCCATGCCGCTTCCGCCTACAACCACATACCCCACACGCCCCTGCCCCTGCCCCTGCCCCTGCCCCTGCCCCTGCCCCTGCCCCTGCCCCTGCCTCGCCCCTGCCCCTGCCCCCCACACTCACATGTACCACACGTCCCTCCGCTGCGCCTCTGTGAGCCAATTGCTAAACGGCGTGAAGTCCAGCTGCGGTACATAGAGGCTGGCGTTACGGAAGTCCATGCCCTGTAACGCATGGTCCGACTGGCAGGCCAGCCCGCACTCCAGGAAGGGCCACGAGCAGTAGCTACTGCCGTACGGGTCCCACGTGGCATCGCGCAGGGAGGTACCCCCCAGCCACCCGCCCTGCGCCGTCCAGGACGCGTTGGTCCAGGCGGCCCTATGTGCGGCCTCGTGGATGTTCACGTCCCACCAGTCCAGTAACGCATTCTGGGTTGCAACCGCGCGTGCGTTGGAAGGGGCGTACGGGATGGTGTAGGGCTGCGTGAGTCCCAGGCCGCACGGGCAGGCCACGCGGGTGGCGCCCGGGAACACGTCCGTGTCAAAGTACGGCTCGTCCAGCAGGTTGTACTGCACGCAGGGTACGGCGCAGCGCGGCGGCCAGGAGGCTCCCTTGCCCCGCCGTACGTCTGACAGGCAGGTCATGGAGTAATCGGATGAATACTGGAAGTCATCCATCTTTAGGTACCAGGTGTAGGCGGCTGCGGACTGGGAGGAGGCTTTGGAGAAGATGTCGAGGAAGGTGCCGCCGGCTGCGGGGCCAAGGGAGCGGGACGAGGAAGGGATGGACGGAAAGTTACAGGTGAATGCAGTTCAGTGCGGGGGCAGGTGAAAGGTGCATGGCAGGCGTGGGGTGGGGTGGTAAGGCGGGGTACGTGCCTTGCACCGGTCGGTGTTGCTTTGTTGCGTGCATCTGGCCTAGTTTCTTATGTCGGCATTGTGCCATGCAGGGGCAACAACGTGTTCCTGCGCTGGGAACTAGATAGGGGCGCCGACTACGGAGTCCTACTTCCGGCCACCAGCATGTCCTGGCACGTGCCACGTGCACACGTGTCAACGCAGGAGGGCCACGAAAGCACTAGCACTACGGCGCGCTAGCACACCCACCTGCTGGCCTCAGCACCGTCAGGAGCAGCAGCGTAATGACCATGCCCGCAGCAGCAACACTTGCGGCGACGCTGCATCGCCAGCCGCTGCGCCGGGGCTGCCAGCCGCGTAGCCGAGAGCTCCGGCCGTTTGCTGAATTGACAACGCCTGATGCGCGTCGCATTGGTAGGTGGGAGGAAGCCATGGCTGCCGAGTCCTGCACTGGGCCTAATGTGGCGCGCCGAGGCTTGGTGCGCTCCATCTTGGAAACCCTATTTGTTGTTGCGTCTCTTCAACTTATATGATTTGCGGTTTGCCCCATGCTGCCTGTTGACCGCGCTCGTGTCTGCCAGGGCTTTCCACAAGTCCGGCTCTGTGCCGTAGCTGAGAAGTGGTTGCCGAGCGCCAGCTTGGCCTGCAACCCTTATGGCATTCACGAATGTTCTTTAAGGAAGCGAGTGTGGAGCACCGTCAAAGATGGCTGCTGTTTTGCTTCGCGAGGAGGTAGGTCCGAAGCGCGGACTCGAAGGGGCACAACCGGGGCACGACGCAACCAGTCAAGGTTGTACGAGGTAGGTTCGTTAACGTTCGTGTTTGTCCTGGCGAACAATTCATATCCTGTGATAACCTCTAACTCGCCCTCTGCGCACCCAGGCGTCCATACGAGTAGAGCGGTTGTCGGTTGTCATACGAGCGGGCGCGAACACGTTACGCACTGCACCATTTCTGTCCTGTCCCCGCGCGATGACGTCAACCAACGACGTATTTATCACACTGTGCAATTATTTTATCAGGCAAATCCCTTGCTCCCTTGCGGTGTTTGGAGCAGTTGCGTCGCGACATGCCGCGACTGATGGCGTCCACAGGTTAGTCCGAACCTTCAGCAGTCAGTGCGGGTGCCTAACATGCCCGTCTACATCTATTATAAACACATCGTGGCCGTGAGCAACGCGGGCGGCGGCCGTGAGCAACACGGGCCACGATGGACAACTCCATGGCCCGACGCCCAGTGCCCAGGGATGGCAGGTCTGGCCATGTGATGTCGCTGCCTGGCCCTTCCCACGCACCGAACTCAAGAGGCAATCTGCATGTTCCCACCGCCAACACTAACAGAAGCGACCTACTTGATGCCTCCGGTTTCAACCCGTAACAGTATTGGTGCGTACGTGGCTCTGCAAAGTCCACCCGTCCTAATGCGTGTGGCAAAGAATGAGACTGGAAACCCAAGCCTGCTTCCTGCACCTCGGCGCCTATACGTCAACGTAGGCCTGTTGGTGCTATCCAGACCTGCCGTGGTTATCCATGCGGTGGCGCGCCCTGCCGGTCCGTCAAGGGCCCTGTGACAGCAGCTCCTGCGCCTTGTCCGTCTTCACCACCTTGCATGAAAAACACAAAGCACAAGCCAGCACATTACTTTAGCTGACACGCAGATGTAAAGCAGCCACAACAAATCCCGTGCGACGCTGCATGTCTCTGTGTCGCCCTTTGCCAACCAGCTGGTATGCGGGGCCACAGCCGAAACAGGCACGTGCCCCACCACTTGGGCCCTAGCCCACACCATCGTTCCCGACCCCTTACACAACCCGAGCCCACCTGCCTGTGCCTGTGCCTGTTGCCTGACCCTCAGCATGCAGCCGTACCCAATCGGCGGCCCCACAGCACATCGTTGGATACCGGTGAATGGCACACACAAGGAACACGTCGTGATGCAACATACTGCAGGTTCCCCACCTTCATGCGGCCGGTGCCTTTGTCCAACTCCATCCTTAGCCCCAGCTGCTGCAGCTCGGGCGTCTCGACGGCCGTCTGCAGCTGCAGCCCCGCGATGCGCCGCTGAACCTGTGGGAAGAACCGCGCAGCAGTGATCCAGGTACAGCGCTTGACGGTCGCTGTCTGTCTGTCTGTCAACAGCGAAAATATTCTAACCGAACATGCTCTAAAGCACGATGCGCTGTTCCCCACCTTGGGAGAGAGACAGCATGCAGCGGGGTTCGCAGTGCAGGGTCATGCCAACTACGGTATGGTTCACAGAGCTACCAAAGCGGACATCGGCACGAAAGCCTCAGCCCTTCTTAGCGCTGCTGCCGAAAGCTCGCTCTACCGGCAAGCCCCACCCCACGCAACACACGTCTGCGCACGTACACGAGCGCTCAAGACCCTCTCGGACCCTGCCTTGCCCTGCCGCCCAGCTTCCCAATCTTCCTACCACAACCTCCGCCCCCCGCCCCCATCACCACCACGACCACCAGTACCCTCACCACCCTCACCTCCTCGTTGCCCTCGCACATGTTCCGCACGCCCCACAGCGCCCATTCCCTAGCCAGCGGGCTCCGGTCGTCCAGGTTGGTCTGCGCCAGCACCAGCTCCAGCCCGCCGTACGACAGCACCTCCGAAACCACCGCCCGCCGCCGGAACGCCCCGTTCGCCAGCACCGAAACCAGGTCCCCGCGGTACCCATCGTACGGCGCCTCCGCCGGGAAGCCTTTTGCTAACCCACACAGCTGCTCCGGTAACACCACCGTCGGCCGGTCCGACCCGCCTGGCGGCCCCCCTGCCCCTGCCCCTGCCCCTGGTCCCCCGGGTGTGTCGAAGAAGGGCGAGGGCGGCGGCGTAACCCGGCTGCCGTCCCGCCTGGGCTTGTGCCGGGCGGCGGTGGCGGGGCGCAGCGCGGCCAGCATGCCCATTACCAGCCGGCCAACACCCGCGCCCGTGCACGCCTGCACGTTAGCCCCTGCCCCTGCCCCTGCCTCAGCGGCCTCTCCTGGCGTTGGACCTGGCCCTGAGCCTGGCCCTGCATCGGGGTGCGCCTCTGATACCGCGCCCGGGGACAGCATGGGGCTGCCAGGGGCTGCTGTGGGGCTCGGCTCTGAGCTGCACAGTAGCCACTGGACCAGGTCAGGGCCTTGCTGCTGCTCCCCCTGCTCATCTGCTGACCCCCGCTGCCCCTGCTGCTGCTGCTGCTCCAGCCGCCTGCCGCCGTCCTCCCGCTGCGTCAGCGACTTGAGCACCTGGCGGAGGGAGGTGGGGGGCGGCCGAAGAGGTGGTGGCGAGGCGGCTTTACGGGCAGGAAAAGCGGGGTCTGTGCCTTCCACAACGCAGCGCGCAAACAGCAGTCTGGCTCGCAGCGCCGTCGGGCGCCAGAGCCTGTTGTCCCATCACCCACAAGAACATGAACCATAGTCCACGTATGCTGTTGACCCCGTTTCCTGCAAATGGGCAAGGCCACACCTACCTCCAGCGCCGCCTCCAGGACCGCCGCCGCCGGCGCCCAGCCCTCGCTGGCCTCGCCAGCCACACCTCCGGCTCCCCCGCCTGCCCCCGACCCTCCCCCAGCCGCCTCCGCTGGAGGTGCGGATTGCCCTGCGCTCACACCCGCGCCCGCACCCGCACCCGCGCTCGCACACTCCCGCGCCGCCGCCTCTGCCAGCCGTGCCACGTGCAGCAGGGCCGAGGCCAGCGGCCGCCCTGCCACGTGCCGCATCTGCACCAGCTGTGGCGGGCCGCATGCCGCCGCATGCCCTGCCGCCGGCCCCTCCTGCTGACCACCCTGCCGCATCCCTCCCCCCGACCCACTCGAGTCTGCGTCCGCAGTGCTTGAGCTGTCGTACCCCACGTGTACGGCAACGCCCGGCCGCATGTCGTACAGCTCTTGGGCCAGCACGTGCAGCAGCACGGGGCCGTACCGCCCGAAGCCACTGACACGTGGGGTGGCCGCTTCGCACGTCCCCGTGACTGCCTGCCCTGCCCTAGCCCCGGCTGCTGCTGCTGCTGTGCTGCTGCCACCATCCGGACCAGGCTCCCCATCCAGCAGCCCCAGCAGCGGCTCGAGCAGCCCCTGCCTCAGGGCCACGCAGCTGCACAGCAGCCGTGCGCCCGCATGGGGGCCGCCACCCGGCCCTGCCCCTGCCCCTGCCCCTGCCCCGCCAGCGCTGCTGCCCCCCGCCTGGACCTCCCCCTCCAGGAAGCCGCGTAGGAGCTGCACCCACACCTGCCTAGCCGCGGCCGCAGCGCTGGCGGCAGCGGTGGTCCCGGGGTCGGTGCTGCTGGCGGGGCCGGCGGTGGGCGTGTTGTGCCCTGTGGCAGGTGCCCCTATCCCGCACAACTGCCGGCTGTACGCGTACCGCTGTCTGCAGCAGCCGTACAGCGCCATGGCCGTGGCGTCGTACACGCGGCCCGGGGCTGCGAGTGGGAAGTGGTTTAGGGTATGGAAGGACGGGGCGGTTGAGGTGTGAGGGCGGGGCCATATGGGTGCCTGCGGGACCACCTGCAGTAGGTCGGCAAGCCATCGGGAGGTTGCTGGACCAGGCGTTGCTTACGGCACAACCACACAAGGAAGCGCTGCAACAGGGGGCTATTAGTGGTTGCTGCATTGCAGATTTCGCTCTCGTCGACGGCGTCATGACCACACCTTGTTCGCATCGCAGCAGCGCCAGGAAGGCGTAGGGAAAGCACGCGCTCCACACGGCATCTGCACCCACTGTGCCGGAGCTTGCAAGGTTGGCTAGGAGCTGTGCGCAGGCGGCTGCGAGCAGCTGCACTTGCTTGGCTTGGTCCTCTCCTGTAGAACTTTCACTGCGTTCTGTGTAGGCACCTAGGCGGCTTGCCACCTCAGCCACGGACGTTGCTGCCCCGCCGTGCACGATGGCTTGGACGGCCGGCTGTCCCAATGGCACAGCGTTGCGCAAGGCCCGCACAACCAGCAGCGTTGCCTCCTCTAGCATTGGGCTGCTGCACGTGCGAAATATGAACAAGCTGTTGATGGGCATGCCATGCGGGTGCAGCACAATGAGTATGTGCCTGGGGGCTGGTGGGTACCCGTGCCTTCGGCAGCGGGGCAAGTGGACTTACCCCGAGCTGTCCGCAGTAGCCTCTCGCAAGTGGCTGAGTGCGCATGGCAGATCGTTATGAAGGAAAGCAGTTGGATTATCGGGATCGGAGACGGCGCGAAGCCACTGGCGAGCCAGCGCTGCCCTTCCATTTGCGTCTAATTCCACCATGGAAGTCATGCTGGTCGAACCTACGGAGGCCACTGAACTTAACAACTATCTCTATAATTCATTGGTTGGCCGTTAGCAAGGCGGGGCCTGGCGCATAGCGAATCCAACGAGACACAGCGCCGACATGGCTTGACGGCTTTGTAGCGCACAGCGACATATGCTTTTATGCAAGCCAATTAGCGATCTCTGCTGCCGGCTGACTGGGTAAGTAATCCTTGGTGACCTGCAACCGTCAATCAACGGGACCCTGGCCCCCTCGGGTCAAGCGTGGTCAAGGTGGTTGCTGCCGTTGCTCCCCAGACCCCAGTTGCTTGCATTCGGCGCCCGACTGTGCAGTCTGCGTAGGCCAGCCTAGGCGTCTATCATCCCTGATGTCTGCCCATGCTGACGGTACCGCACCCAGCCCCACGAAATAGGCAATAGGACACAGCTGTAGGGCAGGGGAGCCCCCTGCTAGGAACGAGACCCATAAGTTACGGTATGCTGCCGTGTCCAATGTGCTTTCAGGTGTGCGAGTCCAGGCAAGTAATTGGGCGACATGCGTCTGGGATCACAGCTCAGATGCATCACCACTGCTTAGCAGGGGTGCAGGGCTGCTCAGCTAGGCCCTTTGACAGCCTCCTCTCGCGTGGTCGATGCCTACCGTACCCTTTGCCGTACCCCTGGTTTCAGGTGACACGCCTGGTGACACGGCTCCGCCAGGGGCGACGGACAAGGGGGATATCACTGCCCAGGACTCCTGTACGCCAGCACGCACTGGAATTGGCTTGGTTGCGCACAAAGGCACTGTGGGCCCCGCAGGACACCATTGCGCCTCCACGGTACCGCAAAGGACCTACAGTGCAAGCCCGTAGCGTGGCTGGCCGTCGAATGCACGCCGCGTGAGACCACACCAGACCACAGAAACCGTAATCAGGTTCAGCTGGCACCGTTGAATGAAGCATAAACGGGTTCCTCGCTTCCTCCGCAGCAAGTCCAGCTCTGACCCACCGCCCTTTGCACTCTTGCACCGTGGGTAGCCTAGAGGCAGAACAAGGCGCATCAGTTCCCTCGCCCAGGGACATGCCAGAAGTGTGCATCAATTGTTCTGTGAAGGGACGGACCACGCGACGCTTGCCAGCATAGATGTGGGACAGGGGCCCTGGCGCTGGCACAGCAGCCTAGCAGCAACGTCCTTGACGCATTCTCAACAGCATGTATATGGGCGAAGCTCACGATGAACGGACGCTGCACGGAACACATGGGGAGTGTACTGCTCATTAAAGAGTCACGAAGGACGACGCCAACCAACTTGAGCAAGGCCATCAAGAGCCCATAAAACCGCCAAAATCTCCAAGGCGCCTTATCCAACAACTGTCCCTGGCATGGCGTTGTGGACCAGAAACAACATTTGGCAAGCGTCTGCACAGCCGCCCTCCATACACCAAACAGTGATGGCCAGACAGATTTCCCCAAGACTACGGTAGTCAGTGCGATGCCAGACGCTATGAAGGTGTTGGCATAGGGTTGCAATGGATTTGAATACTGGGGTTCAACAACTCCCTCACCCTGTCGTACCCACATGTACACACAAGGTCACCACGGCAACAGTGCCCCATCTACCCACCACCTGCTGTCCTCAACAACTGCCTCAGGGCAACACGAAGTGGTGACGTAACAGCCTCAGGGGCTCCCACGAATCACAGCCTCCGCCCTGCCATGCACACACGCACAACGAACACGGACAAGGGCACTCCGTAGCTCCCGGCGAAACATGAAAGGAATTCCGAAAACAGTGCAGGTGTCGTAACAAAATTCAAGGAACCAGCGCCTTGTGTAGCCACGTTGGTTAAGGCACTGCGGTGTGCTGCAGAGCCCAGTCCAAGTCACGTCCCGCAGACCGGAGCCCGTACCGACAGACCCCTTGCAGCAGGACAGCACTGCCGTACTTCCGAACTGTACGACAGGCCTCGCGCGTTGGCGCCGTGTGTCGTCATGCCCAAGCACGATAACGTGCCTTGCTGCATAATGCCCGAATAAACTGAAACTAATGCCATTGCACCTGCTATGCACGTGCTCACAGACATTGCTACCACGTACTACCGTGCACTGCCTGACACGTGTCCAGCCCCCCAGCAAGCGCAACCCAACAGTCATCATAAACATTGTATTGCCCCAATGACAACGCCCCACCGCCTTGTATAGCAAAATGCCCCTGCTAACGCCAGCGGTTGACAAGGGAGCAGGACCAAGGGACTGCGCCCACTGCATGTGCACATTCGCGCCTCAGCCCGCCAAAGGAAGCATTCGCAATCCGGCCGATGACGGCAGGCGTCGCACGTGAGGCCCACAGCCCACGCGCCGGTGTGCTGTTAGCCTGGGCAAGTGTTCAGGCCCAAGGCGCATCCCGTGCTCATTTGCCTTGCTAACAGCACGCCGCGCAAAGCACCCTTGCTGCTTGTGCACATCCAGGTGTAAGGGCTAGCCGTCCAGGCCCTCACACCCTCGCCACTGCACAGATGCTGGCTACCGACTGACCAAGATACTGGCTACCGCGCTTCACAGCAGCTGCCCTGGCCGTCCCCGCCGTGCCCCGCCTGCATGTAGGCCTTAGCGCCCGCCGGCGCCCCCTCGAAGCTGCCCACGCCCCGACCCGCCACGTGCCCGACATGCCCACGTGTCACGTCGCAGCTCACAGGCATGCCCGACGACCGCGTGCCCAAGCTCTCATAGTCCAGGCTTCCACACATGCTGGTGGCCGTTGTCATCGTGCCGCACATGGTGGTGGTGGTGGTGCAGCTGCTGCTGGGCGCCACACTGCTCGCCACGCCGCCTCCCACCAATGCGGCAGGGCTCGCGTCGCCGCCGCCGCTGCCGCTGCTCCCCGCCGGCGTCCCCGGCCTGACCGGGCCCCCACCGTGGCCGCCGTGCACGCTGCTGCCGGCGCTCTCGCCGCTCGACTGCTGCCCACCCTCCTCCCCCTCCGCAACCGTGCCTCCCGCAACTTCCTCCTGCGGCGCGAACCGCGACTTGCCTCGCGCCAACGGCCCCACCTGCGCCGGCAGCTGTGAGTACACGTGCTGCGCCTCGCCCGCGCCCGTCGCCAGCTCGTGCGCGCCGCCGCCGCCGCCGCCGCCGCCACCGCCACCGCACGACGTAACGCTAACGGCCTCCAACGGCCTGGACGCGCCGTGCCGTACCTCCTCGCACTCGCTGATGCGGTACAGCCCCGGCGCATGGTCCGGGTCCAAGAGGGCCGAGGGGTTGCACCAGTCGCTGGTCAGCTTGAACGGTGCAGAGGACTCCCCTGTAGCTCCACCACCGCCGCCACCACCGCCACACCCTCCTCCACCGGACTCCTTGGATACGCGCCCGATGGACCCCGCCCCGCCCGCGCCGCTGCTCTCCCGGCCCAGGTCGTTCCCGCTCTCTGCGCTGCCGCTGCTGAGGCTGCGCGCGAGCAGCAGCCGCTGCAAGCTGTTCTGCGGCGTCAGGCGGCCGCTGTTGTTGTGGGCTTCCCGCTCCTTTTCCTTCTCCTTCTCGCGGGCGGCTTCCAGGGCTGTCTGGCGGCGGCGCTCGCGCGCCAGGGCCACGCCCTTGAGCATGCGGTCGCGCACTTTGAGGAGCAGCTCCCGGTCGGCGTGCGAGTGGACACCGGCCTCGTCCAGCAGCTGCAGCAAACAGCAAGTGCACGTAGGATGTAAGGAATCTATTATAGATTGGTTATGGTATTTGTGAGGCGCGCGCAGGGTTTGGGCAGTTTAAGGCAAAAAGGTGGCGTGTGGCATCAGGATGCAGCTGTTGAGGTGCTGCCAATGACACGGCGTCGTACGGCGTGGTACACGCACCCAAGTGGAGCATTATGCAGCTATGCAGAATCAGGAATGGCGCAGAATGGTGCCGCGGCGGACTCAGGAGACCATTATGTGCTCAAGTCGACTACGTGGGTGTGGGGAGAGGATGGAGAGCTGAGGTTCAGGGCCAGGCGTGCGCTTCGTACTGCAGCAGGGGCGTGGGGGAAGGAGGGCGTGCCTGCTTACCTCATGGGTCCAGCGCTGAACCAACGGCCCGGGGCCCATTCCCAGCAGGTGGATGCCGTGTCCTTGCAGCCGCACGGGTATCTTGTTGTAGACGTAGAAGTCGACCACGTCCTGTGGAAGGCGGAGCGAAGGGGAGGCAACGGGGGGGAGGGGGGAGGGAGGGGCGGAGCGAAGTTCGAAGCGCTTACCCAACGGAAATTACACAAAGCAGTAGTTGATAAGGTCTGCTTTGGAGCCTTGGCTGTCGCAACCATAGGCAACCGTCGTAGGAGCTCGTCAGGGAGTCGCGCGCGACACTCATTCGCACGAGACACGCGCGGAAGCGGCTGCCGTGAGATGCTGGAATCTAGGCCCGGTGCGCGGTCAGCCCCGGTCAGCAAGCCCCAGGTGCGTGGACGCACGTTTCGGTGAGAGCGCGCAGGCTATGTGTCGTGACAAGACTTTGCCATACCTTATGAAAATGTTATTGACCATATTGCAAGAGACCCGAACCTGACTTGCACCTCCGCCTTGCTCCACTCACCAAATCGCTCCATTCCTTGGGGAACTTCCCATTAGAGACGTCTATGATATTGTCTTCCTTGCGTTGAGTCTTAAAACAGTTGCCCATGGCGAAGCCGAAGACGGGGATGTTTGGCGGGTGAGGCGACCCGAGCAAGAAGCAGCCGACCTAGTTTGACCTCAGTGATTTTCGTTCTGAAGGTGCGGTTGAAAAATTCGTGTCATTGGAAACCTTGTTGTGGTGAAACACATATCTGGCTCAGCCTGTTTGTCATGTCCGTCGCCTTGAGGAGTGAGGTCACTGCGTGTGTGCATATGAAGTGTGAAGTAAAGATAGCGAATGAAGTTTGAGCGGCGGCTGCAACGGACGTGCTCTCGGAGTCCCGTACGAGTTACCGCCTTACGTGGATGCCAAGCTCGCGTGAAGTCCGACGAAACGTGGCACGCGTGAAGCACCAGGCACCAGAGACCCTTTCATGCCTTGCTAAGACAGGCACGCAGCTTGAGACGAGTATCATGATGAAGTAGGGGTTGCATGTGTGTCTAAGGGCTTGCTGAACTGGAGGAGCACGGAGGAGCGTGGAGCCAGCAGGGCGGGGCTCCTGGGCGCTAGGGCACGGCCTTCTGGCACCAGCAAGGAGCTAACCGAGAGGAACGGTAACCGTGGCTGTCCAGGCCACAAGCTGAGTCCCGTCCAGCACTGCTGCCGTTCACCATACTTATGCGGCCCCTTGAAGACAGAGGCAGGAACTGCATGGAGCGCGCCCTCAATGCCACTGTGCACCCTAGCATGCGGGTTAGTTCAGGTGGGTTGTGAGCACTAGACCGCACCGGCACCACGCACGGAACAGGGGCATATCACCAGCGCGCGGGAGGCCAGAGCACCCACGGCGTGCACGCAGTATTTCCGTCTGCGTGCTGCCCGTCTGCTGCCCATACATGTTAGGACGCCTCAACCTTGCTGCACGTCTGTGGCGGCAAGGATAGTGAGCAACGGCAGCACCCAGACGCAGTGCAGATTACGTACTGGTAGCTACTTCCTCTGTAAGAATGAGCCCACTTGTGTACGGTACATTGTGCCTTGAGTCCCTGGAAATTCCCCTGGAGAAACAATCCAAGGGGCTCCTGTCCTCCGCTTCCCACCGCCCTCGCCCCCTGCCCTCGCCTGCCCGAGCGTAGCTCTGCCCCCAAGTGCCCGCATCTGCACACACGGATCCATATCCATTTGCGATCGTACCAGGGCAGTACGCGCAAGTACTGTGCTACAGGTTTTATACTCCACTCCCTCTACAGAGCATTATGCATTATGCATGTACTAACGCCCGCCTCTGGCGGTCGGGGTTGTTCGGAACCAGGCAGTTGCTGTTGATACTTACCTTTACAACCGTAGTCATATTCTGCAGAAATAAATAGCTAATGCGCAGCAAGGGCCCGATCTCACACTGTGACATCCAGCGCGAGCAGCGCGCCAATGCGCTTACCATCACCCGTTCCCATTCTGCTCATCATCATTGGTACATGCTTTCTTTCCGTATGTCATGTTAGTCAAACAGCACATGGTGAGTTCGCTGTCGCGCCTTTCCTACCCGCCATTGCAGTCCGCGATATTGTGTCTGACGGAGGGCAACAATCAACAGACGAGTACCCGCTGTTCGTAAAACCTGGCGCCGACTCTGTATGCTCCTGCGGGAACGGCGCGCTCCCTTGACAGGCGCGGGTAGTCGGAGGCTTGGCCGCAACTTGCGTCTGCGGAACCCCTCTCTTCGACCCCTGCCCGCAGTGCCTATGGTCCAACCCCAAGCTATGCTCCTTCCTACGGGCCCGCGCAGCCCGCTTCCTACGGACCTCCTCCATACTACGCCTCACCTCCTCCTAACTATGGCGGCCTGGCATATGGAGGCTACAGCGGTGCGTCTTCCAGGGTCTTCAGGAAGGAGCCTTGCGCAGACTCGTGCACACGCTGTCCACACGTGACACGTGTACATGGACAAGATTAGTTAGCGAATCTCCTGCTTCCGTGCCATATGCACTGTTGCGCACGCCGCCTTGCCTAGTAATCCACTACTTAAACACGCTGTGTTCCCCTGGCACTGTGACCCCGGGTGGCCGCAGGGGGGCTTGGGCTTCCTGCTGAGCTGCTTCCAGACGTCGCCCACTTCGACGCCGGTGCCCTGGCAACCGTGTCCCTGAGCCCCGCGTACGGCACCGTCAGCCAGCTGTGGGACCAGCATACGGCGCCGCAGGGCGACCGTACGGATACCAGCCTGCCGTACCAGGTGCTCAACTTCCGCGGCAACTGCCTGTACGACGGCAGTGCGGCGGGCGGCGGCGGCAGTGTGCTGTTCGATGGCGCTAGCTGCCACGCGGGGATGAACCTGCGGCTGTGCGACTGGGAGAAGATGGCGGGTGGGTGCCTTATGGCTGTGGGTTGGGGCGCGGGGGCAGCGGCGGTGTGTATCCTGAGGGCCCCCCGCGCAGGGTCTGCAGCAACGAGCTGGCATGCACGGCTAGCGAGTCGCCGATTAGGACCCTCTGGCAACACCTGTCACAGCCGCCTGCCATGGTATATCGGTTGGCAGGAAGCTCTCACAACCAAGGCAATGTCGGAAATGCTGCAGGCAGTGTGTGCGTGTGAACAGGCGAGCAGGCATGCAGGCGGCAGCTGCGACTCCGCAAACATCTTGAAACCTGTTGTGCGCTGTGCATTGAACGTGCGTTGAACCTACCTCGCATGCGCTGCGCTTTGAGCACGACATGTGCTCCTTGTTGCCGTCCATAGCGGAACGGACGAGAAGATTCTGTCCCCACAAACACCACGTATCCCTGCGCCTGCAACGTCTGGCGCTGCAACCCGCAGGTCCAGACGGTTTCACAATTGCTCTGGTGTCACAGAGCGAGCCCGAAACGCCGGTTCCCTCGGACCAGGACGCGTGGACGCCACGTCGAGCCTCGACCGCATCGTGAAGTACGGCCGAACCCTGCTGTCCATGCGCCACGCCCGTGCATTGACGTACTTTGACCAGTACTTCGACGGACAGTACATTTGGAGGCCGAGCGTGACCTTCCACAGGTGAGCTTACAGACCCGTGGGTCTCTTCCTGCGCATATCTGTAGCAGTGCTTAGTGAACCGGTACGGATTGCGTAGCTGGGTTCACTTGGCTGGGTTGGATGCTGCAAGTTGCGCGACGCAGCTCCGGCCTCCAGGCTGACCGGCATGGTACCATCCGGTATGGGACCATACAGTACGGTCCCACCCGACATGGACATGTGGTATGTACCACTGGACGTCCCGTTCAGCCCCGTTGAATCCTCCCCGAATGATCACCAGAAGGGCATAACGTGGGCATACTCGCTCGGTGGCGCTGCCTCCGGGGGATCCTTGATCTTTTACCTTGACTGTGGTATGTCGTAAAGGTAGCAGCTCATTCTGTGGAGCGCTTTATATCGGCACCCCGCCGTCCGCACTCCGCAAATGGTTGGGTGCCATGCACCATGTGCCGTACCCTGATTGATGCCTACCCTGTGTCGCAGGTGGGTGGCCGGCGCGGAGCGAGGAGGCCTTGGCGACGAACCCTCGACCTGGCCGCAGTACGCGATCACGAGGATACCTTCGCGTACGACAAGGCTCCAGACGGCACGTGGCACATTGACGTACTGTCGTACGACGCGCGCCGCCAGGCCTTGCAGTACTACCGCGGCGGCGAGGATCACGGCCTGCCGCGCACGCTACTGACCAAGAAGCAGCTGGTCATCGCCCCAGACGGCCGAAACCTTGTCATGGGTTGCGACTACATTGAGGTGGGTTACTACAGCCTGTAATGCTGCAATAATCACAGTGATACGGCAACGCAAGGAGAAGACGTGCTGCCTGCGCGCGGCTGCATTCGTGTTGCAACAACCCATTATTGCATGTCGGCACGTGCAAGTTGCGGCTGCCTGCCCTACCACCTGCCCAAATTAACCCACACCGTGGACGCCGCAAACCACACACCTGCTTGCTGCCTGCGGCGCCTGCTGCTCTGTATGTCAGCCCAACACACACGTGCCTGGCCCAAACTAATTGTTTGCTGCGGCTCCTGCTGCTGCTGCTCGGTACGTCTACGCAGGATATCGGCGAGGAAGCCGCCGCCCAGGAGGGCTACTTCCTGCTCGAGTCAAGCTGCAAAGGAAGCATCCTTCTTCAAGGGCCGCATCTCGGCGCTACTTGCATACGGCCGGGCACTCCATGGTTCCGAGGTGGCAGCGCTGCACGCGCACTACCGGCCCAGGTGGTAGCGCCGTGCGCGCCCGCCCGCGCCGCCCACTGCGCCGCCGCTGCCCCCGGCACCTCCTGCACCTCCAGGTGACCGCCCACCCACTCCCCTAAGCCCTGACCCCTCCGCCCTGGATTCTTTGCAACTGTTCCTATCAGCGCAGCGCAGACGCAAGGCGTTTTCGCACCATCCTGCCCTGCGTCTTGCCCTGCGTTTGAAGTCAGATTAAAGGTGTAACCCTGCGCCTCACTCGGCAGCCCGTCCGCGTGTGCACGTCCCCCAAAACCAGGCACCGGCCTGCCATCCTGGCTGCTCCCGGACCTGGCCTACTTCGACGCCGCCGCTGTCACCTCCGGCCCGCTGGTGGACTCCCCTGACGGATGGCACGTGGCCGGCCTGCGCGACGCGCTGCGCCCCGCCGCCCAGCGCCTGGCGTGGCAGGGCGACTGCCGGTACGACATGGCGGCGGGCGGCGGCGCTGTGGCGCTGGATGGGGGCAGCTGCCACGCCCTGCTGGACACGCGGCTGTGCGGCGAGTGGGACATCAAGCTCAACAGCAGATACGAGAACGTGAGAACGCGGGGGTCTGGAGGACCGGTGGTGGGGCACTGCTGGGGCGTTGGCCGGGGCTTGGCAGGGGCAGTTGGGCGGAGCGTGCGGCGGCCGCGAGTGTGGCGACAGCAACGGCATTTTTGACATTTTATGTTACATTCCAGGTGGTGTGGCCACACGATCCTTACTGGTCCCGACCACACCTATCAGGAATTATTATCATGTAGCAGCAGCTGCCTGCGTCCCACTCGCACGGCGCCTCCGCTCACAGTAGGAAGGAATCCTTGTGTGCTGCCGTACCTCCCGCGCACGCCGTCCCTATCTAAAGTCGTTACCCTTGTGTTGATACTGTGCAGCCTGGTGGACGGGGGCCCACGCCCCACGCGCCCCAGCCAGCCGTCGCGACATCATTGCCTGCAGTCCCGCTCATACCTACTATACGTCCTTACCCCTCCTCTCCTGCACCGGCATTGCCCCCGTGCAGTCCTCCTCGCTATTGCGGGCGTACCGCCTGGACAGCATCACGCCATGCCCTGTGCTGGCTATGCACCCAATCCAGTCTCGCATCCAAAGCTGCACCCCCCACTCATGCCCTTAGCCACGCCCCCTCCTGCCCTTGCACCCCCTGCCCTGCAGCCCCTTGCCCCCTGCAGTCCTTCTCCCTGGTGGTGATGCACCGCCTGAACGGCAAGCAAGGGGCCATCATTTATATACATCCCTCCCCTCCTGCCCCCGTATTCCCCCTGGCAGTCCTTTTCCCTGGTGGTGGTGTACCGCCTGGATGACTCGCATCCCGCGCCGCCGCCGCGCCCGCCGGCCGCCAACCGTGACATCGACACCGGCCTCGACGTGTCAGGCTCCGGCCTCGTCACCTTCTCCCGCATGTACGGCCCGTACAGCTACTACGCAGACGTTGACTTCACGTGGACCACGGCCGCCTTTTACAGCGCGGTGAGTGCTGGACTGCGTTGGCCATGCCATTGTGCCATTGTGTATGTCCTCATGTGGGCTACGGCCTTGCTTCCTGGACATCGGAGGCAACCCATGGGAGCTACTACCCTGCGACTGGACCAGTCTGCCGTACACCCATGTTACCGGTAGCCACTCATACCGGTATACAACTCCTATTGTCACTCACCAGCTCCATGTCCCACGCAGCGTAGCAGACCTTCGCGCTGCGCTTATGACGATCCCAGTTACGATCGGTGCTTGCATGTTTACATGAACCGTCCCCCGTCCCGTACGCAGGCGCCGTACAGTGACTAAGGCGACTTTGACGGCGGCAGTAACTTTACGGAGCGCGCGCCGCGCGGCAAGTGGGTTGTTGAAGTGCTGGCGGGCGGGTACGACGAGGACGGGTACAGCGGCAGCAACCGGGCGGACGTGTGGCGAGGGGTGGGGGGAGCTGCGGAGGTGGAGCACATCTACGACATGGTGCGTAGTGGGATCCAGAGTTGGTGGATGGTCTGCAGGGGGAACACGTAACACACGTTGACACCCTCCACAGTAATGCTTGGGGTACGTAGCTAGATCGGTAGCTACCGTGTGCAAGTGTGGCAGTAGCAGCAGCAGGCGCAAGCGTGGGCAAGTAGACTGGCCTGCATTCCCTCAGCCGCGAGTGCTGATGGCACACCCGCCCTGCTCGGGGGAGCCCTATGCTGCTACGGCCACCTCAATTCGCCAGATTGGCTGTTACCCCAACACAGCGATTAACATTTCAACTCACATTTGCCAACCAGTACCGGCACTCACTCCACCTCCCCACCCCTGCCGCCTTGCCCGCTGCTCCAACGTACCACGTACGACCACGTACTCCGTACAGCCGTACAGCGCCTGCCCGCCCGACGGCGTGACCTTCTCCGTGGGCTGCACGTGGCAGAAGCAGCACCAGCGCTGCAAGCCGCGCTCGCACCTGCGGAGGCACGTGGCGGCCGTGCTTGCCTACAGCAGGGCCCTGGGGGTGGAGGAGGCGCAGCAGCTGTTTGAGGCATACAGCGCGCGGTGGGGTAGCAGCAGCAGCAGCACTGGTGGTGGGGGCAGTGGTTGGAGCAGCGGTAGCGGCAGCAGCTGATGGAGGCAGGTGGGGGAGATACCGAAGTGAGTAACACGGACCTGAGATCACGCAGGGATCAACTCCCCTGAGGACCAATGCGTGAGGCGGGGGGAGGCAGGTGCCGGGGCAGTACTGCAAGTGTGCAAGATGGGGCCGGCAGACAGCGAGCCAGGGGGCAGCGCGTTGGGGACTCTGTAGGATTCGTGCATGCATCTGGGTATCGCATAGTGCATGCAAGGAGAGAAGCACAAAACCTTTGTTTGTGTTTGTGCTGGGACTTTTGTGATAACACTTCCGTTAGGCCATCAAGATGGGTGTCAAGAGCGCTATGCTCCAGGTAGCTACTAATGACCCCTATATACGCAGCCAGGTGCAACCAGGTGCAACACCTCCCACCCATGTGGCCCAAGGGAGGGTGCTGAGTCCGCTGGACCAGCAACGGCGACAGGGGCCACGTGCGGCGGACGGATTATCGAGTACCGGTATGCCGGCGGGACGGCCGGGGGCCAGGCAGGCAGGCAGGCACCACTTGGTTTGCTGTCTGCCACAGTCACGCACTCGTGGTGTCACGTAGTTAGCGCTGGTGGATTGTTCATTGTCATGGCGACTACCGGTATGCGTAGCGCGTGGAGTTGTCCGTTATCATGACACAGCACTTGGACATGCGGAGGTAGGGGGCGGCAACGGGAAGTGCACCCACACGGTGTTCATACCACAGATGCTATGCCATTTCAAGCTGACTGATTCATGCAAATTCCTTAATCCAGCTTAATCTCGTGCACTTGATCCTAGATTCTGAAATCTGCAGACACTTATTTGGAGTTGTGCACGCGGTGTGGCACTGCTGCAGCGTGGGAGGCGTAGGGTCCCCGCCCTGACCACATGCAGGGCAATGTGCTCGGGCAGGGTGTACCAGGGGAGTGTGTGTGGGGTGTAAAGGCATCATGTGGAAGAGACAGTCTGCTGTAATTCTTGTTTCCTCCCCTGGGATGCACCAGGGCGGTACACGGTGCGCGAGGTGCTGTACGAGCGGGTGCAGGATACAAGCCATGCCAAGTTTTAGCCTCCCAGCTATTTGGCTGGTTTGGGCCTTTTGATGACTACTTATAATTTGGGCCTTTGTCACGGCCCAGGAATGGGTATGCTGTGCCGGTGGAAGCAGGGGAGACCTGGTAGGACCTGGGTAGGAGGGCGCAGTGCAGGCGCCGCTGGCCATCGTGCACCAGTTGTCTTGATCTGGTCTTTGGCAGTACAGCAAGCCACGCTCAGGGATAGCAGCCAAGGCCTGCGTGGCCACTTGCCTCAGCTTGACTGTAAGGGTCAGCGACCACCGCATGCGGACGTGGTGAAGCTAGATGCCCCCAGTTGCCCACTGGACGAGGAAGGCCGCGGCAGTGTTGCTAGCTACCGGATGCCGCGACAGCAGAAGTCCCATGGGGCTTTTACAATGTGCAATCAATTGGCACTGTGTTTCCCTTCATAAGCTGAAACAAAGCGTCTGGCCGTAAGTGGTTGTGCTAGCAGTGTGGCAGTAGCGAAACGCCGTACAGTGCGGCTCATAGCGTTCCAGAGCGTCAGCGTGGTCAAAACTCCAATCAACTATATACGCAACTACAAGTAGCTTGACAAACGTCGTTGTTTGGCTTCTTGCATACCTGCCCGCACGGAAGTTCCTGTCGGGATGTCTTGTTGGCGCGAGATTTGCACAGACCGCCAGCGACACCCGTCATGTAAGCTCCGTGTACTCGTCCTGCAGATCTTATTCACAACCTATGCGACGGGTGAGTCGGTGCTGCGATGACTGTCACGTGAACCTGGCGACCCGCGCCGCTTACTCCCCCGTCCTACTTCCCCCGCCATGGCGCCACACCCCTCTCGGTCAGCCGACCTTGTCACTGTCGCGCAAACCGCGACACCATGATCCCTGAATGATAGGGGCATGACGTGTGCTGCGTGCAGGCGGCCAGTCTCCCGCACCTCTTCCGCGTGTAACTGCGGTGTTTGCAGTTGCTGTCCAGTCATCCCGCTTGTGATACGCACACAGCCCCTCCCACACGCAGCGCCCCGCGCCCTCCTCCCCTCCTCCCCCAGCCGCAGCAAACACAAAACTACGCGGCCTTCAAGCAACAACAGCCTCACCCGAGGTCTGCTACTCGCTCTACGCCCTCTACACCGGCGACGGTCCGGAACCTGCCGGCCCCACCGCTTGGCGCTACACCAAGTCCGAGTGCATGCCCATTGAGGCGCAGCTGGCCGCCGCCCTGAACGCTGCCGTCAAGGCACTGCAACAGCCAACCTCGGGCAGCTTCCGGGCCATCAGAGGGCCAGGCGGCATCGCACCGATGGCCGAGGCCTTCGACACCAAGGGGTGTATCCTGGGGGATGAGGAGCACGGCTACCTGGGCGTGCAAGGTGAGGGACGGTGACTGCAGCGGCGGGGGACCGGAGTGAAGGGTCACAAAGCCAAGGGGTACGTACAAGTAGGAGGCATGCGGAAATTACGGGAGTCACGATGGGGCAAGCTAAGCTTGTGCTGGTGTGTTAGGTCGTGGAGGTGGCCCAGCGCCAACGCGCGCTAGCTTGCACACGTGACACACACTGCGCCCGCTGCTGCAGCAGACGCCAAGCGCATACAGGGGACCCAGGGGTCCTGAGCCAGTCTTGAGCGCACAGGGTCGTCCTGCTCACGCACCCGTCCGCTCACGATCATGTACCGCTGGCTGAGGAACGCTGCACCCCTTCCCCTGCAACGTTTCCTGCTGCTGTTGCTGCAGTGTGCGGCAGCTTCCAGTCTGCCCAGGACGCACAGGCGCTGAGTGATTGGCTGGTCTACGGCGACAACGGGGCGGTGCTGGTCAATAAGCTTACACGCCTTGGTGGCAGCGGCAGTGACGACGCTCGGTGTGAAGAAAATCTCGGCGGTGCTACCACCGCGTCTGATGGCAGCGGCGGCGCCAGTGACGGCGGCAGCAGCAGCAGTATCTCACTCACTGCGGCCTGCATTCCTACCATCACCCCTCCGAGCAGGCCTCCGCCACCGTCCACGTACGTCTTTTCCCTTACCACCATGATCGAGCCACGCCAGCCGTGGGCCTTCTTAGCGCCCGAGCACGTGAGCACCCCCTTCTCCATGTTAACACACATCTGATGCGATGATACAACGGATAACCTGCCGAACGCACTGGTTTGGATGTGGGTCGCATAAGGGGGCTGCGTGCGGATGGCATGCCGAGTTGGATGTTGGTGTTGCATTGCAAGATGGATTGGTGCTTTCCTTTATTTGTGCGTGCAGCATCGCATGGCTTCTGCACCCGCATGTTTCCCGCGGCGTGCGCTATTTGGTGTGCCACAGGGCTGAGCTGATGCCTGCTGGCATGCTGACAGACGTTTCAGGTCACGCATGCACCCAAAAGCGCGCGTCCGATTACTACTACTGGACGTGGGAGGGGCCACAGTCCGCTGGCCCAGGTCAAGGCCCGCTGGTTCGAGTCGAGTTGCGTGTGAGTGTCCAATGGCACGTGTCAGTCCGCGTGGGGCAGGACGTGCATCGACCGGAAGGTCAATCGGAGCAGGTCCAGGTTACCGGTAACAATTTTGTTCTACAATTCCTTTGCTTTGTATCACTGCTAGCGACTCCTGACCCTCGCTCGAGCCAGGCAGTGCGGCAGCTACGTCGGTCGAGGAGCGGTTGGTCAATGACCCAAGCGCTGGCCTAACCGATGCCGACAGGGCCCAATGGCACTTCCTTATAACCCTGCCGCCCGCAACGCTCGGCCACAAAAGAGCAACTTGACTTGCTTGCAGCCGCATTCTTATACGTAATTCGCAACTGCCCTTTCTCAACACTCCGCAAGTCCTTTCCGCAAAGCTCTGCTGCGACAACCCAGGATGGCCCGCAATGCCTCTCGCTCCCTGCCGCTGCTGGCTGCTGCCTCCGCGGCGCTCCTGCTGCTCCTTGCCTGTTCGGCAGCTGCCTCGCGCGCAGCCGCAAGCCTGTCCGCCGGTTCAAGTGCCATGTAAGCCGTTGCTCTGCGCACGACGAACTGACCATGTTGCATAGCCTGCGCACAACGGATCGATAAGTTGCATTAGGCAGGAGTGGTTAGCAGGTGCAGGAACCTTGTATCAACCGCGTTGCCACGCAGAATTCTTTCCTGACCTTATTTGCGACACGCCAGACTGACCCATGGGTCCGTTCCCTGCAAAGCTTGCAAATCCTGCTACCGCATGCGCGTCGCAGCAGCACTTTACAGCGCACGCGTGCTTCTTTGTATTGTCCAAGGCTGTTATACTTTGAGCTGCCCGGCTACCGTCAGCGCGTGCTAGCGTCGGGCAGCTCGCCACGCGCACCCATGCCTTGCAGTATCTTGGCAGCCGCGTGACCAAAAACCAAAAAGCCGCTACAGGAACTAGTACGTATTAATAAGCTTTGCCTCCATGCATGACGCAGGTCCGGACGCGGCCTTCTGTCCCCGTACGACTCGGCACCCTGCTGCGAGAAGTGCGAGGACTACTACTCTGGCGACGACGAGAACCTCTTCTACTGCTTCCGGTGAGCGCGGGTGACCCAAAACTGCTTGGTGTGAGTACATACCGTACACGCACTTGGCCCCGCAATTGTGGGAGCATTGGTAATGAGGGAGGCGGGGAGTCTAGCGGCCACGCCCAGCAACCATGGCACCCATGCATGTACTACTTCCACACCTGCATATAGCCGTGTGCAGGGGAGGGCACCCACGTTTGGGCGCATACCGTACCGGCCTAGTCGCCTGTACGCCCTGGGCCTCTACGCTACCCTCGGGACAAATCCTGCACATGTGGTTCGGTTCTGTGCCAGCAGCCCCCGCGCACCCCACAACAAAAACGTTCCAGGGGCCCAGCAGAAAATCGAAGGTAGAGAGTCATGCGCAAACCAGACCTGACATATCCCATATGCCAAGGGAACGCACCACCCGCCTCCACAGGCTCCGCTCTGCTCACCTGCACCTTACCCCTTTAGGGACTGCTGCCACGACAGCGTAGAGGGTCACGCACGATGTACCCACCGTAACGCACGTCCCACACGCAAACATGATTGCACCACCTGCCCCTTCCCTGCCCACCGCGCACCCCCCAGGGACTGCCAGGACTGTGTGGAGGGCACGCAGTGCATCGACCTCTCCCGGGACGTGGCCGGTCGTATAGCGGACGTGGGCTGCGAGTACGCCAACGGCCAGTGCCAGCCGCAGGCAGCGCTCACCAGTGTCCAGGTACAGTACCCAATGTGTTATATTACAAATTATTAAATATGTTATTAATTACTGATTAATACTTTATAAATTAATCAGCTGGCAGGGTGGCACGTGTGGCAGGTACCGCATGTACCCAATGTGTTGAATTTGTACGCACCTTGTCACGCAGGACTGTGACCAGAGATAAGGAAGTGCAAGCCGGAACAGGCGCTCACCATCGGGATCCGGGTGCAGTACCCTTGGCACTAGATTTATACCGCAGTGTTGCGCAGTACCGTGACAAGGAATAAACCTAGTCTTTCATAGCGTGAATTATTGGGACAACAATTAGGACGCGTGGCTGGCAGGGTACCGTGTAGTGTGTGTTAGCGGCACGAGCGCATATATGCAGCACATCCAGCACACCGATTGAAGGGCCTTGCGCGCAGTCAGTCGGCAGTGCATGCGAGCAGGGCACATGCGCAATAATTCACAGGAGGGGCAGATCACAAGGGCAGTGAAGCAGTGGCCGAGTGTTGCATGCTTGCCTCGATCTCATCTCTGCATGCGGCAAGGGCGGGGCTGCCTCGCCTCCCAACGTCCCAAGCCCACAGGCAGGGTCGCCACAGGCAAAGCTGTTCCACTTACGTATGGCGCTATGGGTGTGCTCACTCCAGCCCATCCGTTGTAACCCTGCACCCCCGTCCGCAGGTCCCACGCGAGGAGTGACGAGGAGCGACCCGTTCCATCTATCTTCGGCAGTCTCCTCCCTACCGGTACACCCCATCCCACCCCATCCCACCCCACCCCATCCCACCCCACCCCATCCCACCCCACCCCATCCCACCCCCACCCCACCCCATCCCACCCCATCCCACCCCACCCCGCCCCCACCCCACCCCACCCCACCCCCACCAAACCACCCGCATGCAGGTCCCACGCGAGGAGTGCTACCGAGGCGATCATGCCAGCCTGTTACAACTATCTCCTGGTTTACCCACGCCACCGGTTTACCCACCCCACCCCATCCCATCACACCCCGGGCCACCCGCCTCCACAGGTCCCACGCGAGGAGTGCTACCAGGCAGCCAAGAACGTGTGCCTCACCTACGCAGAGGACTACGCCACGGTGCGTGGTCTTGCCGTGGTGTGTATGTGCGTGGTTCGTTGCTTTCTAGGCTGTCCACGGGTGTCCCGCACTGGCGTGGCCAGAGCGCGCGGGTACAACCGTAATGCAAGGGATAGTGCGGCGGTGCGTACGGAAGCACGAGCGCCGGCACGCACGTTCGCCGTACACCTTCCGCAAGCTTGCTTGTGCTCTCCCACTGGCACCGTGCATGCAGCATGCAACGTACGAAGCGTGCAACGTGCCTCCACGCATCCACGGTTGCGCTGTCCTCCACCTGCTACAGCCCATCCGCATGTCGTTGCACGTTAGTTATGCCGCTTGCGCTTACTTGCACGTGTGCGTGGCATGTTCCCGGCCCTGCCTCGCTTGGGCGCCGTGCTGACATGGCACGCAGCCATGGCCGCTGGACACGCTTCGTTGCCGACCTCCATAACCCCGTATGCACCTGTGCTCCTGACGGGCCCCTCCTCTTCCCCCTTCCCCATGCCCCCGCCCTCCTCCTTACCACCTCCCCTTCCCCCCTGTCCCACGCCCCTTGCCATACTCCCATCCTTACGCCCCTCGCTCTTTCCCATGCCCCTCCCTCCCGCCCCCTGCAGAGCGGGTCCGGCAGCTGCTACGGCTACAGCAACGGTTACGGCAACTGCGACGCCTCGCAGTACCAGCAGTACTTCAACGACAAGGTGGACTAACTGTGCGACAGTGTGGCCAACGGCATCGCCATCTCCCTGCCCTGAGGAGGTGGTGGCTGCATGGCTGCACGTTTGTTCGCAGCGGAGTGGCTGGGAATAATGGCCGTGCAGAGGCCAGTCGTAGACCATAAGACACGGGTAGTGAGCATATTTTACTAGTGTGTTTGGCACGGCTTTGTTACGACTGGCCAGTAGTGTTGCGCGCACCTTGTATGTTTGCACGGCTGGCGCACCAGGTACATGCCGGTTGTCGAGCATGGTACGGTTGCTGTTGCGTGTAGCAAGGAGCAACGCTGTAGATGGGAAGTGAAAATGTCAAAACCTGAATTCAGGACCTGCGCTGCGGTTTCTGCATTGTGGGTTGGGTGAGGCAGGTGAGGCAAATGCATGCTCGCTGAGGGCGTCTGCATGGTCGAATGGACTGGAGGCAAGCACCCACCTTCATGCATGTGCCACTTTGCGCCCATATGAGAGCGAGGTTAAGTTGGGTTATGTACAAGCATTACTTGAGAATAATGCTTCAGCTTTTCGGCTAAGCTGAAGCCATGTGTGCGAGACGTGCGGTGGGCTCCTGTTACCGACACATAGCGGTTGCCGTACGTCTTGGCAGGCCATGGACCCAAGGCCATTTGAGGCAGTACGAGTGCTGTTGTGCCTTGGTTGGCGAAGGGTTGGCAAATTACAACACCGGTATACGCAAGCGTAGCATTGCGCTACCACGGTTGACAAAACGTGTTGGGGCTGTACCCGTGCAACGTAAAGGTTCACACCTACCATTAAGCTTCTGCGCGGAACCGATACCCTGTCGTGTGTGGTCCTGCACTAGGCACATGCATGCGCAGCAGGGAAAGCATCAGCGGGTGAAAGTAAGGATTAGCAACACTTGAATAAGCCACGCGCCAACAACAGCAGCAGTGTCACCCTAGGAGATGTTATATCTCTTATGCCAGGTTGGGAGCCATGACCGGTACACATCAACAGCTTACAAGGCGGGAGCCTGGGGCTGGCGGGGCAGGTACGCACGGGTCCGCACGTTGTGTAGGCTCAACACCTGGTGCTGGTTTACTGGCACACGCTGATCCACGCGTGGTCATGTAACTACCGTATGGGGTAGGGGGTCGCCCCCGAGGTGGCCACACCCGTGCCGCCGCTCCTGTGGCTGACGGCAGCCTTCCCCGCCCCCGGCCCCACCCTCTTCCTGCGAGGGGCGGGCCACTGCACTGCCTGCTTCCCACCAGCCCTGCCGCCCTCGCCCCCGCCACCCCAGGCTGACGCAGGGGCCACCCCGCCGCCACCAGCGCGCACCGCCAGCGTCTCCGTTCGTACTGATCAATACCACCATAGCCCCCCTGGCAAGTGGCAGCCACCTGCTGCCGGCTGCCGCTGACGCCATCGCTGCCCCGCCACGCCGCGTACACCCTGCACTGCGGCCGCCCCCTGTGCTGTGCGCCAGCGGGCGATCACTCCCCAGGGGAGCGGCTCCCCTGGCTTGGGTGGCGTATGTGGTGCAGGGTATGACACCAGCCGTACACAGGTACAGCCGTCCGAGGGGTACAGGAGCTAGTCAGGAGGGGTTACCGCAGTCGGTGTGGTACGCCTCATGCCGCCACTTGGGAATTGCCTACATAAGTGTCTTACAGACAGTTGTGCAAAGTCATGTACGAGGCACGAGTGCGTTGCGGGGTCTCTTGGGCAAGTCCTCATGAAGGATTGCCGAAGGATGTTGCGCACGTGTCATGGTAAAAGCGCCTACGTGAGCTTCGGACATTGCACACGCCTCTTATGCTTTGTTGTTAGGAAATACATAGATAATTGCTAGAGTTCTGGCGTTTTACGCAAGGTCTTGCTCCCAAACTGTCGCCACAGTCCGTCCTTCTAGGATGGCCTGTAACGCCTCCCGCTCCCTGCCGCTGCTGGCTGCTGCCTCCGCGGCCCTACTACTGCTGCTCCTGGCATGTTCGGCAGCTGCCTCGCGCGCAGCTACGACCCTGTCCGCCGGCTCAAGTGCCCTGTGAGTTCACGCTGTTGGCACAACAGATAAAACGATAGCGAAAGGACTGCCTTGCGGTGCAGGAACTTTGTACCGACTCTCGCGCTGGCAGGCATGCATGGTGCTGACAGATGCACCGCTGAGCGCTGACCCATGGGTCGTTCATTCCCAGCAAGCAAGCAGTACCTGCCTACCACACGCACGCTGTTGTACAGCGTACAACTTTGATACACGATCCGTATTTTACTCGAGAAGCGCGTATTGTTTGGCAGGCCACGGTGTCGCCAGCTCGCCGCGCGGTCCCATAGTCATATCGGCAGCCCCTCATGAATAGCGGGTGCTATACTCTCCACATTTAGCTGAGGAATCACCAATTACATACAATCTAACGATTGTGAGCAACGCACCTCGTCCCGTCGTTCAACTCAAACGCATAACGCAGGCCCCGCCGCGCCCTCCTGACCCCGCTGCCATGCTGCACAACGTGTGACAACTATGGCGACAACAATGAGGTGGAGCGCATCTACTGCTTCCAGTAAGCGCGTGTGGCCCAAACTGCTTTGCGCGGGGCATTCAAGGGCATCCTGCCACGAGAAGCGCCGGTGGCGCACAAGTTCAACCAGGTTCAACTTGTGTCTGCCCACCGAATTGTCCACTCAGCAACCCACCCCGCCGCCCAAAGACTGCGTGACTGCCACAGAAGCACAGAGCCGTAATAAGGGAAAATTACCCATGTTGACACATGCTTCCTGCTTTTCCCAACTGCTGTATGTACAAACCCTCCACTCTGCTCCATCCTCCGTGCCCATCCACATACGGTACCGCAACTTCAGTGCCAGGACTACTGCACCTGTGGAGCGCCATGCTCGCCGGACCTTTTACACACCAATTAACCTGGCTAAAACACAAAGCCGTGGAGTTGTAGAGCGGAACGTGGTCTTGGCGGAGTTGTTGACATGTCCGGCTTCGGCTTTTACACACCAATCCAACTCGCACCACGCACCCGGCCACCCGCACGCAACGCATCCGCCATCCCCCCTTCATCTGTCTTCACGCCCTACTACCGTAACAGCCTCCAGTAACTAAGGCCCAGAACTGTGCGGACGGCCATGTTATGCCCACCCGCAACACACACAACACACAGCAACCACATGCACCACCTACCTGCCGCCACCCTGCACATCCCCTGACAACCCGCACCCTCCAGGGCCTGCCAGAACTGTGTGGAGGGCGCCAAGTGCCTCGAGTACAGCCAGGACGTGGCGGGCAGGGTGGCGGACGGGGGCTGCGTGTACGCCAACGGCTTTTGCAAGGCAGTGCCAACAACCACCACCGTTAGCGGCCAGGTACTGTACGGTACGTGCGGCTGTACCGGTAGATACCGTAGGGTGAACGTGTGGCTAGCAGGGTGCATGTGGCCGGTGCGTGCGCATGCATGCGGTACGCCGGTGCCGCACTTGGCGGCAGCACAATGGAGGATCTTCAGTTGCACGCAGCGCGGTCCGTATCAAATAAAGGCGGTTAGGCACTGCGTGCGTATAAGCAGCAGGGTGATGCAAGGGCAGTGGTCGGGCGTTGTGCGCGAGCACACAGGTGCAGGATACCTCGTTGCGTTGAAGCAAGGGCGGCGGAGCTGCCTGGCTTGCCTTGCCTCCCAATCCCACAACGGCACAAGCCGCCATCAGACCGATACCGTATGTGCGAACTACGGTATCTTCTTACCTACATGCACAGTGTACACACACCCCACCCCACCCCACCCCACCCCACCCCACCCCGGCACCCCCGTCCGCAGGTTCCACGCACGGTGTGCTACAATGCCGCAAAGAGCGTGTGCCTCACCTATGCAGAGGACTACGCAACGGTGCGTGGATCAGTTCGCTCGGTGTGTGTGGTGGTTGCCTCCTGGGTGGCTAGGACCAGCCCTGTTTCCCGGCTGGGACGGGGCTGTAAAATACGGTAAAATCATACATGCTCCCTGGATGTCCATGGTTGTCGAGACATGGCTTGGCAGAGCACTCGCGGATATGTAAGTATACCGTACCAGGGTACAGTACCGTACCAGGGCACAATACCGTACGAACAACTGACTGTGGCACCCGCCGCACGCTGCGCCAGCACGCAGGTAGGTGCCGTATCTTCATTTGCCAGTGGCTCTCATGCACGCTTCTTAATGCTTCCGTACTGGTACATGCAGCTCGTACTCGCAAGACGTGCCGAACTGTATGCCACGTGCCTTGACGCGCCAGAGTCACGCCGTACTCCGCCTGCTGCTGCCCATTCCCCTGCCGCGTTGCACTGCTGCCTGCGCTCGTGCGCTGGCAGTCTGCCCTGCGCGTGAGCCTCGCCTGGGCACCCCGATGATAAGCCCACATAACAGGCTCCTGCCCACCTGTCATCCCACAGTAGTCCGGTTTGCAGTTGCTTGAGCACCTGCCTGGCCCCTCTTCCTCTTCCCTTCATCAGTTGCTATGGCCCCTCCTCCGGGCCCCTTTCCCCGCCCCCCTGCAGAGTGGGTCCGGCAACTGCAGTGGCTACATCAACGGCTACGGCAACTGCGACGCACCGCAGTACCAGCAGTACTTCAACGAAAAGGTTGACCTCACTTGCGACAACGTGGCCAAGGGCATTGCCATTTCCCTGCCCTGAGGAGGTGGCTTCGTGCAAGACCACGAGTTGGCACTGTGCTGTTGGACCACAAGCAAGTGGTATTCCTATCACGTGAGGGACGCACTGAATTGTGCTGACGGTCACCATCCACTGGTACCATGCTGTAAGCAAACACCGGCTTACATCGACGTACTGTTTCTGCCAGCTCATTCGGTTCTAACGGTACCAGACTCCAAGCGCTCAGCGGTCGCCACACAGCCCTGACCAGCCCACCTCGCAGCAGCAGCAACAGCCTGGAATGTAAACGAAAAACGCCAACAACGACACCAACGGAAGCCAACCTCCACCCCTTACTACCCGCCACCTGCCATGCATTAGATCCCTCAAGTACGTGAGACCACCATATCCGCGCTTCCAGTTAAGCTGCACTTACAAGCCTCGCTGCTCATGCACATACGGTAACCCCAATGCTTCCCACCAACTCGCTAGCAATTACGGTAGTCAAATCCAAGCAGCAGTCCCGTGCAGCCCCGTCCGTCCCCCCCTGCAAGAGGCACCGGTCACTACCCCACTAGCACGTACCGTAGATTGGGGCCCCCTGCTGCCCTTCCCTGCAGTACGCTCCGCCTGGGCCCCACTCCCTTCCCACCTCTTCGCTATCAACCACGCTAACCCACTCCACCACACAGGCAGGCCCGCGCCTGCAGCCAGCCGCCACCCCTGCCTACGCCCTAGCCCCCAAACGAGCCCTTCCAAACCCCCCCACCCCTCTGGCGCCCCCTCCCCTGTGGCCACCCCCCGTGGCCCCTCCCCTCGCCGCCCTGACCTCCGCTCCCAGCGGGTCACCCACCGATGGTGATCATGGGCCGGTTGGGCATCGCCGCTAGCTCAAACATGCCTGCGGGGGGATATGCACAACAGGGAAGCAGGGGGCCAAAGGATTGGTTGTTCGCGGTGCATAACAGGCTTGCAGGTGCTGCAAGGGCCTATCATGTGCCCGTGCCGTTCTCTTGACGGACACTACAGGCTGCCTCCTTCCGCACCTATCTGGCGGAAATTAGCCCATGCCTCTTACACGCGCAGTACGCAAAAGCCCTAAATGACGAAAGTAGCTGCTTGCTGTAACCCCGCTGTAACCATGAAGACGTCCGTCTCTGTGCTGCACCCTGACGCGCGCCAATATGTGCTGCGCGCTTTCGGTCCACCGCCCCATCATCTTCACCTCCTGCACAACTACTTGCCACCCCTAGTTCCCTACCCTATACCCATGTTCGTGGCACGCCCCGTGCGCGCCGCCCGCCTGCGCCCCACCATCCCACCCTACGGCCTACTACTCCAAGCCTGCCCAACCTCCCCCCGCCTTCCTCGAGCCCTCCAACCATGTCCCCTCCACCTCTGTTTGCTGCACCCACCCGCGTGTGCCGCCCGCTTGCGGCCCACCGCCGCCGCTATGATGGCGCGGAGGTCCTCGTCGGTGGCTCCCCCCCGCATGGCGTCGCGCAGGGACACCTCCGAGGCGCCGAACAGACACACCTTGAGGTTGCCGTCGGCCAGCAGACGCAGCCTGCGGGCCGGGACGGCGGTTGTGCGTGAAAAGGGGGGAACGAGCGCGGCAAGGCGGCTGCAGTGCTTTGTGCCATGCGACGCCTGCTGTCCAGCGTGCTCTCCACGATGCGTAACTGCGTGGGTCTTGTGCAGATGTACTGTACTGTACTGTACTGTACCGTGCCGGCCAAGCAGTGGCATGAGCGCGTGGCGGACGCGCTGTAGGACTGAGCGCAGAGCTCATATTCCTTGAGGCTGATGTGGACAAGGGCTGATGGTGGATGTTGCTGGGCCCGTGGGCCCGTCACGCTCTTATGCTGCAAGCCCACCTGTTGCAATCGCTGCAGAAGTGCTGCGTCATGGAGGTGATGAAGGAGACGGTGCCGCGGTGGCCCTGGGGAGTGTTGGGGAGGGCGGGGTGCAGGTATGAGACATAGCGAACAGGTGCAGGTATGGGACATAGCGAACAGGCGCAGGCGTCCGAACATGCTTCATCTGTACGGGCGCATTCAAGCGCGTCTTGCAATGGCGTCGAACAAAGCCACGCGGTCAGCAATCACCGCGCCTACAGAGCGGCGTCGCTCCTCCCGCGCAAACAAGCACGCAAAGCCATGGTTGCGGCGAAGCGGTGGTATACCGGTAAGTGCAGTGGCTCAACAAGTGCCTCATCAGTTTCCAACGCGGTGCCAAGTCACCCCCACCGAGCTGCCGACCCGCCGTACTGTACCCCTTTGGGCCCCGCCCTGACCCGCTGCCGGCCAGGCCCCGCCGACTGCGCAGGTGCCGTTCGTGTAAATGGATACATAGGTACATCAGAGGGATCCTCAGACCAGCCCCCGCGCCGCACCTGTAGCCTGAAGTTCTTGGCCACCTCCCCCTTGGGGTCGTCCAGCCGCTCCAGGGGGGTGGCGGGGAACGCCGCCTGGATGCGGGACACCAGCTCCTTGTACGGCACCTGCGCACGTGGGACCGTACGGCAAGCGGGGGCGGCAGCTACGTCAGCGGCTGCACGGCAGCGTGGGAGTTTCACTGCGGCATGCGGCACGCTGCACGAGCCTGGCGGCAGTGGCGGGCAGGTTATCGGGGCGATGGCCGGTCCAACAGCCGCAATGCCGTCCGCAATGCCCAGCCTGGGTGCTGGCTTTAAGAAAAAGCTTGCCGCGAAACTGCCAAAATAAGTTGTCGGGATCGTTAAAACGGTCCTGCTTCACGTGCCCGAACCTGCCTTCTCCACTACAACCCTTCCCTGCCCTACGCCCCTACCCCACCACGCCCGCCCGTGCGTGCACGCGTATGCACGTACCATCTTGCTGTCGCTCCACACGTTGCCGTCGAAGGGCATGTACTCGATGAAGCGCACGTTGATGGGCTGGTCGCGCGTGAGGCCGGCGAAGTCCGCCACCTCATCGTCGTTGACGCCGCGCATGACCACCACGTTTATCTGCGCGGCACACACACACGTCGCAACGCGCGGGGGGTAAGACACATGCAACGCAACGCACGACCACCACGTTGACCTGCGCGGCACGCACGCACGTGGCTACGCGTGGGAGTTACAACACGTGCACCGCATTGTATGCTTACCACGTCCACCTGGGCGGCACGCACACGTGGCAATGCGTGGGGCTTGCAACACGCGCACTGCTGCGGCCGGGTACAGCGTACGGCACGCGGGTAGGGGCGCCGCCCGCATGCAGCTGATGGCCGAGATGCAGTCCCGCCCTTGTGCGGCCGCAATTCCGTCGAAGCCCTGACCACCACAAGCCTTTCCTCTTCGATGGCAGCATGGCTTAGCCCCCCGCAACAACAGCTACGTTGTGTGGCTATGCGCTCGTGACACAAACTTAACGGTACGAGTGCCCCTGCCGTACCTTGACTGGGTCGTACCCCAGCTCCACTGCCGTACGGATGGAGGCCATGACCTTGGCGTGCCCGGGCCTGTGGCAGCACAGAAGCGGGGGGGCATGGGCCCAACACCCAAGGTTGCTCCCTGCTGACCAATGGGTTTCCGGTGCCCAGGGTTCGGGTTGGAGGTGCTGCCCAGGTATCGGTCCTACCATGCAGGCTCTGAGCAGGCATAACCCCAACCAATACGGCTGAACATTGTCACATCCTGCTCAAGCATAACGAACACGGCGGGCTGCGCCACGAGACTCGTGCCTGCCACGCCACGCAACAAATCCCGCTGTACGGGACAGCTCTTTGAAATAGACTAAAACCTCGCGCAGTCTGACAGGACATGCAAGCCACGTGTGCCAGCCCACCACCCAGATTGCCCCAGCCCCGGATGTACGGCTGTGCCCAGGGCCCGCTACATGGGCCCACCGTAACCAGTCGTAACTGGCAACACACCTGCCAGCATGCTGGCCAACCTCCGCCATGCCGCCACGCGTTGCCCCAACCCTGACGCGCTCACCTCCTGGCTAGGCGCTCAAAGCGCTCGGGTTTGAGGGTGTCGAGAGAGATGTTGACAGCCGATAGGCCTGACGGGTAAAGTGGGACACGATAAGTGTTGAGGGCTGCCAGCGCCGCAGGTTGGCTGACTGTAGCCATAGGTGTAAAACGCAGTTCGGTTCGACGTCTGTCGCTTACTAGCCACCGCACGCTCGGCCTCGCCCCACCGCCCATACCGAGCCCACACGGCATATACCCGCACCCTAAAGTGCCAGTTGCTCCCTGCCCAGACCGGTGCCGCTTAACCCCCGCCATGGCCCCATGCTGGATGCTGGTTGGCGTGTTGCTTTGGGGCTGACATCTGGACAGCTCTGCCCCAGCAACTACGGCATCAGCCCACAGCCACTGTCCCCCGCATGCCTTAATTGTCAAGCGGACAGCTGCCTCCCCAGCACGATGCTTCGCACCCGCACGCCCCAGTGCCCATGCACCCACACGCCATGCTCCCATGCTCCCTGTGCAGCATGACCAAGCACGTCGCCAGGTTACCACCGCATGAATAGTGCAAACAAAGGACACACGACCCACCCGCCTCCTTGAGCGCCGGCAGCTGCCTGCCCAGCACGATGCCGTTGCTGGTGAGGCCCAGCGAGCGCAGCCCCCGGCCCCTCAGCGCCCCCAGGCGGCCCGCCAGCTGCCCGATGTCGGGCCGCAGCGTGGGCTCGCCGCCTGTCAGGCGGATCTTGGTCACCCCGCACTCCACAAACAGGGTGGCCTACAGCGTAAGGGGGGGAGGTACGGGTGCGGGCACGGGAGTTGCCAGTGAGCGAACATAGGATAAGGCGCAACGAACCAGCCAGCCAGCTTACGTCCGGTGCTACCCTAACCTAGCTTTGGTAATATTGTGTAACGGTACGTCGTGACAGTTGTAGAAATGGCTACGAGGGCTGGGGCTAAGGCGCACTGTGGAAATGGTGGGCAGGCAGGCAGGCCACACCCACCAGCCGCATGATCTCATCCGTGGTGAGCAGCTGCTCCCGCGGCGTGAGCGCCACGCCCTCGTCCGGCATGCAGTAGGTGCAGCGCAGGTTGCAGCGCTCCGTGAGGGAGATGCGCAGGTAGCTGTGCACGCGCCTGCAGCAGGGCCCAGGGGCAGGAGCAGGAGCAGGGGAAAGGTGCGCTCTGTCGCAGTTGGTGGTGGCTGTGTATCACAAGGTGGGTGAAGGAACGAATGCATGCACCGAGCGAGCCGACCATGGGCGGGGTTCACTGATGCACGGGTGGGTATGTGCTACACGAGGGAAAGAAGCAGAGGGCGGAGGGCTCCGGGAGAGGGAGGGCAGGGGGCCTTCCACAGACAACCACAGTTGACAGTCCCCACACGACACCACACCCACAAGCCACACCACACCCACGGTACCCACTTGAACTTGTCTGTGAGCACGGCTTGCCCACTGGGGGCCTCCGCCATGCTCGCCCGCGCTAGCTGCAGGATATGCCGCCAGTCCACGGGTGTAGGGGAGGCGGGGTGGGGCTGCGGGTGTGGGTTCCGGTGCGGCTGGGGCACGGCTGCTGCTGTCGTGGGTGCTGGTGCGCTATCGCCTTGAAATGCAGCATGGGGCTGTTGTTGGCCTTGGTGCTGGGGTGGAGGGAAGGAGGACGGTCCCGGGGAGGAGCAGCCCCTGCCCCCGCCGAGGGATGGGGATGGGGGTGGGGCCACTCGTTGCAGGGCAGCCCGGGCGCGCTCGCGCACCGCTGCTGCAGCTGCAGCTCGTACATCTGCCAGTGACTCCGAGGAGGAGGTTGTGTTCAGGGGCGGGCTTTGGGGCGGCTGGCTTGGCGGTTCCCCTGGGTCAGTCACCAGGGGCAACGCCGATGGCCGGGGCCCAAGGAACTCCTGCAGGCGCCGCTCGTAGTCCTCAACGGAGTTGGAGTCGATGATGATCCGAGGACTTGGATGAGATGGGATACCCTGATCGGCTTTCTGGACTGCAGCAGCGGGCCAGGCCGAAAAGCCCCGCACGGCAACTCGCGCGTTGTTCGCCGTGTCGGTGCTATCGCTACCGCTGTGCACAGTCCTCCTTTGCAGCTGCTGGGCGGACAGATCGCTTTTGTTACTGCATGAAGTGCTCTCGCATACTGCTTCCCCTGGTGACAGGCTCCAGCCTGACCTCCAGCGCCCAGAGCATGACCCACCGCCCCTAGCAAGCCACGCAAGCCGACCTAATGCCGTGTTTCGCGACATTCTGTCAAGTTTACAGGAAACAAGCACAGTATTGGCAATAGAGGAGCACTCCCTTCACGTGGTGTAAGTTTCAGTTGGCAGGGGACCCGACTATAACTGCGCGTACTTGCACTGTTGCTCGAATGAGTTGAACACTCTGAAACTATACTCAGAAGTTGTTCCACTGTTGGCCGGCGCTCTACAACGGCGTCGTGCGGTGCTCTTACGCTTTTTGCCCCTTGCGCAAGGGACCACCCTGGCCGCCACCGATAGACAGTCAGGACTCTTTTCGCAAGTCACATCCCAATGCGTGCCTTCGTGCATGGCACAACTCCGATACAGCTCAAGTTGCATTGGTCAACGTGCGTGCATGTGACTGCGCAGAACGCATGACTGTGTTGGTCCGCTGCACCCTATTAAAATCTCCAGCACGACGCATTCAGTATAGGTCAGGCATCGTTTTGTGCGGCTCATGGGAAAGCAGCGACTCTACCACGTGAGCACAGGGGAGTCCATCTGAGCCCAGCGGACCTGAACCCACGTGGCAGCCGGGCAGCGTCCATTTAACCATGTCAGAGTCGGCTCGACGGCTTTCCGTTCCTCGCTTTTTGTGTTCCCCCTTAGCCCTCCTTACGTCCTTAGCCTCCCACAGCGCCTTCAGCTGCTGCCTCCTGTCTAGGGTTGCCGCACCACACCGCACTGCGCGGCTGCTGTCCTGTCAGCAGTGAGTCAAATCAGGTTCACAGCAGGAACCTACGCACCGAATGCAGTGCTGCAACACAGGTGTCGGCTTATGTGTGTGCTGGGACACGGGTCGTGGATGACCGTGGCACGCCTTATGCTGGGGGCTCTGCGGGAAGCAGGGCGGCATGCTCAGGCATGCTGCACCTCGCTGCATCCTCCCGGCCCCAACGTCTCCCTCCCCTGGTCTCCCTGCTCTCCTCAAACGGCCCCAACCAAAAATCACATGGAACTCTTGCCATGAGGCAGCTGAGATGTTCCAGCAGTACGGCAGTAACGGCCAACTGCCTTTCCGGCGCCCACTCACACTGTCAGGGATTTGTGCGTCACGCATCGTTGGGGCCCTCCCAGCGCTCGTCGACCCTTCTCTAGTGGAGGACCCATATGCCGCTGCTGCCAGGAGACCCCAGTGACAACGGCTCACGATCAACCTGGCATCTGCAGATGACGGCCCATTGGCTAGGAATCGCTGAGAGGGAGCGGGACCAGGCGCGCCCTGTGCGCATGCGTCACTTCCCATGAAGACGCCCCAGCGCGATGCGTCGCATCCGCTTGCTTCGAAGATCTGCTGCCTACTTCTCTATGACCCAGATCCTCGCTCCGCCCCTGTGAGTCCCGTCGGTCCCGCCAAAACGATGATGGCTAGTGCTCTTTACCTCACAACATTGCCGAGACACAAGCAAGCAGTTCCAAGTTACCTAACATAGCCTAAAACCGCGACTGTATACCGTCCATGTACTTCTTGTGCCAACACTGCCTCTACGCGAAAGGCCGTGCCATGAGGCAGCGCAGGGCTCGCAGCTTGGTGCAACAGAAACCGTAGCTAACATACATCATAAAGCACATACACAGAAGATGATAGCTCGTGCCAGCGGACCGGGAGGTCTGCAGTCACCTTCCTGCTGCGGGCTACCTGGGAGGCAGGTGCTGCCCACGCGGCAGCATCCCAAGCGGCCCCAAGCCCCGCCGGGCAGGCCACTATCTGCTATTCATGCCGGACAGGTAACCGGCGAAGGAGGAGCTGACGGCGATGCAGGGCACGAAATGGCACAGGGGCCAGCGTCAGGCGGCAGTGCGGGGCTTCCCCCTTCAGGGGCCCCACCCAGGCCGTCCCAGCGACGCAGGATCAGTGCAGCGCAGTTCCTGGACCCTGGTCTGGACGCGGCAGATGACTCAAATGTCTTGGATGTACTCGACAAACTGCCAGCAGCAACTGCAATAACGGGTCCTCCCTCGTGGGGTGACGACGACCTTGTGTGGCCAACGTCCACCCCAGCCCAACCGTCCGGTTACACCTCCGTGGGCCCTTCACCCTCCAGCAGCCTAGACGAACCGAGCACACCCGCTGCACAAGCAGTAGACCCTCCCAAGCGGAGGCGGGGCCGGCCAAAGGGCTCCACTGCCACCGCCATCGCCGATGCCCCTGCAGCCTCCTCCCCATCCGCATCCGCCGATGCCGCCCCTAAAACCCGCGGCCGCAAACCCAAATCCACAACCCCCAAGAAGCGAGCCGCCGCCTCCGCCTCCCTCTCCGCCTCAGCCTCTCCCCTGTCGAGCAACGACCCCCTTGACACCCCAATGACCACAACGACCTCCATAACCACCTCAACCACCAGGTCCCCGCCGCCTCCCCCGGTGGTGCGCTTCAGCGCCAAGCTGCCGGGGCCCGCCTGGTCCTCCCCCCGGCGCTGGGTGGTGTTCTCCGACCTGCACGTGCGGGAGGACTCCCTCGCCACCTGCCTGGACGTGCTGCGGGAGGTGGAGCGCCAGGCGGTGGCCAGGGAGGCGGGCATCCTGTTCCTGGGTGGGTCGTGGTGCAGGTGCTGGGATAGCACAAGCATACAGCACACAGGTACTAGGTCAGGCGACGACAGTAGCATGGGCGGTGGCTGGGGAGGCGGGCATCCTGTTCCTGGGTGGGTCGTGGTGCAGGTGCTGGGATAGCACAAGCATACAGCACACAGGTACTAGGTCAGGCGACGACAGTAGCATGGGCGGTGGCTGGGGAGGCGGGCATCCTGTTCCTGGGTGGGTCGTGGTGCAGGTGCTGGGATAGCACAAGCATACAGCACACAGGTACTAGGTCAGGCGACGACAGTAGCATGGGCGGTGGCTGGGGAGGCGGGCATCCTGTTCCTGGGTGCGTGGGGCGGGCGGGCGGGGCTCGCCGGGTGAGGGATGGGGTGGGGTCTTGGGCCGGATGAGGAACGTGGCATGCCTGGTGCACGGGGAGCCGTGCGTTGACCTTTTGGGGCGTTGGCGGGTCAACTGGTGGGGCAAGGCATGCATGGGGCTTGGCAGCCATCCCGCAGGCGTGGGCTAACGCCTTGTCATTGGCAGGTACATCGAGGGCGGTGGCGGGGTGGCACTGGCAGCAAGTCCTGAAAGAAGTAATGTGCCCCTCGGCCCTGCATGTCTTTTGAGTCTCTGTGCTCTTGCCCTTGCCCCCTTGCTCCAGGTGACTTTTGGGACAAGCGCGGTGTGCTACCCGTGGACCCACTCAACCAGGTTCTGCAGGTAGGCCATGGGTAAGCGTGATCACCTGCCTACTGCATAGTGGGGTTTTGCTTGAATTGCTCCATCCCAGTCGCTGCGTGCTCGGGCAGCGCACCACATGCCTGCTGCCGTACAGCTGCGCACACTTGAAACGCGTACCGGAACATGCCAAGCGAGGACGGAGGCGGCCGGCACACTACATCAGGATCCCCGGACCTGTGCGTGCCGTTTAACAGATGCGAGTTCTTCTGCAGGTCTTGCGTCAGCCAGTGTTCTTTGTCCCCTGCCCCGCAGGTCATGTGCAACTGGCGCACCCCCGTGTTGATGCTGGTGGGCAACCACGACCAGGTGCGCGCTTGAGATGTGCACGTGTATTAGCATGTGTGCTAGCGTGTGTGTGCTATGTGCCTGTGATGGCCAGGCCCAACACTCCGATGCTGGTGGGCAGCCACGACCAGGTGCGAACTTTCATGTGTTGCACGTGTATTAGCGTGTGTGGGTGTGGCTTTCCTCCGTGCCTCTGCTGGCCACCTGCACCTCGGTAGCTATGCTGGTGGATGGGCAGATACCGCCAAGTGTAGGCGGATATATCGCACAATGTCTACCTGTTCAAGAGTCTGCGTCGCCTGCTCCATTTTATTGCGGCATGACCCCGCAACCGCTACTCGCCAACCGCCCAAGCACCGCTCCTCATCTTACTGCCGCCCCGCCCCGCCCCGGCCTTAACCCGCACGCTGCACCCACTCCTTGACGCCCGCCCTTGCTGCACCTTACGCCATGCCTCACGCCCCGTCGCCACGCCCCACGACCCATGATCCATTTCCAGGACCCCGTGCCTCACGCCCCATTCCACGTGCCTCATGCTCCTTGTCCTCCTCCCCGCCCCAGGTGGACCTGGGCGGCACCCGCCACTCGCTGACCCCCCTGGAGCTGGCGCGTCCCGACATCGTGCACGTGGTTGAGGAGCCCACCGTGTGGGGCGGCGCGCTGTGGCTTCCGTACAGGTGGGGCCTTGGGGAAGAACCATGACAAACTTAAAACCAACTTGAAACAAGACACCGTGAGGAGTCCAAGTGGGCCCGCAGGGGGCACCGCATGTGGTCTGGGAAGGTTACGGCAACGCAGGGGACCACCTGTAGGGGACGGAACAGAAGCCTTGCCCTGGCGGCGGACGGTACAGGGGTGGCTGAAGCGAGAACCTGCATGGGGCGGAAGAGAAGCCTAGCACTGGCGGCAGGCGGTGCCGGGATGGCTGAATCCTCTCGAGCTTTCGCCGCTGCGCAGGCGTGACCCGGCGGCGCTGCAGGTGGCCATAGGCATGGCGGTGGAGGCGGCAGGGAAGCGGGACGGAGCAGGGGGAGGCGGCGGGGCGGCGCAGTCGGAGCTGCAGCAGCAGGGGCAAGAGCTGCAGGAGCAGCAGCAGAAGCCAGGGCAGCAGCAGAAGCAGCAGCAGGAGCAAGCCGCAATGGGAGCAAATGGGCTGAAGGAGGCTGGGCCGCTTCATGCCATATTCTTGCACGCCGATGTGGTGAGTGCTGTGTGGTTTCTGAAAGCCCAGGAAGCCTTACTGGGTTGCATCACGTGCTGGAGCTGTGCTTTAGGGGCCGGCGAAACACGGATACAAGGTAAGTCTGTGTTGCGCGCTGACATCCCTACACTTTGTGCACAAGGCCTTGAGTGCCGACGTGGTGCGCACGTGGCACAGGGGCGGGGTGGGCACGGCCCCTGCTACCACCGGCATGCATCCGGACTCCAAATAGTAAACCATGCCTGCAACCCTCTGCTTTTTGCGTACCGTGGCCCCATGTGCCTTCAAATCACCCCATGCCTCGCGTGCTGTCCCGTACCGCAGCGTACGGCGCGCATGAACCAGTGGCGCCAGGCGGAGTGCGGCCTCGACCCCGCCGTACTGCCGCCCGACCTGCCCGTGTACAGCGGGCACTACCACCTACCGCACACCGTACGGGACACCAACATCACGTACATTGGATCGCCGTACCAGGTGCGCCGTCGCGCCGTGCTACCGGTGCTACGTGAACGCCATTGTCGTGGACCCGACACGGCCCAGCGCTTAGACTTGTTGCGGGTCTGCATATAGCAGCCCCATCCCGCTGCCTCCTGAGCTTCACGCACTGGCATCCGACAGCATGAGCTATCACGACTTGCAATAGGACTCGTCAGAACCTTGTACGCTCCGGCTGCTGTTTGCGTGTACGTGCATGCACGCATGCATCCCGGCCCCTGCCTGGCACGACAGCTGGCCCCTGTCCACCTGCCGCCGTGCCGTACGGCCAGGTCAGCATGAACGAGGCCTCCGAAACCAAGCGGCTGCTCGTCCTGGAGGCCGGAAGCTGGCGGCAGCTGGAGGAGCTGCCGTTGACCCTGGGGCCCCGCCACGTGCGCAGCAGCGGCGCGGCGGCGGCGGAGCAGCTCATACAGCTGGCGGCGGCGGCGGAGGCGGGGCACGAAGGGGAGGAGGCGGAGGCCGGCGCTGACGGCGATGGGGCGGCGGCGGTGGCGGCGGTGGGAGGGTTGCGGGCAGGGGACCGGGTCAAGTGGCGGCTGAGTGCGGCGGAGGCCAAGGACGAGGCGGTGGTGAGGGCGGTGGAGCAGCTGGAGAGGGCAGGTGGGTGGTTGTGGTGCTAGGGTGTGTGTGGGGCAGGGCTTGTTTGGTGCACCCTGCGCAGGCGGTGTGGGTGGCGCTGTATTGCTTGTGACGCGTAGCCCTTGTGCCGTGGTACGCTTGTCGTTTATTTTCAGGGAACCTATCTTGCCGCAGACTCCTGGCCATCGTCGTGTGGGTGTGGCCTCAGCACTCCGCTGTTATCAACGTACAACAAGTAAAAAACGCCACGTGACCCTTGGCCCCACAACCTGGTTCCGCAGGCGTGGCTGTGGAGCAGGTCCTCCAGCCCGACAGCCGCGCCCCCCGTATCGCCGCCGCCGAGGACCTGTCCCCCACCCGCCTCCTGAGACTGTACGGCACAACGTACGGCATGTCGCCGGAGGGCCTGGCGGCGGCGGAGGCGGCGCTGGAGGACGCGCTGCAGGCGGCGGCGGCGGGCGGCGCGGCGGCGGCGCAGTGCGTGGAGGTGGAGTTCGGGGAGGTCCGGATGCAGGGCTTCGGGCCGTTCAAGGAGCCGGCGGTGAGCGGCAGTGGGCTGCAGCGGCCTTTTTGTGTTTGATGATGTTGATTATCATGGCCGCATTGAGGCTGCGTGTTCCCATATAAACCTATTTTTGTTGGATTGTTGCGGGACCGTAACCGTTGCACGGCCTTCTTTGCTGTGAGGAATGCGCCCTGAGCGAAGCATACCACGCCCTGCAGCAGTAGTTTCTAGCTGCTGCGCGTACCATCGGCCCCCAAGAGCGCGGCCGCAAGGCCTCCCCCATGCAGGCCCGCCCTTACCGCCTCCCACATGCAACCCGCCCTTATCTCTCCTCCCCCCAGACCTACCCTCTATCCAACCGCGGCCTGCGCGTGGTGTCCGGCCGCAACGCCGACGAGCCGGGGGCGGACTCCAACGGCTCCGGCAAGACCAGCCTTGTCACCGCGCCGCTGTGGGCCCTCACGGGGGACGTGCTGTCGCGGACAGAGGTGCGGCACGGGTCGTGTTGGGCGGTAGGGGGCATGGCGTGCAACGCCGGGCGGTAAAAATGCGGTTTGGGGGAGGGGCAGGCCGGGGGGCAATGGGGCTGCGGGCGTTCGAACGCCGTCTCATGACCTGCCTTGCTGTACGGCGTGTTTTGCGGACAGGCGGCCTGTGGGATGTGATGCACGCTGCGTAATAATATCAATACGCTGTAATAATAGTAGTAATACGCTGTAATAATAGTAGTATACGCTATAATAATAGTAGTAATACGCTGTAATAATAATACGCTGCGTGCTGCGCGCTCCGCAGGCGCGCTGTGTCGTGCCCGCGTGGTAATTGCCTTCGCCGTGCACCACCTTGCAGAGCGGCGGCGGCCGTACGGCGGTTGACGCGATGCGCAACGACGAGAGTGCCGTGTGCCGCGTGGAGCTGTACGGCACCCTCAACGGCCAACCGTTCGGCGTGGAGCGGGAGGTCAAGGTGCGGCGCTGCGGGGCCGGGTGTTGCACCCAGGCAATGTGCCTGTGGGGCTTGGGACCGATGGTGCAGGGGTCAGGTTTAGACATGCTGGCTAGCAAGCTGCACGTTGGTCCCGTCCAACAACAGCACTCTGTTTGGTTAGAATGGGCTAAAATGCTAGCTAGCCACGCGGCCCTTCGAGGGTCGTATCAGCATGGCAAGCTGCTGGCAAAGGGCGATGCTGTGCGTCCGCCATTGCCGCAAGCCGGACGTGTTCTGCTTGTTGCGTCCAAAAGGTCCACCCTTGGACACCGCTGCGCGCGTCAGCGTCGCCTAACGGTATTTAGTCACCTGCCCATTGCAGAAGGGCAAGACAAGCAAGCTGCTGTTCCAGCTGGGGGGCCAGGACCTCACACTGCAGGACGTGCGCAGCACGGAGGTGGGTTGTGTCGCATCCATTGCGACGCCTTGGTCTGGTCCCCACCCGCTTGCGGACACGTCCTGCGTTGCCCTGGGCTGCCTTGGGTTGCCAGCAGGTGCGTCATCGCTAGCAAGGCAGAGCACAGGCGCAGGCCGTTGCAAAGTCACATGTGCAGTGTTGAGCAGTTCGATTGTGTCCAGGGTTGAACCCCATGGTTGGACTCTGGAGCGGTTAGGCAGGCGACTGTAAGCGCTGTTGCCCCCACTCCACGCCCGCAGGTACTCATCTCCCGCGCCTTTTCTACCGACATACTCCGCACAGCCATCTTCTTTGGACAGAACGACATAACGGCGCTACTAGAGGTGCGACGTCCACGCAGAAGCCAGTCATCCCAGGCCGCATCGCCACGTGTCTTTCGGCTGCGTTGCCCGTTAACAGTCTGCTTAGGGTCCGTGCGGGTCGACGGCAACATATTTGTGTCTCGCGGCGCCGCTAGGGCCTCATGCACCTCGAATACTTTCCATTCCCTGCAGGCCAACGATGCGACGCTCAAGCAGAAGCTTGGCCTGGTGGTTGAGATGGAGGTGCGCTGGCGTGGGATGCAGCGGAATGCACCGACCCGTGGGACAGCGCAAGCGACGCAAGCTTTGCATTGCATGTCACGCAGTGCATGCCGTACGCGCGGCGGACTCGTCACACTGCGTGTGGGTAGGGGAGTGGCCAGTCGCCAACAGAGAGGCAAAAGGGCTGCAAGGCCGGCCCTTTAGCCAGATGGCCACACCCTTTTGCGCTCAGTGCCGGCATGTGCCATGAAGTCAGTCAGATTAAATATGAAGCAGCGGCGACGCCTGTGTCTTACCTGCACTGCGCGCAGGTGTGGGAGGCGGCCCGCAAGCTGCTAGCCAAGCCCCGGCAGCTGGCGCAGCAGGAGGCAGACCTGCAGGTGGGGGTTAGGGGCGGGGTGTTGGGGGCACGAGCAGACAGAGCGTTGAGCCACATCGCCCACTAGGCCATAGCAAAGGCCGACCTGCAGGTGGGGAAAGGAGCGGGGTGTTGGGGGCACGAGCAGCGGAGGTGTTGAGCCACATCGCCCACTGGGCCGTAGTAAAGGCCGACCTGCGGAGGCAGGCCTGCAGGTGGGCTTGAGGTGCGGACTGTGGGCGCGGAGCCGGTCGTGGTAGCGCGGGGGTCGTGGTAACGCGTAAAGTGAGTGAGCGGACTGGTGCGGTGTTGGTTCGGGCACAGCTATCTGATGTTTCTACGAGATTGCGTATACGTGTGCAGCATGGTGCCCGGGGCTCAGCTGCAGACCGTGGCTGCTTGGGCTCAACAACATGGTGGTGCCCGTGCCTTGCATACCCCTCCGCAGTCCGGCCGTGCGGCGGTGCTGGCTACACAGGGCGCCGAGTGGGCAGCGGAGGCGGCGGCGCTGGCGGCCAAGGAGGACACGTGGCGGGCAGAGCACGAGGCCAAGCTGGTGGGTGCCGTACACAGTGCTGGTATGTACATCGCCGTACAGCAACGCGCATGTTGTAGGCTTTCTTCGCCTGACCTCTGTTGCCGCAACGGTTGGTGTACGGTCTTTGTCGCCCCGGTTCGCAGGTTGATGTGCTGGAGGAAGCGGCAGAGCGGGCCGTCGCAGCCGTCGCCGCGGCGGCGGACATGGCCGCCGTACGCCGCCGCCTGGAGGGGCGGGCGGCGGCGCTGGCGGGGGCAGCGGCCGCGGCGGAGGCGGCAGAGCGGGTGGCGGCGGAGGAGGTACGGCAGCGGCAGGACCTGGCGGCGAGGGAGGCGGTAAGTGACAAGTCCGCAACCTTGCGAATTGGAAAGCCTGTGGAATTGGAAAGCCTGTGGGACATGTCGCACAGCACTGTAAAACCAGGCTGTTCCTATCTTACCGCTCAAGCTTGCTTGGCTCGGCTGGGTGGGGAGAGGGGCTAGCTACGCGCCGCATCGCTTCCTATCCTTTCCAACCTGGCCCATAGTCGTGTTCCAGTCCTTAGACTGAGAGTCTGCACGCTGCCGTAACGGGCCATACCAGTACCCGCAGTTCTGGCCATTCCCACACCCGCCACCTCCTCAAGACCCCAACGTACGTAAGCCCGCCTTCAACACCTACCCTTGACCCTTACTAAACCCCAACACACCTGAATCCCCAACCCCCAACGCACCTGACAGGAGCTGGCGGCGGGCCAGGTGCAGCGGCCCTCAGCCTCGTCCCCAGCAGGCTGCTCCCTGCACGCCTCCTCACCGGCGGGCCACGCCGAGGCGGCGCAGCACCCCGCGGGACCCACGCCCGAGGAGCTGGCGGCGGCGGCGGAGCGGCAGCGGCAGCAGGAGGTGGCGGCGCGCGCCCAGGAACAGCTGACGGTGGGTGGCCCACTACCGCGCGGCTTTCTGCAGTAGAGTCATAGTTGCACATGAGAGCTTACAGCAGCAAGGATAGTGGAGGATTGTGGAAGGGGCGCCCAGGGACAGCTGTCCGTAGGTGGTGTTGGCCTGCTACCTCACTGGCTTGTGCGAGGACTTCTGCCGGTGCAGAACGAATGGTGACTGAACGCGAATGGTCACAGTGCGTCATTTAGCGTCACTTTGTCACTCTTAACACTTTGTCACGCTCACCTAATAGCTCCCGCATCGCGTGCACCACCTGCTCCCTGCATTGCACCCACCAGGACTGCCAGCGGGCCGCCAGTATGGCCCTGGGCCGCCTACGGCAGCGGGAGGCAGACCTGGCCGATTATGAGGCAGCAGTGGAGGCAGCGAGGGGCGTGGCGGCGCATGGCGGTCACACCAACGGGGACCACACGCATCAGCCGCACCGTGAACACCACGGCGCCAACGGTAACGGTAACGGTAACGGCAAGGGGAGCGGACTCCATGCGCCGGCGCCGCTGCTGTCGCTGGATGAGCAGGGGCGTGTCGCGCTGGCGGCGTCGGCCGGGGATGGAGACGCGGCGGCGGCGGCGGCGGCGGCGGCGGGGTCTGCGGTTATCGCCGTGTGCGACAGATGCAGGTGGGCCATGGTGCTGTGCAGCTGTGGTTGTGCTTGGCCACGTGCGGTGTAGGACATGGACCGGGTATCAGCTGAGTGAGTGGTATCAGCAGTATCAGCTGTCGGCCCCACGGCTGTGCAAAGCTGGGCACCGTGTGGCCTGCAGCCAGGACGCTTGGTGCGTATCCGAGGGTTTGAGGTCGGGGTGCACAACATGCCTTGCCGAGCGAATCGCTTACCGTCTTGGATCGAAGCGTGCCAACGATCGGACATAACCTGGCCTGCAAGTCCAGTGGAAATTGTAATAGCAGGAACCATCCTCTCTGCACGTGCGCAGGCAGCCCATCGGCGAGGAGCAGTACGCGTCCAACATGGCACGCATGCGTGCAGCCGTGGCAGAGTCGCAGCAGGTGCGGCCATGCTAGGTGCCACCCCTGTGACCCCCATTGTAACCACAAAGCTAGCGGCGCATGACACGATTGTAAGGTCAACACGTACCTGCCGTACTGCGTGCAGGAGTACGATGCTGCGGCTGCTCGTGTGTCGGAAGCGAGCGCGGTGCACGCCGCGGCGCTGCGGAACGTGTCGCAGGTAGGAGCTGAGAACTTCACCGCAGACAAGCAAGAGCCGATGTTGGCATGCTGCCTTGCTGCCATCCGCAGCTCCTCGACCACCGAGACCATTACAAAGGATACCAAGGGCACACCAGTTCCATACAGTCTGTCGTAGTGCGCCAATTTGCAGCTTCTTCTCCCTGTAGCAGCCGCCTGTCCTGACCCTATGTTGACAGCCCTGCAGCTCTCTAGACCAGCAACTACAGACACCGAGCAGCTACGTATTCTCTGTTTTGCAACCGCCCCGCAGGCGGACGCCCTCTGCAGGGCGCTAGCATCTCAGCGGGAGGAAGAGGCCCGAAGGTGGGTTTCATGGAACCGTTCCAACCCACAAACGGCACCAACTTAGCACTTGCGCCCACCAGATGTCAGTACAGCAGTGCGGCAATACCCGCCGAAGGGCGCGGCTTACTAAGTACGAGCCGCCGGCACAGAACACAATACGCTAGCCATGTCCCTGCGCCACGCGCGCTGCGTCCAGGGCTGCTGCCGAGGCGATGCGCGCCGCGGCGGCGGCGGAGCAGGAGGCACGGGCGGCGGCGGCGGCGGCGCTGGCGGCCCAGCAGGCTGCGTGGCGTCGGGCGGAGGCGGCCATCGAGGCCGCGAGACAGCGTGTGTTGCACTGCGGCAGGCTGCGCGGGTGAGCGAGGGATGACAGGGTGTGGCAGCAACGGCCTCGCCGAGCGCCGCAACTGGGCCTGCTGGGCTAGTGCACTCCTGTGCCTGCACCTAACAGGGTGCGGCGGATCACCTCATGTCACGAGAGCGCACGCTCCTGCCGGCCGCCTCAACCCGTACGGTGCGTGGGCATGGCTGGTACCTGCACTTTACTCGACCGTGCTGCACACCGCTCCTGGCATTGCCACCGGTGCAACTCCCGTCTGACCCCCGTCCACTGCCACTGCCACGCCGCGGCTGCCCCGCGACGCAGGCAGCTGGCTGCCGCGGCCGACGCCGTGCACCGCGCGACGGCGGAGCTGCACCAGGCCGCCATGGCATGGGACGAGCATGCCGAGCTTGTACGGCAGGACGCTGCACGGCTGTACGGCAGCCCACCACCACCTGCTACCACAGCGGAGGCGCCCTACAGCCACCCCCTGCTGCCTGACCCACGGGACGGTGTAGACGATGCAGGGCCGAACGCCACGCAGTCAGGGGGCGGCGCCGAACTGGGCGTAAGTGACGAGGCGGTACGGGATGTCGTACAGGCGGAGGAGCTGATGGCGGACTGCGTGACGACGGCGTTCGAAGGCCGCCGTACGGCGCAGGAGGTGGTGTCCAGCATTGGGGCCTGGCGGACGGCGTCAGCGGAGGCGGCGGCCGTACAGCAGCAGGCCAACCCGCACTCGGAGCTACGGGCCAGGTACGAAATGCCGCAAGCGGGTGCGACTTTACGGGGAGCACGGCAGTACGGCATTGCTGGCGCCCTATGCTGCTGGCGGCTTGAGACGCTGGCCGCTTGCTTTGTTGCTTACGGACATCAGTCACCACCACATTGCCTTTACTGTGGAAGCAACTGCTTGCACAGAACCGATGCCTCCCCGCCTACCCCTTGCTGCTCCAGGGCGGAGCGCGAGTCGGCCAAGCTCGAGGAGCAGGCCGCACAGGCGCAAGCCGCCAAGGTATGCTAATACACAAGCTCGCTGAACCATCCACAACCCGCAACCCGAAGCCCGCCCAGCCGCACATACCCTGCTTTGAGACCCGCCAATCAACGTCAAGTACTCTGCGCTCAGCACATGCCACCTGCACCCATAGGTTTGGGGTACCCATGTGGCATGGCCCCAACAAACGACTCCGCCTTCCCGCTCCCTGCGCCAAGTCAAGTACCCCTTCCTCGCTCTGTGACGGTGTGCGACCGCCCCACCCCCCTGCTGCCCACCAGGCACCAGCGTTTCCGTGCTTCCCTGACGCCTCACACGGTTTCCTCGCGTTTTACGCGTACCCCCTGCCCCCCGCCTGCACCCCCTGCCCCCCGCCTGCACCCAATATACGACTCCCCCCCTATGCACCCTGCTCCAAATCAAGTGCCCCTTGCGCGCTCCCACGCGCGCGCGCGCTGTGCGACCGCCTCACCCCCTGCCCCCCGCCTGCACCCGCAGGCCGCTGCCGAGGCGCGCGCCGCCGCCCTGTCGGAGGCCGACCGGGCGCTGGGCCGCGGTGGCGTGCAGAGCTTCGCGCTGGAGGGTGTGCTGGCGGAGCTGCAGGTGCGCTGGTGTCGCGTTGGGGTAGAATGCGGCCAGTTTGAGTCGACAGCCGTGTCGTTGGGGTAGCGTGCGAGCCAGTCTCGGCCAGGTTGGGGTAGTTCGGTAGTATATGTGCGGGGCCTGCCGGCAGGGGGGCCGTGCCCGCCCTACCCTCAGCACCGAGCCAGGACGGGCCGTCCCTGGGCAGCCGGTTCATGCAGAGTTGGGGCACATAAGCCCTGCCTGCGGCCGGCAGAGGAAGCAGCGGCAGCGCGAAGGCTGGAGCCAAGGAGGTGCAACCGCCCGGCCAGGACGGGCGCGGGCGCCTGAGCTGGAAGGGTTATCCCCGGGTGGACAGCCGCCCATAGCACCCTACTGTGATGACGCCCGAGGCGATGAAGGCGGTTCAGACCCTCTACAGGCGGCCGCAGGCCCCCACCAAAGTCATGGGGCGGTGCACCGTACTGCCGTTACAGTCCTTACCCCTACCCGTACCCCGGCTCCCCGGCACACCACTACCACAACTCCCATGGCCCGATGACCCGCCCCAGGAGTTGTGGTAGGGGGTGCCGGGTAGCCGGGGTACGGGTAGGGGTAAGGACTGTAACGGCAGTACGGTGCACCGCCCCATGACTTTGGTGGGGGCCTGCGGCCGCCTGTAGAGGTTCTGAACCGCCTTCATCGCCTCGGGCGTCATCATAGCAGGGTGATCTGCCGGTAATGTGCCTAGCCCCTGATCCCGTTCTTCCATGTCCCCCTGCCGCGCAGGAGTACACCACCCGCTTCATGAATGAGCTGTGCGACGGCTTCGTGCTGCAGCTCAGCGCCACAAAGCCGAGCAGCACGGGCAGCGGCGGGCGGGGTAGCGGCGAGAAGGAGGAGATCACCAAGGTGCGTACGTGGCCGGATGCGTGCGGCGCACCTGTGGCGCATTATTATATGCCCAGGGCCCTGTTGAGCGCATGTTTGGCCAAGCCTCAGCCTGCTTCAGTGTCACCGTGGGCACACCCAAATGGACCCGCTGCTCAGAGAGGCACGTCGTCATGCCATCCGTGCTTGCTGCGTGACTAAGCACTCGTTCACAGCCCCCATTACGCCGTTAGTTTGTGGACCTGCTTCAGCCCGCTCAAGCTCCCTGCTGTTCAAACGGGATCCTCGTGCTCCAGCACATGTAGCACCACATGCTGGCAACCCGACATTATTTCTATCCCTCCCAGGTGGTGCTGGTGCGCAGCCCTGCGGATGGCTCCCTGCGCCCCCGCGACGTGCGGCAGCTGTCTGGTGGCGAGCGGCGGCGCGTGGCTCTGGCGCTCAGCCTGGGCTTTGAGGCGCTGGTGAGGGCGCGGAGGCGCCTGGTCAGCAACCTCATCGTGCTGGACGAGGTGCGTGCCTGGCGAAATGCCAGGAAGGGTAGTCAGACTAAATCGGGGTGCTCAGCAAACTCGTTGTGCTGGATCAGGTGCGGAGTGCGAGGGTTGAACAGGGAGTGCGTGGAAGTGAACTGGGGTAAGGGGCCATCTTGATGCTGTGCGGAGGTCGCCGTTGCCGTCGGTATCGCTAGTCTGCTCTATGGAGTTGTGCGCTGGGTGCGGTCGTGGAAATGTGCTAGGTGGGTGTAGCTCTATCGAGGGAAAGGATGGCAGTGCGGTTGTTGGGGCATGCGTGTGGTGGGCGAAGGCGCGCGGACGTGGCACGTGCTGGCGCGCTGCACTGCGTGCTGCCGTACGGTCGCCACATCCCTTAAGTTCCGCATCTGCCTGGATGCTCATGCACTGCCTGCTGTGTGTGTGTGTTCAGCTGCTGTAACAACCCGGCGTAACACACCGCAAAAGCACCCATGGAAACGTGCAAGACACACCGCCACTGTCGATTGCACAGATACCGTCCACACGCGCAGGCTACGGTTCACAGCTGTCGACCTCCTGACGGTCCGTGCGTGTGCATGTGCGTGTGCGACTGTGTGCATGCGTGCAGGTGCTGCAGCAGCTGGACAACGTGGGCTGCGAGCGTGTGGCTGCGGTGCTGGGCGACCTGCCGCACGGCAGCGTGCTGGTGGTGGGCCAGCCCAACAGCAGCGTCACGCAGAACTTCGACGTCATGGACGTGGTGGTCAAGCAGGGGGGCAGCTCCCGCGTGCAGCTGGCGGACTAAGGGCACAGGGGGAGAGCGAATGGCGTGGGTGTGGGTGTGGGTGCGGGTGCGGGCGTGGGGAGCCCTGGTATCGTGGTGTGGGCAAGGCGCTTAGGCGCTTTGCCAGGGGTTGCCAGCGGCCATGCCGGACCGGCTAATACACATGAAGGCAAGGGGCTGGCGTCGCTGTCCTGGGTGGCGGGAATGCCGTAGTGCCTTCAGTATGCCCGATGCAAGGTTTTTTGTGGCTGGCGTGACAACTGTCGGCTGGGCAAACACCAAGACACCGAGTATCGTGTGGGTGTGGGGCGTAGTGGGAGGGTGACCGTGGTGCGGGCACGGTGCACTGTGGCATGAGGGGCGTGTAGCGCTTGTGGAGTTGGTACCGCAGGTGGGCGATGGGTGATGACGGTGGATGTGAGGTGGTATGGCATGGTGCATGTGGGGAACGCCGGCGGCAGGTGGCAGGTGGGGCCTGGGGCGTAGTTGTGGGGTGAGGACGGACGGGCTTCCATTCATTGTGGAATGTGCATACGCAGCTGTCATATTGCAGGTAGGGCGTAGAGGGTCTCAGAGGGCTTAGGAGGAACGCTGCCTGTCATTTGTATGGCGGGAGTGCGCAAACCTGAGCCCGTTTTGACAAAGACAGTTGGCGTGCGCGGCTGGTGGGCAGGGACTTAGAAGGCTATTCATACATCACCTTCAGACTCTCGCCTAGTACTGGGCGGATAACTGTCTGGCCCGTCGTGGTTGTGGCCATTCAGCAGTCAGCATAGCTTCTTAAAACGGTATGCTCGGTCACTTGGGGTCGTGGGCCCATGGCAGGGGTCGTTGAGTGTGGGTGGGTCACCAGGGCTGGGGGCCCACGCACCAGAGGGCCCACGCACATCACTGATGGGCACAGCCACCTGTGAGCCTAAAAAGTCTCACACCAAGGCGACGCGTGCTTCCTTGCCTAAAACTCATGAAACAATTGCTGAACGTCTGACTAGGACCTGCTAGTACGAAGTGGGGACTCGACGTGCTTCGACAGAGCGTTGGAAACACCTCCCTACGACAAGGAGGCGGCAACACCGCAACTCCGTAGTTTGAGCAAGGGACTGCCACCGGTGCACGCAGCACGCAACTACGCGCAATTATGACCCTTTGCGCATCATTCTGTCGAAGCTTGATTGGAAGGCACACTGCTGTGCCTGGATCCATAATGCATGCCACCTGCACACTGCCACACGTCTAGCCTACCGGGCTAAAGCACATGCGGACACTCATACATGGCTGTTTATAACGTATTACTACTCCGTAGACTCACCCTGCACACATCACCAATCCACAGCAGTACTCAATAACTGTCTTCCTTGTTCACGTGTCACAGTCCAAAACTAGCGGCCCAACAGCAGTACCTGCCAACTAACTGTCACCACTGCAAGACCCCTTCGCAATCGCACATTTGGACCCGTTCTTTTGCAGAAGGTGCCCATAAACATGCAGGTGCACTTGGTAACCATGCCGTGCCAAACCATGTACCGTCCGAGCGTGCGAGGGTCCGTTACCTAACCCACAGCCACTGGAGCTGCGAGCAACGAGTCATGTGCAGGCCCTCCAACAGATTCCTGCACGACGGGCAACATGGATACCGGTGGTTAGTACGCTTGCCTGGCGGCAGCACTTGGCGGCAGCACACAAGGGCGCAGGTTCCAGGCAGTGCGGCGGCACACAGGTGCAAAACATAAAGCTCCCGGCCCTGGTCAGCTCGACCGCCAGGTGGCGGCCACCGTCCTATGCATGGCAGCGTACGAGTGCTGCTAACTGGCAAACATACCTTGGTGATACGTGCGGACAACGAGGTTGTGCCCTGCCCCATGAAAGACGAGTAGGTGTACGGCACCGCAGGCCGCGGGCACGATGCGGACGCTTTCAGGCTTGGCGGGGCGTGCGGCTGCCCCGGGAGCGGTGACCCCGGCTCGTCCGCTCGCCCGGCAGGGGAGGCGTCAGGGTCTGAGGAACAGGGCAGTAGCCGTGGGCAAGGACGGGCAACGCTGGTCAGGGCGGGTTTAGGCACCAAGGGAGACGTCAGGCATTGCACTCACGGGGAGCTGGCGTTGGGTGCCAGGCACGTGCCAGAGACGCGGGTCAGGCGGCAAACTTGTTGCGAGCTGGTGCAGCAGGTGCATGAATCTCAGAGGTCCCCGGTGGAGCTTGATGCAAGCGCACAAAGCCCAGCACCAGCGCCACGCAACCTGTGACTGTGGCAGAACCAAGCATGGCACGCCTCACCTCCGCACGCGGGATGGAACCTGGCACTCTTGGTGCCGGCCGGGGGACACGACGGCGACGGTGCCCCGGCGTGGTCGGGGGCTGCCGCCGCTCCCGCGGGTACGGGCTGCTGCGAGAATTCTAGGTGCGGGTGCGAGTGCGAGGCCCTGCGCGGCGAGCGGATCGACGGGTCCCCGCTGGCGCTGCTGCGCCGCCCCGCCACGCCGGAAACGGCCGCCGCAGCCAGCGGCGCCGGCATCGACTCGTCTACCACAGCTGCCGGAGAGGTTGCGTGGGACAGCGCTCCGCCGCGCGTTTGGGCTGCGAGTTCATGGGCGGTGAAGGGGACGAAGGTTTCACATCCACCATCAGCAAGGGAAACGGAATGGTGCATAACCGCACACGGACAAACGGTTCCGTGCGCAGTGGGGATGCTGGACGGCAGCACATGGTACGTTGCGTACTGTACTGTGCAGTCTTGGCCTTCCAATCGCTTTGCTTACCTGCTTGCAACGTGCGTGCCTTCTCCCCTGGAGCTGCCGCACCCGCCGCTGCAGCAGCGCCACCACCACCACCGCTGACCGGCACGGTATCGTAATCCGCCATGGACCCTGGCATGTGGCTCACCACCCCGCCCCTGGACCCCGCCGCCGCAAGCTGTTGATTGCTGCTGCTCCCCGCCGCATGGTGCCCCAGCCCAGCGCTCAGCGACGACCCCACACGCAGGGAGCTCTTGAGCGGCACCGCGAACACCGCAGAGACAGCCGAGCGCAGCCCCTCCGGCCCTCCGCCCCGCCCCGGGGCCCCCTGCCCCGCCCTCCCGCCCCCCAACGACGACAGCAGCGGCATGGACGCAGCCGTCTCCAACGACGCCGGCGCCTGCGAGCCGAGTGGCCCCGGACGCGGGCTTTCCACATCGGGCGCAAAGTGCGTCGCCCTCACCGCGGCACTGCGCGGCCGCGGCAGGCCCCCGCCCTCCGCTCCCGCCCCTGCGCCGCCCGCTCCCCCTCCGCTCCCGCCATGCACCGCGGACGGCAAGCTCGCGGGGTACACCTGCGACGCGCGCCGCCCTGCAGCAGGCACCGCTGCGGATTTGGCCCGCATGGGGCTCTCCCGCCCGCCCCTGCCGCCGCCGAAGCCTGCCCCCGTGTCCAGCTCCGACGACCGCTGGTGGGCGAGGTGGCCGTTGGGGCCGGGGCTCTGGGCGCCGTCACGTTGGGAGAAGCTGCCTGCGCGCGAGGCCGCGGCGGAACGGAGGCTGTGCTCCAGGCGGCGCACCGAGGGCTCCACGGCGGCGCGTGCGGCGGCCACCACGGCGCTGGCGATGATCTCCTGCTGCTGGAACATGGAGCGGCGGGCCAGGCGCTTGCGCAGCGCCTCGCGGCCGGCCTGGCCCAGCTGCTTGAAGTCGGGGTCGTTGCCTGCGGGGGGAGAGGAAGAGGGAGGAGGGTGGGCTTGGCGATGGGACTGCACGAAGGCAGGCAGAGCCCGTGGATTGGCGCGGTCGATTACATGATTGGGGTCATGTAGAGGTGTCCATTTTGACCGGTGGGCACGGTGGGGGAGGTTGGGGGTGGGGGTGAAGGACGGCAGCTTGCAGGGATCCGTGCCGAAATGCATCCATTCTGCAGGCATGCTGCAGGCATAGTGCTTTTGAGGTGTCGGGTGTTTTGATGCGCAGTGGGAGTGGGGCGCGGCGGAGCGGCGCGGCAGGCGCTAAGGGCTCCATCGTGTCTGAGCACGCAGCTGGCACGGCTGAGGGATATGGTCGGCGAGCAACGGAAGCTGGTGCCCTGCAGTGCACTACCAGCAAGCTGCGTACCTATCAGGAACTTCTCCCGCTCCTGCTTCCGCTTGTGCATAGCGCGCAGCGACCACACGGGCACCTGGAACGACTCCTGTTGGACGGAACACCAAGGCAAACGAGGGGTGTTCCAGTCAGCGGTTGACCGACGCCCAGACAAGGCAGCAGGCATGAAGCGTGCCCGCTAGAGGGCACCGGTCAAGTGACTGCAGCCAAGTATCCGTTAGCAAACTCAGCCCCTGTCCCCGCAAAGCCCACCTCCCCACCTCCCCTGCCCCATCCCGGGCCTCACCGGCTCGTCGGTGGCAGGCACGTACTTGGCCCGCGTGCCCACGGGGATTTGCACCGACCGGAAGTCAATGTTCTCGATCAGCTCCTGAAGGTGCGCGGTGCCGGACACCTCGTCCCTGCGTGCACCAGGGGCCGTAACAAGGTCAAGGCTCAGCCGCAAGGTGCCGTAACAATCGCTGGCGCTGCTAGCCCAGCTGAATGGCGTGGTGGTCTGCTGTGAGAGCAGCATGCATCGCACAGGGCATGCGGCTGTACGCATGCAGCGCCTCACCCTCCGGCCGAGATCGCGAAGGCCCTGTCGCGCGACAGCTGTCGCGACACCAGCGACACGATGCGGGACTTGTCGCTCTGCAGTGCAGGGCACACCACACAATTGTGGGGCAGGCATGTCAGTCATGAGTCCTAGTCAGTCATGAGTCATAGGCCAGGCTGGACTGATGCCGTGTGCATTGAGAGGCGCCTCCGGTGCGGTACGGGAGGTGTGCAGCCGGTCCCATCCCGGTGACGACGCCCCCTTCCCGCCTTATGCAACACGTTAACTCCGGAGTACCACCAGGCTGGGGAGGCTGGGGAGGCAGGGCTTCAGTTTGTCTGCCTGTGCTTTTCCACGCTGTACGATGCCCCGACCCCTGAGCGTTTGGTCACGCCACGCCTACCCACCCACCTACGCCGCACCCAACCCCGCCCCCTACGCGCTGCTCACCCGCTGCACCGCCGTGGAGGGCCGCTTGGCGTCGCCGCCGCCGCCGCCTCCCGAGGCGCCCTGCCCCTTGCTGCCCCCGCCGCTGCTGATGGCGAAGCGCCGGAACGCCGCTCTGTCCAGGTCCTTAAGCAGCCGCACGCCATCGATCTGAGGAGCGACGGCGCAATGGGGGCTGCACGTGAGGACGTCGTAACGACAGGCTTTATCCCACTGCCGCAAGGCCCCAACATCCCTCCTGCCTGCACACGCGACTTCATCCCAGAACCCAAATCGCAGCTGCACTCGCAACGGCCCCACCACGCCGCCGCCATAGCCCTTCTTTTTAGCGCCCATTCCGTCCCAGCCCCTCCCCAACCAACAACCCCTCCTGTACCGCTCCGCGCTCCCCCGACCGCCAGCCGTAACCCCCTCCAACACCCTTCCCTCTTCCAACGGTATATCATCCCCGGCCCCTGCCCCCAACCTCAATGCGCTCACAAAACGCCCATCCAGTCCAGGCCCCCCCCCACCCCCCCCGGCCCCCGAGCCCCCACCCACACCCCCCCCCAACAACCCGCCTCTGTCTCCCCCCGCCCCCCCCCCCCCCCCGCCTCCCCCAAAAACTACC